>Ga0310697_10002329_pt1 | contig 20407 bp, 18 predicted proteins | sample 172DNAGHGlowgp2_FD_203883 | JGI IMG/M metagenome (GOLD analysis project Ga0310697, IMG submission 203883) | Sheep rumen microbial communities from Palmerston North, Manawatu-Wanganui, New Zealand - 1728 DNA GHGlow gp2 (v2) (version 2) | ecosystem: Host-associated > Mammals > Digestive system >... | reverse complement strand
ATGTGGGCCGCGACGGTGTCGCTGGAATAGTAGACCTCCACGGGAATGCCCTTGGCCTCGGAGTAGGACTTGGCCATCTCCTCCATCTGGCTCTGGATCTCCATCTTGGAGTTGAAGATGGTGATGGACGTGCCGTCATTGCCGGTCTCGACGCCGGTCTCGCCGCCTCCGCAGGCGGCCAGTGCCAGCACCATGACGAGCATCAGAACAAGTGCGACTGCTTTCTTCATTTGTTTCTTCCTTTCCATTCCACACAAAAATTTTGGCTGATCGATTCACGGCGCGATCGTGGTCAGGAAGCGCCATTCTCCGCCTTATCCGCCGCAAAAAGATTCAGGTCCAGACGCAATAAAGGTATCACACTGCCAATTCCGTGTCAATACTATCACCGACTTTATGGAAACCGGGCCGTATATTTTTGTGAGTTTTGTCAATTCACCTCCCGCTTTTTGATGGGAATGCCCCGGCTCTGCGGATGCGGAAAACGGAGCCGCCGTCCGCAGGCAAAGGCGGACGACGGGCCTGACCTATTTCATAATGGTATATGCGCCAGGTGGGGACGGTATGACGGGCGCGGGGCGACTTCACCGCGTCCCCTCCGCCTCCAGGGCGGCCACCGCTGCGGGCAGTTCCGCCGGGGCGCGGACGCACACCTTCGCCTCTGCCAGCTCCCCGTCGTTCCCGAAGCCGTAGGCGCAGCCCACGGAGGGCAGAGCGTGGACCGTGGCCACGCGCAGGTCGGACGCCCGGTCCCCGATCATGCAGTAGGCGCGGTCAGGGAAGGCTTCCCGCAGGATGGAAAAGACTTCCTCTTTGGGCCGGAAGCCGTAGTCCCCGGCGCAGAAGTAGCCGGAAAACCAGCGGTCCAGCCCGAAGGCTTCCCGCTGGGCGTCCATGTAGCTGCGGGCGCAGTTGGACAGGATCAGCAGCCTGTGACCGCTCTGCCGCAGCGCGTCCAGGGCCTCCGGGATGCCGGGGTAGAGCCGGGACTGACGCCCCAGCACCTGGCGGATCATGGACCGCCCGATCATGGCGCTGGCCTCCTGCCGGACGCCCTCGTCCAGTCCCGGCATGAAGTCGGTCCACATCTCCGGGGCGGTCATGCCCAGATAGCGGCTGAGAGCCGCGTCCGCCAGCTCCCGCTCCGGCGGGCAGCCCTGCTCCGTGAGCCAGGCGGCCGCCTCCCGCACCGCCACGCCGTAGGGGGCGGCGGTGTCGTGGAGGGTGCCGTCGTAGTCGAAGATCAGCGTCATGCCAGCTGCTGCATCAGGTTCACCAGTTCCACGGCGGCCAGGGCGCAGTCATAGCCCTTGTTGCCCGCCTTGGACCCGGCCCGCTCGATGGCCTGCTCAATGTTCTCGGTGGTGATGACGCCGAAGAGCACCGGGACGCCGCTGCCCAGGGAGACCTGGGCAATGCCCTTGGCCGTCTCGTTGGCCACCAGCTCATAGTGGGTCGTGGCCCCCCGGATCACCGCGCCCAGGCAGATTACCGCGTCGTACTTGCCGCTCTCCGCCATTTTCCTGGCAATCAGCGGGATCTCGAAGGCCCCGGGCACCCAGGCCGCGTCGATGCGCTCCTCCGCGACCCCGTGCCGGGTGAGGCCGTCCAGGGCCCCGTCCAGCAGCTTTTGCACGATGAAGCTGTTGAAGCGGGCGCATACGATTCCCACGCGCATCCCCTCCGGGGCCACCAGCTTGCCTTCCAAACGATGGATGTTCATCCCTCTGCCTCCTTCAAATTGATTCTTTTGAAAATATGTCCCATGCGCTCCTGCTTGGTCCGCAGATAGCGCGCATCGTACTTTCCGGGGGGGATCTCGATGGGCACGCGCTCCTTGATGGTGAAGCCGAAGCCCTCCAGCCCATAGATTTTGTTCGGGTTGTTGGTCAGCAGCCGCAGGGACTTGACGCCCAGGTTCTGCAGGATCTGCGCCCCGCTCCAGTATTCCCGCAGGTCGGCGGCGAAGCCCAGCTGCAAATTGGCGTCCACGGTGTCGAAGCCCTGCTCCTGCAGCTCATAGGCCCGGAGCTTGTTGATGAGGCCGATCCCCCGGCCCTCCTGGCGCATATAGAGGATGATGCCCCGGCCCTCCCGCTGGATTTGCTCCATGGCGGTGTGGAGCTGGGCCCCGCAGTCGCAGCGCCCGGAGGCGAACACGTCCCCGGTCAGGCACTCAGAGTGGACCCGGCAGAGGATGTCTTCCCCGTCCCCGATCTCGCCGCAGACCAGGGCCAGGTGGTGCTCGCCGTTGATGTCGTTGACGAAGCCGTAGCTCTGGAACTCCCCGTAGGCGGTGGGAAGCCGGACGCAGGCCGCCTGGTGCATGTGGTTCTCGTGGCGGCGGATGTAGTCCTGCAGGTCCTTGATGGTGATGAAGCAGAGGTCATAGCGCTCGGCCATCTGCTGCAATTCCGGGGCGCGCATCATGGTTCCGTCGTCCCGCATGACCTCGCAGCACAGGCCGCACTCCGTCAGCCCCGCCAGGCGGCAGAGGTCCACGGTGGCCTCCGTGTGGCCGCTGCGCACCAGGACGCCGCCCCGCCGGGCGGTGAGGGGGAAGACGTGGCCGGGCCGCCGCAGGTCGCCGGGCCGGGTGGCGGGGTCGGCGCAGGCCCGGCAGGTGTAGCCCCGCTCGGCTGCGGAGATGCCGGTGCTGGTGTCCACATGGTCGATGGACACGGTGAAGGCGGTGGAATGGTTGTCCGTGTTCTCTGAGACCATCTGGGGCAGGTTCAGCCGGTGTGCAATCGCGTCAGACATGGGGGTGCAGATCAGGCCGCGCCCGTGGACGGCCATGAAGTTGACGTTCTCCGTGGTGGCGAACTGGGCCGCGCAGATCAGGTCCCCCTCGTTCTCCCGGTCCGGGTCGTCGGTGCAGAGGATCAGTTTTCCCTGCCGCAGCGCCTCCAGCGCCTGGGGTATCGTGCCGTATTGAAAAGCCATGTGTCTACCTCCTAACAAAAGCCGTGTTCGGCCAGAAAATCCATGTCAATGCCCTTCGCCGGGGCGCACGCCCCACCGCCTAAGAGCCGAGCCACATATTTGCCCACGATGTCCGTCTCCAGGTTCACCCCGTCCCCCGCTTTCTTTTGCAGCAAAATGGTCTCTTTCGCGGTGTGGGGGATGATGGACACCTGAAAGCCCGCGTCCGAGACCGCCGCCACCGTCAGGCTCACCCCGTCGATGGCGATGGAACCTTTCTCCACCACCAGCCGCAGCAGCGCCGGGTCCGCTGCGATGGAGAGCCAGACGGCGTTTTCCTCCCGCCGGAAGCTTGCGACACGGCCCAGGCCGTCGATGTGGCCGGAGACGATGTGCCCGCCGAAACGCCCGTCGGCGGGCATGGCCCGCTCCAGGTTCACCCCGTCCCCGGTTTGCAGCGCCCCCAGGCTGCTGCGCCGCAGGGTTTCCGGCATCACGTCCGCCGTGAAGCCGTCGGGCAGCAGGGCCGTCACGGTCAGGCAGACCCCGTTCACCGCGATGGAGTCCCCGATTTTGCTCCCCTCCAGCACCCGGCTGCAACGGATGCACAGTTGCCCGGCCCTGCCCCCGGCGGTGACGCGCTGTACGCGCCCCACTTCTTCAACAATGCCCGTGAACATCCGCGTCCATCCCCTTCTTCACGTCGTATTCGAGTAAAATGTCCTCTCCCAGCCGCGTCAGCCGCAGCCCATCCAGCAGCGCCGCTCCGTCGGGACTGGCCGCTCCCAGCCCCTCCACCGGGGTTTTGGCGTCCCGCCCGCCCAGCAGTTTCGGGGCGACGTAGGCGCAGACGTGCCGCACGATCCCGGCGCGCAGCGCGGCCTCGTGGACCTGGCCGCCGCCTTCGATCAGGACGCTGCTGATCTGTTTTTGCCCCAAAAGCGCCATCAGCGCCGGGAGCGACACGCGCCCGCCCGCTTCCGGCAGCACCGCCACCTCCAGGCCCAGAGCTTCCAGCGCATGGCGCCGTTCCGGGTCGGGAAAACAGCATACCACCAGAGTGGGATATTCGTGCGCCGTCTTGCAGATCTGACTTTCCGGTGGGATGCGCAGCCGGGAGTCCAAAATCACCCGCAAGGGTTGGTGCGCCCCGGGCAGACGGCAGTTCAGCATGGGGTCGTCCGCCAGCACCGTGCCGATCCCGGCCAGGATTGCCGCATAGCGCCCCCGCAGGGCATGGACGTGGGCCCGGGCCGTCTCTCCGGTGATCCACCGGGAGGCCCCTGTGCGGGAGGCGATCTTCCCGTCCAGCGTCATGGCGTATTTCATCACCGCGTAGGGGGTTTTGTGGGTGATGTACCAGAAAAACTCCGGGTTCAGCGCGTCGCACTCCGCGCGCAGGAAGTCCTCGACGACCTCCACTCCGGCGGCCCGCAGCTTCGCCGCGCCCTGGCCGGAGACCAGGGGATTGGGGTCCCGGGAGCCGATCACCACGCGGGTGATCCCGTGCTCCAGAATCGCATCGGTACAGGGGGGTGTGCGCCCGTGGTGGCAGCAGGGCTCCAGCGTCACATACAGCGTGGCCCCCCTGGCCGGTTCCGTCAAGGCCGCCAGGGCCTCCCGCTCGGCGTGGAGTCCGCCGCAGCGCCGGTGCCAGCCCGCGCTGATGACGCGCCCGTCTTTCACCAGCACCGCCCCCACCATGGGATTCGGCGCGGTCCAGCCCACACCGTTTTTCGCCAGTTCGATGGCGCGGCGCATATAGTCCTGCTCCGGCATCTTCCAAAACCCCCTTCCGAAACGCAAAAACGCCCTGACCGAAATCAGGGCGCAGCAGACCGCAAAATGCGACAAAACAGGGGAGCATAGACGCCCCCGCCGCGCATGGCGATGCCAAACAATACCGCTTCTTCCATCCCGACTGTCACGGTCGGCTTCGGACTCTCACCGAATCAACGCCGCATTCCTGCGCGCGCTCGCGGGCTATACCGCCGGTGGGGACTTGCACCCCGCCCTGAAGCTTGATTCAATTTTTAGGAATGATAACACAGGATGTGGGATTTGTAAAGTGTTTTTTTGTGCAGGACGATCATTTATTTGCTTTCCCCCAGAAACTCCTGTTCGATCTCCCGATCCATCACGGCAGAGCGTTCCAAATCGTCCGGCGGCAATTGGAATGCACCGCGGGCCACGCCGAAGCGTTTTCCGGGTTCCGCGCCGGGAAGCTGTACCGCAAAAAGCAAGCCTCCGCGCAAAACACATGGATGCACAAACAGATTGATTGCACCGGACAGATTTCATGCCGGAATGATAGCAGTACGGATTACAAGTTTGATACAAAAGAAGAATATTTTATAAAATAAGTGCTCAAAGATCCCGCTCCCGCACCCAGGCGATGAACTGGGCCGTCAAATCCAGCTGCCCCGGCGTCAGGCCCCGCAGTTCCTCGGCTACGCTGCGCCACCGGTTTCCCTCGTACCGGGCCGTGCCCACCAGGAACTCGTCCGGCGTGGTGTCCAGCGCGGCGGCCAGGCGCATGATGACCTCTGTGGAGGGGATGGAGATGGCGCGTTCGATGCTGGTGAGATATTTATATCCAATGTCAGCCCGTTCTTCCACATCGGACTGCTTCAATCCGAGCTGCTTTCTGCGCCGTGCGATCCGTTTTCCGATTTCCGCGTAATCCAGTTCCATGGAATCACCCCACCTAAGTATAGTCCACAGCTCCCATAGATAAACGAGTTACAAGACGATTAACCGGCTTGACAACTGACCAATTCGTGTTTATAATCGGATTTACGTTTTTTAACACGAATTTACAAACCTGAAAGGGGGAACACATCATGTTACAGCGGCTCAGGGATACCCTGGCAGACCCGGACGGCTTTGTTCGGGACCTTTGGCACCGGACGCCCGCCCACATCCGCACGACCTTCTTCTCCGCCGCCGCCGTGGGGCTGGCGACGCATCTTTACGCCTTCACCAACAAATTTGCCAACCACGACGACCTGTATCAGCTGTTCCGGGGCGGCTACGGGGTTTTCTCCGGGCGCTGGCTGCTGCCCACGGTGCTGCGGATGGACGGCAGTTTCAGCATCCCCTGGCTCATCGGTCTGCTGGGCATCGCGTTCCTGTCCCTGGGAGCCTGTCTGGTGGTCAGTCTGCTGCGCATCCGCCGCCCCCTGGGCTGTCTGCTGGCCGGGGCGCTGCTGGTGAGCTTTCCCAGCGTCACGGCCACGCTGGGCTATCTCTTCACCTCGGACGCCTATTTCTTCGGCCTGCTGCTGGCGGAGCTGGGGGCCTGGGCCGCGCTGCGCCGGGGCTGGTGGGGCAGCGCCCTGGGCGCGGCGCTGATCTGCCTGTCCCTGGGGGTCTATCAGAGTTATCTCCCGGTGGCGGCGGCGCTGATGGTGGGCGCGCTGCTGCTGGAAACCCTGGACGGCGGCAAAGTCCGGGCGCTGCTGGGGAAGGCCCTGCGCTGCGCCGGGACCCTGGCCCTGGGGCTGACGCTCTATCTGCTGGTGGTCCGGCTCACGACCCTGGAGACGGGGCTGACGGACTATGAGGGCATTTCCGAAATGGGCAAGCTGCCTCTGGCAAGGCTCCCGGAGATGATTCATGCGGCCTACCGCGCCTACATCTCCTTCTTTTTGGAGGACGTGTATCACTATCAGTTCCGCTTTCTCAAATACTTGCTTCTGCTCACCGGGGCGGGCAGCGCGGTGGGGTTCGTTTGGCTCCTGTGGCAGCGGCGTCCCGGACCGGGCAGGACCATCCTGGCCCTGGCTCTGGCGGCCCTCTACCCCCTGGCGGGCGGCCTGATCTACGTCATGGTCCCCAACGGCGCGGTGCATACCCATATGCTGTACGGCCTGGTCTTCGCCCTGCTTGCTCCCATCTCACTGACAGAGCAAATTACGGAGCGCCCCCGCCTGGCCGGAAGCGCCCTGCGCGCCCTGGCCCTCCTGAGCCTGGCCTTCGCCGTCTACGGCTATGCTGTGACGGCCAACAGCTTCTATCTCAAGCTGGACATGAGCCTCCGGGAATGCACGGCCTGGTCCAACCGCCTGATTGCGCGCATCGAGTCCTGTCCGGGCTATGAGCCGGGCATGGACGTGGTGCTTGTGGGCAGCGAGCAGCGGGAGGCGGCCCTGTACCCCAGCCCGGAGATGGATGTGAGCCAGATGATAGGCATGGACGACCTGGCCGACCTCCGTACCGCTTCCAGCTACGACCTCTTCCTCCGCCACTACCTGGCCTTCGCCGCCCCCGTCCACACCGGCCACACGGAGCTGGCCCAGTCCTACGCCGGGCAAAAGACGGTGCAGCAGATGCCGCTCTACCCCAGGGAGGGCAGTGTGAAGGTGCTAGACGGCGCGCTGGTGGTCAAACTGAACGAGGCAAGCTAAAACAGATGCGTTTTTGGATTACCCGAACGATATCTTATCGACGCGGAAAAAGAAAAGCAGGGATTTGGCCTGGAATGGCTGAATCCCTGCTTTGTTTTGTGATTGGGCTTTTTTGTGGGGTTAGGCGAATGCGGATTCGCCCAACGCGGTTTTTTTGTCGGGGCATTGCTGCGGGCCGTCGAGGACGCCGGCCCCTACAGAGTGCTTTCCTTTCATAGGGCGCGCCCTGCAAGCACGGGGTTTCTGCTTATGGAAATGGCAGTTTTGTTTTCCGTTCACGCCGGGCGCTGGATGCGCTTTGCCGCTCCCCCGCTCGCTCAGGCTAAGATCCAGCAGATCAGTACCGGGATCACTAAGGCGGGCAGATAGTCCGCCGTTTTGATTTTTTTCAGGCCCAGCAGGTTCACGGCAATCGCCAGCAAAATCAGGGAGCCGACGCAGTTCAGGATCGGCATGACCGCGATGCGCTCCAGGAAGGGCTGGAGCTGGGCGGCCAGGGCCACCAGGAGGCCCTGGAACAGCAGAACAAAGAGCGCCGAGGCCATGACCGAGGGGCCGAAGCTGACGGTCAGGCAGGTGGCGGAGACGAAGTCCAGCAGGGACTTGATGAGCAGGGTGGTGTGGCAGTCCAGGTCCAGAGCCGCCGGGGGGTTGGCGGCGCTCTGGAAGGCGCCCAGGATGGTCATGGAGCCGATGCAGAACAGCAGCACCGCCGTCACCAGGCCCTCTGCCGGGTTGCTCCCGGTCTGGCCGTCCCTGGCCAGTCGCGCCAGAACGCGGTCACCCAGGCGGTTCAGGCGGTCATCGATGCGCAGGAGCCAGCCCAGCAGCAGCCCCGCCGCCATGCTGGACACCACGATCAGGGCTTGCGTCCCGTTCTCCGTCCCCAGCAGCCCCGATGCGGCGGCGTAGACGGTGCAAAAGCCCATACAGACCATCATCGCCTGGGGCAGCCGCTCCCGCGCCGGGTCCTCGCCCCCCGCCGTCCGACGGCGCAGCAGCAGCCCCAGCCCGGAGCCCAGCAGCACCGTAGCCACATTACAAAACACCCCAAAATATTTCCACATGAAGTCTCACCGTCCGATCTCTTTCTAAAAAAAACGGAAGCGTTCAAAACCCCCGTTGCCTCGCAGAGTTTCGCGCCCGCAGGCGCGAAAAAAATTCAAATCCATTTTTCCCGGAAACCGCGTTTCCGGGAAAAATACTTCTCGCGGAGCGAGTGTCCCCAAAGGGGGCGCTCGCGCAGCGCATCCCATTCATTTCACAACCCAGCGAAGCGGTTTTGAAATGAGCGTTCAAAACAGGCTCATCTGGCTGGTCTCCGGCATATCGCCGAAGGCCCCCAGCGTGCGCAGGGTCTCCATGTGGGTCTGGCTCACCTTGGGGCAGACGGCGGCCACGTCCTCCATCGAGACGAAGCGCGTGCCGCTCCTGCCCGCGTTGGCCAGGTCGTTCGCGGCGGCCTCGCCCAGCCCGGAGATGGAGACGAAGGGCGGGCGGAGCTGTCTGTCCCCCACGGGCAGGAACTTCACCGCGTCGGAGCGGTAGAGGTCGATGGGCGCGAAAGAAAGCCCCCGCAGATAGAACTCATAGACCGCGTAGAGGGTAGTCAGCAGATCCTGCTCCTTGGCCGTGGCCTCGCTGTTGGTCTCGATGGCGTGAATCTTCTTCCGCACGACCTCGATGCCGAGCGTCATCATCCCCGCGTCGAAGCCGTCCTTCTGGCTGCGGCGGTAGAAGTAGGCTGCGTAGAAGGCCAGCGGGTGGTGAACTTTGAAATATGCGATGCGGAAGGCCATCATCACATAGGCCACCGCATGGGCTTTTGGGAACAGATAGGCGATCTTGCGGCAGGACTCGATGTACCAGTCCGGGACGCCCAGCTCCCGCATTTTCTCCTCCGCCCCGTCGGGGAAGCCGCCCTTTTTCACCTTGCCCTTGCGCACGGCCTCCATGGTCTTGAAGGCCAGCTTGGGTTCCATGCCCTTTGAAATCAGATACAGCATGATGTCGTCCCGGCAGCCCACGGTCTCTTTGACGCTGGCGGTGCCGCTGGTGATCAGGTCCTGGGCGTTGCCCAGCCACACGTCCGTGCCGTGGGAGAAGCCGGACAGGCGCACCAGGATGTCAAAGCCCTCCGGCTGGGTGTCCACCAGCATTTGCCTTGTGAAACCCGTGCCAAACTCCGGAATGCCGATGCTGCCCGTCTTGCCGATGATGGGGTCGTCGTCGGGCAGGCCCAGGGGGGCCGGGGAGCGGAAGATCTGCATCGTGTCCGGGTCGTCCAAGGGGATCTGCCGGGCGTTCACCCCGGTCATGTCCTCCAGCATCCGGATCATGGTGGGGTCGTCGTGGCCCAGCTCGTCCAGCTTGAGCAGATTGTCCTCCATGCAGTGATATTCAAAGTGGGTGGTGATGATGTCGCTGTTGGGGTCGTCCGCCGGGTGCTGGACCGGGCAGAAGTCCGTCACATCCATGTCCTGGGGCACGATGACCAGGCCGCCGGGGTGCTGGCCCGTGGTGCGCTTCACGCCCACGCAGCCCAGGCTCAGCCGGGTCTCCTCCGCCTTGGTGACGGTCAGGCCCCGTTCCTCCAAATACTTCTTCACATAGCCGAAGGCGGTCTTCTCCGCCAGGGTGCCGATGGTGCCCGCCCGAAAGACGTGGTCGGAGCCGAACAGTTCCTCCGTGTACTTGTGGGCCCGCGCCTGGTACTCCCCGGAGAAGTTCAGGTCGATGTCCGGGGTCTTCTCGTTGCCGGGATAGCCCAGGAAGGTCTCAAAGGGGATGTCAAAGCCATCCTTCTGATAGGGCGTGCCGCAGACCGGGCACAGCGCGTCGGGCATATCCGCGCCGCAGCCCGCGCCCGTGGGGTTGGTGAAGTCGCTGTGGCGGCAGTTCGGGCAGCGGTAGTGGGGCGGCAGGGCGTTGACCTCGGTGATGCCGGAGAGATAGGCCACCACGGAGGAACCCACGCTGCCCCGGGAGCCCACCAGATAGCCGTGCTCCAGGGAGTTCTGCACCAGCTTCTGGGCGGACATATAGATCACGTCGTACTCGTGTTCCAGGATGGTGTTCAGCTCCGTGTCCACCCGCGCCTGCACCAGTTCCGGGGGCGTGTCGCCGTAGAGTTCATGCATCCGGTCATAGCACAGCTGCTTGAGCTGCTGGGCCGAATGCTCGATTTTCGGGGCAAAGAGCTTCCCCTTGGGCAGCAGCTCGATGGGCTCCACCTGCTCCGCGATGGCCCGGGGGTTGGCCACCACCGCTTCATAGCACTGCTGCGCGCCCAGATAGGAAAACTCCTCCAGCATCTCGTCCGTGGTCTTGAAGTAGATGGGCAGGGGCTTGTCCGCGTCGGAGAACTTCTTCGACGCCAGCAGGATGTGACGGTATACCTCGTCCTCCGGGTCCAGGAAATGCACGTCCCCTGTGGCCACCAGGGGCTTGCCCAGCTCACGGGCAATGCGGGCGATGCGGCGGTTGAAGTCCCGCAGGCCCTCCTCGTCGGAGACGGTGCCGTCCTCGATCAGAAAGCGGTTGTTGCAGATGGGCTGGATCTCCAGATAGTCATAGAAGGCAGCCAGCCGCTTCAACTCCGCGTCGCTGGCCCGGCGGACCATGCTGCGGAAGACCTCTCCCGCCTCGCAGGCCGCGCCCACGATCAGGCCCTCCCGGTGCTGCATGAGTTCGCTCTTCAGCAGGAGGGGGTTTCGGTGGAAATGTTTTAAGTACGAATCGCTGATGAGGCGGTAGAGGTTTTTCAGGCCCGTGCGGTTTTTGACCAGCAGGATGATGTGCTTGGCCTGCTGCTGGCGCACGCCCTCCCTGCCCCGGATGTCCTGCAACACCCGCTCCAGGTCGGCCAGGGTCTCCGCGCCCCGCTCCCGGAGCATGGGCAGGAACTTCTGCATGATCCGGGCCACCACCAGCGCGTCGTCGCTGGCCCGGTGGTGCCGGAAGCGGGGCAGACTCAGCGCGTCGTTCACCGTGTCCAGCTTGTGGCGGCGCAGGTGGGGCAAGAGGGTCTGGGCCAATACCAGCGTGTCCAGGTAGACCGGCTGAAAGGCGATGCCGTGCCGCCTGGCCGCCGCCGCCATAAAGCCCGTGTCGAAGTCCGCGTTGTGGGCCACGATGGGCCGGTCCCCGCAGAAGTCCAGAAATGCGTTCAGGACGCTGGCCTCGTCCGGCGCGCCCTGGAGCATCTCGTCCGTGATGCCCGTCAGGCGGACGATCTCCGCCGGGACGGGGCGGCCAGGGTCTACAAAGGTGTTGAAGCGCTTGCCGATCCCCTCCGGGCCGAAAACCACCGCGCCGATCTCCGTCATCCGGTCCGCGTCGCTGCGCAGGCCCGTGGTCTCGATGTCGAAGGCCACATATTCCGTATCCAGGGGCAGCGGGCTGTCGCCGTGGATGGCAAGCTTTTCGTCCACATCGTTGATGAAGTAGCCCTCCAGGCCGTAGATGATCTTGATCTTGTGCTTCTCCCCCGCCTTCCAGGCGTCGGGGAAAGCCTGGGCGCAGCCGTGGTCGGTGATGGCGATGGCGGGGTGGCCCCACTGGGCGGCCCGGGCCACCGCTTTTTTTACGTCCGTCAGGGCGTCCAGGGTGGAAAAGCTGGTGTGCAGATGCAGCTCCACCCGCTTCTCCGGGGCGGTGTCCTGCCGCTGGGGCGGCTTGGGGGCCGTCTGGATGTGCTTTGGCTCCAGAACGATGTCCTTATCATAGCGGTTCAGGGCCACGCTGCCCTGGACCTGAAGGCAGAGTCCGTCCTTTACTTTGTCCACCACGCCCCGGTCGGCTTCCTCCCGCAGGTATTTGCTGACGTGGATGCTGCCGGTCCCGTCGCTGAGGCAGAAGGACAGCACCACGGCCTTCCCTTTTTGGACCTCCCGGCTGTCCACCGCGAAGACCCGGCCCGTCACTGTGACAGTTCCGCTCTCCTCCGACAGACTGCCGATCTCCGCCGCTGCTGCCCGTATGGGGCTGCCCAGCAGCGTCTCCCCCGCCCCGTCGGCGGCTTTTTCCTGTTTGGGCGCGGGGAAGTCGGCGCGGATGGCGGCGGCGCTCAGGCCGAAGCTGTCCCGCAGACGGGTCTCCAGTTTCTCCAACTCCGCCGCGAAGGGGGCGCGGGAAAAGAAGGCCGAGACAGTCATGCTCAGGCTTTCCCGCTCGACGACCACCTCGGTCAAATATGCGGTCTCCAGCCCCCCTGCCAGGGGCGCAAGGTCCTGGCAGCAGGGGAAGACCTCCAAAAACGCCAGTTTTTCTGTCATATCGCTCCTTCTGCGTCCGCTTCGATGAGCGCCAGCAGAGCCGGGACCATCTCCGCCTCCGGCACCTTGCGCAGGATCTCTCCCCGGCGGAACAGCAGGGCCTCTCCCCTGCCCCCGGCCAGGCCGTAGTCGGCCTCCCGGGCCTCGCCGGGTCCGTTCACCGCGCAGCCCATCACCGCCACGGTGATGTCCCGCTTGCAGTCCCGCAAGGCTTCCTCCACCTGCTGCGCCGTGGCGATCAGGTCGATCTCCGTGCGCCCGCAGGTGGGACATGAGACCACACGCACCCCGCCCCGCCGCAGACCGCAGGCTTTCAGCAGGGTGATGGCCGCCCGCACTTCCTCCACCGGGTCGGCGGTCAGGGAGACACGGATCGTATCGCCGATGCCCTCCAGCAGCAGCGCACCGATGCCCGCCGCCGAGGCGATGACGCCGCCGTAGACCGTCCCGGCCTCGGTGACGCCCAGATGGAGGGGGTATGGAAAGGTCTCGGCGGCCAGGCGGCAGGCCTCCACCGTCAGGGGGACGCTGCTGCTTTTCAGGGACAGGCAGATGTCCCGGAAGCCGAAGCGCTCCAGCAGCTCCGCGTGTCCGGCGGCGGAGTCCACCAGGGCCTGGGCCGTGGGGCGGCCATAGCGGGCCAGCAGGTGCTTCTCCAGGCTGCCGCCGTTGATGCCGATGCGGATGGGGATGCCCCGGGTCCCGCAGGCCTCCGCCACGGCGCGCACCCGCTCCGGGTCCCCGATGTTGCCGGGGTTGATGCGGATCTTGCTGACCCCCGCTTCCGCCGCTTTCAGCGCCAGGCGGTAGTCGAAGTGGATGTCCGCCACCACCGGGAGGGGCGAAGCGGCGCAAATCTCATGCAGCGCTTCCGCGCTCCGGGCGTCCGGCACCGCCAGGCGCACGATGTCGCAGCCCGCCGCGGCCAGCCGTTTGATCTGGTCCAGCGTCGCCGCCGCGTCCCAGGTCTTGGTGTTGCACATGGACTGGACGCTCACCGCCGCGCCCCCGCCCAAGGCCACGCCGCCGACGGAGATCCGTCTGGTCTTGTCTCTCGTATACATCTCGCGCTTCCCCCTGTGTCAGACTTTTTCAGCGGGCAAAGATCTTCACCACGTCGTTGAACAGGATGAACACCATCAGCCCCATCAGCAGGACAAAGCCCGCCGTGTGGATATAACCCTCATATTTCGGGTCGATCTGTCTCCGGGTGAGGCGCTGGATCAGGGCCGTCACCAGCAGGAGGAAGACCCGGCCCCCGTCCAGGGCGGGCAGGGGCAGCAGATTGACCACCGCCAGGTTCACCGCGATCAGGGCGAAGATATAGCCGAAGTCAAAGGCCACTTCCTCCGTGCTCTGCGCGGCCTGGGCAGTTTGGTTGACATAATCCACGATCCCCACCGCGCCGCTCATCTCCCGAATGCCCACCGCGCCCCGGAACAGGTCGCCCAGAGAGTTCCAGACGATGCGCACGAAGTCCAGGCAGGCGTACCAGGAGTAGCGCAGGTCCGCCCCAAAGCCGAAGTCCCGAGGGCTGAAATAGAGGCCGTAGCGCGTCACGGTCTCGCCGGATTCCAAGGTATATTCGCGCTGCGTCAGGGGATAGTCCTCCAGCGTCAGCCGCGTTCCGTCCCGGAGCAGGGTGATGTCATGGGTGTCGCCGCCGGAGCGGGCCAGGTACTCCGAGACGTTGCTGGCGAAGAAGATGCGGTGGCCGTCGATGCGGAGGATGCGGTCCCCGGCCAGCAGCCCGTCGGCCCCCTCGTAGGGGCAGTCGGGCATGAAGCCCGTCAGCACCGGCTCGGCAAAGTTGGCGTCGGGGGAGATGCACAGCACCAGCACGAAGCCCAGCAGGAAGTTCATGGCGGCCCCGGCGCAGAGGATGATGGCCCGCTGCCAGGCCGGACGGCTGTGGAAGGCCCGGGGGTCCACGGAATCGCCGTCCTCCCCCTCCATGGCGCAGAAGCCCCCGATGGGGAAGGCCCGGAGGGAGTAGAGGGTCTCTTTCCCCTGCTTTTTCAGGAGCTTCGGCCCCATGCCCAGGGCGAACTCGTTCACCCGGACGCCGAAGAGCTTGGCGGTGAGAAAGTGCCCCAGCTCGTGTACCGCGATCAGAATGCCAAAGGCCAGAATTGCCAGAATGATATACATGGATCAACGCATCTCCGTCACATAGTTTCGCGCCCGCGCATCGGCGCTGAGGATTTCGGACAATGTGGGCGCATCGTCTATCTCTATGCTGTCCAGCGCGGCGGCAACACATTCCGCAATCGCGCCAAAGGGGAGCTTTTCCTGCAAAAAAAGGCTCACCGCCGCCTCGTTCGCCGCCGAGAGAATGGCCGGGGCGGTGCCGCCGCGCCGGGCCGCGTCCATGGCCAGGGCCAGGCAGGGCAGGGCCTCCAGATCCGGGGCCTCAAAGTGCAGGTCCTGCATGGCGAACAGATCCAGGGCAGCCGTGTCCGTGGGACAGCGGTCCGGCCAGGTCATGGCAAGCTGGATGGGCAGGGCCATGTCCGGGATGCCCAGCTGGGCCACCACGCTGCCGTCGGTGTACTCCACGGCGGAGTGGACCACGCTCTGGGGGTGGATCAGCACCGTGATCTGGTCCGGGCGAACGGAGAACAGGCGCATGGCCTCGATGAACTCCAGGCCCTTGTTCATCATCGTAGCGCTGTCCACGCTGATCTTTGCGCCCATGCTCCAGTTGGGGTGGGCCACGGCCTGGGCCGGGGTCTTGTTCCAGGTCTCCTCCCGGCTGAGTCCGCGAAACGGACCGCCGGAGGCGGTCAGCAGGATGCGGCGCAGCCGGGGGTGGCCCAGGCGGCCGCCCAGGGACTGGAAGATGGCGGAGTGTTCCGAGTCCACGGGGACGATCTCCGCCCCCCGCTCCCGTGCCCTTGCCATAACCAGTTCCCCGGCGCAGACCAGGGTCTCCTTGTTGGCCAGGGCGATGCGCTTGCCGCTGTCGATGGCGGCCAGGGTCGGGCGCAGACCCACGCTGCCGCTGACGGCGGTGACCACGCAGTCGCAGTCCTCCAGAGCCGCCGCCTCGATGAGTCCGTCCAGGCCGGAGACCACCTTCGTGGGCGTGTCCGCCAGGGCGATGCGCAGCTGTTTGGCCGCTTTCTCGTCATAGACCGCAGCAAGTGCGGGCGCAAATTCCCGGACCTGCCGCTCCAGCAGGTCCACGCTGCGCTGGGCGGCCAGGGCGCGAACCGGGATGCCCAGCCGCGCTGCCGCTTCCAGGCTCTGCCGTCCGATGCTGCCTGTGGAGCCCAATATGCTCAATGCTTGTATCATAGCTGTATCCGCCTTTTCTGTTTGATAGAACGGGGCGATAGAAAACGGCGGGAGCAAGCCCCCGCCCTACAGAATATGGTTCCCGTTTCGTTCCCATCATGCAGGGCCGGGGCTTGCCCCGGCCGCATCCTTGCCGCAGTCTCCGGTTTTGCCCGACGCTCGCGTCCTTTATTTGGAGATGGCCGGTACCCAGAGGCAGAGCATCTCGATGAGGGGGGCCACCCAGACCATGGAGTCCAGCCGGTCCATCATGCCGCCGTGGCCGGGGAGCAGATTGCCGAAGTCCTTGACGCCGTAGAGGCGCTTGACGGCGGAGAAGCTCAGGTCGCCCAGCTGTCCGGCGAAGGAGCCCAGGAAGCCGTAGACGGCCATGACCGCCAGGTTCACCTGGTAGTTCAGGGCGCGGAGCACCAGGCCGTAGAGCAGCATCAGCACGATGGCGGAGACAAAGCCGCCGGCGCTGCCCTCCACGGTCTTGCGGGGGCTGAGGAAGGGGGCCAGCTTGTGCTTGCCGAAGGCCATGCCGACGAAATAGGCGCCCGCGTCGCTGGAAAAGGCCGCCACATAGGGCAGGAACGCGTAGACGCTGCCGCAGTCGCCGCGCTTGGCCAGCTGTACCAGGCTGCTGAGCAGGATGGGGATGACGCCGCCGGCCAGCAGCATCATGGCCACCGTCTCAAAGTCCATGGTCCGGCGCTGGCGGAAGGTCAGCATCAGTTCGATGAACACGGCGGCGAAGAGGAAGAACAGCACGATGGTGATGGCGTGGCCCCAGCTGATGAGGGAGCTGAGGAAGGGGATCAGCATGGCGCTGACCGCCGCGTAGATGTGGAGCCGGGGCTTGGCGTCGCGCTCGGTGCAGCGCAGGAACTCCCAGGCGCAGCAGCCGGAGGCCAGACCCACGGCCACACCAACCAGCCAGGGGAGGCCGAGGAACACGATGATAATCAGAATCGGAATGGCGATGGCCGCCACGGTCAGGCGCTGTGACATGATGTGATATCCTCCCATCTCTCATCTTCTCTCCGCGCATCGACGCACGGTGGAGGGCTCAGACGCCGCCGAAACGGCGCTCTCTGCGGTGGTATTCTGCAATGGCCTCGTCGATCTGTTTCGGGCCGAAGTCCGGCCAGAGGGTGTCCATGAAGACCAGTTCGCTGTAGGTGGTCTGCCAGGGAAGGAAGTTGCTGAGGCGCTTTTCTCCGCCGGGCCGGATCAGCAGCTCCGGGTCGGGGACTCCGGCGGACCAGAGCAGATCGGAGAAGACCTCCTCCGTCAGCGCGCCGCCCTCCCCCGCCGCGGCCCGTTCCGCCCAGCGCCTGGCGGCGCGGACGATCTCGTCCCGGCCGCCGTAGTTCAGGCAGACGTTCAGTTGGACGCCGTCGATCTTTTGGGCAAGTTTCCGGGTCTGGGCGATGCGGGCCTGGAGTTCCGGGGACAGCACCGTGGTGTCGCCGAAAAACGCCATGCGGACCCGTTCCCGCTCCATCTTCTCAATGGCCTCCAGCAGGTATTTGTCCAGAAGGGCCATGAGGGCGTCCACCTCTTCCTTGGGGCGCTTCCAGTTCTCCGTGGAGAAAGCGTAAACAGTGAGGTATTGTACGCCGATGTCCCGGCAGTAGTTGGCCACGCGGCGCAGCGTCTCCGCCCCGGCGCTGTGGCCCGCCGTCCTGGGCAGGCCGCGGCGCTTGGCCCAACGCCCGTTGCCGTCCATGATGATGGCGATGTGGCGGGGGGGCGGCTCCTTCCGGGCGGCGGTCCGGGCGCGTTTGGAACGGAAGAGCTTCATCTCAGATCTCGGACAGCTCCTGCTCCTTCTTGGCGCAGAGCTCGTCGATGCGTTTCACGAAGTTGTCGGTCTCCTTCTGGATGTCCCGCTCCAGGTTCTTCAGGTCGTCCTCGGTGATCTCGCCGGACTTCTCCTGCTTTTTGAATTTGTCCACCGCGTCCCGGCGGATGTTGCGGATGGCCACCTTGCTCTCTTCGCCGTAGCGGCGGACCTGCTTGACCAGTTCGCGGCGGCGCTCCTCGGAGAGCTGGGGGAAGGTCAGGCGAATGGCGCGGCCGTCGTTCTGGGGGTTGATGCCCAGGTCGCTGGTCTGGATCGCCTTCTGCACGGACTTGAGGACGGAGCCATCCCAGGGCTGGATCAGGAGGGTGCGGGCATCCGGGCTGGTGATGGTGGCGATCTGCTGGATGGGCGTGTCCACGCCGTAATAGCTGACCGTGATCCGGTCCAGCACGGCGGCGTTGGCCCGTCCGGCGCGCACGGCGTTGAAGTTCTCCAGCAGCACGGCGCAGGTCCTTTCCATCTTTTTGGTGAATTCTTTCAGGTCGCTCATGTCAGGTTCCTCCCTTTTATTTGGAAATCAAACGCAATGTGCGCATCCGTTCAGTCCACTTTGGTCCCCAGTTCCTCCCCGCAGACCACCCGGACGATGTTCTCCGGGTCGGCCAGGGCGAAGACGATGACGGGGATGTGGTTGTCCATAGACAGGCTGGTGGCGGTGGAGTCCATGACCGCCAGGTGCTGGGCCAGCACCTGCTCATAGCTGATGCGGTCAAACTTCACGGCCTCCGGGTCGGTGCGGGGATCGGCGGAATAGACGCCGTCGATGTTCTTTGCCAGCAGAATGGCATCCGCGCCGATCTCGGCGGCCCGCAGTACGGCGGCGGTGTCCGTGGAGAAGTAGGGGCTGCCTGTGCCGCAGCCGAAGATGACCACCCGGCCGCAGCGCAGGTGCTTGTCGGCCTTGAGGCGGATGTAGGGTTCGGCAATCTGTGCCATTGTGATGGCAGTCTGTACGCGGACCGGCACGTCCATCTGCTCGAACACGTCGCTGAGGGCCAGGGCGTTCATCACCGTGGCCATCATGCCCATGTGGTCGGCCCGGGTGCGCTCCATGCGCCCGCCGCCGTCCTTGACGCCGCGCCAGAAGTTGCCGCCGCCCACGACGATGCCGACCTCCACGCCCATGTCCACGCAGCGCTTGACCGCCGCGCAGACCCGGCGGATGATATCAAAGTCCAGGCCGGTCTTCTTTTCCCCGGCCAGCGCCTCGCCGCTGATCTTCAGCAGGACGCGCCGATAGACAGGTTTTGTTTCCATCGGAACCACTCCCATTCCTGATTAGTCATGGAATTATACCACAGCGCGGAGGCTTTGACAATATCTGTTGGGAATTTTTCTCGCCCAGGCTTTTTTCAGGCTCCCGCCGGGAATGACGGACTTCGCCCCCCGCCTGGGGGTATCCTTGTGGGCATGAAGACCGTCTATGCCGATTCTCTGATCGCCCTGAACGCCGCGCTGGACTATCTGCTGCTGCTGGCGGCGGGGAAGCTCTGCGCCCTGCCGCTGCGCCGCTGGCGGCTGGGGCTGGGGGCGCTCTGGGGCGGGGTCTATGCCCTGCTGGCGCTGCTGTTCCCCTCGTTTTTCGGGCTGGTCACGGTGAAGCTGCTGTCCGGGGCGCTGTCCGTGCTGCTGGCCTACGGCTACCGGCGGCGGACGATGCGGGCCGTGGCGGCCTTTTACGCGGTCTCCGCCGCGCTGGCGGGGCTGATCTACGCCGTCTCCCGGCTCAGCGGCCAGGCCGCCGACGGGGTACCCTATCCGGTCAGCCTGCGGACTCTGCTGCTGGCCTTCGCCCTGGGCTACGCCGTGCTGACCCTGGCCTTCCGCCATTGGGGGCGGCGGGCGGAGCGGCGGATCGAGGCGGTCACGCTCTGGCTGGGGGCAAGGCAAGTGCAGCTTTCGGCCCTGGTGGACACGGGCAACGAGCTGATCGACCCGGTCACCGGGCGCGGGGCGCTGGTGGCGGAGGCGGAGGCCCTGGCCCCGCTGCTGGACGACCCGGCCCCCCTGCGCGCCCCGGAGCCGCTGGAAGCGCTGGAGGGGCTGCGGCGGCAGGGGCTTGCCTGTCGGCTGCTCCCCTGCCGGGCGGTCACCGGCGGGACCGGGCTGCTGCTCTGCTTTGTCCCCACGCGCATCGAGGTGGCCGGGCGGCGGCGGGACGACCTGCTGGTGGCGGTCAGTCCCCAGCGCTTTTGCGCCGACGGGGCATACCGGGCGATCCTCAGCCAGACGCAGGCAGAATAAACATGGAAAGGTCGGTGGGTTTTCTATGACTTTGGAACGGTCCGGACTGACGCGGGGGCTCAGGCTGCTTCTGATCTCCATCCGCTACGGCCCAGCCGGTGGGATCTACTACATTGGCGGCAGCGACACCCTGCCCCCGCCCCTGGAGCCGGAGGCGGAGCGGGCGGCCATTGCCGCGCTGAGTGCCGGCGACACGGCGGCGCGGCAATGCCTGATCGAGCACAATCTGCGGCTGGTGGTCTACATCGCCCGCCGCTTCGAGAACGCCGGGGTGGGGCTGGAGGACCTGATCAGCATCGGCACCATCGGGCTCATCAAGGCCATCTCCACCTTCCGGGGGGACAAAAACATCAAGCTGGCGACATACGCCTCCCGCTGCATCGAAAACGAGATCCTGATGC
>Ga0310697_10002327_pt1 | contig 20415 bp, 12 predicted proteins | sample 172DNAGHGlowgp2_FD_203883 | JGI IMG/M metagenome (GOLD analysis project Ga0310697, IMG submission 203883) | Sheep rumen microbial communities from Palmerston North, Manawatu-Wanganui, New Zealand - 1728 DNA GHGlow gp2 (v2) (version 2) | ecosystem: Host-associated > Mammals > Digestive system >... | reverse complement strand
AGAAATCGACGTCTTGCTAACGTTATTTCCGTTCAAATACAGCGTCTTTTTTCTTGCCGTTTGGCTCATCTACCTGCAAGGCACTGATTTTATGATTCTTTACGTCGTCCATGACGATGGCGGTGCGATAGTCTTTTTTCATGGCCTTCAGTTTTATGTTTTTCATCGTCAGGCCGTCGACGTGGCGGATGAAAAAGCCCCATGCGGGCAGCTCCTCATGTTGCGAAAACTCGGGATAGGCCTTGGGCATTTCGGGCACTTTGTCCAACTCGTCGAGGCCACGATAGGCATAATGTGGGTCGCCACCACCAGGGAAGACGATTTCGATGTTTTCCAAAGCGATGTTCTTTATCTTGCTGTCTTTCAGTCCGATGATTCCACAAGGCGAAATGTTTCGAGGCAGGTCTTCTATGGGACCTTCGTACTCGTAGCCGGCATCGGGCTTGGTGGCGGCCACTTCACAATAAAGGTTGCGGATGGTGATGCCATCCATAAAACTCTGTTTGTCGCGGCGGGCACCCACGTTGAGGTAGAGGGCATTGCCGACGTTGAGGCCTTGCAGCGAGTCGACTAGGATGTTTTCGCAAATGCCGCCGTCGACGCTCTGGATGGTGATGGCGCTGCGATAGGTGTCGTAAACCGTGTTGTTGATGATTTTCACGTTCTTGAATCCGCCAGCGCCCATCGTGCCGAACTTGATGCCGCTCGCGCTGCTGCGGGCGGTGCAGTTGCGCACTTCGACGTTTTGGCACAACTTCTTGGCGCTATGCGACTTGAGGCAAATGGCATCGTCGCTCGCATTGATGTAGCTGTTGGTCAGGAGGAACCCGTCGCAGTCGACGATGTCGATGCCGTCGTTGTTCCAGAACGCCGTGCTTTGGATGCGCACGTTGTTTACTTTGACGTTCTCGCATTGGTCGTACATGGTCACCCAATTGGCGGCATTGCGGAAGGTGACGTTGTCGACTTCCACGTTCCTACATTCCCTGAATAGTAGTAGTCGTGGACGGAATCCTTCGGCCACGCGGTCGTTGCTCAGGCGGTCTTTCAGGAGGCCTTTGTGGACGAGGTCGGTGCAGTTGTTGCCCAATTCGCGCCCTTGTCCGTCGATGACGCCACCGCTGTTGTAGTAGCCGATAAGACGGATGTTTTCGACGCCTTCGGCCATGATGAGGGCGCGGTCGTTGATGGCCTCGAAACGGTCGTAGTCGAAAGGATTGGTGCTGCCCACCAAAACGGCTCCTTCCACCAACTCAATGGTAACGTTCGACTTGAGGTGGATGCTACCCGTCAGGTAGCGCCCCACCCAGAAGCGGAGCGTGCCGCCGCCTTGCTCGGCAATCCAGTCGATGGCGTATTGGATGCTGCGGGTGTTCATCGTCACGCCGTCGCTGCGGATGCCGAAAAGTGAGGCGTTGTAGTACTTTGGTTTTTCTTGCGCAAAGCATAAACAGGATAGCAAGGCAAAACAGAGAATGAAGAAATGCTTTTTCATTGTATTTGTGTTTGATAGATTTTCACTGGCCCAATCAGTCCCATAGGTTGCAAGGGTTGGTCGCGGCGGGGATGGTTGACGTAAATCCAGGTGGTCGGGTTTTCTTCGCGGCTGAAGGTCTTGAGGTAGTTGCCCATCGTGGTGGTGACGCGCACTTCTAAGTCGTTGTCGCCTTCGCGAAGGGCAGGGGAGAGGTCATAGATGCGGCGGCCAAAGTACCGAACGCCAACGGATTGCCCATTGACGAGGACCTCCGAAACGCCTTCCACGCGACCTAAATCCAAAATTGTAGAGACGTTGCGCACAACGTCTTTATCAAGACGGATGTTTTTCCGATAGATAATAGTGCCACAAAAATGTTGGTGTGTTTCGCAGTCTTTTAGGTCAAACAAGGTGTCGAAATGCGTCGTGAGCGTGTCTTTCAATAGGCTGTGACAAAGCTTAACCTCCCAGTCCGTTGAAAGGTTCTCGTATTTGTCATTGCGGGGAGGAACGACGAAGCAATCCAAGGTGACAGTTTTTGTTCTGGATGGCTTCGTTCCTCGCAATGACATGAAGCGACGCGGAGACAAACTTTTCTCAAACACGATGAGCACCGATTCCACAGGGCCAAGGTCGAAAGTATAGCTGCCATCGTCGGCCAAAGGCAGGACGTGACGCTCTCCTGTCTGTAAGTCCCAGATTTGGGCTTGTCGCTTGTGGGTCAAGGCTTTGCTGAAGGTGATTTTGGTTTGGTAGGCTTGGTAGCGATGGCTGTTGCAAAGGAAAACCATCTCGCTGCCGTCATCGGTGGTGTATCGGTTTTGCATCACAAACGGATCGGGGCTTTCGATGTCGAGATAATGGGGCAAGCCTTCCGCTTTCATAAGGCTGTCGTACCACGCGATAAAACCTTCTTTTGGAGGCTCGACGAAGACGAAACGGTCTTTATGTTGCATGGCTTTTTCTATCGTAGCTTTCACGATGGAGTCTTGAAGGCATAGATACGCTCTCTGCGCAGCCCATGTCATATCGACCGAGGAACGAGGGAGCATATCTATGGGCTGCTCCGTTCGGTATGACATGCCTTCAAGGCTATTGCCCAGCCCCAACGACTTATAAGGAATCGTGTCAATGCAGATAAGCTTGCCACCCGTCTCTACAAAACGGAGCAGTTGTTCGGACGTTTCGGGATGCAGGCTTTCCACATCGATGAGCATCAATGTGTTGTATTTCCTTTGGTTGAAGCAAAGGTTGCCTTTCTTGATGTCGGATTGGTTGATGATGTTTTCGCTCACATAGTCGACACCACCGCCGCATTTGCTGATGGCCTCCCAAATCATGGTCTTATAGGGTGCACGGGTGGTGTTGGGGAAAGGCTCGTTTTGCATCCCGAGGGTGCTCCACATGTCGTTTTCGGGGTTGAGGATGGCGATGTCGGCGTAATAGGTGCCATGTTGCAGGGCGAAGGAGAGCCGCGCCTTGTAGTCGTTGTAAAGATGGAAATAAGGCCACCAATTGTTGCGTTCGCTATAGAAAGCACCGTAGCGCATCCAGCCGGGGAAGGTCACTTCGAGGTTGGGCGAATAGTTGAAACCGTGGAAGATGCTGTGGGTGACGCCCGAAATGGCCGATTGGTCGCCGCCGAGTTTCAGCTGGTCGAGGCCCATGTTGAAGACGGTGTAGGTGTTGGTCATCTCTTCGCAGCTGATGGTGCGTTTGCCAGCCAAATGTGCAGCCGACGACACGAACTTGTTGACCATCGTGTAGGCGCGACCACGGCGGTAATCCTGCTCCGACATTTCCTCGCCGGGCTTGTGGCGCAGCCAGTTGGTCGTCCACGACTCGCCTTCGGGGATGTCGTAGCCCATGGCGTTCTCCAACGGATAGAATCCCCGACCGTAGGCTTGTGCTCGGGCTTTCACGCCAAGGCTGTGGCACCAATTAATATAAGTCTTGGTGAAACGTTCCTGCATCAGCTGGGCCTTGAAGTCCTCAAAATCGTAGCGGGCGCGTTGGATGATGGGGTTGAGGCTGTCGGTGACGGGCACCACGGGGTTGTAGTTGAGCGCACTGCCCATCGAGCCGGTTTTGAAGAGGATGAAAGGCAGGTAGTCGGTGATGTCGTAGCCATAGCGCCGTTGGAATTCCTCGGCCATGTCGGAGGTCCAGTTGGCGCCTTCAAGTTCCATGCTGTCGGTGAAAAGGGCGCGGATGTGGCCTTTCAGCGGCCCGATTTGTGCCTCAATTTTGTCCGACATGTTGTGGAGGTATTTGTTGACGGCTTCCGCGTTGAAATGGTCGAGCACTGGGCCAGCCGCGCCTGGTGCACCGTTGATGACTTCCAGAAAACCGTTGATTTTCACTAATGCAGCCAAGGTGTATTCCCCTTCGGGCACATTAATGACAAAGACGCTGTCTGTCGGGCATAGATACGTTCGACTTTCTGCCCATGTCATACCGACCGAGGAACGAGGGAGTGTATCTGTGGGCAGAAAGTCTCGGTGTGACATTCCCTCGGTTGATGTAGATGTTTTCCAAATTGTAATACCATCATTAATGGATGTCGCTGGATTGGGATAAAGCCTCAGCAGCATCAGTTCTTTGGTGTTGCCTTTGTAGGGTGAGCTTACTTTGGGCATGGCCTTGGCGTAAATGCTGTCCTTGACGATGGTCAACGTGGTGGGTCCCGTGACGGCTTCGGCATAGTTGACCACGATTTGCGCGCGCTCGTCGGGTTCGAGAAACTCGCCGCCGAAGGGCCAGCCTGAGCCTACGATGAGGTCGCAGGTCATGTCCAAGCGTTTGGCCTCGTCGAAGCAAACTTGCAGCATGTCAATCCATTCCTTGCTGAGCCATTGCAGCGAAGGCTTTCCGATGCTGTCGCAGTAGGTTGGAAAAGCGATGGGGTTGATTTCCACGCCGCCGATGCCTGCATTTTTCAGCAGGCGCAGCTCGCGCACGAGTTCGTCGGCCTCCACCTTGTCGCCGTTCCACCACCAGCGCACGAAGGGACGGTATTGCGACGCGGGATGCCGAAATTCCTCGTATAATTGTTCAGTAGTAGGGCCGTCCTGCTTCGGTTGGCATTGACAAAAGGCGAGCGCAAGGCACATAATGAAGAGGGAGGCTTTCGGAGGCTTCATGGAGATTAATGCGATTGATGCAGCGAAGATAGGAAAAAAACTCGTACATTTGCGCCCTAAATTATTTTCGCGTATGTACGCTCTGCTCAAGAAAGAAATCAGCAACTTCCTCAGCTCGTTGATTGGCATCATGGTGATTGTGGTGTTTCTGCTCATCACCGGCCTGTTTCTTTGGGTGTTCCAAAGCGACTTCAACCTGCTGAATTTCGGCTATGCCAACTTAGACAGCCTCTTTATCATCGCCCCGTGGGTGTTCCTTTTCCTCGTGCCAGCCGTGACGATGCGCAGCTTCGCCGAGGAAAACCGCACGGGCACCATCGAGATGTTGGTCACCAAGCCTTTGTCGGACTGGCAAATCATCTGGGCCAAGTTCCTTGCGGGCGTGGTCTTGGTTTTGCTGGCGCTCATCCCAACGTTCATCTACTATTTTTCGGTCTACCGCCTCGGTCTTCCCCCTGGCAATCTCGACAGTGGCGGCATTTGGGGTTCTTATATCGGATTGTTCATGCTCAGCGCGAGTTTCGTGAGCATCGGTGTTTTTTGTAGTTCGTTGACTAACAATCAGATATTGGCCTTCATCCTGTCGGTATTCCTTTGCGGATTCTTGTTTATCGGCTTCGAGTTCATCTATTCGCTTTCGTTGTTCGGCAAGGTCGACTTGTTTATCCAGCAGCTCGGCATGAGCGCGCATTACGGTTCGTTGAGCCGTGGTGTCATTGACACGCGCGACGTGCTTTATTTTCTGAGCGTCATCGCCATATTCTTAAGTGCAACGAAATTGGTTCTCGCGAGCCGCAAATGGTAAAGGAGGTTGAGCATGGAAAACAAACGCAAGAATCTGAAAAAGAATCAAATCGTCACGTTTTTGATGACTTTGGTCATCGTGGTGGTGGTCAACGTGATTGGCTCGTATGTGTTCACCCGTTTCGACCTGACGAGTGAAAAACGCTATACGTTGTCGCCCACGACGAAGGAAATCCTTGGCAAACTCGATGACTATGTCTATTTCAAGGTCTATCTTGAAGGCGATTTTCCCGCCGGCTTCAAGAAGCTTCGTCGCGAAACCAAGGAAATGCTCGATGAGTTTCGTGCCTATACGAAATACATTGATTATGAATTTATTAACCCTTCGGAAAGCGAAGACCCCAACGAACGGCAGGAGAACTACAAATTGCTCTATCAGTCGGGCCTCAATCCCACCAATGTGCTCGACCGCGCTTCGGACGGTTCGTCGAAGCAGATGATCATCTGGCCTGGCGCTTTGGTGAGCTATCACAACGACACGGAGATTGCCATCGACCTGCTTGAAAACCAAATGGGCCAGTCGCCCGAAGCCGCCTTGAACGCTTCGATGCAGAACCTCGAGTTCCGCCTCATCGATGCAGTGAAGAAAGTGACGCGCTTCAACAAACCCAACATCGCTTTCATCCAAGGCCACGGCGAGCTGAGCGGGCAAGACATTTATGACATCACGCAAACCCTGTCGCAAAACTATAACGTGGGCAACGTGGAAATCGACGGCAAAATCGATGCATTGATGCATCGTACTCAGGATGAGACTGTTGACGTGAAAACCTTCATCAGCTATGATGCCATCGTCATTGCCAAACCTACCGAGCCTTTCAGCGAAAAAGACAAGTTCCTCATCGACCAGTACATCATGCACGGCGGCAAGGTGCTTTGGCTCGTCGAACCTGTTTTTGCCACCATGGACAGCCTGCAAAGCCAGGAGTCGACCATCGGCATCGAACAAGACCTCAACCTGGACGACATGCTGTTCAAGTACGGTGTGCGCCTCAACCGCGACCTGCTGTTGGACCTCACTTGCGCCGCATTGCCTGTGCGCACGGGACAGATGGCCGGACAAGCCCAATTAGAGTTTTTCCGCTGGTTCTATTTCCCCTTGCTGCAAGCCGCTTCAGAGCATCCCATGGTGCGCAACATGAACACTATCAAGGCTGACTTCGTCAGCTCGATGGATGCCACCACTTCGGCCAATGGCATCGAACAGATTCCGCTGCTCAAGACCTCCGACTACACCAAAGTGTCGGGTGCGCCTGTGTTCATCACATTAGCCATGCTGCGCCAAACGCCCGACCAGCGCATGTTCTCCTCGAAAGGCAGGAATGTGGCCTACCTGCTGAAGGGCAGCTTCCCCTCGCTTTATGCCAACCGCATCCCGCAGGAAATCGTTGACGACCAAGCCACCGACTTCATGGAGGAAAGCGTGCCTACAGCAATGATTGTAGTGGCCGACGGCGACATCATCCGCAACCAAATCGACATCAAGCGAAAGATGCCGTTGCCTTTGGGCTTCGACCAATACACGCAAAACACCTACGCCAACAAGGAATTCATCGAAAACGCCATCAGCTATCTCGTCGACGGCGAAGGACTGATTGACATTCGCTCACGCGAACTGAAAATCAGGCTGTTGGATATGACCAAAGTGGGTAAGGAAAGAGTCAAATGGCAATTGATTAACACGTTGATTCCCATTGCGTTGATTGTCGCATTGGGCTTCGTGATGGCCGTGATTAGGAAAAGGAAGTATAATAAATAATGACGGGGGACGTAAGACAAAGGACTATGATTTATGACAATGACTACTGGCAAATATAAGTGGGGTTTGGCTGCTTGTCAGCCGTTGTTGTGCATGTCATACCGACCGATAGGGAGCGTATCAATACAGAACAATGGCCAGCAGCCAGCCTTTAGGTTTGATGCCCATACAGTTCATAGATACACTCGGCTGTGCCTCGGTATGACATGGTCTGGATGTACATCAAAAAGCCCAACAGATGCGTAAAAGCAGTCATGGTCAAAAGAGTCCTGAAGTCAAATGAAAATGTAGTTTAATCCTGAACAATTATTTAATAAAATGAAGAAAACCAATAAATTGACAATTGTTATAGCCGCGATACTGGTGGTTGTCGCTGGCGTTTTGATTTGGAATAACCGCTACCTCACCACGATTCAAGGCGAGGCCGCCGACTTTCAGGTGTGGGACACTGCTTCCGTCACCAAGGTTTACCTTGCCGACCGTCACGAGCGCGAGTCGCTGCTTGAGCGCCAACCCGACGGTTCGTGGATGCTCAACGGCACCTACAAGGCCCATCCCAAACAAGTACAGGCTTTGTTGGGAACACTTTACAAGGTACGTATCAGGATGCCCGTTTCGCGTGCCAGCCACGACAACATCGTGAAGCAATTGGCCGTCAAAAGCACCAAGGTCGAAGTCTATCAAATCGTGCCTCGCATCAACCTGTTCAACCGTATCAAGCTGTTTCCGCATGAAGTGCGCACCAAGGTGTTCTACGTGGGCGATGCCACCAAAGACAGCAGTGGCACGTTCATGCTGAAGGAAGGCGCCGACAAGGCTTATATTGTCTACATTCCCGGCTTCCGTGGTTTCATCACCACGCGGTTTACCGCCGAACCCGACGATTGGCGCGACCACGATATTTTTAGTGCTAATATGGTTGATATTCAGTCGATCAGTGTTGAATTTAACCGCGAGCCACAGTCGAGTTTCAAGATTGAAAACACGGGCCGCCACCAATACACGATGACACATCTTGCCGACAACAGCCCCGTGGCTTTCGACACGATGAAGGTCATTAACCTGATGTCGTCGTTCGGCGACTTGCGCTTCGAGGCCTTGCTCAACAACATTTTGCCAAAAGAACGCATCGATTCCATTACGCAATCACCTTATTTACATCGTGTTACGCTGACTAAAAAGGATGGCTCGACCACGCAGATGACCACTTTCGAGAAGTTGGTAACCAACACGACCATGCTCGAAATAGAAGGACTCGTCGACGACCAAGGCAACCCTTACGACCCCATCGACCACGACCGCATCTACGCTCTCATCAACGACGGGAAAGACTTTGTGTTGATTCAATATTACGTCTTCGACAAGGTTTTGAATCCAGCTGAATACTACGAAGCCGGCAACCCAATTCGCCCGAGTGGGATTGAGTTTTATGAGATAACGGAATGACAGAGAATTCTTCGAGTTACCGCCACGTATTCCTGAAAAATACCTGGCGGTAAGTGCCAAAAAAAACAAGTTACCGCCGAGTATTTTTTCAGAATACTCGGCGGTAAGTCTATAAAAAAACGGGTTACCGCCAAACAAACTGTCCGTTATTGCATCAAATCATCGAGGGTCACTTCGCTATTAATATCGCCAGAATAAGGATTGTCTTTCAGGCCGAAAGTTGTTATCATGGTGAGATGCAGTGCTTTACGTGTCTTGGTTTTTTCACGGAACAGTTCTCGTCGTTCGATCAGCCGTTGGTCGTAGTCTTTCTTGATGGTGTATGAACTGGCGGCATATTTCATCTCGCATAGATTGATGGTTTGGTCGTTTCGGTCGATGACCATGTCGATTTGCGCCCCTGCTTCATCTTCTTTGCTTTGGTAGGTCCATGAACAAATATCGCTTTGTATTCCGCTGATTCCCAATGCTTTCTTGATTTGGTTGAAATGCAGGAAGCAGACTTGCTCGAAAGCGTAGCCTTTCCATGCTGTCACGCCAGCCGATTCCATCATATTGGCCCAATGTTGTTCGTCGCGACCGTTGTAGTCTTTCACAAAACGCAGATAAAACAGCGTGAAAAGGTCGGTCAGTTGATAGAGCATGTCGCGCTGTTTCTTCCCATAAGCGGCATATCGGCGCACAATGTCGCAGTTGCAGAGGTTTTTCAGCATTTCGGTCAGGTTGCCATTATCGGTCAGCTTCAGGGCGTCGATGATTTCGTTTCGGGTCATTCCTTTCGCTTTCTGGCTCAGCAATTCGACTATTCGCTTGTAGGAAGGCGCGTCGTTATACAACGAGCTGAACATGAAGTCGTACTCCAACTTCAGTGGAGCGGTTTGCGAGAAAAGCATTTCATCGACATTCTGCACTTGGCTCAGCCCTTTCTGCATCATGCTGATGTAATAAGGTATGCCACCAAACACCATATAACAATCCAAAATCTGCTTGTCGTTCCATCTGATGTTTTGGTATTCAAGTAATTGCTTCGTCTCCAAAAGGGAAAAAGGCGACAACCAAATGCGCCTTGTCACGCGATTGTGCAACCCGCCTTTCCCGCCCAAGAGCTTGTTGGTCATCCAGGTTGTTGCCGAGCCGCAGACGATGAGTTTCAATTCAGGTCGGCTCGAAGCCCAACTGTTCCAAAACAACTCAAACGCCTTGAGGAACTTGGAACGCGGCACGTCGAGCCAAGGCATTTCATCAATGAAAACCACAACATTCTTTTTCTTGAGCCGTGAAAGGAAGTGCTGCAGCTGGTCGAAGGCTTCCATCCAACCCTTGGGTATGGGATAGAAACTGCCTGAATATAGGTTGAGTTGTTTGTTGAAAAAGGCGAGTTGTTCGCGCAGCGAGCCGTTGTAGATGCCCGTGGTGTAGAAATCGAACCGTTCTTGAAAGAATTGCTTTACAAGATAGGTTTTGCCGATGCGGCGGCGACCGTAAACCGCAATGAGTTCAGGCTTTTCCGACTGGCAACAATCTTTCAGCAGCCTTTGTTCTTTCTCCCTTCCGATGATTTTCATGGCGTTTTTTTAGTTGCTATTCACGCTGCAAAGATAATGCTTTTTTGGAGTTACCGCCATGTGTTCCGAAAAAATACTCGGCGGTAAGTGCCAAAAAAAACGAGTTACCGCCATATATTATTGAAAAATACATGGCGGTAAGTGGTAAAAATTCTAAGAAGCTGTTTTGATAATGTCAAAGCCTTAAAGCCCATGTCATACCGAGGATTTTGTCAGTATAGATACGCTCCCTCGTTCCTCGGTCGGTATGACATACTGACAAAATCCAAGCGTATCTATGGGCAAGTACATCTTTTTTAGAAATCAAAACTGCATCCAATATTTGCGCACCTTAGAATGTAAGGTAAACACCCATCCCAATGCCTTTGGTTGCAGGGCCGAAACTTAATGTGGCTGTGGGTTTGCTGGCGCAGTATTCGTTGTAGACTTGGTAGGCATTTTCTTTTTTGTGCTTGCCTGATGCAAAAAATGGGATGGATGTCAAAGCTGAAATTCCGCCAGCAACGACACCTATTGCTGCTCCTGCGCCAATATAATCCCAAATACGAGTATCACCAGAAGCTACATACACAATTGAACCACCCACGGCGGCACCAGTAACAACCCATCCTATTGGAACCCAAATTGAAAGAATCCTTCCCGTCTTCCTTTGCTTGCATCCTTTCTCATAATAATACTTGGATTCAGGGCAATTGTTGATGATACTCATAAACTCATCATTTGTCAGCCTTTGGCCATCCAAGTAATAGATATAATTCCCAAATGCGTCTTTAATGTCTCCTTTGGTTAGCAATCTTGTTCTCAACTCAACCACGTCCGGCTCTTCATTCATCAGGTTGGCTGCCAGTTGGCGGCCAATTTTCTCCATCATCGAACGATAAGTTGAGCCTGAAGACTTGGCGGCTCCCGCCGTGGTCACCACCTCGCCCGATTCCACATCCACGGCTCGAACATCCACGTTGTATTCTCCTGTCACTGAGCCATCGAGGTTCTTGTGCTCGGCGAGGAAGTTCACCGTGCCAACCAGCACCGACTCCACGCCCAAGATACGCCCCACTTTGGCCAACTGCTCGTTGGTAAGCTCAGAAGCCTGGAACTTTTGCTCCTTCAGCACCTGGTTGATTTGCGAACGCTCAACGATATTGAACTTGCCCGATTCATACATCGTGTTGATGAGCATGTCGCTGAGGCCTTCCACCTCGTTGGCGTTGACGCCCACGCCGGCCTTGAAGTCCATCACGGCGATTTTCATTTTCTTGTTTTGCGCCGAGGCCACCATCGCAAAGGCCATCAGCAGCATGACGATTAAGGAAATTTTCTTCATGATTTGATGATTTTGATTGTTATTGTTTGATTTGGATTTCTACCGTCTGAAAAGACATAAAAAAGACCGCGAACTGCTTGCGCAAATCGAGGTCTTAGACTACCTAGTAACAAACAAGAAGTTCACGGTACAACCGTAAACATTCTCGCCTATTTCTTGTTACATTGAAATTGTCTAAGTTTCGATTTGCAAGAAAAGCGAAAACGCTTTTATGTCAGTATGTTGAAGATGCGTTTATTTTGTCATTCGATAGGGTTTGTTTGAATTATCGGGGCAAAAATAGGAAAAAATTGTCAAAACAGTTGCGAGGAAGGGAAAAAAGTTGTACCTTCGCAACGTCAAAAATGACTAATCCGGTATTTTCCGCGTGGGAGTAAGACTACACCGCCCCTGCTCCAAAATTAAAGGATGGAGACTGGCAACGGCCTCCATCTTTTATTTTCCATATTCCTTACGGAACTTCAAAACGAAATGTATTAGAACTGGAAATAAATGAACGCCTGCAAGTCAGCCGTGATGAACTGGTAGATCACGAAGACGATGACGACGCAAACCAGCACCATCAGCGGCAAAGGCATGTTGGCAAACCAAAGGCGATAGCGGCGCTTGAAGTTTTCGGGCAACCAATGGATGATCATTCCCAATAAGATGAGAATGAACACGTTGCGATAATGCCACGCGATTTCTGGGATTTGTTCGACGCGCCAATGGCTACCCATCTGGTTGACCATGTTTTTGGCTGTGTTCCAAGCAGTTTCGTTGGCTTCGGCGGGATTAAGGTTCGATCCGCTACGGAAAAACAGTCGCGTGAAAGTGATGAACGTGAAAGTTTGGAAAATGGCCCAGGCATCTTGCAGCCATTGCCAAGGTTTCTTGCCACCCAAAGCATTGTAAATCATGCGAATGAAGTTGCCAATAAGCACGATGGCGCACCACACAAACAACACGTTGAACACGGGCTGGGGCACATAGATGCACAGCAACCGTAATCCGATGGTCACGATTAAGATAAACAAGGTGCGGGTGTAGACGCTCCAGTCTTTCCAGAAACGGTAGAACAACATGCCTAAGCCATTCAGGCCGCCCCAAATCATGAAATTCCATGACGGGCCGTGCCACAGGCCACCGAGCAGCATCGTGTCCATGCGGTTGACTTCGGTGGTGATGGTCTTGCGCGACGAGGGCTTGAAAATGGCTACCAAGGCCAAAACCAAGGCCACGACACCCACTCCGAGGGCGACCCACCAGCTGCCCGAAAGGAACACGCCGATGGCAGCAATCATAATGATGATGCAGAACGAGCCGAAAGTGCCGTTGCGATTGCCACCGAGCGGGATGTAGAGGTAGTCTTGTAGCCAACGCGAGAGCGAGATGTGCCAGCGTTTCCAAAACTCGCCAGGGTTTTTGGCCTTATAGGGTGAGTTGAAGTTTTGGGGCAGGTAGAAGCCCATCAGCATGGCCACGCCAATGGCAATGTCGGTGTAGCCCGAGAAGTCGGCATAGACCTGAAGCGAGTAGCCAAACAAGGCCATCATGTTTTCGAATCCCGTGTAAAGCAAGGGATTCGAGAACACTCGGTCAATGAAGTTGACGGCGATGTAGTCGCTCAAGATGATTTTCTTCACCAAGCCGTTCATGATCCAGAAAACGGCAATGCCAAACTGGCGGCGGCTGAGGAAATATTTCTTGTGGAGCTGGGGCATGAACTCGTTGGCCCTCACGATGGGGCCTGCCACCAACTGCGGGAAGAAGCTGACGTAGAAGCCGAAGTCGAAGACGTTGCGGACGGGTTCGATGCGCTTCCGGTAAACGTCCATGATGTAGCTGATGGCCTGGAAGGTGTAGAACGAAATGCCTACGGGCAGCAGGATTTCGTCAACGCTGAAACGGTTGCTATGGGTGACTTCGTTGCCTATCCACGAAAACACGTCGAACACACGGAAGTCGGTGTGCAACAGGCTGTTGACGACATCGGTAAGGAAATAGGCATATTTGAAATAGAACAAAATCGACAGGTTGACGACGACACTTAGTCCTAAGACAAAATTGCGACTACCGTTTCGCTTTCTCGTATGAAGCCATTTGGCCGCGAAGAAGTCATATAAAGTGATGAAAATCAGGATTAAAGTAAAGAGTCCGCTGGTCTTGTAGTAGAAAAACAGGCTGACGAAGAAGAGGAAGGTGTTGCGCAGCAGGCACTTGTTTTTGAAGATGCAGAAGATGGCGAACACGATGCCGAAGAAAGCCCAGAAATAGAACTGCGTGAACAGCAGCGGATGGGCCTTGTCGAACGCGAAAAGGTTGACAAAAAATTCTTTTGCTATGTCAAGAAGGTTTTCCATTTATCGTTTCGCGTTGGCTTTGATGTGGTTTAAGTAGCTTTCAATCAGTGCATTGTATAGCAAATCACCCATGAGTTGATAGCCTGCTTTGGTGAAGTGCACCTTGTCTTTTTGTGCCAAACCGGCTTTTTCCCAGTTTTGCATCGAGCGCAGCCCGCCCATGATGTCGAACTGGTTCCACACGGCGGCGTTGTATTGCTTGGCAAGCTCCATGAAGGCCTGCTCGACGACCTTGCCGTTGGGGTTCACCTCATACCTTTTCTTCCTGATACGCTTGAAGCTGTCGTTGTTGGTGAGGAAAAGCAGGGCGCAGTCGGGGTTGACGCGCTGTATGATGCTGATGAGTTGTCGGTAGTTGCGCTTGAAGTTTTCTTTCTCAAAGTCTTTTTCAGCCGCGTCGTTGATGCCGATGCCGAAGATGATGAGGTCGGGCTTGATGAGTGAGAGGTCGCGCTCAAAGTCGTCGCAGCGGAGGTAGGAAGGCACACTGGCACCGTTGACGCCTACGGTGTGGACGCTGATGCCGGGCATGTCGTTTTCCAAAAGCACGCCAGTCAGTGTGAATTCGCCTGGCATTTGTTCAAAGACGATGCAAATCGAGTCGGTGAAGTCGGGCAAATCAAAGGTGTAAGTACCTTGATAATCATTGTATTCGCCTTGAATAATCGTGTCGCTGAAGCTTACGGATGGCACAACGTTTTCGGTTTCAGAAAAGCCGATGAGTGTCACCTTGTTGAATTCGTATCGTGGCGTGAGGTTGGTCGGACTTTTGGCTCTCGTCATGATGCTGACGGTGGCCAAAGGGTCGGTGGTGGTGATGGCCGCGCCTGCCAAGCCCATGCGTTTGTCGGTCTCGCGGCGTACAGCGTTGCGGCAATAGGTCCATTGCCCCGTCGAGCTGACGGTGAAGTGCGACGGATTGTTGGTGCCACCTGCCGTGAAGGGGAAGACAAAATTCTGCCCGCCAATCAAATCGGTGTTGATATTCAGTAGGTTGTCGCGAAATTGTTGGGTAAAAACACCGGCTTGCACATGCGACCCTCCGATGTGTATGATGTTGACGTTGCCTTCGCCGAAAAACACCACCGAGTCCATTTTTTGGAAGAAACGCTCCATGGCGGTGCTGTCGCCAGGATAAACAAGGTGGTTGCGGTCGAAATGGGCAAAACTCAAGTCGGGGAGCGGACACATCAATGGCGCATTTTGGGCTTGCGCGGCCACAAAAGCCAAAATCAATCCTATGCTTAATACCAACTTATTCATAATCAGTTGTTTTCGTAGGGTTGATATTTCGGCATCAAAGCCCAGAAGGGGGCGTGTTTGGCGTCCTCGCTGGCGTCGCGGTTGACGAAATCGATGACTTCTTGGTTCGGCACGTGTTGGCGCAGTTGATAGAAATCGTAATAGGTGGTGAACGACTTGGCCAAATCCGTTCCGATGGATTGCGCTCCTCTGAACGTAAAATGGATATAGTCGGGGCCGGCCAAGGGCGGATTGTGCTTCACCCATTGTGCCATCGAGCCTTGCCCGCCCATCACGTTGAACATGTCCCAATAGGCCACATCGTTGCGCAGTGCCATGGCGCGCAGCGAGTCATTGAGTTGGGGCAAACCGCGCCAGGTGTCCATCTTGCCGTTGTAGCTACGTCCCATGTCGGCAGGGCCGATAAAGAGGACTTTGGCCTTGGGTGCCACGCGCTTTATGTAGTTGATTTGTGTTTCCAACTCGGTCATGTAGGGCGTGATGTTTTTCGGCGACGAAATGCCAGGCATACGATTGCCGCCAAACTGCATGATAATCAATCGAGTGTTGAGCAACTCGAAGGATTGGCGCATGACGGCTTCGTTGATGCGGGTGAAGATGGTGCCCGAGCAGCCGCGCAGCGAAACGTTATCCAAAGCCACGCCCGGTTCGCCGTCCAGCAACACAGCATAAATTTCGGCATTGCCCTTGAAATTAAGCGTACCACGACGCACATTGACAGGCAGTTGCCAAGTGACGAGCGAAACGCTGTCGTTAGCGGCCAATGTCTTGGTTTCGGCGGGAAGCGTGTCGCATTTCAGCGTGATGGCAAAGTCTTGGCTGTTTCTGCCCAATAAAACCGATACGGTTGAAATTTCTTTCACTTTTTCAAGTGATTGGGAATGAGATGATTGAACGAATGTTATGCTGCCATTTCCGTTGACTTGCCCGAACTGCGACATCACGCCATAGCGGTTGTGGGAGGCGCGGTTGGCATCGCCATATACCATGTAGCGACTGAGGCCGTTGTTGTATTGCGACACCGAAATGGTGGGAATGGGTTGGATGGGAGGCACCATGTTGGGTCCCGATCCGCCAAAGAGTTCTTGCAGTTTCTGTCGCACCACCGACGAAATGCGGTCCATCTCGATTTGCGAGTCGCCGTAGTGCATGATGCGGTAGGTCTTGCCTTGCTTTGGGGCTTCGTTGAGTTGGGCAAATAGCGTGTCGAAGAAGGTGTAGTCGTCGTTGGGCAGATAGATGCGGTTGGGGTTTTCCTTGAGATAGCTGCGGAAAAAGTGGAGGCTGTCGTACATCGTCTCGTTGCAAGTCATCTCATAGCTTTGCTTGACGCGCTCGCGCACGGCGTCAACGTCAACCTCGTCGTTTTCTTCTGCTTGTTTTTCGGCCAATGAGGCAAATCTCAGATTGATGGGTCCCACTTTGATGCCGTCGGCGGGGAAAAAGTACCATGCCACGCCGAGCAGCAGCATGATGGAAAGGATGAATATCAGTGTTTTAATAGGTTTCATTTCTTGATGGTTAGTTTTTGTCCGATGTCGATACGGTCGCTTTTCAGGTTGTTCCACTTCTTTAGGTCGTTCACTGTGACGTGGTATTTGTTTGCTATTTTGGTCAGCGTGTCGCCTTTTTTCACCGTGTAATAGGTGACGTTTTGCTTGGGTTTGGGTGTCGTTTTAGGCTTCGCTTTTGGGGTTGTGTCGGAGGCTTTCGGCTCTTCGACCTTTTGAGATGCCTCAGGCACCTTGGGTTCAGCGACCTTCGGAGCAACGTTTTTTTGGATGGGTTTCGTGAAGGTCAGTTCGCCTTGGTTGCCAAGGTAGAGGTATGCCATCAGGTCGCCGATGACTTTGGTGTCGGGCAGCAGTTTTCCGTCGTCGAAGTCCCAAAGCTCGGGGATGTCGTTGCTGAGCATCAGGGCGTGGTGCAAAGCGTTGGGGCTGTTGGCGAAGGCCAATATACTCAGCCACCAGTTGTCGTATTTCGCGTTGAGTTCGGCTAAGTAGTCCAAGGCGGCACGTGTGGAAGGCTCAAGGTCTGAGCGCTCATCGTTTTGCTCGTCGATGTTGAGGCCATAACGCAATGCGACTACCGTGGGCAGCGACCAATAGCCTTTTCTATCGCCTTTCGCGAAGTTGGGGTCCATTTGGCTTAAAGCGAAAGGCAAGTATTTCAACTCTAAGGGGATAGAGCGTTTTTGCAACTCTTTTTCCATAAAAGAGGAATACGACTCAAACTGGCAAGGCATCGGTTTTGCGGCAAGGCTCTTCACACGCGTTGCCAGCCCGTCGTGATAGGGCAGGGGCAGCGTTTTCTCCATCGCTTTCAGTTTCTTAGCCAAACCTTGAGCGTCGGACGACACGCAACAATGGCTCGCCAAAAAGCAGAACATTACCGTTAATAATATTGCTATTTTGTTGAATTTCATTATTTTGAAAAATCAAAAGTACACCTTGTACCCTTGCGGAAATTGAGTGGCAAAGATACTACTTTTTTTCGTGTGGGAGGCATATTAATCTCGCGCTGAAACTTATTTCTTTCATGCAAAAAACACAGAACTATGGGAAGCGCAAGGCGACGCTAAGTTTGCGTCCCGCAGGTTCTGCGATTTCAGCGAATTCTGCGTTAGGAAACAATTATTTCACCGTGAACCTCACACCCAAATAGGCCCGAATCCCGCTCAGCGGTCCCCAAACCATCGAGGCATCGAAATCCCCGCTCGCGGGGTTGTCAGCCGAGATGATGGGATGCGTTTGCTTGTAGTTGGTCAGGTTCTCGCCACCGAGGTAGATTTCCCAGCATTTGCCCAATGACTTGGTAATTTGTGCGTTCAAAATCACATAGAACGGCGAGCGCTCGATGTTTTGGCCGTGGGCCACCGCCGTGGCGTTGCCGTTGAGGTTGGGCACGCGGCTGTCGCCGTTGAACTGCGTGGTGAAGTCGAACTGCCAAGTGCCGGGCGCGTATGACATCGTCACCAAGCCCTTGTAGCGGTTGACGAAAGGCTTCTCGCGCAAGGTGTCATTAATGGTCATCTTCACGTCGTTGTAGCGGAAGGCCAAGGTGAGGTCAAAATCCTTGAAAATCTCGCAGTTGGCCTCGATTTGGGCACTGTTGGAATAGGACTTTCCGTCGAGGTTGTAGATGCGGATTTGGTGCGCATCGGCATCGCGGTCAAGGACGATTTGGTTGACGAAGTCGGTGCGGTAGAAGTCGGCGGCCAAAGTGAGTTCGCGCCAGCCGAGGCTGAAGGTCTTGGTCAGATTGATGCCGTAGTTCCATGCCTCTTCCATTCTAGGCGATTCCACAAAAACGAGTTCGCGAGCCGAAGCCAGCATAGTCGAGTTTTCGGCCAACACATTAGGCGAACGATAGCCCTTGCCCGCCGAAGCCCTGAGGGTCAGGTCGTCGTGCGTGTTGAAACGCACATGCAGGCGGGGCGTGTAGAGCATTTTTTTGTAATAGGAATTGTAATCGAGGCGCATCCCGACGATGGCGCTCCAGTGGTGGTTGTCGTCGAAGACGTATTCAGCGAAGGCGCCAGGCACATGCTCCGTGCGGGGCTGGTTTTGGTTGTTCAGCGTCTCGTCGTATTTGTCGAAGGTGTAGCTTGCGCCGAGCGTGTACTTGTGCTTTTCGTTGACGAGATACGAATCGAAGAGCAGGTTGGCGTAGTAGGAAAGTTGCTTGGCGTTGTAGTCGGTCCTGCCGAAATAGGACGAGCCTAAATCGTGGTAGATGAACTGCTGCTGGAGGCCGAGGCTGGTGTTGTCGCGGTCGAAGATGACGCCAGTCTTCGCAAAAACCTCGTAGCGTGTCGTCCCGATGCGAAACTTGTCGTCAGAGGGTTCCACAAACGGATTGCCACCCATCATGCCTCCAAAACGTCTCTCGGTCAAGGCTTTGGCACCGAAAACGCCATCGAAATGCTCGCTGATGTAGTCGTAGCGCAGAAACAAAGTGCCTTGCGTCACCATCGGGTCGTCCATGAAGCCGTCGCCATTGTCGTCCATCTGCATGAAGTTCTTGTTGACGTGGCCCAAAACCATCATGCTGCCGTGTTCGCCCATTTTCCAGCGTGTGTTGAAGTTGAATTCCGTCATGGCCATCGTGTTGCCGTAAAGGTTGAGGAAAAGTTTCTCGCCGTCTTCGGGCTTCTTGTAGTCCACATTAATCTGTCCGCTGATGCTCTCGTAACCGTTTCTGACAGAGGATGTTCCCTTCGACACCTGAATGCTGTTCATCCAAGTGCCAGGCACATAGCTGAGACCAAACGCCGAGGCCAAGCCCCGGAAATTAGGCATGTTTTCGGCCAACATTTGGGTATAAAGTCCGCTGAGGCCCAGCAATTCGATTTGTTTCGCACCCGTGACGGCATCGCTATAGCTGACGTCGACCGAAGCGCTGTTCTCGAAGCTCTCCGCAAGGCTGCAACAAGCTGCGCGACGCAAGCCCTCGGAGGTGATGGTCTGTACCGAAACGGGGTTCAAGGCCGAGATGAAAGTGCCTTTCTGTCGCGCCTCGATTTGCACTTCGTTGAGCATGTGCGCCGAATTGAAAACGTGGTCGTAGTGCATTGGCTCAAACATGTGGTGAATCGTGTCGTTCTCGTAGCTGATGCAGCTGAACACGAGGCAGCCGATTTGTCCGTGGACGGGGATTTTGTAATGCCCGTCGGCATCGGTCACCACGCCCTCGTTGACGATTTTCCAATAGACGTTGACGCCCGGCAGCGGGGTCTGCTCGCCGCGTTCGTTCTCTTCGTAGACATGGCCTTCGATGAATCCCTGCGCAAAGGCAGTGGAGGCGAAGGCAAATAATAATAGGGTAATTAGGGTGAGTTGCTTGGTTTTCATGATGTTTGATTGTTAAATTGATAGTTTGTTTAGGGTCTTCGAATCCCCCGCCCTTCAGGCACCCCATTAAAAGGGGAGGCCTACCGGACGCTGGCCTACCGGACCCTCGTTTTGTGTCGCTTTGCGCATTCCCCTTTAAGGGGGCAGGGGGGATTCGAAGACCCACCTTGCGCATTAGTCATTATCAGAAAACCAAAGGATTAAGCTTAAGCGAAGAAAAGAATACAATCCGTTCTTGCCCAGAAAGAAACTTGAGCGCTTTCTTCGGTGAATGGTTGTAGAAGATTTGTCGCACTTGAACGAGAACTCCATTTAAGTCAAGATGTGACAAAAGATAATATTGCAAACTGATAATCAGTTGTTTCTCTGGCGAATAAACAAAGTTGTCGGTGAATTGTATCTTGCTGTCGTAATCGTCGCAGCAGCCCTTGGCATC
>Ga0310697_10002325_pt1 | contig 20420 bp, 17 predicted proteins | sample 172DNAGHGlowgp2_FD_203883 | JGI IMG/M metagenome (GOLD analysis project Ga0310697, IMG submission 203883) | Sheep rumen microbial communities from Palmerston North, Manawatu-Wanganui, New Zealand - 1728 DNA GHGlow gp2 (v2) (version 2) | ecosystem: Host-associated > Mammals > Digestive system >... | reverse complement strand
AGGCTACGGCGAGGGCAACCCACGCTGGGTGCTGGGTGGCAAGGCCTTCATCTTCCAGAGCGACCGCGCCGGCATGCGCAGCCACGGCTCTTGGGGCTCCGAGAAAGACCTTTATATCACCTTCCTCAACGACGAAGCCTACGAGCGTTTCAACATGAACAAGGAGGAGCGCGAGCGCTTCGACGAGGCAGAGAAGGAACGCAAGGACAAGGAGAAGAAAGCCAAGGAAGAGGCCGACAAGAAAGCCAAGGAGAAGAAGGAGCAGGCCGAGAAGAAGCGCGCCAAGATGACCGAGGAGCAAAAGAAGAAGGCCGACGAGAAAGAGAAAAAGGAAAAAGAGGAGAAGGACAAGGAGCAGCACAAGGCCGACAGCATCAAGGCGCTGAACCCCGACATGAACCTTCAGGACCTCGACCTCCGCACCGTGCGTCTGACCTTCAACAGCGGCAGCATCGGCGACGCCGTGGTCAGCAAGGACGGCACCAAGCTCTACTACGTGGCCTCCAACTACCCCAACGGCAACGCCCTTTGGGAGCGCGACCTCGACAAAGGCTCCACCACCATCAAGGCACAGGGCGTAGCCTTCACCAGCTTCGACCTTGCCGACGACGACAAGATAGCCTACTACGCCCAGGGCGGCCGCATCAAGAAACTCGACATCGCCGCCGGCAGAATCAGCGACATCGATTTCGAATGTTTCCACAACGACTACCCCGCTGGCTGGCGCGAGCAGACCTACGAACACATCTGGCATCAGACCCACGAGAAGCTCTACGACCCCGGCATGAACGGCGCCGACTGGGATATGCTGCATAAGCGCTATGCCCGCTTCCTGCCGCATATCGGCAACACACGCGACTTCGCCGAGATGTGCTCGGAACTGCTTGGCGAACTCAACGTCTCGCATACCGGCTGCCGTTATCGTCCCAACAGCGGCACAGGCAACACCCTTGCCACGGCCGACCTCGGCGCCTTCCTCGACGACAGCTACACGGGCGACGGACTCCGCATCCTGGAACTGCTGCCCGGCACGCCGCTGACGCGCCAGAAAGGTATCGGCGCAGGCTCCGTCATCACACATATCGACGGCCAGAAGATAGAAGCCGGCAAGGACTACTTCCCGCTGCTCGGAGGCAAGGCAGGCCGCTACACACGCCTCACCGTGAAGAATGGCAAGGGCGAGACCAAGGACTATACCGTACGCCTCGAGAACAGCTATAGCGACGCCCAATACCGCCGATGGGTGGAGAACAACGAGAAGCTCGTCGACAGCCTCTCCAAGGGCAAGCTCGCCTACGTCCACATCAAGGCCATGAACACCGAGAGCTTCCATGAGCTCTATCGCAAACTCCTCGCGGAGAAGAACCGCACACGCGACGCCGTCATCGTGGACGTCCGTCACAACGGCGGCGGCTGGCTCCACAACGATGTCTGCGAACTGCTCTCAGGCACGGCAGCAGCCACCTATACGCCGCGCGGCCAGTACATCGGCGACGATCCCTACAACCGCTGGACCAAGCCGTCGTGCATGCTCATCTGCGAGGACGACTACAGCAACGCCCACGGCACGCCCTGGCTCTACAAGGAGCTGAGCATCGGTCCCCTCATCGGAGCCCCCGTGCCGGGAACCATGACCGCCGTGTGGTGGGAGACCATCGACGACATCGTGTTCGGTATCCCCGAGGTAGGCATGAAGGACCGTCAGGGCCGCTACCTCGAGAACCAGCAGCTCGAACCCGACCACCTCATCATCAGTCAGCCCGGCGATCTTCTGCATGGTCGCGACCTGCAGTTGGAGCATGCCGTAGAATTGATGTTAAAGAAGAAATAAGGCTTTATGAGAGGGAAAGTGTGAAATCTTTGCACTTTCCTTCTTTCGTTTCAACAAAATTGTATATCTTTGCAGCGCAAACCATCAGAGCGAATGAAACTATTACTGCTTTCTACACCTGATTTCTTTGTCGAAGAAGACACCATCATCAATGCCCTCTTCGAGGAAGGATTAGATATTCTGCATTTGCGCAAGCCCGGCAGCGAGCCCGTCTATTCCGAACGGCTCCTCACCCTCCTTCCCGAAAAATGGCACAGCCAAATCGTCGTTCACGAGCATTTCTACCTCAAGGAAGAGTTCAACCTCAGGGGCATACACCTCGGCAGCAACGACGCCTTGCCGTCGAAGGACTACAAGGGACAGGTGAGCCGCTCGTGCCACAGCTTAGATGAACTCGCCACGATGAAGGACACGATGGACTACGTGTTCCTCTCCCCCGTCTTCGACAGCATCACCTATCCCGAACGCCACTCCGCCTATACCACAACTCAGCTCCACGATGCTGCACGCGCCGGTCTCATCGACCGCAAAGTCATGGCAGCCGGCGGCATCAACAGCGATACCCTCCCCCTGCTCGCCGACTACGGTTTCGGCGGTGCCGTCGTCCTAGGTGACTTATGGACGCGGTTCAACATCCATTCCGGTCTCGACTACAAAGAAGTCATCGCACATTTCCGCAAGCTGCGCAAGGCGGCGGGGTGAGATTAGAGATAAAAGATAAAAGATTAGAGATATCAACTTTCAACTCTCCACTTTCAACTTTCAACTTACGCATGAGCAATTTCATCGTTTTCACAGGCACCGCAACGCGTTATCTCACCGAGAAGATTTGTCTGAGCCTCGGCGTACCCATGGGCAACTGCACCGTCACACACTTCGCCGACGGCGAGTTCTCCGTCTGCTATAACGAAACCGTTCGCGGCCGCGATGTGTTCCTCGTCCAGAGCACCTTCCCCAACAGCGACAACCTCATGGAGCTCCTCCTCATGATAGATGCCGCCAAGCGTGCCTCTGCACGATCCATCAACGCCGTCATCCCCTACTTCGGCTGGGCACGGCAGGACCGCAAGGACCAGCCCCGCGTAGCCATCGGCGCCAAGCTCGTTGCCGACATGCTGTCCGTGGCCGGCATCAACCGCGTCATCACCATGGACCTCCATGCCGACCAGGAGCAGGGTTTCTTCAACGTTCCCGTTGACCACCTCTACGCCTCCAGCGTCATGCTCCCCTACATCGAGAGCCTGCACCTCGACAATCTGGTCATCGCCACGCCCGATGTGGGCGGTTCGAAGCGTGCTTCGGCCTACTCCAAGTACTTCCAATGCCCGCTCGTGCTCTGTAACAAGGTACGCCGCAAGCCCAACGAGGTTGCCTCCATGCAGATTATCGGCGACGTCACCGACGCCAACGTCGTGCTCGTGGACGATATGGTAGATACCGCCGGCACCATCACCAAAGCCGCCGACCTCATGATAGAGAACGGAGCACGCAGCGTGCGAGCCATCGCCAGCCATTGCATCATGAGCGGACCTGCCAGCGAACGCGTACAGGCCAGCCAGCTCGAAGAGATGGTCTTCACCGACTCCATCCCCTACAGCAACCGTTGCGCCAAGGTCAAGCAGATCTCCATCGCCGACCTCATCGCCGAAACCATACGCCGCGTCGAGGACAACAAGAGCATCTCCGACCAGTACCTCCTTTAAACCTTCTCCCTATTTTTCGGTCATACCCTCAAACTCATAAACTCTTAAACAATAAAACCCATAAAAAAAATGAAAAAGACTCTATTCATCGCCGCCATGGCTTTCGCCATGTTCCAGGCACAAGACATCAAGGCAGCCAACTTCGTCGCTAACGACGACACCACCACCATCGTGCAGCAGGCTGAGAAGCAAATCAAGGAGCAGGAAGACATCATCCGCGACTTGAAGAAGAAGCAGCGCGACATCGAGGACGATCTCAAGGACGTCAAGGATAAGATCAAGGCAGCACAGGCTGAAATCAAGAAGGCCAAGAACGTCATCAAGACCGAGAACGCCCGCATCAAGGCTGAACAGAAAGCCGCTAAAGCTGCCGACGAGTTCAAGAAGTAATCCCCACACATCGAACACAAGAATCTGAGGCTGTGTCCATCATGAGCGACATGGCCTCAGTTCGTTTCCACACATTAATCACGCGACGATACGACTATGAAAAGAATGATTCTGTGCCTCACGGTCATGATGAGCGTGCTGACGATGTCCGCACAGTCCATCTATGATTTCAACGTGAAGAACGATGCCGGCGAGGAGGTGTCGCTGGAGGCCTACAAGGGCAAGGTGCTCCTCATCGTGAACACCGCCACGCGCTGCGGTTTCACGCCGCAGTACACCGAGCTGGAGGCGCTCTACGGCAAGTATGCTCCCGAGGGCTTCGAGATTCTCGACTTCCCCTGCAACCAGTTCGGCCAGCAGGCGCCCGGCACCATTGGCGAGATCCACGAGTTCTGCACCGCCAACTTCAACATCCACTTCCCGCAGTTCGACAAGATAGACGTGAACGGCCCCGGCGAGCATCCCCTCTACACCTTCCTGAAAGCCCGTAAGGGCTTCCGCGGCTTCGACCTCAACGACCAGCGCGGCAAGATGATGGACGGCATGTTGCGCCGTCAGGATGCCGAGTACGACAAGAAGGCGGACATCAAATGGAACTTCACCAAGTTCCTCGTCGCCCGCGACGGACGCGTCATCAAACGCTATGAGCCCACCGACAAGATGAGCGACGTGGAAGCCGACATCCAGATGGAAATGAATCCCGTACTCGCCACTATCATGGCCCGTCGCTCCGTGCGCAAATACCTCGACAAGCCCGTGGAACACGAGAAGCTCCAGCTCATTGCCACATGTGGCATCAACGCCCCCAGCGGCATGAACCGCCAGCCGTGGATCGTACGCGTGGTCGAAGACCAGCAGCTGATAGCTGCCGTCACGGAGGTCTATCGTCAGGAAAATGCCGAGCAGGTGGCACGCGACAAGGACTTCAAGAATATGTTCCGCAACGCGCCGAACATCATCTGCATTTGCACGCCGGCCGCTGGCGGTGGCGAACTGGATGCAGGCCTGCTGGGCGAGAACATGATGCTGGCGGCACAGGCCATGGGTCTCGGCACCTGTTGCCTCGGAGGCCCCGTGCGCTTCATCACCTCGAACCCCAAGGCCAAGTTCTTCCTCGAACGCCTGGACATCCCCGCGGACTACCGCCTGAACTACATCATCGCCGTAGGCTACCCCGACGAGCAGCCCGAAGCACGGCCCCGCGATGCGGCGAAGGTGAAGTTCATCAAATAGCACATTTCTTCTTTTTTAGACAACAAATTATACGCGCTCGGCTCGAAGAGACGCTTGACACTTCAAGAATTAAACGATTTTAATCTTCTTGTCATAAATCTATATTGACGAATCGATTGACGTATGAGTGCTCTTTGATAACGAGCATAACCATTGACAATTCGTATAATTCGTTGTCTGAAAAAACATATCTGAGCAAGCTGATATCATTGCTGAGTATTTGCTTCATTTTTTTGTTTAACCTCTTCGCGTAGCGAACCGTCTTCGTTATCGTCTTAGTTTTCCCTTATGAAAAAGTTGCTTCTCCTCTCCCTCCTCACGTTCACATTCCTCCTTCCTTCGCATGCCCGCACGCGTCAACTCTTCGACGGCGGCTGGCAGTTCACGCGCAACGGCAAGACCATCGCTGTCGATTTGCCCCACGATTGGGACATCTACGAAGCTCCCGACCCCGCGACGGGTGCCACAGGCACGGGCGGCGGTTGGTACCAAGGCGGACAGGGCGAGTACCGCAAAAGCTTCGTGCTCAAGCGTCTGGCACCCCACACCGAGCTCTACTTCGAAGGCGCGTATGAGCGTGCTGACATCTACGTGAACGGTCACGAGACCGGACACCACGACTACGGCTACACGTCGTTTGCCGTGGACATCACGCCCTATCTGGTGCTGGGACGTAATGAGGTGGTGGTGCGCGTCGATAACTCCCACCAGCCCAACTGCCGCTGGTATTCGGGCTCCGGCATCTATCGCCACGTGTGGCTCGAGGAGAGCAGCAACGTTCATTTTGCTCCCCATCAGGGCCCGGGCATCAACGTCGTCACCCTGGGCGTGGCCGACGGCAAGGCACAACTGCGCATCAAGGCCACGATGGTGAATGAGAAGGGCGGACTGCGCGAGGGACTCGTGTTTACGGCTCGTGTGGGCGACCAGTCGAAGCAAGTGAATATCAAGTTCTTGGAGCAGCATCCGCAGATGTCGCCCGTGGCATTCCTCGACATCGCCCAGCCACGCCTGTGGACGCTGGAGAAGCCGGAGATGTACACCGCCCATCTGACATTGGCAAAGGACGACGGCACCATCCTCGACGAGATGGACGTGCCCTTCGGCATACGTACCATAGACTATGATGCCAAGCAGGGTTTTCGTCTCAACGGACAGTCCCTGCTCATCAACGGCGCCTGCCTCCACCACGATGCCGGCGTCCTCGGCGCCATGGCCTTCGACGATGCCGAAGTGCGTAAGGTACGTTTGATGAAGGAGGCTGGTTTCAACCTCATCCGCACCGCTCACAACCCGCCCTCGCCAGCCTTCCTTGCAGCCTGCGACACCTTAGGCATGCTGGTCATCGACGAGGCGTTCGACGGGTGGCGGTCAGAGAAAAATCCTCACGATTTCCATCTCTTCTTCGACGCGCAGGCCGAACAGGAGGTGCGTGCCATGGTGCGGCGCGACGCCAACCACCCCAGCATCATCGCCTGGAGCATAGGCAACGAAGTCATCGAGCGTAAGGACTTGCGCGTCGTCACCACAGCCCGACGCCTCAAGGCCGCTGCACGCAGCATCGACACCTCGCGACCCGTCACCGAAGCCCTCTGCGCCTGGGACAACGACTGGGAGATCTACGACCCCCATGCCGAGGTGCTCGACATCGTGGGCTACAACTACATGATTCACAAGCACGCCTCCGACCACCAGCGCGACCCGCAACGCATCATGTGGCAGACCGAGAGCTATCCCCGCGACGCCTTCAGCAACTGGGCGCTCGTCCACGACTACCCCTACATCATCGGCGACATCGTGTGGACAGGTCTCGACTACCTGGGCGAATCGGGCATAGGCCGCTTCTATTACGAAGGCGAACGACAGGGCGAGCACTACATCGCCGGCGGACAACCCGACTGGCACGGAGCCTACTGCGGCGACATCGACATCACAGGCTGGCGCAAGCCCATCAGCCACTACCGCCAAATCCTATGGCAGCAGCCCAGCGCGCAGGCAGCTTCCCTTCCTGACCAGAGGAACACGGGAGTGGGGCTTTTCATCCGCGAGCCCAACGGCTACCACGGCACCATCAAGGAGACGGCATGGAGCGTGTGGCCCACGTGGGAATCGTGGACATGGCCGGGATGGGAAGGCAAGCCCATCGACGTCGAGATCTACACCAAGGCTCCCGAGGCCAAGCTCTACCTCAACGACCAACTCGTAGGCACCAAGACCGTGAGCCGCGACACGCAGTTCAAGGCCGTGTTCACACTACCCTACCAGCCAGGCACCCTGCGCGCCGAAGCAGGCGGCGAGACCGTCACCCTCTCCACGGCAGGCGCTCCGGCACGACTGCGACTCACAGCCGACCGCCGCACGATGGAGGCCGACGGACAGTCCCTGGCATTCATCATCGTGGAAGTCGTGGACAAGGAAGGGCGCGTATGCCCCGAAGCCGCCATCCCCTGTGACGTTGTCGTCAGTGGACAGGGCACGCTCATGGCGGCGGCATCTGCCGACCTCAAGGACCGTGAACCCTACACCACGCCGCACGTCACCACCTGGAAAGGCCGCGCCGTCATTGTCGTGCGCAGCACGCAGCGCAAGGGACAAATCAGCGTCAAGGTCAAGAGCCAGCTGCCCACGGCCAGCATGACCCTTCGAAACCAATAAAATCGCTACTTTTTTAATATGCATGAACGTCCATACGTCGAGGCTTGTACGTATGGACGTGTGAGGCGCTACGTATAGACGTGTAAGCCTCTACGTCCTAACGTGTGAGCTCTGACGTCTATACGTATTATTTTTCAGAAATAGCGAAAAAAGTTGAGGAAATGTTTGGTGGATTCGGGAATTTTGTGTAACTTTGCAATGTCAAAGGGGAGGACAAAAGACGCTGATGCAGCGCGCGATGCAGAGGGCGCAAGGACGACCCGGAGACACTAGTTAACCTCTTTTCATTAACCATTAAATCTTTTTACATCATGAAAGAAACTATCAAGTACTCGTTGGCCATGCGCGCCAACCCCATGAAGCCCGAAGAGGCTAAGAAGGCTTACGCCACGCTCCAGAGCAACGGCGTCGTTGATCTCGACGACCTCACCGACCACATCCGTGCCCATGGGTCCAACTTCACCGAAGGTACCATCATCGGTGTGCTGCGCGACATGGTGGTGTGTGCCCGCGAGGCCCTCATCGAAGGCAACTACGTGGAGCTCGGACGCCTGGGCAAGCTCAAGCTCACCATCTCCAGCGAGGGTGCCGAGACCTATGACGCTTTCTCTGAAGGCAACATCACTGCCCTCAACGTGTTGTTCGAGCCCGGCAAGGGTCTCCAGTGGAACCTCGACGATGACGTGAACTTCGAATTCACCACCTCCCGCGCCGCCCAGGCTGCTGCCAAGAAGGCTGCCAAGGAAGGCAAGACCACTGCCGACTGGACGCCCAAGGAGGAGGAAGAGGAAGAGCCTTAATCAAACCTTCGGACACACTACGCAAGACTCCGCGGTCAGACACTGAGCTGGCGGCGGGGCTTTTCTTTTCATGACCTCAAATCACACGTATAGACGTCGGAGACTGAGCGAGGGGACGTGTGCGCGATGCACGGAGCTATATTGCAATATTGCATATTGCGTGCGTTTATTTTCATCAGCGGGGAGTAAAAGAAGTAATAATATATACTTAATATATTATATATCAATTATATATATTATAATTATAACTATAATTAACACTTTCTCTACCCCTTGCCGAAAAAAAGTGAATGCAATATGCAATATTGCAATATAACTCGTGACAACCTCACTTTTACGCTCATTTTTTTTCGTGCGTTCATTTTTATTATGTATATTTGCAGGCGAAAAGCTAACCCATCGTTTATGAAGCGCGAAGTCTATGAAAGTCAGAAAGCCTTTGCCGGCGCGAAGAAGCCGTCCATGCAGCGCCGCTGTGTGGGGCACGACTACACCGAACGCATGATGTACATGGTGACGATGGTCACCGAGGGACGCCGCCCGCTGTTCGGCAGAGTCGTTGGCCGCAGCGACGCCCCCGAGGACAGCGAAGACGCTCCCCGTATAGCGCTCAGCGAGTTGGGGAGGCGGGTAAGCGATGAGTGGTGGGGTATTCCCGCCTACTACCCACAAGTGGAGATCATCGCCCTGCAGATGATGCCCGATCACTTGCATGGCATCCTCTTTGTCAAGGAAAAGATGGAGAAAGACTTAAGCCGCATCATCCGCGGCTTCAAGACCGGCTGCAATCGCGCCTACCGTGAGGTTCAGTCTGTTGCGACTCAGTCGCAACAAACAGGACAACCAATAGGCCAGCAACAAACACATCAACCTCCCCGCCGCCCCTACGACCGCGAGCACGGCCTCCTCTTCGCCCCCGGCTTCAACGACAAGCTGCTCCTGCGCAAAGGACAGCTCAAGCGATGGCTCGACTACGTGCGCGACAACCCCCGCCGCCTCCTGATGAAGCGTGAACACCCCGACCTCTTCCGCGTGCAGCGCGGCCTCACCATTGGCACCCAAACCTTCTCCGCCATTGGCAACCGCTTCCTCCTCGACCGTCCCGTGCGCCTGCAGGTGCAGTGCTCCCGCCGCCTCACCGACGACGAGATAGCCAAGCGGCAAGCCTTCTTCCTCGCCGCAGCCCGTGCCGGTGCCGTCCTCGTCTCCCCATGTATCTCCAAGGGTGAGAAAGCCGTCATGCGTGCCGCCTTCGACGAAGGCCTGCCCCTCATCACCCTCCAGGAGAACGGCTTCACCGACCTCGCCAAGCCTGGTGGCCAGCGCATGGATGCCTGCGCCCGCGGCCAGCTCCTCATCCTCGCCCCCTGGGAGCACCACAACGAACACCTCACCATCCGACGTGGGCAGTGCCTGGCGCTGAACGAGATGGCAAAGATGATATGCGAGGGGTGAGGTTGAGGGGAAGAATGAAACTCTTCAGAAAACTATTTCAAGAAAAAGTTGCGCTTTTTGGGGTATCGTATCAAAAAAATAGTTACCTTTGTGGCGCATTTTTAGAACGAAAAATGAAATATACATCTATTGAAATATGTGCGGGAGCTGGCGGTCAAGCCCTTGGCCTTGAAATGGCAGGATTTGACCATGTCGCCTTGGTGGAGTACGAGAGAGACTATTGCCAATGCCTGATGAGCAATCGTCCACACTGGAACGTGATGTGCATGGATGTTCGTCAATTCTCAGGTCTGCCCTATCGTGGTAAGATAGACTTATTGGCTGGCGGTGTCCCTTGTCCACCATTTAGCGTTGCAGGAAAACAGTTGGGCGCAGATGACGAACGTGACTTGTTTCCTCAGATGCTTCGGTTGGTTGGCGAAATTATGCCACGAGCGGTGATGATAGAAAACGTACGTGGTTTTCTTGGCAGACAGTTCGATGATTACAGAAAGTCTATCATTTTTCGTCTGAATGAGCTGGGCTATAATGTCCACCTTCGTCTGCTGAATGCCAGTGACTATGGAGTTCCACAATTGCGTCCGCGTGCGATTATCATCGGCATTAGGACAGATATTTTCGACATATTCTCTTTCCCTCTACCTAAGCCTGCGATAAATAATAACGTTGGTTGTACACTATATGATCTGATGTGTGCCAATAATTGGGCTGGAGCGGAACGATGGAAGGAGATTGCCAATAAGGTCGCCCCAACACTTGTTGGCGGCAGTAAAAAACATGGAGGTCCCGACTTAGGCCCCTCAAGAGCTCGTCAAGCATGGGCAGAGATGGGTATTGACGGCAGGGGCATTGCCAACGAGGCTCCAACGGCTGATTTCGAGGGTATGCCACGCCTTACTCCCCGCATGATGGCTCGCCTACAGGGCTTCCCTGACTATTGGCAGTTTGGCAATCGCAAGACCATTGCTTGCCGCATGATTGGCAATGCATTCCCACCACCAGTTGCACGAGCTGTCGGACTTAAATTAAAACAAGTATTAGATTATGCAAGCACTGATTGCACAAGCCCGCAAGAAGTATCATGCAGGGCTGTTAGCTAACTCGGTATTAACGATTGATGCCAAGGGGGTTCCCAGTAATGCGGACTCCTCTTCAAAGGCATCCCAAAGTATAGCAAAGGGAATAGCCGATTTGTTGTTAGCTGAAGTACAGGAAAAGGCGGTAGCCCAAACCACGGGAGCCAAGTTCGAACAGTTGAACATGGAATTCATCGAGGACACTTTCCCGTACTTGCAGCACCTGCGGCCTGGCAAATGGCATATCGCCAAGCTTGGCAATCGCAATGCTATCAAGACCAGCAGTTTTGCTCAGTATGAGCATTTGGAATATCTCGCTCAGTTGACGAAAGAAAATGCGAGATTAGCTGCAAGCATGGGCAACGACTACATGGTCGCTCCCGACATCGTTGTCTATCGTGAGACAGAACCGGATGAAGTTATCAACGAACGACAGTTGACGGTCAACTCCTCGGTCTGCCAGCTCGCAGACCTTCGTAAGGTAAACGGTGGTAAGCCCATCCTCCATGCCTCTATCTCGGCAAAATGGACGATACGCAGCGACCGTGCTCAAAACAGTCGTACTGAAGCTTTGGGACTTATTCGTAACAGAAAAGGACAACTACCTCACATTGTGGTCGTAACTGGAGAACCGCTGCCTACCAGATTAGCCTCACTGGCTTTAGGAACAGGTGACATAGATTGTGTATATCACTTTGCACTATACGAACTCATCCAGGCTGTCAAACAGTTCGGGTCAGAAGAGTCTATAGAAATGCTCTCGATTCTCATTGAAGGGAAACGCTTGAAGGACATTAGTGATTTGCCGCTTGATTTGGCAGTATAAAACGACAAGACTTAGTAAGCTATGGATTATACAAAAATTCCACGAGGACTAATATTTCGTGACCGCAACAGCCTTGATGAATTCACCGATGGCAATCCTTTGAATGCTGTCATTATTGATAACATGGAGGACATTGATGAGTTGCTGGAAACTAATTTGATAATAGTGCATTGATGTGCATGAACCAGGCCTATTACATCTGTACGGAAGTGACACACGACGCTAAGCCCTTCAGAAGGTGGACTGTTTACAGAGATCAGGCTGGATTTTTTACAGACCCCCATCAACAAACATTCCAGAATATTACGCTGACTGTTGTATCTATTCTGCTCAAGTGCTATGACGAAGAATGGCAACAACAGAACGAGAAATTTATTAGTAAGATAGAAGAGTTTGTAAAGGGAAATTATTCCAGTGGAATCATCTTTGATGATTTCAGAATGCAATTAGAAGCTGCATATACTTCACGGGAAATACATTACCACCATACGATAGCCCCGCTTCTGAAGGGTACGGATACAGGATATCGGCTCCCTTCTGACACCTTCGCCTTTCGCGACATCAGGGATAAGGGTATTCCCATGAGAGATATAGTCCAAAGGATTGACTACGTCGTTGAAGCTATCAAAAAAATACCGGGTACAGACGAGCAGATAAATTTCATCTACCAAACCATTTCAGACCTCGCTAAAGCCAATAAAGCTAAAATTAACAACAATGACCCAAATAGTCCTGGGCCAATGATTATCGATAATAGTTATTCTCATGCGCGCGAAATTTTGAATCAATTGCGGGATGATATTTTAGCCCAAAATACTCAAAAGAAGCCAGAGCTTGACAAATCGGCTGAGATTGAACATGACTTGAGAGATAAAGTTGAGCAATATAAGAAAAAAATGAATGAGGCGCAAGAGACAATCATTCAGCAAGAGGCTACTATTGCACAGCAAAAGAAAGAGATAGAAGAGTTAAAGGAACAAATTGATTTCTTCCAACAGAAAAAGTCTGCTATGACCAAACGAAAAGACCAGCGAGCCAATGTGGCAGTTGGACTGACTCGTAAACAAGCCACTGTAATGGCAGATTACCTGACTGGGAAATTAGGCTTGGATTTCGAGGACTTTAAGAAGGGAGGAAAAGGTTTAGGAAAAGGTTATGTTGCGAAATACCTCTGGGGCTATAGCGAGGAGAAAGTGCGACAGACAGTACCGGATAAAGAAGATAAAGAATACGTCGCAAGTATCTTTGGCCCATTCAATCCAGAACTTGCCAAGGAAATATACAGCGCATGGAACGAAAATGTGCTACCGCCTTGGGAGTGCGAAGGAGAATAGAATAATCCTGTACCCCTTCTTACATTCTTCTGTACCCCCTGCCATTTTCTTCTGTACCCCCTGCCATTTTCTTCTGTACCCCCTGCCCATTGAGAAAGTACCCCCTGAGTCAGAGGGTACTTTTTTTGTAATCGTTTGTAATGTTGTTTATTATGTGTACCTTTGCGGCACCAAACCATTGTTAACGGTTTATACACATGCCAATACAACACAATCATCTCAAGTCCGCCACACGCGGCACCAAGCTGGAAGATTTAGTAAGGCTTGGAAGTGATTTCACCTCTTCGCGCGAACATTATAATTCTGATGTCCGCCTCCCCCTCTCCCGCCGTGCCAAGGCTTTCCTCAAGCTCATTGAAGGCCAACTGCCAGAGGATGTCATGGAGCACCTGAAACGCGAACTCGCATCGGAGACTCGACGCGACCAGAACATGCTCTCGCAGCAGTTGTTTAATATCCTTATAGACTCCAACCAGTTTCGTGAGCCCGAGGACGAGCGGCTCTGGCGAAAGCTGGATGATCTGGCAAGCCTCGTTTGTTGCGAAGCCGACCTCAGAGATCCAAACGACATTGAAAACTTTGAGATTATTAAAGATTTTGACGAATATGACGACTAAGAAGACGACCACAGCCCAGTCCCTGCCAGGCGGGGGCTCGGCTACCTACATCAGTCGCCCGAAAGGGAAACCGGACGTGACGACCAAGGGTAAGTTAAATGAATGGGCCAACGGCTACAAGGAGTTCATCCCCCAAGGGACGAAGGCCAGCAACCGCACGATGCTGAAGCAGCTCGGCAACTCGAGCTTTTACAAATCGGAGGGCGAGAAGGAGTCGAGCTACAGTCTCCACCTCAACGTGGACGGTAAGAGCGAAGACCCCGTGGCCGAAATGTTTGACCAGTTCTTGCATCTCACCGAAGGCGAGCGCAAGAGCGCTCCGATGATGCCTGAGGGTAGTCAGGGCAAGATGCTCTACGACAACGGCGGCACGCTCAAAGTGTGGCACGACACCACCAACGGCGAAGTCGTTATCCTCACTCGCCTGACGTGCTCTCCGCAGATCGAGCGCGAACTGTTGCAGGCACAGGCCGCGATGAACGTCACGCTCGGTCGCTACAGAAAAGACATTATTAACCCTTTTAATAATTAATAAGTATGGATAATTATCGTTTTTCGTTTCAAGAGAATCAGTTCTTTGGCGAGTGCGTGCCTTGCACTGCCGATGTGTTTAACCATGCAGTAGATGACACGATGGTGGCGTGGAAAATCAGTACGCGACAGGCCGTGGAGCGCGCCGTGGCTCAGGGCCTAAGCCTCGAAGCTTACGCGAAGGACAAGGGCTTCAAGCGCTTCTGCCAGCGCAAGGCAAAGGACAAGACGTTCAGCTCGCTGACGCTGCAGCAACAGCTCATGCAGTGGGCTACGGCGCTGAAATCGTCGCTGCCATGCTTCATCTTTGCCGTGAGGGGCTTTGTTGTCGTGCCGAAAGTGGACAAGGCGGGCAACCCCGTCCTCGATGCCCACGGCCAGCCAGTGCTCGCCCGTCGTCGCAAGTTGGAGGGCATAGAGGCGCTGTCGGGGCTCTTCATGTTCGACGGCGACCACCTGACCATCGACCCTCGTGAGGTCTATGAACGCACGCTTGTGGCGGGCTTCCCGTGGCAGGTGCGCCTGGCGCATAAGACATCATCGGGGTGTGGCATACGGCTGGTGTGCGAGGCGCGCCCTGAGCTGGGCAACATCGCCGACAACCAGATTTGTCTGGCTCGCGACCTGCAGCTCATGGGTGTGAAGGGCAGCACGGGAAAGCCCGTGGTCGATGACTCGTGCATCGACGCCACACGCATCAGCTACTGCCCCCGTCGCGAAGACATCTACTTCATCGACTACGAACATTTGTTTAACATTTAATACTTAAACACAACATGGAAAAAGATTTATTCTATTCCTCGGACTTCGACGAGAAGTTCCGCGCCGACTACCAAGCCGGTAACACACAACCCACCAACCCTGCCAACCAGTTCGACGCTGACACGAAGGACAGCACTCACTCCACCACGGCGAGCGCTGCAGCCCGACAGCTGGCTGCGCAGGTGGCACCCGTGCCGAAGGCTTTGACGCCGGAGCTGGAGGCAGAGCTGGCAACCATCTATGACCACCCCGTCGTGGATTTCATCAACACCCTCTACCCCGAAGGTGCTCCCGTAGGCAGCCGCCACAAGAGCGCGCTGAAGCTGGCCTCAGACCTGATGATCATGCTCGATGGCAACGAACGAGTAGTGCGGGCTGTGCTCATGAAGCTGCCGTGGGTGCAGGCCATCACCACCGAGCGCGGCGAGAAGGAAATCGACGACATCATCGACTCCGCCCGTAAGCTGCTGAAAAAGCGCGAGTCGGAGAACTACTGCGAGCTCCAGCCCTCGAAGGAGATGCGTCATGCGATAGAGAAAGTCGTAGGCCGCAAGTACGCAGCCATCGTGAAAGAAGCACACCGCAAGATGATGGGCGGTAGCGACGAGGCATGCGCCGATGCTGTCACGACCATGCTGGAACGCATCGGTAACCGCCTGGGACGACTCATGAAGCACTTCGAACTGATGAGCTTGCTGTGCTACCGCCAGAAACGTCGTCACTATGCATCCGCTGTCTTCGTGGGCGGTGGCTTCGGGATGACGCTGATGACGCGCATGTGGTACCGCTTCTGGGCAGAACCCTCGCAACGCTGCCGACTGAACAGCATCGTGGAACTGATAGGCCGTTCAGGCAGTGGCAAGCACATCGCGGTATTCCTCTACCGCCTGATGATGGAGCCCGTAAAGAAGTCCGATGCGGCACAGATAGATGCCTTGAACCGCTGGAATCTTGAAAGAGATCAAAAGAGCGGGGGCGAGAAAAACAAAACGCCCCGCCCGACGGGAATCCTGCGCTGTCTGCCATCAGAAGCCTCGGCTGCGGCTATCCGGGAGGCGGAGTTCAACGCTAAGGAGATTATCAATGGCGAAGAGTGGCCACTGCACGTGAGCCAGTTCAACTCGGAACTCGACGACCTGCTGGCGCAGCAGAAGAAGGGCTACATGAACATCGAAGCGCTCTTCCTGAAGAGTCTCCACAATGAGCCCGCAGGCTCGTTCCTTAAGACCAGCAGCTCGATGGTGGGAGAGTACGATGTGCATTTCAATGGTGTCTATACGGGCACAGAGGATGCTCTAAATAAGCAGAATACGACTTCGAACTTTGCGAGAGGTCTGCTGCAGCGACTGGCTTGCGTACCCATGGGCGACACCAATTTCGAGATGCGTGAGAACCGCGTCTACACCGAGGAAGACCGACAGCGCGAACAGCAGTTGGTGCAGTGGAGCTACCGCCTGGATTCCACCATGGGCGAGATACCCACCAAGGACCTCTCCGATGCGCTTCATGCATGGACGGAACGCCGCATGATAGATGCCAAGGAAGAGGATAGTAAGCCGCTCGAGGACTTGGTTAAGAGGCCGTGCTGGGTGGCTGTCAATCTGGCATTGCCCTTCATTGTGGCTCGGCATTGGGACCAGATGGTGGAACAAGACGGCTGGATGGTGTGTGGCCCGGATTTCAAGACCGATAAGATTGACCGTGAACTTGTGCTGACACTATGCGATGCTCAGTTCGCGTTCCAGCAACATTTTTTCCTGGCAACGGGTGAAAAGTTGTATGAAGACCGCCAAACCATAGAGGCCTCCAACACCCACCATCAGCAGAAGACGATTCTGGCCTTTCGCCGTCTGCCCAATCCCTTCACCAGCGACGACGTGGCCCGTGAATACGGCTACAACAGCTCGGGCAGCGTATGCAGCCGCCTGAAGCATCTCTGTGACGATGGTTTAGCCCAAAAGATTCGCAGTGGTGAAGACAAGGGCAAATATCGCAAATTGATGCAGTAGGCGAAGCTATATTGCAATATTGCATATTGCATTTATTTTTTTCGCCCCCGACATGGGACTGTCCTCACCGCGAGGCAGCCCCTGTCTCTTTCAGCAACTATTTCTGCTGCTTCTTTCGTCGTAACTAGCAATAAGGGTTGACTAAGCTTTATTGAACTTCGCCTTCGGCTGTTTGCAGCGTGGGCATCGCCAGTCGTCGGGCAGATCCTCGAAGGGTACGCCGTCGTGCTCTGCGGGGTCATAGACATATCCGCAGATGCTGCAGACGTACTTGCCGGAAGCCTTCTGCTGGGAGAAATCGACGTCGGCAAGGACAGTGGGGACGGGGTTGTCAAGATCCATGACGCGCTTGGCCTCGAGGTTCTCGTAGCCTTGGGGCGTGTGGGTGCCACAATAGACGGTGGGGTGATTACGGATGAACGCGCGGATGCGGTTCTGCGTCTCACGGGCAGCAGGGAGGTCGTCGAAGACCACCGAAAGCTTGTCGTCGCAGAGGGCTTCGTCCACGTAGGTGATGTCGCCGTGAATCATGTAGAACAATCCGTCGTTCTCCACGATGATGATGCTGTTGCCCTTGGTGTGGCCCTTGGCCTTGATGAGGTAGATGCCGTCGTGAATCTTCTGGCTCTCGGGGAAGTTGTAGTAGGGGCCGTCGGTGAAGCTGACGGGTACGAGGTTGGTGAGCCCCTGCAGTTCGGCAGCGTCCATCTCCTCCTGGTTGACATAAACCTTGGCGTTGGGGAAGCTCTTCAGCTCGCCGCTGTGGTCGGCATGGCGGTGGGTGAGGAGGATCTTTGTCACCTGCTCGGGCTTGTAGCCGAGGGCTGCAAAGGCTTCCATATAGGTGCAGATGTCGTGGCCGGTGTAGAGTAAGGAATTCTCGTCGGGCACTTCCTCGGGAGTGCCGGCAGGGATGCCTGTGTCCACGAGAATCACCTCGGAGCCGGTGTCAATCAGATAGTTCTGTAGGCTACCGCGGTAGCGGATGTTCTTGTCGTACTTCTCCATGCCTTCTTCGCCACCCATGACGAAGGGCTGGGTGTAGAAGCCGTCTCGGCGGAATTTTACAGCTTTAATGTCCATGATGGTTCTTGGTTTTGGGGGTTAAACAATGATGGTTCTTAGGTTCTGAAATCTACATGTAGCGAACGTCGCGGCGCTCAGTTCCTGACCCATGTGATGCGTTCCCAGATGCAGCGGGGCATAAGGCTCCACAGGCAGGTGAGCAGCCGGAAACGCCAGTCGAAGGTATAGACACGCTTACGTCGGCGCAGGGCTTTCATGATGTGGTCGGCCGCCTGATTCTTGGTCATCAGCATGGGATAATGCTTGTCGGGACTGAGGATGTCGGTGGCGATAAAGCCCGGTCGTATGTCCGTGAAGCACACGGGGGTATGTTCCATCCGCGCCAACTGTGCAACGGCTGTGAGATAGGTGCTCTGCATCCTTTTCGTGGCGGAATAGGCGGGTGCTGAGCCGAGGCCTGCCGTGCCGGCCACGGAGGTGATGACGGCGATATGGGCTTTGCGGTCAGGTGAATAACCGTGGTGGCGCACATATTCCACGAAACGGTCCACCATGCGCACCATGCCCTCGCAATTGGTCCTCACCGTCCTGATTTCCTTGTCCAGGTCCAGCTCGCGGTTCTGGTAGCCTACGCCCGAGGCATAGAAGAACAGGTCGGGGTCACCGGTCTGCGCCAGCAACTTATCCAACGCCGCGACAGCATCATCGCGGGTGACATCCAGCGTGGCGATGTGAACCCGCTCTGCGCCGTACGCCTTGCGAAAGGCTTCCAGGGCTTCCGTGCGCCGGCCGGCAATGCCTACGCGCCACCCCTGCTCCACGAGTCGTGCTGCTACTTCACGACCGATGCCCGAGGTGGCGCCAATGATGATGGCTGTTTTCATGATTCAAATTGATGATGTGGTTTGTGAGGTGATGTCCTCGAGGAATTCTATCTCCACGATGCGCAGCTCGTTCTTGGTGTCGCCGCCGTTCTTGGCTTTGAAGAGGTCGAGTTCACCAGCGGCAGGTTCTGCCACCTCTACGATACCTCCGAAGGCATCCTCGTCCTTGCCGGCACCGCGGAGACGGATGGTTATCTCGTCGGTCTTGACGCGCTTGAGGGGCGTGAGGTGCACGTACCCGAGGCTGCGACTGGTCTCGCCGCTCCAGATGAGCTCCTGACCGGCATAGATCTCAAGGGGATAGCTGCGCAGGCGCCAGCCTGTGAGCTTCAGGCAGATGTCATCGACGAAGGCCTGCTCAGCCAGGCGGTAGGTAATCCAGGCGGTAGAGAGGCGGCCGTCGTTCTTCCATTCCGACAGCTCATTGTCGTCGAAGCTGCGGGCGGCGTGGTCGGCGTCATAGCCGGCGGTGGCAGAGAGAATCTCGATGCCGCGGGCTAATTGACGAGGGAACGACGCTGACGCGTCGTACACGGTGGCCGAGGGGAGGGATGGCGTCTCGCCACGGTCGAGGCGGCCTTTGAGCGTCAGTAGAGGGAGATGCTTCGCGATATCTACGGCATTGCTCGTCACCGTCGCTTCGGCGGGCAACACGCCCTCGGCGGAGGCTTTGAGGTGAATAGCGCCGGCGTGGGTGGTGGTACGAACGAGAACGCGGTTGACGCCACACTCCACGGGCAGTGACGTGGCACCGACGTAGTTGTCGGACACATTCTTCGTGGCAGCGGCATCGAGCAGCCCTTCGGGACGATTGGTGTCGGGGCGCTGCAGCTCATGATTGTTGCGGGCTGCTATGCCGCTTATCCATTGCCCCTGGCCCTGTAGTTCGAAATGAACCGTGCGATTGTCGAGCGGACAGCAGCGGCCCTGATCGTCAACAACCTCCACCTGGAACAGCACCATATCGGCACCATCGGCCTTGGTGCCCTCGGGGTTCTCGATGGCTTGGAGGCGCAGCTGACGTGGCTTGCCTGCCGTTTGCAGTTTGTAGCTACTGCCATCGGAGCCTACAGCCTCCAGCGTGCCGGGCTCGTAAGCTATATTGTCGAAGGTGAAGAGGTAACGGTAATCCTGTTTTCCCTTGCCCAGCGAGCGTCCGTTCAGCAACAGCTCCACCTCGTCGGCGGTGGAAACGACATAAACAGGCTTGACCACAGGCGATTCATAGTTCCAATGGCCGATGATATACGTCTGCGGCTGCTCAGGCTCCACCCATCCGTTCCACATC
>Ga0310697_10002324_pt1 | contig 20423 bp, 33 predicted proteins | sample 172DNAGHGlowgp2_FD_203883 | JGI IMG/M metagenome (GOLD analysis project Ga0310697, IMG submission 203883) | Sheep rumen microbial communities from Palmerston North, Manawatu-Wanganui, New Zealand - 1728 DNA GHGlow gp2 (v2) (version 2) | ecosystem: Host-associated > Mammals > Digestive system >... | reverse complement strand
TCACCAAGCATTTGCATAAACAAGGACGACAACCTATCGTTTGTTTCCTTTTTTAACACAAACGGAGATGATTGGAACAGGGCAACCCCTCTTAAAAAGTACACATACCATAACGAACTAAAGGACGTTGTTAAAATGGTTCCCTATGAAAGAAACGGCTACAAACCCATTGGCACTTATTCGGATTATTCAACCGAACAAATGTCAAAGATGCAAGATGCCGTTTTAATAGCCAACCTTATAACAAACGAAATAGCGACAAACACCATCGGCTTTCCCAAAATAGCAATAGAAGGGTTTGCATACGGTAGCAAAGGAATGTCCTTTATTGACCTTATATTGTTCAACTCCTTTTTAAGAAAAAACATTGTGGAGTTGTTTGGGGTGGAAAACCTTGTTGTAATATCGCCAAAGGAGGCAAAAAAGTTTGCGGGTAACGGTAATGCCGATAAAGAATATATGATAGGCGAGTTTATTAAAAACTCACACAACGATGAAGCATTGAACAATTCCGAATTTCATAGATATATAAAGAATATATCCATAGATTACAAAAACATAAAACCAATAGATGACCTTGTGGATGCCTATTGGATTATGAAAACCTCAAAAGAAAAATATTTTGGCAAATGATAGGAATAGTTGAAGATAATTTTGACCCTTTGGAAGAAGGAAGATTAAAGGTACGCATATTCGGTCTTACCGATAAAAAAGATGAAAACGGTGATTACATTATACCCACATCTTGTCTTCCTTGGGCAAGGTCCGGTTGCATAAACAGCTCGGGTGCTTTTTCAGTTCCCAAAATAGGTTCGTATGTGTATATAAACGCAGGTGACATTTACAACCCCATTTGGACGGGAATGGTTTATCTAAACAACGATGCCAAAATGGAAATAGGGGATGACAAAAACGCACACACCCTTGTTTACGATACCGATTTCTCAAACGGTGAAGAAAACAATTACAGGGAAGGCGAACACATAAAAATTTATTTTAGCGAAAACAAAGGTGTTGTTATAGATTACAAAACTTGTTCCGGTGGTTCCTATTTTAATATGACACCAAACGGGGATATTAAAATGATGGATGGTAACGGTGACTCCATAATACTATCAAACGGGACCATTACCATAAAAAGCGATAACAAAATAAAAATAGACGCACCTTGCATTGAACTTGGACAAGATGCCGTGGAGGGCGTGCTTAAATCGGAAAGTTTTAGAAAACTTTTTGAAAAGCATACCCACATGTACGAGAGCGGTCAAACAACACCCCCGATTGAGGGTATGAACCCAAATGTAATAAACAAAAAAATTCTTGTTTAAAGTTTGCCAAAGATTTTTCTTGTGTAAATTACTTGTGGCAAAATCCTCATAGTTGAATTGCCCGGCAACAAATGCTTTTCATTATTCTTGCCATTCCATAACCCAACAAGTTCATCAAGGCTTATTGTGTAGCCGTTGGTATATGCCAATTCCATAAACTCCATATCGGTCATTGTGTCATCCACAACACCTTCAACAATAAAAACCCTGTATTCATCATCGGCAAGTTCGGTTGTTGTATCCACAAACTTTGCCATTTCGTTTATAAACTCATTGTAGTTTTTTACTAACATTTTGATTTGTTGTTTTTATATTTATAAAAAATGCCGGTGTTTTTTCACCAGCATTTGTGTTGTGCAAGCAATGTGTTTGGCTTTACTTAACCTTTTGAACCGATTGGGTTTCGGCTGGCTTGGTTGCAACAGGTTTCTTTAATGCTGCTTCAACCTTTTCCATATTGTTGTTATCGGTAAGCAAATGTATTGCTTGGCTAATAAGGGCGGCATCGTCAAAGGAATAAACTGCGCTTTTCCTTCCCAATTCCACACCTTGAATAAGTACATTTACTGCTTCTGTTAGTGTCATAATTTTGTAGTTTAGTTAATTTTAATTTCAAAACTTTTGGTTTCCTTAACTTTATAAGGCACAAACACGTAAAGAATATTCTCATTGTATTTGGCTGTAATGTTATTGTAATCAAACATATCGTGGGCAAGGTTAATTTTCTTTTTGTATCCGGAACCCAAAAGTTCTGGGTGTGCTCCCTTATCCAACATATTCACCAGTTTAATTTCCATAACATCTGTATATGCGTTTTGTTTAATGTTTATTGAGATATTATCTCTTTTTACACCGGGCAGAAATGTTTTAAATTCAAAACCTTTGTCGGTGCTTTTGAAAAATTCACTTCTTACAAAGTTAAATGAATTTTCACACTTGCAAACAGGTTTGGTGTAGTTCTTTTTTTCATTGTCACAATCATCTTTTTTGCAATCGCACTTTTGTGTTTGTTCTTGTTCATTAAACAACTTTTTTGTGTTTTCAACAAAATCATCATTTAAAAAGTTGTTTAAAAGTTTGTCAAATAAATTTAAATAATCGCTCATAGTTTTGTTTTTTATATATTTTAAAAAGGCATATCCCCTTGTGTGGGTTCGCCCGCTTTTTTCTCTTTTTTAAGTTCCCTTATGTCCCTTACTTTGATTTTACCGCCACCAAAGTTTTCATCTGTATCGTTTTCCCATTTATCCTTGTTGGGTTCTATTTTTTTCATAGGTTCAACCTTCTTTGTTTTTATTTTGGTGGTTGGTTTGCTATCGGGAACAGATGAACTTCCATCTTCATTTATAATTATACCGTTTTCATTTAAACGCATTTTTCGGTATTCAATGTCCAACCCCATTTTGCTGTTTTTGCCAAAGCCATCCCTTATTTTTAGCATCTTTAAGAAGTACTCGTTGTTCATTTTTTGTTCATCATCTTGTATGATGCCGTAAACAGTATCCGATGTTGCAACAAGACCCATACTTTCGGCAACTTGCGACAATGTTATATCACTGCTATCAAAGGCGGACCTTGTGGATTGTGTTGCGGTTAAAATTAAACAATTCCTCCTTGTTGCAATTGCCCTTAAATCTTCGGCAATTTGCTTTATGTTCATATAGGTGTTTTCAGAGTTGGGGTTGCGGTAGTTTCGCATAATGTTTATGTAGTCAATAACCACAACGTGTATCTTAAACCCTTCCGTATCTTCAATTTGCTTAATGTGATTTTCCAAATCAATGGTGGTGCAACAACTTGTGGGGTATTCCTTTATAAAAAGCCTGCCCAACGGGGTAAGTTGCTTCCTTCTAAATTCTTGAAGCCTTTTGCCCATCCTTTCATCATCGTTGGATATGCTATCATAATCCTTCATATCAATATCCAAAACATTTGCACCTATTCTTTTTATAACCTTTTTGTCACTCATCTCGCAAGTTACAAAAAGAACATTTTTACCTGCTTTCATAAAGTTGGCGGCATCGTTGCACAAAAATATTGAGTTATGGCTTAACAAACCGTTTGTGTAGTATCGGTGTTCGTTGCTATCCACTTCCAAGTCAAACATATTTTCAACCTCGCCTGTTTCAACAACGCTTGCAATGGTTTCAACACCATCCACCGTTTGAACTTTATCTGGTCTTGTATCTTTGTTTAAGTCCTTTGCATATATTTCATCCCATTCGCTATCAAACAAAATATGGGTATCCGCACACCTTAAGCGTTTGCCCAAATTGGTTTCTATTTCAAACACCTTGTAAGGTATTGTTTTGCCAATGGTTTTAATTGGGGCGTACCCATTATCTGTTTCAACCAGCCAATCACTTACATCTATCTTATTTTCAAATTTTCTAAAAACCATAAGTATAAATAATTAACAAACACTGTGCCAAATTATAAAAACTGCCATAATTACACTTTATATATAATAAAAAATTTTAAGTTTTATGAAAAAAGGTAAATTTTTAAAATATCTGAGTTGCGGGGTATTTGCATCCCTTTACATACTTGTAGCGGTAATATCCCTTATATGTTCAACCGAATTTTTCGCCCTTGCTCACAGCGGTGTTATGAGTTGGGTGTTGGCGATTGGTTTTGAAATAGGTGCTATGTCTTGCCTTTTATCAACACTTATCTTGCCAAGAAACAAGCAAGCATTGGTGTGGATAATGTTTGTTATACTTACATTGTTTCAATGTATGAGCAACACTTATATGGCTTATGCACATTTGGAAAACTTTTCGGGTTGGGTTGAACTTTTTGGATTAAACGAACTTGAAACAATGTCCCAAAAAAGAATACTTGCGAGCATATCCGGTGCCATACTGCCTCTTGTTGCACTTGGCTTTATTAGAATAATGGCAAACATTTTGGGAAGCAACGAACAACCAACCAACTTGCAAGAAGTCGAACAAGCAACAAGCGAACCCGCTTTGTTTGGTTCAAACAACAATGTTGAAAAAGAACCAACTGTTGAAAGCAATGAACAAGAAAACAAATTGAAAAATGGAATTTCGGGAACTTACGGACCAATTGATACATTTAATGAAGTTAAAAAAGAACCAAGTGAAGTTATTGAAGAAGAAATTGGCGGACCCACAACTGTAAAAAATTTTTGGAAAACCAAGAAAAACGAAATAGAAACAACAAAAAAGGTTGATACCAAAATGCCCCAAGTTCCTGAAAAAATGGTAAGGACATACAACCCGTCAACCAATGAATATATGAACTAATATTGTGAAAGGAGTTGTTTACCTTTTGTGCAATGCCGAAACAAACGCCTACAAAATAGGTGTCACAACGGGCAAAATAGAAAAACGCATCCACCAATTGCAAACGGGAAACGATTGCGAAATACACCTTGTTGCATTTCATGAATCGGATAACCCCTTTACAATAGAAAAGATGTTGCACAGGAAGTTTTTTGGAAAAAACAAAATAAACGAATGGTACAACCTTGAAGGAGATGATATTTTCAAATTTGAAAAGATATGCGAAAATTTTGAAAACATAATATCATCGTTAAACGATAACCCCTTTTATGGAAAACACCTTAAGTGATTAAAGGTTGAACAAAAAAGGCATCTGATAAAACAGATGCCTTTTTTGTATTATTTAATGGTTAATTTTAACAACGCCATCTTTAACTTTATACATTTCCCAATTTGTCATTTTTCTGCCCCTTTTTAGTCCAAACCCCGGGTTGTACTTTCTGCCATCTTCAAGTTCAAACACCCAAGCATAAAGCAACGCCTTGTATGTTCCATCGGGCAATTCTTTTGTGGATGGAAGTTGTTCGTTGTTTTCGTTAAACATAACCAATTGTCTCTTCATCAAATCACTCAACTTTTTCATATTTAAACAATTTTTGTATTTATAAATATAATAAATAATTTGCCATTTTAAGGTGGGTTGTTGCTTTTTTCAATAAACTTATACCAATGGCAAAAGAAAAGGCGGGATTCGCCAAAAATCATATACAGAAAAAGATATGCCGGCAAAGAGTAAAGCACAACAAAAACTTTTTCAAATGGCACTTGCCGTAAGAAAAGGAGACCTTCCGAGAAGCAAGGCTTGGAAAAGCGTCCTAAAAATAGCGGATGGTGATATGACCGATGAACAAATAAAGGACTTTTGTGTTTTGGAAAAAACAAACCACATATTAAGAACAAGTGAATTTATAAGCGAGGGTTTATAAATTCACTTGATAACCAACGCACAAGGCTTCTTGATAAATGGCTTAACTAAAACCTATTAATATTCACTTAACGTGTTGAATTATACATATCATTGTATTCAATATTCATTGTTGTTGGTTCAACATAATGTTGTTTGTCCATTTGGTTATAAACCACACAAACAATTCCCAATGCAATTCCTATTGGTATGCAAACAATGGAAAAAATTGACCAAAAGTTAACCCATTTAGATGTTCTTATTTGAGATAACTTGGATATTTCGTCCAAAAGTTTGTAATAGTTATCGTTTTTTTCATCTTTTTCTAAAACTCGTCCACCATAACTTGATGTGGTTGTACAAACACAGTTGGATTCAACCATTAATTCCATTTCAATTTTTGAAAGTTTCATACTTTTATATTTAAGTTAGTTGTTATTTTAATTACATTGCAAATATACAAAACTTTTAATTTCTTTTTTCATAACTATACCAAATTTAAACGAATTGCGATATAAACCAAAATGGCATTGTAATGTTCCTTTATGTAATTTTCGGTAGTTGGCAAGACCCTAATGCAATTAACAAATTCTTGCACAACATTTTCTGGATATTCAAGCAAATCGGAAAAGTCTTCCGCTTTAACGTTTTCTATTCCTTTTTTGGAAATGTTGACAAACGCATCCACTAAAATTTCAACATCCTTTGGAGTGTACATTTTCTCGTTGTTTAAAAATTAATGGTTTGATTAGTTTTCAAAATAATGTTTTACTAAAAATTCAACATTTTTGGCAACACATCTTGCACAAGAATCCACAACATCGTTGGTTGCCTTCATACCGGGGTTTCCATAGGCTTTTTCAAACCACACATCAAACATCTGGTTAAACTCTTTGTTCAAGGCAAAACCCTTAATAAAGGCGGCTTCAATGTTTTTAACATTCTCATTCCCAAAGGCAAGTTTCATAGCATCAACTTCGTTTTCCTTCAGGTCATCCCAATTCACACGGGCAACTTGGGTTTGTTCGCTAAAGTTTTTGTAACAGGTGTTGGTTGCCCAATTATAGTCAGTAACGTAAAGGTACTCGGTATCAAAGTCCCAAATGGTTTTTATTTTGGTGGTTTCACCATTAATGTTAATGTTAAACTCAACATCAAAGGTAAATTTAAGAAGGGGATGCACACCGCTTTTGTCAATTTCCTTTTTGTTGTTGGTGAAGCGTACATCCTTTGTAACGATGGAATAAGAAACAACAGCTTCCTTTACTTCAAATTCATCCACATTGGGGATAATGGCGCAACCGCCCCAAGTACCGTGAAGTTGTCCCAAATCATCAATGTGGGTAACAACACCGCTCTTGCCGTTGTAACGGGGTTCACCTTCCATCTTGGTAATGGTGATTCTATCACCAACCTTAACATTAACACTGTTTTTTGCAAACTCGTTTGTTCTTAAAATTTTTTTCATAATCTTGAGTTTTTAGGATTAGTTATTACTTTTAATTACACCGCAAAAATACAAAAATATTTTATATATGCAACTACTTTACAAAAAAAGTTATTAACAAAGTTATTAACAATATTGTTTGCAACTATATGAATATATCCCACATATATCCAATAAAAAAGGGAAGCACCACAGGCACTTCCTTTTTAAAAAACAAACTTGTGTATGTGTTATATATAAATTTCCTTTCTTCGTCAGTTATAGGTTCAAATTCTGTTAATCATTTTCAAAAACATGGCAGCTGTATTTTCACCGTTTGCTTCATTAACATCCTGTATAACCCATTCTATTATAATACCTGTTGGCAGTTCATTAACGTTCCAATATTTGTTTCTACATTTATACAAATACTACAAGACTAAAGGGATAATTCTGATTTTTAATTAACCAAATATTCATCAAACACACCAAGTTCGGCATAATCATCCCAATTATTTCTAATGTGATAACAAAATTTTTCACCGCATTCCTTACAAGTAAAACATATTAAAATTCCAATATGGCTATCATATACGCCATCACAATGCCATTTTTTTAATTGTTTATCAAATGAATCGAATATTGAACAAGAACAAGTCAAATCTTTGGCATAACGATAATCGCCTATTTGCGGTATGTTTGGTATTTTATAAGTTTTCGTTTTTCCGTAAGATGTATATTTATGTATCATTTCATTAATTCTTTTAATATGTGTCATAATTTTTAATTTGTATTCTACAATTTATAAAAGAAATTCGTAATCTGTTTCTGCAAACAAATTACGAATTTTTTAAATAATATTTTGTTTTACTCTTCTTCGTTCAAATCCTTATTGCCACATTCGTTGCATTTGCATTTGTCGTTAACAATTTCAACACCGCAAGTTGGGCAAACCTTTGGGGTTTCGGGTTCAACAGCAGGTTCCACCGTAGGTTCAACTGGTTCGGATGTTGGTTCTACAATAGGTTCTACAGCAGGTTCCTCTGGCACTATTGGAATGTTAGGATCTTCTGTTGAAACTTCTTGATGGTTGTGGTTGATGTCAAACAAAAGGTCGTTTTTGGCTACAACCACTTGCTGGTTTGTTTTTGGGTCAACAACGGTGATTGTTGTGCATTCTGGTTGGGAAGTAAATTCGGTTGCCTTTACATACACCACATCGCCAATGTTTAATGTGCCAACAACATTGCAAACCTTAACAGGTACATATTCATCGCCCAAGTTGTTGGTAAATGTGGTAGCCAATTCATCTTCGTTTTTCCTTAATTCGGATTCCAAAAGGTTAAGGGCTTCCAAAAGTTTTGAGCGGTCAACATTAACCGGCAAGGTTTCTATTTTTGCGGCAACCATATTCCTTTTTTCTTTTAGGAAGTCAATCCTTTCTTTAATCTCGGTTCTTTTTTCAACAAGTTTGGCTAACTCATCGTTTTCCTTTTGAAGTTTTTCTTTCAAAACAAAGGTGGCATCATAGTTAATGTTTTCTTTGATGTAGGTTCTTGCTTCGTTGGCTGATTTGAAATATTTCATTTCATTAACCATATTCCTGAAGTTGATTTTGTTCACATAAACACCTTCTTCAACTGCAAGCAAAGTAAGGTACAAACCGGCAACTTCTTCGCTCTTCAGGTTAATGCAATTATCAAGGCAAGAAAGCATATCCTTGCTTTCAAAGAACTTAACAAGGGTATCAATATCGCCAACATTTTGTCTTGCGAACAAACCGCTAACATTTAGGTAATCCCTCAAATCAAGGCTACCCATTTCGGTCAAGTCCTTATCGCCAATGTGAAGTTTTTCGTTGGTTAAGTCATACTCCAAAACCTTACCGTTTGCACCATAGTATTCAAGGCAGTTGTCGTTTTGGTTGTAGGAAAGTTTGCTTAAACCATTCACCACATTATTGTACCTTTCATCGGCAACATTGGTTTCCATCAACTTGCCTTCGCAAATGGTGTAGTTTTTGCCCCAAAGGTTAAAGGTAATACCGTTTTCGTTTTCAAGGATTGGTGAAAACAATTTAACCATTGAACAATTGTTGTTTTCAACAACGGTTTTGTTCAACTTTTTGTTGTTGTTGTATTCCTCGCTTTCAATCAAGGCAACAATTTGGCGGCATTCGTTTGACCAATACTCTTGTGAGAAAGCAATCTCTTTAACGCTTTCGTAAATGTTTTCGCTTCCCAATGCGTTGGTAAGTTGCTCGTAAAGGGATGCGTACATATTGTTGGAAAGTTTGCCGTTGCATTTCTTTAACGCTTGTGTTGTCACATAACCCCATTTGTCGGTGTTCATAGTTTCGGCAATGTAGGAACAAAGTGCTTTAACATCGGGCAACCAATCGTTTTTAAGTGAGTTGTAAACGCTTTCCGCAATTTCATATTTCAAGGAAGGGCTGATGGTTGATTCATCACAAGGAAGTCCGTTAGCCTTTCTGCTTGCAATAAGGTTTATTCTTGATGGGAATGCGTTAATTGCTTGCTCAAGTATCGAATTTGCGGTCATGGCAGAGTAGGATGCTTGTGCATTGTTTTTGGAATATTCCTTCAAATTTTCGCTTGTTTGCAAAATATTTTCATAAAGTTGCAATGCTGTAAACTTTTTCATATAATCTTCGTTTATATTGTCTAATATGTTTTTGTCAGTTGGGTTTTTAACGGGTTCAGAAACTTCCATATTTCTGTTAAGTTTCAACTCATCGGAATCCATGTTAAGTTTATCACCCTTGTTTATTTCGTTGTAATATTCAAGATGTGATATGGCAACATCTTCAACAATGCCCATTCCAAGAAGTATGGATAGGATTTGTTGGTCGGTTAAATCACATTTTTTGTGCGAGTATATAAGTCTTAATAAATTTTGGTTCATTTCTACTTTTGTTTATTGTATTTATAATTGTTTGATTATTTCACAAACAAAATCAAAAAGGGTTCCAAACCTTTCGTTTATGTCCATATAAAGCATAAACGCTTCATTGTCCGGCTTTTTGGTAATATCGGAAACCCACAACAGTCTTTGCAAAGATGATGTGTTATCTTTTGTTGTTATGGATATAACATCGCTTCTATTATCAAAGTTTACAAAATAATCGTCCCCTGTTTTTGCCTTTATTGTAAGCACCTCACCGTTCAAATCCCTATTCAAAGCCGTTTCAATTATTTTATTATAAATTTTGTTTAGGTCGGTTGAAATATCAGATGCCGACATTTCAACTTTTACCGGTATGTTTGCTTCCAACAACTTATCAAAACTTTTTAAATACTTCATAGTTCTTTTTTATAATATTGCATTTGCCATTTTCTTTGAAAAGGTATTCCACCATTGGTTTGCACTTATTGCATCTTTTGATGTTACGGTTTTCTTGTACAACGCCTTTGTTTCGTTTTCAATATCGCCAATCACATCTTCCCCTGTTTTGTACTTTTCTGGATTTTTCTCAATCAATTCGTATGCCTTGTTAAATGCGGTTTGTTGCACTTTTGCCACTTGCATATTTGTTTTTATCGCATCAACAAGTCCCTCGTTTACATTTAAAAATTTATCAAAAGTTTTTAAGTATTTCATTTTTAAAAATTTATTCTATTGTATCCGTAACAAGGTACGAATTGTTTGGGTCTATCGTAACACAATTGCCAAGCAAGGAAATAAAGGTGTTGGATAGCACAACTTGTCCAGCCTTTTCTTCATCTGGTGTCACCTTAAACACAATGTTTTTGTATGTGGTATCGTTAAATTCGATAGGTGTTTGTATTAGGTAACTTATGCAATTGTTTTTATCAATTAGGGTTCCCATAACGGGTTTGGTTATTACCAAATCGCCAACAACAAAAGTAATCTTGTTTTCATCCTCCTTGTATTGGATGGATTTTGTGTAAATAAGGTTCATACCGTTAACAATGTCAAAGGTAACATTGGTTAGGTAGTGTTTGTCATCATCAAACAAAATGGTAGCACTTTCCACACAACCCAACACACTTGCGTTGTTGTTTACATACTTAAACTTGTTAAAGAAGTCAAAGATGTAGTCAATGGGTGGAACATCGCTAACACTTGTAATGCCCTTGACACCGGGAGAGGCATTGACCTCTATTATGTAGTTTTCACCGGTTACTTTGTCAATAATCATATCAACACCACACCACTTGCATTTCACACAAGCGGCTGTTTTGATGGCAAGATCCTTTTGCTCATCGGTAAGTTCAAATTTTTCTATTGTACCACCGAGGCTAAAATTTGTTCTAAAATCGCCATCAATTTTGTTTCTCCTCATTACACCTATAATTTCATAGTTGTCAAGGTTGTTGCTTACCCTGTTGTATGATTTGTTGAAAACGTGTATCCTTAAATCATAATCGGATTCAATTTTGTTTTGCAAAAGTATCTCGGCATTTGGAACAAGTTTAAACAATGTTTCAAATGTGGATTTCAAACTCATATAGGAATCAATAATAAACACACCTATCCCCTTTTTGCCATCAAGCAACTTGCACACAACTGGAAATTTGCCGCCAACCGCATCAACTTTCTTTTGAAGCCTTTCTATGTCGTTGGATGTAACAACGGTTGTGTTGGGAGTTGGTATTCCATCCGAACTTAAAACCTTGTATGTGGTGTATTTGTTCTCACAGTTTTCATAACTTTCCAAATTGTTAATGATAAAGAAACCCCTGTATTCAAATTCCTTTAGCAAGTTTTTTGTTCTTGAATTTTTTAATATGGTAAGCCTCGGTAATATGATGGTGTTGCTTACACTTATTTCGTGGGTTTCATCAAAACCATCGGAAAGGTTGTATGTTTTGTCATCAATTTTTTTAAGGTAAGCCAATTCGGGGTTTGCTTGGATAAACACAATGTTGTTTTCCTTGCATTTCTCCTCAAGCATTTTCCTAAATGTGGAACCTGTAATTGAACTTAAGTACACAAGTTTTAGTTGGGAAACCTTTTTGCTTTCCCTTAAAAAGGTCTTGCGTCCATCATTAAACCTTTTATATGATTCGGATAATGTTTTCATTTTATTCTTCAACTATTTTTTCACTTTCTTGCGGTCTTATTGGAGGCATCATTCTTAACGGTTTTTCCCTATCATAGTGAAACTCGTCAAGCCTTTCTTTTGGCAAATCGTTTTCATTCAAATTATCGTGCATATCTTCTATGTCGTTTATCAATGTTTGAAAATCACGTGGCGGTTTTCGTTTTTCGCAACCGTTTACTTCGCACCTTGCCCAATTAAGATTAGATATAAGAAGCCTTTGCTTTGTATCAAGTTCCTTGTATTCGTTTATGGTTTTGTTTTTTAGTTTAAGTTCATCGTTAAGAACTTGAATTTTGTTTTCCAACCTTTTTGAATAGCCCTTTTGTTCTTCATACAAACTTATCCATTCGGCTGTTGTGGTTTTAACGTTTTGCAAATCTTTTGCCAACACATCCTTTTCCAAAGAAGCGGACTCCATTTCTTTTAGTTTGGCTTCCGCTTTTTTGAAACGTTTGGTTTGCCTGTAAAACAGAACACCGCCCCCAATAAGAACAGTACCCAACAAACTTAACAAACTTATTACTACTTCCGTCATTTCTTTGCAATATATTGGTTGCGGTTACACCGCATTCGCAAAATGAAATTTAAGGGGTGTTTACCATCCCCTTAAATTTCTTTGGGTTTTACCAAGAATACTGCTAATATACTTGCTTTGTTCATCGGTGTTGGTATTCCACATTTTTGCAGAATCTGTGTCAACTCTTTCGGTAACAAGTTGTTTCTCCCTCAAATCCCTTGTGTTCCAGAAATAGTCAATTTCATTTTGTGATTTAAGGTTGTAAAATTTAGCCTCGTTAAGAATTTCATTCTTCCTGTTATCGGAAAGTGTGTTCCATTTGCTCTTGCAGGCTTCGGGCATGTTTTCAACAATATCCAAACCTTTCTTTGATTCATAAACACTCTTCCACACAACATTTGCTTGCGCTTCGTTTTTAACCTTTGCCACATTCATTGCTTCGGCAATAAGTTTTTGGGTATCCTCATCAAGGCTACTGTATTCATTTTGTCTGCTTTCTGAAAGAAGGTTCATAAAGTTGTTTTCAGGAACTTGATTATCAACACTGTTAATTAAAGCATCAAGTTTTTCGGTGATTGAGCTCATATATTTTTCGTTTTCGCTTTGTTCAACAACCTTGTTTTCATTGATTGTTTGGTTATCTTCAACTTTGTTGTTTTCGTTAACCATATTAACATTGTTTACAGAATTTTCAAGTTGTTCTGCCAAGTAGTCGTTATGTTTGTAGTTTTGCTCCAGTTTCTCGGCAAGATAGTCATTGTGCTTGAAATTGTTTTCAAGTTGTTCTGCCAAGTAGTCGTTATGGGCAAAGTTGGTGTTTAGTTTTTCTGCCAAGTAGTCGTTGTGGGCAAAATTTTGTTCCAATTTTTCAGCCAAGTAGTCATTATGTTTGTAATTTTGTTCCAATTTCTCTGCAAGATAGTCATTGTGCTTGAAATTGTTTTCAAGTTGTTCTGCCAAATAGTCGTTATGGGCAAAGTTTTTATCTAATTGCTCAGATAGGTATTGGCTGTATTGAATGTTGTTGTCAACATTTTCGGCAACGTATTCGGAATATTTTACAGCATTTTCAATTTGTTCTGCCAAGTAGTCGTTGTGGTTTTGTGTTTTTTCAATCTCTTCGGCAAGATAATCGTTGTGGTTGTAACTTTGTTCCAACTTTTCGGCAAGATAGTCGCTATGGCTTTGTGTCTTTTCAAGTTGCTCTGCCAAATAGTTTGAATATTTTTCCAACCTGTTAATTTTTTCGCCAACCGATTTATCGGCAACACCGTTGTTTAATTGTTCCTTTAATTCGTTGACACTTTCTTTAACGCCTTCAATTACATTGGAAATGTACTCGGTGTACTTTTGAAAGTTCTCAACTGTTACATTTTCTTTATTCATATTACCGTTTATATTATATTCTTTTTTGGTTTCATTTTCATTGTATTCACATTCATAAATTCTCACATCTGGATTGTTTTCCAAACCAAACAACCCGTTAAGGCATTTCTTTTGTTCTTCTTTTGTACCGTTAAAGGTGTAAGATTCGCTAACTTGATGCAACTCGGCTGATGCGAAACCGGGGTCGGCAACAAGGTCGTATGTAAAAATTTGGTTTATTGTAACCTTGCCGTTTGCATCAACATTACCGGCAGCCCTTGAACTAATATGCAACGGAATACCATCCCTTACCAATGCTTGGGCATCTTTACCCGCCCTTGTGTTCAAAAGCCTTATTTTGCCAATAACACAATTCCTATCTTTGTCATAACGCAAATCTTCAATCACGTGTGATGCGTTTTGAAGACTTACGTCAAAGTTGCTTGGGTGGTCCAACTCACCAAGCAAAGTGTGGTTTTGCACACGTGGTCTCAATTCTTCCAACTTTGGAAGAAAATCACTTGCATCATATATCCTGTTGTTTCTGTTACGAACATTAAACTCAGTAAAGACACCTTCGAGATATATAACGTCATTATTATCATTAGAAATTTCAAGTTTTGAACTTGCTTTTTCCAATATCAAAAAATGCTTGTTTTCCATAATTAAAAATTTCTTTTTATATATTTATAAAACCAAATTTATGCAACCTATTATATGTTTGGCAGCTTTGAATCTTCCGTAACAAATTTGTATTCCATTAGGTTTTGGTCGCAATATTTCTTGCAAGCCCTTGCCTTTTCCATGTTTTTAACATAGGTCATGGAATCTTTTTTGTAGTTTTCCAAACTTTTTTCGGTAAGCCTTTGCGGTTTTTGCGGTGGCGTTAAATATTTTTTTGGCTTAACTTCCACCACTATTTTCTTTTCAACACCATTATCATCGTAAACAAAGTAAAAATCTGGGAAATACTCGTGTTGCTTGTTATCCAAACAACTGTAATAAGGTATTTTTAAACACTCACTTCCCCACCTTATAACGTGTTCGGATTCATCAAGTATTTTGCACATTTTGTATTCCCAAGAACTTCTATATATGATTGGATATGAACCGATATACTTCTCCTTGTTGACGGGATTGTAGTAACCTTGTATGTAAGGAGAACTTTTCGTCCTTTCGGAATGCGGTGTTAAATTCTTAATGTTCAACTGCCAAATGTGTTTTTATATTTATAAATACAACAAATCCGTTATTCACAAAAGAAACAAAAATGGAAAAATGGGAACTGACTAAAAACAAAAGAATTTTTGCGGGATGGCACAGTGTTGATATAACCAAAGTTCGTATAATACCAAAAAACGAATTAGTAACTGGTTACATTTATGCGGGAAATTGCAGAAATGCCGACCACGCAGTTTGGCTTGGTGATAAGTTTGAATACACAAGATACAAATGGGGCTCCTATTTCAAGGAAACCATAAACCATTTTGAAGATGATGACGGTTATGATGTTTTTGTGCCTATGGAAATAATTAAAGGTTGAAAACAAAACCATTTCCATTAAAATTCACAAATAAGGTGTTAGTTTAAAACCATTAAAAAAGCGGTGTTTTTGCACCGCTTTTATGTTGTTTGCACATTCCTTATTGTTATCTTTCTCCTTGTTGCTTGTGTTTCGTGTGTATCGGTTTTAAAGAAATAGTTTTTGTAACTATGCAATATCACATTGTACTCCGTCCAAGGCGGTACCGCATAGCAAGGGGAATAAACACCGTGTATGTATATTATGTACAATTCGTTGTAATACTTCTTGTACTCTTCTATGGTTTTGTTAATTAACCCCTCTTGCCTTTCCTTTTCAATTTTCCAAACATTGTTCCTATCGGTATCAAATTGCGAACCAACTCTTGTTGTCCAATTATCGGTTCCAATGTCATAGGAGTGGAAGGTCATTTCAAAGTTGTTTAGGTTTGATGTTACCATAAACATATTTAGCATCCATATACCTTTTCTTCCTTCGCACAATTCAAAAGGATAAAACCTGTTGTTGTAAAAACCAATAAGTTCTTCCATTGAACCAAAACTATAAAACCTGTATGAATTTGTTTCTATGTCGTAATAGTACACTTGTATGCTCGTTGGATACATTCCATACAAAGCCAAAGTGCTAAAAAAATCTATTACCATTTTAAAACTTAAAATCTCAATCATGCAGAATTATTGATATATGCGTTTAATCAAAATTTTCCCTCAAATAGTCAAACATATACACGCTATTTACTTCTATTCTAAAAGAAACAGACGACCCATCCGCAAAAGCCAATGTAACAACATTGTTATCGGAGTCGTATGTTTCATCTTCCCAAGGGTTTTCTGGGTCCGATACTATGTTGTAAAAATCGGAAAACTTATATTGTCCTTCGTTTTTAATTTCATTGTGGTTTGATTTACAAATTGAAACAATAACATCTTCATCAGGTTCAAATGAACCCATTGTCAAATCTTCGTTTATTCTTTTAATGTGTGTCATATTTTTATTGTGTATTTTAATTTTCAAAAGTGTAACTGTTTAATCTTCTCATCCAACCTTTTAAGTAGTACACAGAACCCTTGCAACCTTCCAAATAAATCTTTCTTCTGTTCCACAACCTTTGGAACAAATCCCTTTGGGGTTGCCAAGTGTTCATTGCGTTAAGTGTCATACTTCCAAATATTCCATCTTGTAAAACACCCAACACACCTTGTATATTTTTAATGTAGCCGGTACCGCTTCCCCAAACACAATCAAAACAAAGGTTGGCAATTGATTGGTTTTTTATTTGCTCACCCTTTATTTTTTTCCAATACAAAACATCGGCAAGATCTCTTATGGTTGAATAGTCAAGCCTTTTTAAATCCAAAACACTTGGCATTGGTTTTCCCTTAAGTTTACAATATTTGGTATATGCGACTATAGTAATGCCCCTAAACGTTGCACCACCAGAGTCGCGAGGGTCGTTGGAAAAACCGCCTTCCCAACCCAACACCTTTTGCAATGCTATATCCAAATTTGCCATCGCAATTACGAATATTTTACAAAATTTTCTCAAAACAATTTTTAAATTGTTCAACGTCATTCATAGACCTAATGGCAAACTTCCATGTTCCCCATTGGGGGTTTCTTCCATTTGTTGCTTCTCGTAAATTAGTTTCCATAAGCAAATCAAACAATTCTTTGTTTTTTGGTTTATTTTTAAATGAATCCACAATGGTCACATACAAAGGTTCTTTATCAAATCCAGATGATGCAACCAACATGCCTCTTGGATAAATTTCTGTTTTATTTGCACCAAAATTAACAACCAATTCAGCAATTCCACCAAGGTCATAATAATCACGTTTTTCACCGTGTTTTTCCCCTATTAAAATTCCTTTTTTCCTTGCCCAATTTATAATACTTTGAGCTTCTTTTGAATAATCTGTTGAATTTAACTCGTTTATTCTTTTAATATGTGTCATATTTTTATTGTATGGTTTATTTTATTTTAAATTCATTTTTGTGAACGAAGTTTTTTTAAATATTCAACCTTATCAACAACTTCCAATGCCAAATCGCCATATTTTCCATTTGTTTGCAAATATGCGTGGTCAATGGAATCAAGCAAAAGGTTAATTAAATCCCAACATTGGCTGTCATTACATACAATTTCGTTTAACTCGTTTATTCTTTTAATATGTGCCATAATTAAAATATTGTTTTTATATTTATAAAAAAGCCGGCTTTGTAAAAAACCGGCTTCTGAAAAACAAAGGGATGAAAAACATTGCTTTCATAAAAGCAACTAACTTTCTATATTATTGTTTTGTTTCTTAATTTCCATAATTTTATCTTTGTCCACCTTGTAAGACACCCAACAATCATACCCACAAGGTTTCTCTTTGGAATACCTGTTTTCGCACACCCAATACCTGCTGCCCAAAGAATCGGTATCAACACATTTTAACTCCCCACCGCATTCGGGGCATACACCTTTGTTAAATGCGATTTCTTCAACCTTGCGACACCAACGCATACCAATGATGTAAATTGTTATGGCTATAACCGCCAAAACAACCACTATTGCAAATCTCATAATTTTTTATTCTATTGTTTCCACTTTAGTTATAAAGACGTTACCATCCTTTAACATCCTAATGTATTGTTCTTGTGTTAGGGTTTCGGTTTTTTCACCTATTTCACCAACACGCTCCTTGCATTCCAAACAATCAAAAATAGTAGTACCATTTAATCTTGTACACCTTTTTTCACAATACACGACCTTTTTGGTAACAACATATTTTGTCTTGCTTGTCGGCTTTGGTATTTCCTCACTTGTAATTGTTGTTTGTGTGTTTTCGGAATTTTCACAAAATTCTTTTTTATACAAAGGGCATCCTTCCCGCCACTCCTTATCATATACGCCAAGGCATCTTTGTGTGCCACAGGCTGCGCAATGATCGTGATAAAACTTGTCGAAATTATCCATTTTAGAACTAATAAGGTTTTTCAAGTCTTCCATAATAGCAATAATTTATAAAGTTTTTATAAAGGGACAATCATTGGGAACAAAATCCTTTGCCTTTTCCAAATCTTCTCCAAATGCAAATATCTCAACATAGCGAATGCCTGTATAGGTTATTGGCTTGTTTGTTTTATCGTTTACACTGCAAGACAATTTATATTCATAGCAATTTGATTTTCCATAACCAACGCACATAATATTGCAAAACGGGCATTCGCTGCAATATTTAACAACCTTATCAATTTGTATGTGTGCCTTATTTCCCATAATTTAGGTATTTTTGCTTTTGTTCCTTAATAATGTTTTCAATATTTAGAATATCTTCAAACTTGCACACACCAAAAGTGTAGTTATTTCCATCAAACCTGTAATAAAGTGGTTCATATTTTAATTCAACCACATCGCCAACAATTCTTACCATATTAAACTTTGAATACAATTCTCTTGGTTCATGACGCTCGCTGCGTTTTTCCAAAAAAGCATCCAAAAAATATTCGTAATCGGAATATGATTTAATATGTTTTACGATTACGGAATACTCACCTTTTAAAATTTCTTGGTCAGCACGTATTTTGAGATACCTGCTGGATGCGGATTTTAAAACACTTTCTATATAGTCGCATTTAACACAAGTTTGTTCTTTTCTTTGAAATTCTACCGGGTCTGTCATTATATTAGTTGGTATTATTAATTTGTTGTTAAAAAAATTCAAGACAATATTTTACTTACATCAAATACTTCTTTTGTAATATGATATAATTTGAAATTAAAACAACCTTTGAGTTTTAATTTCTTTAGCCGCTTTATTGCTTTTTCAAGAGAGTCAAATCTGTCAGTATTAGAATACTCTCCACTAAAATCTATATGGTCATATTTAACCACATATTCATCAATAATGTCTTTGATTTCCATAACACTCAAAAATTATGCACATACCAAATAAGGTGATAAAAACCATGCTACCAAGCCAAATATCAACATAATTATACCTATAATAATTGTGTTTTTCTTATTATCCGTGATAATTCCAAGAAAGACATTGTTTAAAAGAAAAAATAATCCGCTAATAAGAGCAATTAGCAAAGAAATTACAAATATCCAATTTATCAAGCAATTTGTTACTAACATATCAATCACATAACTTAAAAACAATATTCCCAAATTTGTCATAATCTATTAAATATTTTCTCTAACATATCATATCCTTCATACCAAAACCAAATAATAAAAATTAAAAAACTTATCATTGTTCTAAATTACTAATTGCTGTACTATAACAATTTTCGCACAATTCAGACTCTCCCATCTCAATAACATCTTTTCCAAAAGGCATCAACTTGAGAACATATACCGGTTCTATTGCACAATACACAATCTCTTCTACCTTCCACCAAGAATACCCACGAGTTCCGATCCTTTGGAAAGTGTCACCTATTCTATATTTTGGTTTGATATCTTTGTTTTTCACAATTACTTGCTTTTTGATTTTGTAAATACAAACGTGTTACCCATCAACACAACAAACACCATAATTTTCATATTATTCAAACTTATAAGTTATTGACTCTTTTGGTGGATATTCCCATAAAGGAAAACCAAGTGCTTCCCTAACCTTTATTGATGCTTTTACCGCTTCAATATAATCATCATATACCGCCCATCGTTTAGGGTTGGAAAGTGCAATTTGCATTCTTTCGACGGTCATATTGTAACCGCAATCGGCAAGGTTTTGTGGGAAAAAATCCAAATCACGCAAATACCACAAGTTGCCGTATTTTTTAACAAACCTTTCTTTGTTATTTTTTGGTATCATAATTATTATGTTTTATAATATTTTCATTACATCAATGCGTTTACTAAAATTCTATTTCCACAAATTGGACATTTAATATAATAGTAATAATGATATCCTCTCATGTCGCGGTCTTCCTCTTCTTCTAAT
>Ga0310697_10002322_pt1 | contig 20430 bp, 18 predicted proteins | sample 172DNAGHGlowgp2_FD_203883 | JGI IMG/M metagenome (GOLD analysis project Ga0310697, IMG submission 203883) | Sheep rumen microbial communities from Palmerston North, Manawatu-Wanganui, New Zealand - 1728 DNA GHGlow gp2 (v2) (version 2) | ecosystem: Host-associated > Mammals > Digestive system >... | reverse complement strand
TCTCCACAGGCTTCGTATGCAGGTGGAAGAACGGCCCGCTTTCCCGGAACAACTGTTCCAGATCCCACTCGTCATACCGCTCCTGCGGTCTTGCTGCCCATCGTTTCATGCCGCAAACATACACCGGTGTCCCCGCCCATGCAAGACCCACCATGCAACTTTTTATGTTTCCGGTCCATTTTATCGGTTTTCGATGCTCTCCAGGGCGCAATAACCTGAAACAACCGCGGGAATCAAAATAATTCTTATCGTCGTGCAGCCCTTTTCATCCTCAAAAATGGCGGTATTTGAGGATGAACCCCGGGAATCTCGTAGTTCGTCTTCAAAAAACGCCTGAAATGAGGATGAGGGATGCCGGGGAGCAACGGAAGGGAAGCCGGGGAACGCCCGGCAGGGATATTTCACGGAAAATGCGTATATTTACAGAAATTTGTCAAGGATAAGCCCATGAAACGAACTGTAATTGCGCTGGCCGTGGCGATAGCCGCCGTCGCCGCCATGAACCAGACCGCCGCTGCCCAGGAAAACCGGTCGCAGAAAGCCCGGGATTTCAATGCGTTGTATGCGCAGACGGAGTTCGCCTACAAGGCGGGCGAGAAGGTGTACAATGGGCCTGTGAGGCCGGTGTGGACCTCGGAAGACACCTTCTATTTCCAGACCCGTGAGGCCGGCGGGGATGCCTGGTACAAGGTGACGGGAGCGGAGAAAACGTCCGTGGACAAGGAGACCTTCGAGGAGGCCGTCAAGTCCGTTCGCCGGAACCGCTATTACGACCCTTCGGACGATAGCCAGTATGCCGTGCGCAAAGAGGACAAGACGCCTTCCCCGGACAGCACCAAGACCGCTTTTGTCCAGGATAACAACGTCTGGGTAAGCGATATGGACGGTAAGAACGCCGTTCAACTCACCTGTGACGGCACCGATGGCGATACCTATACCCGGATCCTCTGGTCGCCTGACGGCCGGAAGATCGCCGCCCTGCGGAAGCAGGTGCTCAAGGAGCGCCAGATCATCCTGCGCGACTCCCGCCCGGCGGACCAGGTACAGCCCAAGTACCGCTATCTGGACTATGCGAAGCCCGGTGACATCCTGCCGCAGTCCGTGCCCGTGCTCATCGACGTGGCCGGAAAGAAGACCGTCCCCCTGAGCGAACCCGTGAAGATGGACCAGTATTTCCTGGAACTGGGAGAGTGGTCCCCGGACTCCAAGTGGTTCACCTACGAGTACAACCAGCGCGGCCACCAGCGCTACCAGCTCTGCGCCGTGGATGCCGGAGACGGCAAGGTCCGCATCCTGGCCGATGAAAAGAGCGACACGTTCATCTACTACTACGACCTCTGGCGCTACCTGATGCCGGACGGCAGGCATATGCTGTGGATCTCCGAACGGGACGATTGGCGCCACCTCTATTGCATCGACACGGAAACCGGAAAGATGCGGCAGCTCACCCAGGGACAGTGGAACGTCCGAGAAATCCACCATGTGGCCGATGACCACATCCTCATGAACGTGAACGGCCTCCATGCTGCGGAAGGGGAGGACCCGTACAACAAGCACGTTGTCCGCCTGGATCTCAAGACGCTGGAAATCAAAGACCTGACTCCGGAAAACGCAAATCACCAGGTCACCTTCAACAAGGACTTCACCGCCTTTGTCGATAATTTCTCCCGCCCCGACCTGCCCACTGCCTCCGTCCTCCGGAGCGCCGCAAACGGCCAAGTCATCCTGAACATCCAGAAGCAGGACATCTCCGCCATCGTGAAGGACGGCTATACGATGCCCGAGGTCTTCTCGGCCAAGGGCCGCGACGGCAAGACCGACATCTGGGGCACCATCTACCGCCCATACAGATTCAATCCCAGGAAGAGCTACCCCGTCGTGGAATACATCTACGCCGGGCCGCATGACTCGCATGTCACCAAGGATTTCATCCCGGCCATGCGTTTTTCCCGCCTGCTGGAACTGGGTTTCATCGTCGTGACCATCGACGGCATGGGCACGGACAACCGGTCCAAGTCCTTCCAGGACGTCGCCTGGCGCAACCTCAAGGACGCCGGCTTCCCCGACCGCATCCTTTGGATGCAGGCCGCCGCGAAGAAATACAGGTACATGAACCTGGACAAGGTGGGTATCTACGGTTATTCCGCCGGCGGGCAGAACACCCTTTCCGCCCTCCTGTTCCATCCCGAGTTCTATAAGGTGGGCGTTGCCCTGTGCGGCTGCCATGACAACCGCATGGACAAGATCTGGTGGAACGAGCAATGGATGGGCTATCCCGTGGGCCCCTGGTACAGCGAGAATTCCAATGTGGACAACGCGCACCTGCTGGAAGGGAAGCTCCTGATCATCAACGGTGAAATGGACGACAACGTGGATCCGTCCTCCTCCCTGCAGGTGGTCTCCGAACTCGTGAAGAACAACAAGGATTTCGAACAGTACTTCCTGCCGGGACACACCCACAACCTGGGCGGCGAATGGATCACGAAACAGGTTTATGAGTTCTTCTGGCGCAACTGCCGGTAAATCGGTGATGAGGCGGTATCTGTCAATCCTTCTTTCGCTGGTGCTCCCGCTTTCGGCAGGGGCCCAGGAGCGCTTCGTCTTCTCCCCCCAGTCCAATGCGCAGGCCCAGTTTGCGGGGTATTATGCGGCCCTGGAGAAAGGATTCTATGCGGAGGAAGGGCTGGATGTGGAGATCCGCCATCCCTTTGTCACCACGTCCGCACTGGACATTATCCGGGAAGGAAACTGCCAGGCGGTTACGCTGCCGCTTACGCTTGCGATGCGCACGGTAGGCAACGGCATGCCCCTTGTGAACATCCTTCAGACCTCCATGAACAGCGCTACCGTCATCATCTCCCGCTGGGGAGAGGATCCCCTGACGCTGCATGGGGCCAAGGTGACCGCCTTCCGTGCAGGATTCGGCCTGTCGGCCCGGAGTTTCGTGGAGATGCTCGGACTTGAATATCAGTGGATTACATCGGCGTCCGAAGTTTCCCTTTTCGTCGCCGGAGCGGTCGATGCCACCCTGGGACGCAGTTTCGACGAATACTACCGCATCCTGCAGTCGGGTATCGACATCCCCGAAAAGGCCATCTACCGTTTCGAGGACGGCGAATTCAACATCCAGCAGGATGGCGTGTACGTGACGCGGGAATACTTTGAGAGGCACCGCGACACGGCCGAAGCCTTCGCCCGGGCCAGCCGCAAGGGCTGGGAGTGGGTGTTGGAGAACCGGGAAGAGGCGTTGGATATCGTCATGCAGTACACGAAAAAGCTCCGCATCGCGACGAACCGGACGCTGCAGGAGTTGATGCTGGACGAGGTCCTTCGGCTTCAGCTGGACCATGAATCGGGGCTCCGGGAATTCCGTGTGCGTCCCGACATGGTGGAGAAAGCCAACCGGATGCTTTTGAACTCCGGCGCTCTGCCCGCGCCTGTCAAACCGGAGGAGATCCTGCCATGAAACGACCTCTGGATATGATCCGCCGCTCCCTGTCGGCGAGGCTGAGTATCTGGGTGGTCCTGTTCTCGGCCTTGATCCTGCTGTCCACGCTGGGGTATTCCTCCTACGTTTCCCGTGATTACGTCCGGATGGAAGCGATCAAGCGGGCCAGCCAGGTGCTGGACAATTCCGTCCTGCGCCTTTCCAACATCCTGGAGGACGTGGAACTTGCGGCCAATAACCTGGAATGGCTGGTGTACCGTAATCTGGACCACCCGGAACGGATGGCCGATTATTCGCGAAGCACCGTCCAGGGTACGCCGAGCCTGAGCGGCTGCTCCATTTCCTTTGAACCCTACTATTACAAGGACAAGTACTATTACTCCATCTATTCAGGCCGGGTGGAGGGCGATTCCATCACGACCATCCAGGAAGGCAGCGACGATTACCAGTACTGGTACCTGGGCTGGTACCAGCTTCCCAAACTGTTGAACCAGCCCTGCTGGACCGAGCCTTACAGCGACTGGGAGCAGGATGACGACGCGGAACTGCAAAACCAGATGCTCGTCTCCTATTGCAAGCCCCTTACCGCAGGAGACGGCTCCTATATCGGCTCCATCTCCCTGGACATCTCCCTCAAGTGGCTGTCGGAGACGCTCGCCTCCGTCCAGCCTTATCCGCACTCCTACGTCGTCCTTCTGAGCCGGGGCGGGACATTCCTCGTGCATCCCGATCCGGACATCCTCTTCTATGAGTCCATTTTCACGGAAACCCTGACCGGTCAGGCGCCGGCCGTGGAAGCCCTGGGAAGGGCCATGGTGAATCTTGAAGAGGGGATGCGGGCCCTCGAGATCGACGGGCAGAGAAGCTACATCTTCTACACCCCGCTCAAATCCACGGGCTGGAGCATGGGGATCGTGTGCCCGGAACGGGATATTTTCGGAGCCTTCAAGCGGCTCCGGATGATCATTTTCGGCATCGGTCTCCTGGGGCTGCTCCTGATGTTCCTCGTATGCTTCCGGGTGATCGGGAAGACCCTCAAACCGCTCAGCGACCTGGCCGTCCAGGCCGGGAACATCGCCGGCGGCCATTTTGATACGGTCCTTCCGGAATCGCCCCGCGAGGACGAAATCGGCACCCTGAACCGTTCCTTCTCCCACATGCAGTCGTCCCTGGTCTCGTATATCGACGAACTCCAGCGTACGACGGCCAAACGGGAGCGCATCGAGAGCGAGCTCCAGGTGGCGCGGGATATCCAGAGGGGCTTGATTCCCAGGGAGTTCCCTAAGCAGGTGTACATCGATATCTATGGAGAGATGGCCCCGGCGATCCAGGTAGGGATCGACATGTCCGGTGAGATGATTCCGGCGAAAGAGGTGGGCGGAGACCTGTATGACTTTTCCGTTCAGAACGGGAAGCTGTACTTCTGCATCGGTGACGTGAGTGGAAAGGGAATCCCGGCGAGTCTGTTGATGGCCATGACGCGCACGGTCTTTCGCGTGACCATTCAAAAGGCTCCTTCCGTCACGGAAATCGCGTGGGAACTGAATGAAGCCCTCTCCGCGGATAACGAGCAGCTGATGTTCGTCACCATGTTCATCGGAGTCATCGACCTGAAATCCGGGGAAATGAGCTTCTGCAACTGCGGTCACAATCCACCCGCGTTCCTTCGTGCCGACGGGAAAGCCTCTTTCCTCGAAGGGGAACCCAACATGCCCCTTGGCATCACTCCGGGCTACGTTTTCACGGGCCATGTGCTGAAGGATGTCCGCGGCATCCCGCTGCTGATCTATACCGACGGACTGAACGAGGCGGAGAATGCCGATCATGTCCCTTTCGGGAACGACCGGCTCCTGGAGGTTATGGAAAGCGCTCCCTATGTGGATGCGGACGAGATGATCGGGCGCATGAACGAGGCGGTCCGGGCCCATGTTGCCGGCGCCGAGGCCAGCGACGACCTGACAATGATGTGTATCCGAATAAACCATTGACACCATGGTGATTACTGTGCATTTACGCCGAGCCTTCCTGCTTGCGGCCCTTCTCGTGCCGATGTTAGCCGGTGCGCAGGAGAAGAAGTTCTCCGTGGATGCAAATTACCTCATGCGCGGCGAGATCCGCGACGGCGGCCTCTCCGTATCGGATGAGGGCGAAGCCGGGTACGCCCGGTTCGTACTGTCCCGCACCCGGATCGGGGCCTCCTTCGAGCACGACTGGTTGTCGGCGCGGCTGGTTGCCCAGCATGCCGGCACCTGGGGAAGCATCGAAGGGAATTCCCTGTCCATGAACGAAGCCTGGGTCCGGTTTGGGACCAAGGGATTCTTCGCCAAAGTGGGCCGCCAGAGCCTCTCCTACGATGACCAGCGAATTTTCGGCCTGGACGACTGGTCCATGACCGGCATCTCGCACGACGCCGTGAAAGTGGGATTCGAAGGCGGGGCGCACAAGGTGCATCTCATCGGCGCCTACAACCAGGACGTCGCGAACATGGACAAGGGCGGCACCCGCTTTTCCGGCGGCCTCCAGCCCTACAAGGGCCTCGGGGCTGCCTGGTACCATGTCGATATTTCGAAGGTCGGCCTGTCGGCGCTCTTCATGGACCTGGGCCTTCAATCCACGGAGGACCTCAAGAGTACGTTCCATCAGCATCTTGCAGGTGCGTTCGTGTCTTGGCAGCCCAAGCGGTTCGGCCTGGAAGGAGCTTATTATCACCAGTGGGGAAAGGAGCAGGCGGGGCTTCCTGTCAATGCCTGGATGGCCAGTGTGAAGGCGACGGCCCGGATTTCCGACATGCTCTCCGCCCGCGCCGGCTATGACTACCTGAGCGGAGACGAGGATTTCGCCGTCCCGGGGCAGGGGATGATCGGCCTGACCCGGCATGAGGTGGTCAATGGCTTCAGCTCCCTGTACGGGTCCAACCACAAGTTCTATGGCGCCATGGACTTTTTCTATGTCTCCACGTACGTGAGCGGGTTCACCCCCGGTCTGCAGAACCTGTACGCCGGCGTCACCTTCAAACCGGTGGAAAAGCTCTCCGTGGATGCGGCCTACCACTATTTCTCCACGGCGGTGGAGGTCAAGGACCATCTGCGCGCACTCGGCCACGAAGTGGAACTCACCGCCTCCTGGCGCTTTTCGAAGGATGTCTCCCTGAGTGCCGGCTATTCCTTCATGCAGGGCACCGAAACCATGTCCGCCCTCAAACGCACGGCCGACAACAACCGTCTCCACTGGGGCTGGGTGATGCTCCTGGTCACTCCGCGCTTTTTTGAAACGAAGTGGTAGCATGAAACGGTATTGCCAGACCCTCGAGCTCCGGGACGATCCGGACTTGATCGAAAAGTACGTCGAGGCCCATGCCCATGTGTGGCCGGAAGTGCAGGCCGGCATCCGGGAAGTGGGCATCCTGGACATGCAGATCTACCGGCTGGGGACGCGGCTTTTCATGATCATGGACACGGCCGACGACTTTGATTTCGAGGCCGACAACGCCCGCCTGGCCGCCCTCCCGCGCCAAGCCGAATGGGAAGCGTATGTAGCTCAGTTCCAAGGTTGTGACCCGTCTGCGCCGTCCACTTCGAAGTGGCGGCTGATGGAACGGATCTTCAAGCTGGAGGAATGCTGAGAGGGACTTCGCTGAGTTTTACTCTGCGTCGCGGATAATCGGCTTCCAGTCGAAGTCCCAGGTGATGATGGTGGGTTTGTCTCCTCCCTTGTTGTCTTTTCCGCCTTTCTTGTCGTCTTTCTTGTCGGTGGCGCCGAATGCTACGGCTGGGAGCAGCATGATGCATGCAAGGATAGCCAAGAACCTTTTCATAGCTCCAGAGTGTTGATTAATAAGGATGAATACTGGTTTAACTTGTATGCAAGATACGGATTATACGTCATAAATCCTAATGCGGATTCGTTTTTTCGGCCCTATGAGCCCCTGGAAAGGGGACAAATACCGAAAATAAACCTTATCTTTGTGTATCGGTTTCAAGTGCCGTGCAGCGGTACCGTCTCCGCCCGGGCCGGCGCCTCTTGGACAGGAGGCTGCATCGGGTGGATTCCCTTGCCTGATGGTTTTCTGGCAAGGAATTGAATTATTGTCCATTAAGTTCTCATACAACTATGTCCATCTTCCAAGACAAAGTCCTGCTGATCCCATAAAACAATCAAAGATATGAACCTGAAAGGAACCAAGACCGAAAAGAACCTCCTGGAAGCATTCGCAGGGGAGTCCATGGCCCGTAACAAGTACACCTTCTACGCCTCCAAGGCCAAGAAAGACGGCTACGTCCAGATCTCCAAGATCTTCGAAGAGACCGCTGCCAACGAGAAAGAACACGCCGAGATCTGGTTCAAGTACCTGCACGGCGGCGTTCCCGCCACGACCGAGAACCTGAAGGATGCGGCCGACGGCGAGAACTTCGAATGGACCGACATGTACGACCGCATGGCCGCCGAGGCCGATGCGGAAGGCTTCCCGGAAATCGCCGCCAAGTTCCGCCTGGTGGGCGCCATCGAAAAGGAGCATGAAGAGCGCTACCGCAAGCTCCTCGCCAACATCGAAGGCGGTCTCGTCTTCTCCCGTGACGGCGACTGCATCTGGCAGTGCTCCAACTGCGGACACATCGTCATCGGCCCGTCCGCGCCGGAGGTGTGCCCCGTCTGCGATCATCCGAAGAGCTATTTCCAGCTGAAGGCGGAGAACTATTGAGGGGATAAGGATGCAGACTCCCGATAGTTCTGACCTTCCCCTTTTGGACATTGGAAATTCCTGCGTAAACTGACCCCCTCAGATTGCTGTGTCATGAGGGGGTCATTTTCGAGAGGATTCTCCAATAAGTTACGGACGATTCCCTCATTCAATCACTTTGAGCAAGAAGTAGTTCGTGTCTTTAAAGAGATTGGATTGATGAGATGACCATCCCATGCTCCTCAAATACCTTTTCGACCGTATCGTCTCACTGATCGGCCTGCTTGTTCTCTGGCCGGTACTTCTGGTTGTGGCGATCCTGATCAGGATCAAGATGCCGGGAGGACCGGTGCTTTTCGTGCAGAAACGGGTGGGCCTTGGCGGGGAACTGTTCGACTGCCATAAGTTCCGGACGATGACGGTGAATCATGGCGGATCGACGGTTTCGGTGGCCGGGGACAGCCGGATTACCCCGCTGGGGGCGAAGCTGCGGCACTGGAAGCTGGACGAGCTGCCGGGGCTGTGGGACGTGCTCATCGGCAAGATGAGTTTCGTGGGGCCTCGGCCGGATGTGCCGGGGTATGCCGATAAGTTGACAGGAGATGATCGCGATGTGCTGAAGCTTCGGCCCGGGATTACCGGTCCCGCGACACTGAAGTATCGGCTGGAAGATGAGATGATTGCGAAGTACGTGGCAGGCCGGCAGGCGGCGGGAGATTCACGCGATGCCCAGGCGATTGCCGAAGAATACAACGATACGGTGATCTATCCCGACAAGGTCCGTCTGAACTGTTACTATTATCGGCATTACTCTTTCCCGAAGGATCTCCGGATGATTCTCTGCACAGTGCTGGGGAGGAAGATGGAGTATGCGGGGGAGGTGATTTAGCATTTGTTTAAGCCATGCAAAAAAGAATATACCTTTGCCTCGCTCACATGAGCGGCAACGAAATGAAATTTGTCCAGGAGGCGTTCGATACGAATTGGGTGGTGCCGCTGGGACCGAATGTGAACGGGTTCGAGAAGGACCTGGAGGAGTTTGTGAACCGGAGAGAGATTTCTCCACGCGCTTCGCTTGGTCGAAATGACAAAGAGGCGACGCTCGGTCAAAATGACAAACTCGAAAAGAGAGTTTTGGCCCTGAGCAGCGGCACGGCAGCGGTGCACCTGGGCCTGTTGGCCTGCGGTGTGGGGCCCGGGGACGAGGTGCTGGTGCAGAGCTTCACCTTCTGCGCATCGACGCATCCGATTACGTATCTGGGGGCGACGCCGGTGATGGTGGATTCCGAGCCGGACACCTGGAATATGGACCCGGAGCTGCTGGAGGAGGCCATTATCGACAGAATCGAGAAGACAGGGAAGAAGCCGAAGGCGATTGTGCCGGTATCGCTGTTCGGGATGCCGTATAAGATCGACCGGATTATAGAGATAGCCAATCGATATGAGATTCTGGTGATGGAGGATTCGGCCGAGGGGATGGGTGCCAAGTACAAGGGGCAGATGCTGGGGACCTTCGGCCGGTTCGGCGTGCTGTCGTTCAACGGCAACAAGATGATCACGACCTCCGGCGGCGGTGCGCTGATCTGTCCGGACGCCGAGCTGTGGCAGAAGATCATGTGGTACGCCACCCAGGCGCGCGAGAGTTACCCGTACTACCAGCACGAGGCCATCGGCTATAACTACCGGATGTCCAATATCTGCGCCGGCATCGGCCGTGGACAGATGACCGTCATCGACGAGCACCTGGCCCACCACAAGCACGTCCAGGCCCTCTACGAGGATCTCTTTGCCGATGTCCCCGGCATCCAGGTCCACGCCCAGCCCGCCGGCGGCGACTATGACTCCAACTACTGGCTTTGCACCATCACCCTGGACCCGGACCTCCGTATCAAGGGCCAGGAGAACGCCTACAAGACCCTTGTCAAGGGTGCCGTGGGCGGCGCCGCCGGAGTCATCCACATGGCTGCCTCGGCCGTGACGGACTGCCAGCCGAATGACAATGTCGAAGCCCTCCGCGTCCTCCTGGACGCCGCCGGCATCGAAGCCCGTCCCGTCTGGAAGCCCATGCACAAGCAGCCGGTTTACAAAGGCGTTCCGGCCTATGTGAACGGCGTTTCCGAGGCTGTTTTCAAAGTGGGCATGTGCCTCCCTTCGGGACCGTACGTGAGTGACGAGGATGTCCGCTATATCGTTAATACGGTCAAAGAGGCGATTATACGATGAAGATACTGGTTACCGGCGCCCGGGGATTCGTAGGGCGGAACTTGTGCGCACAATTGAAAAACATCCGCGACGGGAAAGCCCGCAACTACGGCGTCACCGTCACGGAAGTATATGAGTACGACCTCGATTCCACGCCGGAGGAGCTGGACCGCTGGTGCGCGGAGGCGGACTTCGTGTTCAATCTGGCGGGGGTGAACCGGCCCAAGGACATCGCGGAGTTCATGGAAGGGAACTTCGGGTTCGCATCGACCCTGCTGGATACCCTGAAGGCCCATGGCAACACTTGCCCGGTCATGCTGTCGAGCTCCCAGCAGGCCTCGCTCGCGGGCCGGTTCGGAAACTCCGAGTACGGCCGCTCGAAGAAAGCCGGCGAGGAATTGTTTCTCCGCTACGGCGAGGACACCGGCGCCAAGGTGCTGGTGTACCGTTTCCCGAACCTCTTCGGCAAATGGTGCCGGCCGAACTACAATTCCGCCGTCGCGACGTTCTGCAACGCGATTGCCAATGACTTGCCGTACACGGTCAATGATCCGTCGGTGGAGCTGGAACTGCTGTACATCGACGACTTGGTGGACGAGATGATTGGCTGCCTCCGTGGTGAGGAGCACCGCTGCGACTTCGACGGTCTGGGCGTATTCCCGCTCAAGGACGGCAAGTACTGCTATGTGCCCACGACGCACCGGGCGACGCTCGGGGAGATCGTGGACCTGCTGCACTCGTTTGCGGAGCAGCCATCGACCCTGATGATTCCGGAGATTCCAGCCGGGAGCTTTGCCAAGAAACTGTATTCCACTTACTTAAGCTATCTTCCCAAGGAAAAGGTGGGCTTCCCCCTGAAGATGAATGTCGATGACCGCGGCTCCTTCACGGAACTGGTCCATACGCACAACGCCGGCCAGGTCTCCATCAACATTTCCAAGCCGGGTATCACCAAGGGGCAGCATTGGCATAACACCAAGTTCGAGCAGTTCATCGTGGTCAAGGGCCATGGCCTCATCCAGCAGCGGAACCTCAATGATCCGGAAGGTAAGATCCTGGAATGGGAGGTCTCCGGGGACAAGATCGAAGCCGTGCACATGCTTCCGGGATATACGCATAATATCATCAATCTTTCTGAGACGGAGGATCTTGTGACGGTGATGTACTGCAACGAGGTGTTTAATCCGGATCGGCCGGACACATACTTTGAACCGGTGGAATAACAGATTTCTCGACTCCGCCTGCGGCTCCGCTCGAAATGACAAAGGGGATGGCTCCGCTCGAAATGACAAGCGACTTGTCATCTCGACCAAGGTCCGAAGGACCGCGTGGAGAGATCTTCAAACAGAATAATGGAATAAACTATGGCAAGTTTTAAGGATAACGGAAAGCTGAAGCTTCTGATCATCGTGGGGACGCGCCCGGAGATCATCCGGCTGGCGGCGGTGATCAATCAGTGCAGGAAGTATTTCGACTGCCTGCTGGCCCACACGGGACAGAACTATGATTACAGCCTCAATGGGGTGTTTTTCAAGGATTTGAAGCTGGCCGATCCGGATGTGTACCTGGACGCCGTGGGCATGGACCTCGGTGAGACGATGGGCAATATCATCGCGAAGAGCTATCAGCTGATGGTCCAGGTGAAGCCCGATGCCGTGCTGGTGCTGGGGGATACGAACTCCTGCCTGAGCGTCATCGGCGCCAAGCGCCTGCATATCCCGATCTTCCACATGGAGGCCGGCAACCGGTGCAAGGACGAGTGCCTCCCCGAGGAGACCAACCGGAGGATTGTCGATATCATCTCCGACGTGAACATGGCCTACTCCGAGCACGCCCGCCGCTATCTGGCGGACTGCGGACTGCCGAAAGAGCGGACATACGTGACGGGTTCGCCGATGGCGGAGGTCCTGCACGAGAACCTCGCCGAGATCGAGGCGAGCGACATCCATGCCCGCCTGGGCCTGGAGAAAGGCAAGTACATCCTCCTGAGCGCCCACCGCGAGGAGAACATCGACACGGAGAAGAACTTCCTGAGCCTGTTCAATGCCATCAACGCGATGGCGGGGAAGTATGACATGCCGATTCTTTATAGCTGCCACCCGCGTTCCCGGAAGCGTCTTGAAGCCTCCGGATTCCAGCTCGACCCCCGTGTCATCCGCCACGAGCCCCTAGGCTTCCATGACTACAACTGCCTGCAGATGAATGCCTTTGCGGTCGTCTCCGACAGCGGGACCCTCCCGGAGGAATCGTCCTTCTTCACCAGCGTCGGCCATCCCTTCCCGGCCGTCTGCATCCGGACATCGACCGAGCGCCCGGAGGCCCTGGACAAAGGCTGCTTCGTCCTCAGCGGCATCGACACCACCGGCCTTCTCCAGAGTGTCGATGTGGCCGTTTCCCTGATCCGCGACGGTCTTCCGGGGATCCCCGTGCCGGACTATGTGGACGAAAACGTCTCCACGAAGGTTGTCCGCATCATCCAGAGCTACGTTGGGGTTGTGAACAAGATGGTCTGGCGGAAGTCTTGACAGAAGCTTATGATGATCATTGACCGACATATCCTGGATGCCCTGACTGCCCGGGCCCAGGTGTCGCCCCGTCTGAGGATGAACTTGGACCTTCGGAACTCCACGGAGGACCAGTCCCAGCGGATGCTGAATGCCATCGAGCCCGGAACCCGGATGCCCGTGCATCGGCATAGGACTACCTCCGAGACGGTGGTCTGTCTCCGGGGCCATTTCGAGGAATACTTCTACGATGAATTCGGTGTCCTGACCGATGTGGTCGATATGCGGCCGGGCGGGACGCTTCTCAACATCCCCGCCGGGCGTTGGCATAGTTTGCGGTCCCTGGAGAGCGGAACCGTCCTTCTCGAGTGCAAAGATGGGGCATGGACGCCGCTGGAGCAGGAGGATGTCCTGAGAGAAGAGCCCTGATAGGAAGCAAGTTATGAAAATCCTTGAACTTCAAACCCTTACCCCCTCCCAGACTGCCGATCTCCTGGACCTGATGCATGAATTGGACCCGGCGATTGCCGTGACGGGGGAGAGGCTGGAGCAGGCGGCGGAAGCTCCGGGAACGCATCTGTTTGCGGCGGTCGGGAACGATGGGCGGATCCTGGGATGCGCCTCGCTGTGTGTGTTTGATTCCCCGACGGGCCGGAAGGCCAGTATTGAGGATGTCGTCGTCAGCTCAGAGGCGCGGCGGCAGGGAATCGGAAGGGCGCTGATGGACCACATCATCGGGTACGCCCTGCGTGAACTGGCCCCCATCGACCTTCACCTGACTTCCCGTCCGGAACGGGTCGCAGCGAATGAAATGTATAAGCGGATCGGGTTTGAGAAGAGGGTGACGAATGTTTATCGGATGCTTCTTTCACGTTAAGGCCTGCGACGAAACTCCGGTAACAGAAGTGATGCCGGTTTCATCCCTGTCGGAATCACGGCCGAGTCAGTTTTCCAGCCCCATGAGAGAATGCGATGCAGGGTTAACGAAGGAGCCACTTCCAAGCCGGAACAATCTCTATCTCCTTTCCGGAATCGGTCTTGTAGATGCGCTCCTCATCGTAGGTCACGATGACCATCTTGTCCAAGGGATGCATGTCGTCAAGAGCGATGAGCGCCGCGACTTCCCGTTCGAAAGTTCCGATATCTTTCGTGGTTGAGTAGCATGCCTGGATGCCGATATTCTCATTGGGAATGTAGAAATCCACTTCGACATTACGGCTCCAGAACCAGACGTCATCTTTGCCATGCCGGACAAGCAGGTCGATGGCACAAAGATTCTCCAGCAGGGCGGTGTCCGGGTCGTTGAGGAAGATTCGCAGGAGTCCGTTGTCCACGAAATAATGCTTTTTCACCGTCTCCTTTTCGGCAAACTTGGAAGCGAAGTTGTCCAGGGAGAAAATCAGGAACGCCTCTCTGGCATGATCAGCGTATTCCATTACCGAGGCGGGGGTGGTCTTTAAGCCGGTTGTTTTGATGAGATTGGAGATCCGGTTGTATGCGACCGGATGCTTTACGGTCTCCGCCAGCCGTTTGTATGTAAGCCGGACCGCCATCTCATTCTTGAGCTTGTTGCGCTGGATGATATCCCCAAGGAGAATCTTTTCATAGAGTTGACTAAGCCACTTGCGCTTGTTGTTGTAAAGAAGCAACTCCGGGAAACCTCCCCAATTGAAGTAATCCTTGAACGCGAATACGATCTCGTTCTTTCGCCGCCCATACTGCCAGTTCCCATCCAGCCCGATTTCCTTGGCTCCAAGGTACTCCCTGAAGGAGTACGGATAAACGGTCTCGTCAAGATATCGGTTCCCCAGGGTGGTGGCTATATCCTTGCTAAGCATTTTCGCGTTGCTGCCGGTTATAAGGACGCGGTATTTCTGGTTGGCGAGGCGCCGGGCGAAGTGCTCCCAGCCATCGATGTTCTGGATTTCGTCCAAAAGCAGGACGGGCTTATGCGGATACATCGAAGCGTATGCCTGAAGGATGTCGTCCAACTCCGGGGCGGTAATGACGCCGTACAGTCGCTCGTCGTCGAAATTGACATAGAGCATCTCTTCCGGGGAGTGTCCTTCTTCGATCAACTCCAGAGCCCGCTGATAAAGGAGGTATGATTTGCCGGCGTGCCGCACTCCGGTCAAGACATATCGGCCATTGTCCTCAAACAGGACAGGACGCTTGAAGAGTTCTTCCTTGACTGAAATGATGTCGTCCTGACCTTCCTTGATGATGTTTCGCAGTATTTCCCTATCCATGTCGGTCGCTTTTCGACAAAGATAATCTTTTTGCTGTGAATATAAAAATCTGGCTAATTTTTTTTAATGGTAATAAAAATAAAGCAGAGCCCATTAATTATTTGTCACACGGCTTACGAAAAATCCCCCGCAGAGCTGTCTGTAGGGGATTTTTGCGGTGAGGAAGGGATTCGAACCCCCGGTACGCGCAAACGTACACCTGTTTTCGAGGCAGGCTCCTTCAACCACTCGGACACCTCACCGTTCAAGAATGCAAAGTTACGATTAAATCGGCAAAAACGCAAGCCCCGGCCGGGGAACTACTTGAACCAGTCGGTGAGGTGTTCCTTCGCGTAGAGGTAATAGACAATGACGCCGATCCAGTTGGTGCAGAGCACGAGGACGGAGGCGATGACCTTTCCGACGATGGAGATGGGTTTCTTCAGGATGTCGAGGACGGCAATGATACCCAGGAGGGTGCCGGCGATGGCGATGAGGGTCTTAATCATTTTGTCAAGTGTTTAGTGTTCGCTGGATTCAAAAATACGAAAAACTCCTGAAAATCCAAGCACTCCTCCCGTTTTTCAAACGCGTTCCGGGCCGATTCCCTGCATTTCCAGGTGCACCTCTTAAATGCTAAACGGCTCAATGATAGCTCGTTATATTTCGAGAGGTGCACTTCCAGGTGCACCTCTCGAACGTTAATTGTCTTATTTACAATGCATTCCTTTTCAAGAGGTGCACCCGCCCCCAACCTTCCGCACGATCTTCCATCCGATAACGGCGACGGTGATGGACATCAGCGGGCTGATGAGGTTGAACAGGCACCAGGGGGCGTAGGTCCATGTAGGAACGGACAGGATGGTGGCCTGGGTCATGCCGCAGCTGGACCAAGGGTAGAGCGGGGACGTGACCGTGGCGGAATCCTCGACCGTGCGGCTCAACAGACGATCTTCATAGCCCTCCCGCTTGAAGGTCTCCCCGAAGATATTGGAAGTCAACAGGATGGACAGGTACTGGTCAGAGACGATGCCGTTGAGGACCGTGCCGGTGACGACGGTGGAGGCGACGAGGCCGGTGCGGGTGCGGGTAAGGGGCTTGAGGAGGCCGGCGAGGTGGGCGATCATGCCGCTGGCCTGCATGCAGGCGCCGTAGCACATGGCGCAGAGGATGAGGAAGACGGTGTTGAGCATGCCCAGCATGCCGCGGGAGGAGACGAGACTGTCCACTTCGGGATGCCCGGTTTCCAGCGTAATGGTGTTATAGATGCTTTCCACGGTGCCGGCGAGGAGGATGCGCGCCCGGGAACCCTCGGTGACCTTGCTGCCGATGCCGCTGATAATATCGGGCTGGAAGATGAGGGCGGCGACGGCGGCCGCGAGGACGGAGATGGCGAGGACGGGCAGCGCCGGCATCCGCTTCAGGATCAGGAAGACTGTCAGGACAGGGACCAGCATGAGCCAGGGGGTGATGTGGAACTTGTCGGCCAACACGCTGGTATAGAGGTCGATCTGGGAGGCATCGGCCCCGTCATGGGAGAGGCCCAGGACGGTGAAGACGATGAGGGTGATCACCATGGACGGGACCGTGGTGAAGAGCATGTACCGGATGTGGGTGAACAGCGGCACCTGATTGACGGAGGAGGCCATGACCGTCGTGTCCGACAGCGGGGAAATCTTGTCACCGAAATAGGCACCGGAGATAATGGCGCCGGCGATCATCCCGTCGGAGAACCCTTCGGCCTTGCCGATGCCCAGCAGGGCCACGCCGATGGTGGCGATGGTGGTCCACGAACTGCCGGTCATCACCGAGACGACGGCACAGATCAGACAGGCCGTGAGGAGGAATACCTTGGGGTTGATCAGCTGTACGCCGTAGTAGATGAAGGCGGGGACGATGCCGCTCATGGTCCACGTACCCGAGACGCCGCCGATGAGGAAGAGGATGAGCGTCGCCCCGGCGATGTCGCTGAAATTCTGCTTGATGGCGGCCTCGAAGTCTTTCCAGGGCGTTTTGAAGGCGAGGGTGGCGATCAGGACGGCCACCCCGGACGATGCTAGCAGGGCCACCTGGCTGGCTCCGAGGATCGAGTCGGCGCCGAATATGCCGATGTTCAAGGCCAGCAGTGCCACGAGGACGAGGACCGGGACGAGGGAGAGGAGGGTCTTCGGAAGGGGGTGCTTCATGGTTGTCCGTTCTATATGGGCGCAAAGATACGAAAAAATGTGTATCTTTGAAGATATGAAAAAGGCATTGACCGTATTGTTACCGCTCCTGCTGTGCCTGGCCGCATCGGCACAGGAATATGGGGTCGTGAATATTTCCGTATGCAACGTGCGCCTGACGCCGGACTATGACGCCGTGATGGACTCCCAGGCCCTCCTGGGGACGCCGGTGCACATTCTCCAACGCAGTGAGAAGAACGGCTGGCCCGAGGTCCGCACCCCGGACGACTACACCGGCTGGGTCCATAAGGACGCCATCACGCCGCTCTCCTTCGAGCAGTACCACGCCTGGAACGCCGCCCCCAAGATTATCGTCACGGCCCTGCACGGGGTCGTTTATGCCGATACACGCTCCAAGGCCACGCTCTCCGACGTCGTCGCCGGCGACCGTCTCCTGGACCTGGGCCGCAAGGGCCGGTACTTCCGCGTGGGCTTCCCCGACGGACGTACCGGATATCTGGAGCGGGAGTTCGCGCAGACGGAATCCGCCTGGCGCAAAGGCCTGCAGCAGACGCCGGAGGCCATCCTGACTACCGCATTGACCATGAACGGGTTCCCGTATGTATGGGCCGGGATGTCCCCGAACGGGATGGACTGCAGCGGCTATGTCCGGACGGTCCTTTTCATGCACGACATCATTATTCCCCGGAATGCCTCCGAGCAGGCGAAGGTGGGGGAGCGGATCTTCGGCACGGAGGACCTGCTGCCGGGGGACCTCGTTTTCTTCGGGCGGATGGACGGCGCCGCGCCCAAGGTGTCCCATGTGGGCATCTACCTGGGGGAGGGACGCTTCATCCATTCCTTGGGGCTTGTGAAAATCGCCAGTTTCCGCTCCGACGATCCCTTGTACGATGCCTACAACACCGGGCGGTATCTTTTCGGAGGCCGGGTCCTTCCTTTCATCGACAGGCAGGAAGGGGTGAATACGACCTTGACCAATCCTTTTTATCTGGAATAGCCCATGAAACAGAACAGACGTGATTTCCTTCGGATGGCCGGCCTGGCGGCCGTAGGCGCTGGCCTGGCGATCGGATGCGGCCAGCGGAAGCGGGTGGAAGAGCCGGTGGGGGAGGAGCCCCCGGGCGTGGAACCGGTGCCTGCCGGTCCCCGGCGGATGAAACTCCGCTTCTACCCGTATGAACTGCAGCTCCAGCACACGTTTACCGTCTCTTCCTACAGCCGGAACACGACGCCGGGTGTGCAGGTAGAGATTGCCTATCAGGGATTTACAGGGTATGGCGAGGCTTCCATGCCGCCCTATCTGGGGCAGAGCGTGGAGTCGGTCACGGCCTTCCTGCAGAAGGTGGACCTGGAACAGTTTGCCGATCCGTTCTGTCTGGAGGACATCCTCACATATGTGGACAGTCTCTCTCCCGGAGATACGGCGGCGAAGGCCGCCGTGGACATCGCCCTGCACGACCTCGTGGGCAAGATGCTGGGCGCTCCGTGGTACCGGATCTGGGGCTATGACGCGGCCAAGGCGCCGTCCACCACTTTTACCATCGGCATCGACACGCCGGAGGTGATGAAAGAGAAGACGCTGGAGTGCGCCGGCCGGTTCAACATCCTGAAAGTCAAGCTGGGAACCGACCGCGACAAGGAGATCATCGAGACCATCCGTTCGGTGACCGACCTTCCGATCGCCGTGGACGTGAACCAGGGCTGGGGCGAACGCTTCCAGGCACTGGACATGATCTACTGGCTCAAAGAGCATGGCGTCGTGATGGTGGAACAGCCCCTTGCCATCCATCGGTACGAAGACCAGGCCTGGCTCAACGAACGCAGTCCGCTTCCTCTTTTTGCCGATGAGTCCGTCCAGCGCCTCCCTGACGTTCCGCGGATGCATGGGCTCTTCTCCGGCATCAACATCAAGCTCATGAAGTGTACCGGCCTTCGCGAAGCGCACCGGATGGTGGAGCTCGCCCGCGCCCTGGGCATGAAAGTCATGCTCGGCTGCATGACCGAAACCTCCTGCGCCGTCTCCGCCGCCGCCCAGCTCTCCCCGGCCGTCGATTTCGCCGACCTGGACGGTAACCTCCTCATATCCAACGATCTGTTCTCCGGCGTCACCGTCGTGGACGGCAAACTTACGCTTCCCTCCGCTCCCGGTATCGGTGTGGAGAAACTCTAGCGCTTCGTGCCCTTCCTTTCGGTGCACCTCTTGTATCCTACAAACTTCATTTACAACGTTTTAACTTGCGAGAGGTGCACTTTCTTGTGCACCTCTTGAAATCTACAATGCTGAGTATCAGCGTATAAACATTTGAGAGGTGCACCGAAATGTGCACCTCTCGAGGTTGTCATTCCATATGCAGAAACCGCTTTATCTGCCCAATCGACGCACCGGTCAGCTTGCGAAGCCGGTCGGCAATCTGCCGTTTCTGTTCATCAGGCGCAAGGATGATGCTGCGGGGATCATCGGCAAAACTGGAATGGGTCGTGACTTCCAGCATCCTGACGAAACCTTGGTGCGATTCCGGATCGAAGAACTCATTGATGTCGTATTCGCTGCCGGTGTTTGAGTTGATGGCGAGGACCATGTCATCGTAACTTCTATAGAATCTGAGGAGCGCTTCCTTGTCAATGGGCAGATACAGCGAGATAATGAAGTCCAGCAGTTGTTCCTGCTCGCCGGTCTCCAGGCCTTGGAATAGTCTGCGGACGACAGTATAGTCAAGGTATTCATTCCGTGCATGATACAGGAAAGCTGTGTCCATCGACCTGAGCAATTTCTTCGATGCGGACTTTTTGTCAATTTCCTTGGAGAAGGGGTGTGTGCTGTCGATGTAGGCCAGGAAATTCCAACGGTCCTGTTCTGCCCTGTCGAAAAGCTTCTTTTCCACGGAGTTGTTGTAGTTGTATGCGATGCTGCTCCGCACATCTTTGTCCTTCCGTTTGTTCGCATTGCCAAAAGCTTTCCAGAATAGCGGCCCTTTTCTCCCGCTGTCCCGGTTGTACGCCATTGCGAAGGTCGATGTGGTCACGCCGACGAATTTCCCCATGGTCTCCTTGTCCTTTACCTTGATGAGGTGGTGGATATGGTCGAACATCAGGGCCAATGCCAGGACGCAGACCTGATACTTTCGCGCCATCACGGCAAAGATCGTATAGTAAACCAGCCGGTCTTCCATCGTATAGAAAATTA
>Ga0310697_10002321_pt1 | contig 20441 bp, 18 predicted proteins | sample 172DNAGHGlowgp2_FD_203883 | JGI IMG/M metagenome (GOLD analysis project Ga0310697, IMG submission 203883) | Sheep rumen microbial communities from Palmerston North, Manawatu-Wanganui, New Zealand - 1728 DNA GHGlow gp2 (v2) (version 2) | ecosystem: Host-associated > Mammals > Digestive system >... | reverse complement strand
TGTCAGCCATCTGACGAGCGTTGGCCGAAATTTCCGCCTGAGCAAAACCATTGGCAACGTTCGAGAAGCCGTTCGTCACAGCGTTCTGCACACCAGTAATGCCGCTAATGATAGCACTCTGGTCAAAACCGCGCTGCACATCGGCATTCGTGTTCAAACCCATCATCATGGGATTCATGCCACCGTTCATACCACCCCAACCGCCATTGAAGCACAGGAGCAGCAGAATAATCCACCAACCGTCGTTACCGAAGAAACCGTTCCCACCATAGTTACCGTTGCCATAAGCCGGAGCTACAGGCATATACATCGGAGTAGTGTTATCAGTCATCGCTATCGTCCTTTCTAAATATGTATCATCATCGTCCCATTAGTTGACTAAGCATCGGTCCAATTCTTTGCATTGCCGGATTACTTACTTGACCAGTCTGAATCAAGTGCATAACGATTGCCTGAGGATTACCTGAAAGATTCTCAGGAACGTTGTACCCAGCCTGTCGTATCATTTGCAACGGATTCGCACGAAGCTGATTCATCTGGTCAAAGATCGTTGTGCCATTTTGAATGTTTCCTTGCATGGGCCGTTGAACGTTTCCGTATAGGCTTTCATACAGAGGATTTGCCATTCCACTTAACCTCCTTGACGCTGTTAATCGCAGCTTTCAGTTCATCTTTCAGCTCGTTAACCATCTTCGCCAATTCATCTTTCGTGGCGAAACGACTCGTGTCCATTGAAGCGCTCTGCCCAGAAAGAGCGGGCTGCTGAACAAACTGATTGTCAGGGTCCATAGTGTAGTGGACCTTCTGAATCGGGTTCGGCATGCCCATCTGGTTGACCGACTTCAAATATATAACTGTGTCGTTTGTGTCCCACAAAGGCATAGGTACGTTTGCAGGCCATCCCTGCGGAAGCTGAAACGCTTTTGCTCCGACTTCGCCGTCCACCCATTCAATGCCAACTTTCTGCTGAGGCGGCTGCTGGTAACTGGACTGAACTCCAACCTGAGGAACACCAGTCATACCATAGTTTGCCGGATATCCGTACCCTATAAAGTTGTTATAGCCAGCCATCAAATCACCCTCCAAAAATAACTTGCAATCTGATTACCGGAATCCCACGTATCGTAGTAATCGCCATCAATGATAGCGACTGCGTGAGACCCTGTTCCAATGATGTACGTTCCTATCGGAAATATCCGACAAAAAGTCTCAATCGTCACGCATCTCGGACATTTGTTAGGGAGTATGAAAGGTTCGAAGCCGAGCCTATACAAATATAAGCCCCACACTTCATTCGAGTTAGGCATATCGAACTCTGCTCGGCCAGTCAAGTAAATATCATCGTAAACTTTGAGCCACGACTGGTTTGTGGCAATGCTTATGGCCCGTACAACGCAATCGTCTACGAGTTTGCCCGCAGGATTTGCGTTTGCTTTCTTCCACATAAATGTCAGTCAGTCATTTCTTTGTTGTACTTAGCGGAACTAATCCCCAGCAGAACGCCAAGGAATGTATCAACCGCCGTGATTGTACCTACGACCTGCTCGCCATAAGGGAGATTCCAGATTCCAGCAAGAGCAAAATATAGTGTGCCAAATGCCGGAAGTACATACTGGGCAACCCACTTAAGACGGTCGTAAACTTTGTTACTCATAGGCATGGTAAATGGCTCCTTAAAATTCTTTTACTTGAAAGAGATCGCTGCCAGAATATCAGCTTATTACTTCATTGGAATCACCGCCTTTCTAAGGTTCGCGAATATTTTTAAATTAGCGTCGATGCCAAACTTGGCAATAACTAATGATCGTTTAACTGCTAATTTAAAGTGTTATTTAGATCGTTGTCTTATTAAGCGCGGCAACATTATTACCATACGATTTAGTGGTAATCATACCAACAGGGCCGCGGATAACATCGTTCTCCGCACCGCCAGTTTCAGACCATATGAGATTCCTGATAAAATCAGCCTTAAATCCGCCACCGCTTCCATATGTAAAAATCGCCTTGTCCATGTTTGTTTCAATATTGCAAGTATCAACAATTAGATTTTGTATAAAAGTATCATCTGTCCCAAGGATTCTGTGGAAAAGCAACGCCCCCTTGGTGCTATCAACTGCATTTTTTAATGCACTCGGTATTTCCATCAACAAGCGACAATTGCGGATGATGAGTGTTTGCCCCGCCCTTAATCCCGCACCAATTGCGGCATGCTGTTTGGATATTATCGTACAATCCTCAACAATTGTTTCGTATTCTTCTCCCGTTAAATCAGTCCGATTAGACGGATCATCTAAATGTAATCCATACGCCCCATAATTCTGTTGATTATCTGCGGTATAGTCCGCGTATTTCGTCTCAAAAGTCGAGTCATCGTCATGCGTGGCAATAAACGTAATGTTTTTGATGAGGCATGGATTTGACGTATGCAACGGGCTGTTTATATAAAGTCCGCTGTCGTTTCGCCAAATGACATCCTTCTGGTTTACGCCAATAAATGATACATAAGCGCCCCAAACATAAGGACTCCCATTAGCTGATGTGCATTCAAGCACTTCATTATATATACCCGGATAAATCAAGATAGTAACAGGATTCTGTTTACTTTGGATTCGATACGCAAATGCGTATGCTGCATTGATCGTTGTAAACGGTTTGCTCCCGTCTTGGCTTACTTCCAACACGCAACCTGTGCTGGTTTTTGCCTTATAGTTGATTCCTTGATACTCGATATGGGTGGTCGGATGTGCTTGGCCATTTACCAATGTTACATTTTGTGCACTTGTGCGGAACGAGAACCTGAAATAATACGCATTGTCAGGTACTACCATGCCGTCAACGTATGCAATACTTCTTGTTATACCAGAAGCAGAATCGGTAATATAATTATAATCCTCGTCATAAAACGCATACGCAGAATATCGCAGATCTGCACTACTCACATACGAAAGAAAATCGCACCCAATAACAGGGACATAATAACTAAGCGTAAAGTCCGCAGAAGAAGCAGTATGGATTATTTGACCTGTGCTTCCGGATATACTGTACCCATCAAGGTTATCCGGGTTTGAACGATCAAACAAATTCTGCGAATTATCTACTGACACAATATCATGTAGTATTGCTTTGTTTGCTTGTATTTCTGCTTTGTTTGCTTGTATTTCTGCTTTGTTTGCTTGTATTCCTGCTGTGTTACCAGTTTCGTTATTTTCTATCTCATCTATTTTTTTTCTGAGATTGTAAGTTTGCTCAACACCGTTTAGCAATATGCTTTCTGGGATTTGATTTGTGTCTCCATTATTCGGTCTGGCGGCGAAAACAACTACATTGCAATCAGACGGTACAGTAAATGTTACAGTTCGATTTGCATTTAATACGTTTCTGGACGTAATACCGTTGCAAAAGTCCGCTGGTACATTGTCATTCGCATTATCCGATTTCAATAACGAATAAGTTGTTGTTTCTCCAGAGGTAACAGACAGGATGTCCCCTCCCTTGACATATATTGGAAGGTGCATAGCCGAAGCGCCTTCCCATTTTCCAGCACTGTTAATTACATATGGTTTTCGTACTGACTGAAGACCATTTGTCCAGTTGATAACACCAAAGGCGCTCTTTAAATTACTGTCTTGTATGTCATACTCGACCCCGCCGATATTTACTTTGTCAATGTAAGGCATTCGTTTCGCCTCCTTAAGTATTTGGTTTGAATATGAGGGTTGTGCCACTAACAGAAACTCCAAAATTATGGCTGGCAGCCGTTTTAGCTGCTTCAATGGCTTTTGCCGCATTGCTTGAGCCAAGCGTTTTCATAAGAGCAATAGCTGCTCCAAGAGTCTGAGCGTCCATTAGCCGTCCTCCTTATCCTCTGCCAAAATATCAACCCATACACCGTCGGCCGACAACTGCCACATCTTTTTGAAACCAGCTGTAAATGCGATCGAGCCAGGAGTGTAAACGTCCAAATTAGTGAGATCCTCTTCGGAAGTCACCATGACAGATTCCGCAGAAGTCCCTCGATACAAAGAATTATTCTTAACAAAATCGATCTCGCCTTCGGTCTGTACTCTGCCAACGGTACTTATTCCGAATGGATTCGCCTGAACTATGTTCAAATCAGACATATACGTTCCTCCTCAACGTTGCGATATAACAAGGGTAGTATCGGAGACGGACAAGCGCTGAACTCCCTGAACAATTGCACTGGCATCGGCAGCAGCGGCATTTGCAGCGTCCGCCGCAGCATTCGCCGCAGTAGCAGCAGCGTCAGCAGCAGTTGCACTGGTGGTAACATCTGTATAGCATTCCTCGATAGCGTCATGAATAGCTCCACGGACTTCCTCGCCGTAGACCGCATCGAGTATTTGCTGCAAGTAAGTCTGTATCGAAGGCATTCAAATCACCTAAACTTCCATTTTGAATTTTTCTTACCTTCGACTTATGTTGCCACTTGTCGAGGTAACTCGTTCGCTTGTGTCGCTATCGAAGTTTGCTGGAATGTAGTATCCAAGAATGTACTGGTCGTTCTCCGGAGCCAGAATGTCTCGCTGAATCTCCAGACAACACAAGATTACATTAATGTTGTGAGGCGGTGAAACAACCTCGACCCAATCGCCGACTTTGATTCTCGCATCTCCACTGCCAAGCACGTGTAGGTCAATCGCAGTAACTGTCAGCTTGTCAGGGAAGATCATCGTGTGACTCTTGAGATACTCATCAGCATACGCTTTAAGAGCTGCCGCAGTAGTCGCTTTACTCCAACTGAACGTTTTTACAATCCGACCGAACTCTTTAACAGCCGCCGCGTTTTCGAGAAATATGCTGCCGTTGTTAACGGACGCAATAGTGATGTCGTTATCGCCTAGCGGGAGCAGCACCGTGAAAATATCGCTGATCGGATACTCTCTGGTCAGGTTGATGATGTTAACCCCGAAGCGAATCGACTGTGTAGCCGTAGGCTCGATTTCGGTGGTTTCCTCCGCCGGTTCTTGGTCTACGCCCAACAGTTCCATGAATTTTTCATGGGTTGCTTTGTCGTACTTTCGAGTGACCTTAAGCCCTTTATCTCGCTGAAACTGGTATAGAGCGTACTCAGTGTAATCATCGAAATATCCGGTCGGTTTCACATAGCCCATGTTGTCGTAACCGAGCTCGATCAAGCGTTCCTGCATTATCTTGACCTTTTCGCCACGCATCTTGTAATATAGCAAGTCGGTAGCGGCGTTCCAAACCTCTATGTCCTCAGTCGAAGTGGACTCTTTCTGAGTTGTAAAGTAAGGGTCGGCAAGGTAATCCAAAAATATAAACTCGACAGTCTTCGTCGTAGACCCGTAGATAACGCCAAGCAGCACGTTATGGGTTTCTTTGTCGTAGATGCCAGTTCCGGTCAGGTTATGGTCCGTCTGGAAAGACGTAAGACCGCTCTGCGTATTGGCGCCAAATATACCGTCAGCTCCAGAAGAGCCAACGTCATAACCAAGGCCGATCAGTCGTTGCTGGAGCAGTTTGACCGCCTCACCACGAGAACCTCGCTGAAGCGTATTTACAAACTCTTCGCCATCGTTAGGCACGACTTCTTGCTTTGTTCCGAGTCTGGTCTGAAAATATCCTCCATAAACGTCAGTAAGGTTGTCTGTGAGTACAGACTTCGAATCAGAATACCCCGAAATATCAAAACTTACCGAAGAGGTTGCACCAGAAATAGTTACGTCGCCAAGGGCAAACTGTTTCCAGTCATCCACCTGAGCATTGTGGTTCGCAATGACTGCGTCAAGCAAATCTACTACCGAAGCGCTCCCTTTGAAAGGAGGAAATACACTATCCAACAGCAAGGCGAAGTCACCTTCACATGTGACGTTCAGCATGAGATCCATTTCAGAAGTGGCTTCTACAACACGACCGGAAAATATCAGTTCATCGTCTTCGTATACCTTGATTCTTGTTCTCATTCGATGAATCTCGTAATACAAACGATTAGTCGGCGGAATAGTCATCTCCGCCGACCCTTCTTCTCCAATTGGTGTGTTTACTGTCAACGCAGTTACAGCATATATCGGGTCCTGAAGTACTGACGAATAGAGCAGCCGCCCATCGGCATAAACAGCGTATACACTCATTACAGACGGCCTCCCCTGTATCTAACGGTAACCGTCGCCGATCCAGTAAACACGAGCTGGTTAGTGCCCTCTACGAACAGCAGGTCAGGGAATACGTTATCGCCCTCGACCAAAGTATACAAATCGCCATTCAAGTCGCCAGTAAGAGCCAAACCATGCTTATGCTCTACTGTTAACGTTTCACTTACCAGATCAGTAACAGTAATAACGGGCACGGACGGCTCCGGATCGCAGACCATGGTAAGTGTGTAAGTGTCCGTAAAGGTTATGCCGGAGTACTGACGAATAACACCGTCCACAAAGCTGAACGGGTCCCATTCCCAAGGCTCATCCGTACTATTCAAAGACTGTTTGTATGGATGGACAGAGAAATTAATGGTGATCGTCGAGTACTCTTTGCCAGAGCCCCACTGACTAACCGAAAACCGGCCATCATAGAAGTAGCCAGGATCGTCGTCAAGGATCATTTCCATTCGCTGCCCATGCAAATAAGCCATAATTGTAGAATATGCAGTCATCCAATTCGGCCAATAGTCATGGTCAACATAAAACTGAAAAGACCCTGACCGGTTACCGAAAGTAGGGTAACCGGTCAGCAGATCAGACAAATCAAGAACGCCGTTCATACCAGGAACAGCAACTTCAGAAGAATTGAACGGAGGTGGGGGTACAACAGGACGACTGGTAGGAATGAGATGCCAGTCGTCCCAAGTGTTTTTGTTTCCAAATGTTACCGAATGGTAAGCTATAGCTTGTGCAGAAGACATTAGCCTCTCCTCCTTTCAAGTGCTGCTCTGTGGCCAAGATAACCGTCCATCTTAGGGCCAATCTGACCAACCAGAGCGCCAGAATCCATGTATACCTTTAGGCCACCAATATTCGCTTTCAGAGTATTGACCTCGTCTTTCAGCGCGCCAATAGCAGACACAACGTCACTATTGCCAAAAGCTTTAGCAATAGTACCATTTTGATTGTTTTGGGTCACACTCTTTGCCAGCCCGACGCTCGTCCCAAGGTTCAGGCTCCTCTGACCGAACAAGCCGTTCATCTTTGAAACCCCGGTAGATACATTGGACATGTCAAGAACCGGCGTGATCCTCGGAGTCAGGTCCATATCCTCGGACAATAGCGATGACATAGTTTCGATCATATCGGTGATGACATGCCCAGAGGTGTTCGTCGCTTCGTCCGAATAATCTCGGAGACCGTTGCGAAGACCCTGAATCATATACATACCGAACTCGTAGGTAGCTCTTGAAGGCGACTTGATCTTACCTTCTTCGGCCATGGACTGCAAAGCAGCTCGAATAATTTCTGCGGCAGCCGTCTTAATATTGGCTTTTTGCCGCCGCAAACCGTTGGCAACGCCTATAGCCAAATACTCGCCAGTCGTTGCAAATTGCCCGTAGAAACCCGTGCGAATACTCTGATTAGCGTTGGAAAGTGCCGTCTCAAATATAAGTTTAAAACCGGAACAAACCTGCTCTATCGGCGTGACAGCAGACGGACTGGCGTTACCAAAAACAGCAACCATATTATCGAGCTCGTTTTTAATAGACTGTGCGAGTGAGCCATCAATGGCGGTCGGAAGGTCAGTGTCAAATGCACTCACAAGGGAAGTTATGTTCTCTTGAAGAGTTTGTATGTTGCCATAAACCGACGAGAACTCCTCGGAGGAGAAATCCGTCAAATATGTTTTAAACACGTCAAGAGCGCTTCCAACATTATTAGCCGTACTAAACGGATCGATCCTCTGTCCAGTGAACGGGTTAGTAAGTGTTGAGTCCAATTTCTGAGTCATCAGGCCAATGTTCTCAAGCACTTCAATCGCTGTGTTTATGTCTTCAACGATCGAAGTTTTTGCCAACCCAATCAATCCATTAGGATTCTCGCTATTTATGAAACTAGAAAAATCCATACGGCCGAGATTATCGATTACCTGCTGGAAATTAGTCTTCTCGCCAGTACCAAACACTGCCTGAATCCAAGTCTGGTCTTTATCAAGGTCATAGGCTGACATCGTCTGGAAAAAGCTGCCCAACTGGTCCAAAGAAGTCAAGGCACCTGCAAGATCGCCCTTAACACCACTAACCGTATACTGACTAAGATTCATTTTCTTTATGTCTGACAGAATTTGAGTAATGTTAGTTTGCTCACCTGTGCCAAACAGCCTCTCGTACCAAGCTGGATCTTTTTCAATATTGTAAGAGCTCATGTCTTGAAAGAAAGTAGCGAAATCTTCAACTACTTTCCTAACGCCAGTAAAGCTTTTACTCATTTCAGAATCTTCGTCAGTTAGATCACTAAAACCAGAGAAATTCTCCCTAAACTTGTCGCCAAAGACTTCGTTGAATTTGTCCATGTATTCAAGAATCGTATCAAGAGGAGACTTTTTCCCGACTAGACCACCGAGCCACGTAGATCGCTGAACAGAAACAGTACTGTTCGTGGTATTTATGAATTCGCTTACAGCTGTCATCGCGTTAATCGCGGCGGTGGTGTCCTCGTCGGTAACTTTACCTTTGAATTCTCCAATACGAGCCGCCCAACCAGACAACGTGATAGACAAGTTGTTCATGCTGTCGCTAAAACTATCTACCCAATCTGAATATGCTTGGACAGGATCTTCTTCATAATCGTCTGGCTGCAAGCTGTCCATGAACGTTTTAACTTGTCCAGCTGCGGATATAGCATCACTAGTGTCAGTTTCCAAGTTCGGGTATTTCTCAGAAATGCCACCAACTTGCCCAGAAAAACTGCCTATGGCTAAACCAAAATTTGTCATAGCGTCGCTCAACAAATCGGGCGTCGCTACGTAACTGCCATCAGGAAGTGAAACCGTAGTCAAGGGAGTCAGTTCCTGGAAAAAACTGTCCAAAGCTGTAGCAATTTCTATGGCTTTGTCCTTATCAGCATCGATATCTGTTTTGGACATGCCATTAATCCCTATACGCAAGACGCCCATAGCTTCGCCAAATTTCTCGATCGAACCACTGATTTCATTAGCCAAGCTAGCTGCTCTGTCATAATAGGTTTGGTTCTCTTTATCAGCGCCTTCTTTTTTGGCACGCTCGACAAAGAACTCTCTCATTTTGACCCAAATGGCCATAGCGGTGATGAGGTCGTCATCAAGACTGCCGACGTTGTAGTCTTCGTCTAGGCCGGCAACACCAGATCGCAAATCGCTAATTCCTTGACCGAGTGCCGACAAACCCTCAGACGTAACAACACTAAACCCATATCCAAAAGAGGCCAGCGCCCCGCCTAAAGCGGCAAGAACGTTTCCACCCTCGGTAATGTAATCGACAAGGCTTTTCCCTTTGGTATCATGTGACTCTATAAAGTCGTCTATTGCGCCTATACCGCCAACAACTGCGGTAAGAACGCTAATTATCAAACCAAAAGAAACGCTGATTGCCGCTGCGCCAAGAACAGTTCCGCCAGCAATCGTAAATCCATTTACACCAGGTATGGAAGACAAAGCTCCAACTCCGACAGACGCTAACAGCATTCCTCCAGCAACAAGAGCCAAACTCATATTGTCCGTAAACGGTTCAAGAGCTTTGGCCAATGCGCGGAGAACTGCTCCGCCTCGAATCATGTCACGCAAAAGATTGCCGCCGGTCAACCTATCTATCAGGCCTAATCCGGCTACAAGAGCTGTAACAATGCCCACTATAATGGCAAAAGACGCGCCAATGCCAAGTGCCGCTTTTGACATGTTACTTGCGTTTCCACCGAGTTTTGACGTAATAAGTGTCATTGCTGTAATAGCTACAATGGCAGCGGCAATAGCCACCATTGCAAATGTAGCTGCTTGCAACTGCGGTATCGGAGTTTTAGCAAGTAATATCAGCAAGCCCATTAACACGGCCAAAATGCCAGCGACAATGAGCAAAGGACCCATGTCTTTGGTCGTGAAATTCTGTTTCTTCAACAAAATCCCAAGACCGGCCAAACCTGCCAGCACCAGTCCGAGTACCACAATGGCAACCAAGCCTCTTGCAAGGGCATCCGCCGGAATAAGTCCAAGCAATACAACGATTATGGCCATAATGGCCAATGCCGAAGCAATGCCGATAATGCCTGTAATTTTCAGTTCGCCCTCTTTATTAATAGCCTTTAAACCCCAAACGAATAGGAGGAGCAAGCCCATTAATATAGCAACCATGCCAATACCGATAAGAGAGTTCTGCCACGGATAAATGCCGAGCACCAATGCAACGGCACCAAGAATCGCTACAGCGATAGCAACGGCCATAATGCCTTTTAGGCCAAGACCATTTTCACTGTCTGCCGTTTTTCCTAATCTGGTTACTCCGATAACGAAACCCATCATTATAGCCAGCAACGCCCCGACGGCAATAATGCCCCTTATAAGCACGGGCCATGGGAAAAGCCCCATAATAATAGCTACACCACCAAGAATGGCAATAGCCACACCAACCTCAATCAAACCTTTTAGATTAAGCTCAACAGAGTTCAATTTATTGAGGCCAACGACAAACAAACCAAGTAACACCAGAATCGCTGCTATTCTCGCCATTCCGGTCCAGAATACACCAATATCCATGTTGCCCAAAAGGTAAGCAATAACTCCGACAATGGCTATAACGCCTGCTATCATGAGCATTGAACCTGCCATAATCGTTACAGCGCCAGTATTAATTTGCAATTTCTTCGTAAGAAAATCAATCCCGACGAGGGTACCGACGATCAAAGCAACAATGGCCACGATAGCCAAGAAACCTTGAGCCAGCTGCCCAAGCGACATTTGCGTCCCAAGAACGTAGATAGCCGTCGCAATGACAGCAACCGTAATCGCAAACATAAGCAACGTTCTGAAATGGTTAGCGCTCAGTTCAGCTTTAGCTTTTGTGAGTTCTGTCTTTTTCGGAGTATTAATCAAATCAAGGATTGGGCTTACAATCGTAAAATACAGCCCCAACACAACGCCAAGACCTATCAAAAACGGAAGCCACCGACGAACACCGGCCCAAAAACCTCCGCCATTACTGGTGGCATTGTCCTGGCCAATCTTTGACCCGTCAACAAGTTTACTACCCTCGTCCCCCTTATCGCTTGAGAACAAATTGGTAAAAAAGTCAACGATCGCGTTTTTAGCAGCTATGATTTTTTCTTTCGCATTGATCCACCATTCGCTGTTGGTGACCTTGTCATAGACGCTTACAACCCGTTCCCACAAAGAAACAAAGAAACCGGAAATTACGTCCCAAATCTGATGAAAAATTGCAGTCCGCTGCTCTATATCGCTCAAACTATGTTCGGTCTTATTATCTCCAGACTTCTGGTCATTATCTCCGCCACTCTCGCCAGAAAAGAACAATGACGTAAAAAATGCCACAACGGCGTCTTTCGTTTCAAGAACTTTTTCTTTAGTGGTGTTCCACCATTCACTATTGGTTATCGTCTCATATACACCGGACACACTTTCCCACAACGATGTGAAAAAGTTAGAAATGGTCTTCCACATCAGCTGAAGAGTCTCGGTTAGTCGGCCAAGAGTTCCAAGATTAGAACTTACTTTGTCGTCACCAGACTTCTTTGCTTCATCGCTCTCTTCGCCGGAGGACGACTCTCCGCCAAATAGTGTAGTGAAAAAGTTTACAATGGCATTTTTGACAATAGTATACTTATCAGTAATCCATTGCCACCATTCGCTGTCATGTATAGTATCGAAAAATGTCTGAACTTGCTCGGGGAACGTTTCAAAAAACAAAGTAACACTTTCCCAAGCGCCCATTAACGTATCGAGCCACGTTTGCTTATAAAAGGCATCTTCTTTACTATCGGTTTCCGTTGGAGCAAACAAATCATGTATAGCCTGAGTGACCGTGCCTTTAACCGCAGATTTTATAGCCTCCCAAGTAGCTTGAACATCGGTCCACGCTTGACCACTCTCAAAATATGTTTTTGTGTTTTCCCAAGACTGAATGAACCAGTCTTTTACGGTGCTTATAAAGCCGTTCTCTTTTACGTCTTCAACGAACTGACCAAAGCTGGTAGACAAATTAGAAAACCATTTACCAACCTTAGAATTCTTTATAGCATCTTTTATTTTGGTACACCAATTAGCAAATTTCTTAAGTGTTTCGTTACCGGTTGTCAACGATTGTGGCCCAAGGAATATAGCCCTTATAATATCAGCCAATACTGATATTCCGCTGGACAAATAGCCAACCGCAATGTTGGCCAATTCGATCATTCCGTTGAACACTGTCGCGGTTCCTTCGCTCTGGTCGAGGGAAACGAAAAAATCGCCAACCGCTGCGGCAATATCAACAACAACGTCAAGCAGCGGTTTGAATGCCCCAATGACACTCTTACCAATTGTCCACAGAGTGTTGCCAATTTTAAGAACAAGATCGACCGCTGCACCAACGCCAGCAAATATCCGGCTAACTTTCTCTCCATCGCCGGTCAACTCTGTAATAGTCGTTTCCACCGGCTTCAAATATTGAACCGTATGCGTTCCGAACAAAGCTTTGCCAAGGGCAAAATGAGTTGCATCGTCGTAAATGCCATTGACAGTCAAGCCCGTATCCTCTTGGAACTTTTTAAGAGCTGCTTCAGTATCAGGGCCAAATATACCATCAATACCAGCGTGGCCAACACTATATCCGGCTTGCTCAAGCCATTCCTGCATATGTTTAACGGAATCCCCGGTCAAGCCTTTTTCAATTTGTTCGTCAAAGTTGAACGATACATTAAGAACTTCATCTTCAGCGTCTTCAATCGTGCTGACCGTTTTCTCGACGAATCCGAAAGTCTCTTTGACTGTCTTACCAATCTGGCCAATAGTATGAGATATATCCATTAAGTTGTCTACAGTGACATCAGGAATCATACTAAAAAAGGCGTCGCTTATAGTCTGGATCAAATCCCATATACCACTTAGAAGATCGTAAATTCCTTGAAGAGCCTCTTCTCGACCGCCTTTATCGATCCATTTTTGTAAAAGTTCATTTCGGGCTTCGCCGCCGGCCGCAAATACGTCCCACAAAGAGTTTGCTAAATCAGTGAAAAGAACCGTAGCTTCGTCGGTATTACCGACCAAAAGTTTAAAAGTTTGTAGCCATCCAGTACTGACAGCGTCTTTGACTGCGTTAATCGCATCGGCAAAAGACCGTGCTTCCTGACCAGCTTTAAACGCCCGAAAACCCAACTCATCGCCAGCGTCGCCAAGCTGTGCCATAGCTTCAGAAGCGGTGTCAATTCCATGCTCGTCCATGTACTCTTGAAGAACTGTTGCATAATTGCCATACTTCTTCAGAGACTCCATCAGCACATCGGAATTGAACCATCCTTCAGCGAGAGTCGACGAAAAATTTTCTGCCGTGACCTTAGTTCCACGTTTGGTTATTCCGCCTTCACGCAAAACGCCTAGCGCTATGGCAGTGTCAATAATCGTCTGCTTGAAGTCTTCTGTCGCCATATTGGCGTTTTCAATGGACTTCCAGTCCATTAGTTTCACTGAGCCCGCGCCAAGGGCTTGAGCAAAATTGTACATTGCTCGTGACGCTTCTTCGGTGCCTTGCCCAGCATCTGCCGCAGCCAAAGCAATGCCCTGCATAGCTATAATAGCGTCATCGAGCTCAATCCCCTGCGAAGTAAATTTACCTACGTTATCAGTCATATCGGTAAATGAATAACTGGTTTCGTCGGTAAACCACATCAAACGCTCTAGAGCGTCATCAACTTCATCGATGCTTTTGCCTGTAGCATTAGCAATTGTAAACGACGACCGAATATAATCCTCGTATTTTGAATAACCTGCACTGATCTGATCGACAGAGAGTGCTTTGACCATGTTCTTTCCCCAAGAATAAACGGATCGGCCAATGTCGAAAATCAGGATCTTTTTCACCATGCCAGCAACGTCTTCAAAAGTTCCAAGCATAGCGCCTTTCAGGTCGTCAAAAGTACTAGAAGTATCGTCTTTAAACGTTTCAACAGTTTCAGAAAGCCCGTCGAAGCTCTCGCTAGCTCCATCAAAGTTCATAGCCTCCTTAAAATCCTTGAGGCTATCAACGGTATCTTTTATGTTCTTTTGAAATTGTCGATTGTCAAAACGCATCGACAATATTCTTTCAGCAACGTCGCCTATCAAACTCTAGTCACCTCACTCCAACACTTATCTGCCAATTCGTCGAATAGCGGCTGCATAGCTGGATCGATGTAGTTTCGCCCCTCGACCCATCCACCAGAACCAGTGCCATGACCAGCGTCAAGTATAAGAGCGATGTTGATTCCACGCTGAACATTCGAGTTCAGCCAACGTATAATCGTTACGCCATCTTGCCGTTCGATTTCGCTATACCACGACGAGGCAGTCAATCCGGTATCAACAGGAGTAGCTTCAGAAAGCAGCTTAACGCCGATTTCAGCGTATTCTTCCAGAATAGTCTGTATCCTATCTGGCTTTTGCAATTTGGCCAAATACTTATCAATATCCAAACCACGCCGCTTAAGTTTAATCTGTATTCCGCCCTTCGCCATAGCCGACTACTCACCCCTTCGACCCGGAACGTGCTCGACGAGACGCATTCAACGCTCTCTGCTGTGCTAATTGGTCCCTCTTTTTCATCTTCTTACTAGGGGAGTTCTTGATGTTGCAAACCTTAATCAGTGTCAAAAGTCTGTTCAGATGCCATTTCTCGCATTCAAACTGAATTTCAAGAGATACCATCCAATAATATATAATCTCAGAAGTTATAACTTCTTTTTTACCACGCTGAGCGTCCTTTTTAAAAGTGGTAGCAGTCATCGGGTCCCCAACATATGCCCGTATCGCTTCGAAGTCCGATGCCGACAGACTGTTAAGCACCATATCGTCCAAATCGCCGTCGATAGACATGCACCGAATATAGTCCAACTCTTCGTCAAGGCTTTTAACTGACGTATCGAGGAACGGTTTGTGCCATTTGCTCTCCCATTTTGAAATAGAAATGAGAGAATGCTCTAATCGAAGCGTTACTGGTTTGGACACAATAAAACGTCCGGTTCGCTCATCATAAAGCTCTCCGCCGTTGTGACGTAGAACGAGCATTCTCTCACCTCCTTATTTGTTAGACGCCTTCAGGCAGACTCACACCGCTAATTTCGCCAGCTGCAATATGCTTCTTTGCCTCGGTGGCAAGGTCCGGAGGAACGATGCCCATCATGAATTTCGCAGCAGCGCCAGGATCAGAGAACATTTCAACAATGAGTTCGTTGAACGCTTCCGTCTGAGAGAAAGCTTCGCTCAGTTCGGGGCTCTTAATAAATCGATAACCGTCGGAAGACTTTTCGCCGTAAGCCTTAAGCACAATACTCTTGAACAGTTCATAAATCCGCTTATTGTCTCGCGAATTCTGAATCTCTTCCAGCATATGCTGCATACCGCCGGTCGTCGTAAAGTTCATTTCAATCAGTTCGGACTTGTTAAGATTAAAGTAAAAGTCCTGAGTACGTTCTTCACCAAAGTAATCCGTAAACTTAATAGTCTTCTTAAGCATGTTTGTTTTCCTCCATTCAAATAAAAAAGAGGGGCACGACTCCGCACCCCTCAACAGTTGCATTAGTATCGGTAAATATCAGATGCCAAAAGAGGTCAGCTCAGCATAGAGATGACAGTCGCAGGATCGGGCATGTACGCATCGACCGCAGCAGTCTGGCCGTCAGCAGCGATGCCATACAGAGCTTTTTCCAGATCTTCAAGTTTGGTAGAATCGACCTTCTGGCTGTCAATCACAATAGTCGCGCTGGGCTTGTAGTTGGCGATCGGGATAGGAGTGGTCGTGCATTCCCAGCTGAACTGGATCGCATCAGGGCTATCGTTGATGGTCTCGTAGTCACGATCAGACGGCTGGGCCATACAGTTGTAAATCAGGTGAAGCAAATAGCCGTCATCGCCCTCGGTATTGGTATCGTTACCCTTCTCGGTACGATAGCAGAAACCGAAGCCCTTGCGCTTCTGCTGACCGATCGACACACCGGGCGTCGGGACAGCACTGCCATCGCACTCGGCCCATTCGTCCGGATAAGTGTACGCTTCAATCGTAAAACCAAAGGTTTCAGCGCTGTACAGGACGGCATACTTCATGTTGTCAGCCCACAGTTCGTTCGGGTCAGCACCATCAGGGCTCTCATTCACGCTGGTGATACCATTCCAAACAACACCGGGCTTGTACTCGCCAGTCTGATTAATCGGATACAGTACAGCATGGCTTACACCAGTCTCATAGTAACGTTCGCCGGACTTGTCCCATTCAAGTTTAGGTGTAAATGACATTTTCGTGTCCTCCTAATAATATAGTCGAAAAACAAAGTGGTTAAGATTATCGTTAGTGAACTTCCTTGTAAAGGAGCACATAGGAAGTTCGCCTACTCGATCTGGAATCTCGGAATCTGGGTTCTTATCGATGATAGTAATTTTATAGGCGCGATTATGCAAATATGGTTTGTCATTCGCATACCGTGTGTCTATCCTATCAAGAGTGTACACAATGCATGGATACGTCATCTTAACAGTTTCAGGCGGCTGAAAATATACTCGGCTATGGGCGCTAGTATTTGTCATCCCAAGAGATACGAATATGTCTTCGAGCAAGCTCTGAAGCTCAAGCCTCGACCCCATTGTAAACACCCCCCAAGGACAGAATAAGACGGGGGCTCTCGACTTCCACAGAAGAAACCTTCCAAAGAACCCCCATCCATCTCACGTACCGTATGGCAAAGAAATGATTGTAAGCATAAGCGTCTGCAACAATCGAGATTTTGTTCTCGATGTTCAAGTTGTCGTTCAAATGCTCACCGTTTTCATAACGCCTTGCATTCCTCAGAATATCTCCATAATACTTTCGTTCAACAATCTGAACTTCGTAAACACCAGGGGATGTTTCTTCGGTCACGCCATAGCCAACCGCATCATAGAACTTTGCCATTTTGAAGTTTTACTCCTTATCGATTAGCCGGGATTGGTCTCGTCGCCAGTAGTCTCACCGTCGGTAGACTCAGCAGAGCCGCCGATCGTCACGACCATAGCGGAGTACGGACGAACCAGAGCACCAGAGAAGCGAGTCTCGATCAGGTACTTCATCTGGTTGAAGTCGATGTCGAAGTCGTCGAACATGTTGACTTCGCCGCCCTTGTCAGCGCCAACGTTGTAATCCTTCAGGTCAACAGCGATACCAGCAAGGACGTTGCCCTGAGCGTCGGTCAGGTTCTCCATAACGGGAACAGTCACGATACGGTTGACACGAAGCTTACGAGCCAGCGCCGCAGAGTCAGCATAAAGCGGATGGCCAATGCCGTCCTCGATCAGCAGCATCTCGCTCAGCCAATCTTCAGTGGTGAAGAACGTCAGATTGCCGCTACCACGATAATTCTTGCGGGCCTTAATCATGGCACGGATGATGTTCTTCGCGGTCTTCTCGTCATCAACGCCGGCGTTAACCTGCACCTTGATCGAGTACAGCGGATCGTCACCCCAGATAGGACGGATGTGCTCCGGGAAAATCTTGTCGTCGTCGGTGTTCAGACGGCCGTCACCAACCAGAATGGCACGAGCGGCTTCCTCATCCAGCATGCCGCGCATCTCGCCCTTCATGAACGCGACCACGTCCAGATCGGTAATATCCAGCACGTCGTCACGATCGAGCTTCTGCTTCTTATAAATGGTCTGAGGATCAGTGGTACGCTTCAGCAGGCTGAAGACTTCTTCAACCTTGCGATTGCCCTTAACATAACCCTTCGCGCGAGCCTCGTCCATCGTGATGTTCGCAAACACACTCTTGATGCGGCTGAACGGAGTATGACGAACGCCGCCCATCACCACACGGACCCACTCATCGGGGCGCTTGATGAATTCGGGAGTGTTGGCAATAGTCTTGTAATCCGGGAACAGGTAGCCAATATTGGCAATACCGTACTTCTGCTCGCCACCGCCGAACTCTTCGTCGTTGTAAACGGCATGACTAAGAGTACCGGGCACAACACCAATCTTGCCACCAACCTGCTCCTCAAAAGCCTCAACAGCCTGCTTCAAAGAACCCCTACGCTTCGCATCGGCAAAAATGTTAGCCATGTCGTCGGCATGAATCAGCGTATTTTCAGGGGTGTCGTTATCAAAAACATTATGCTTCACAGTATCTTCTCCTTCGTCGTCGTTATCGTCATCTCCGCCGTCCTGGCCAGCGTCAGCGGCCTGAGCTATCAAGAAATATACAACCTTCTTCTGCTCGTCAGTGAGCTCGTCAAAAACGTCCTTAACGGTCTTTTCGGCCATTTCAGAGTCCTCCTTCTTAGCTTCTACCTTTTTGGGTTCTTCAGTGTCAGCGTGCGCCAATTCGATACCAGCTCCAAAGCTAATGATGGCGTCGCCATCTTCATAATCTTCACCATCGCCGTGCTCGAAACTGAGATTATCAATGTAAGCGCCAGGATTAGCACCAGCGAGCACGAGGCTTACTTCTCGGATAACGCCATGAAATACATTTCCCGCCTTTTCTTTAAGCTGATTGGCATAAATAGACAGAGACGATACATCGCCATTGTCAACCAGCTTCTTAGCTACCTTTCCGCCTTCAGAATCGTTGAAAACGCCATAAGTATACATACCGTCTTCACGATTCTCCAGCAAAGCATGACCGAGCACCTTAGACGGATCGTCATGCTGATGCTGCCATACTAGCGGGACGGTTTTGCCATCGCATTCTTTAAATGCATCTTTGCGAATAGTGCGACCGTCCATGCATTTAATATCGTTTCGAGTCGCATACCCACTAAAATCGTATTTAACGGGCATATTCGTCCTCCTCCGTTGTCATATCATTTTGAAAATTTTCACCAGAGTCATCGGCTATCGGAGGAGCTCCTCCTCCATCTGGCTGATTAAGGTTCTTGTTTCTCAGCTCATCTGCTTGAGTATTATTGACCGGTTTAAAGCCAACAATTGCACGAAGTTCATTCGAACTGAGAATCGCGTTTCTAGTAAACTTATCGGCTATGTCTGCAATCGACGAAATTGGAACAAGCTTGAACGGATCTCTCAGGAACACAATGCTTTGCCCCTGAGTTCTCGCCGTTTTAGTAAGGAACTTGCGCCTCATCTCATCGGTGAATGCTGACAATATCGGTTCGATTGTTCTACTATAATAATTCAGCATAGTCTTCTCGTCGGCCGTGCCATTTAATATCTCCGGCGTGATTCCAAGCTGGCTATACAACTGGTTAGTCAAATACTCAATCTGAGCCTGCAAATTGTTTTCAAGAGGCCGATTCAGCTGAGTAATACGCTCTGTACCATCAGTATATGCGATTCCGTATTTTGATCCGGTCAACTGCTGCTCGATTTCCGCTCGACGCTTTTCTGCCTGATCTTTTCGCATCTGCGATTTAACCACATACGGCAACTGAATAATCATGTCCAATTTTCCGCTATTGCTTCGATCGTCAGCTGCGTCAAGCAAATTCATCTTGTGAATAAGCCGCTTCATAACTGAGTTTGGCTCGTTCATGATCGCATAGAATGGGTTCTCGACAATAGCGACAACTTTTTTCGGGAGAGTAATATCTTCACGATTACCTGTCTTTTCGTTGTAAAGATTGATCCGAATATGTTCCGGATACCACTGAACAATCTTGCCGACTCTAATGGACTCAATCTCATACGAATCTGTTTTTATAGGGTCCAAATTTGTTTCGGTTGGGACCAAAGCCACACAGCCTTCGTCACACATAGACATTACCGCATCCTGAATCAATGCGCGTCCCGTCTGGTCAGTATTGGCACTCAACGTCAGAGCGTTATGGAGCTTAGATTTGATGATCTCTTTATAGCGACCATTTTCGTCGATTCGAGCGTGAATTATTTGGCAACTAGCTGCGTCGATAGCTATACGATTATAAATAGCATTGACAATAGACCGCTCTGTTCCAAGCCTTGGACGATTTCGGTCAGGCTTTGTGAAAGAACTGTTTCCATATTCATAGTATCCGCCAGGGTGGTCTCTTCCACGAAAGGCGTTCCAAGCGTGAGCTAGCCTGTCGCGGAAAGACAGTTCATTACGCTTATTCATTATTTTTAAACTCCCAATCGCCTGTGTTTATCTCTGCTAATCACGAGCTACGTTTGGAAGCGACCTGGTAAGCAACGCCTCGAATAGGCAAATCTCCGAATACGCCAAAAAGAACTTCAGACGCAAAGGCTGCACCGGCGGAAGCAGCTTTCGTTCTAAATGAGCCACGGCCCATCCCGCCTCTACCGCCCATCGCCGCCATCGCAGTTTGATAACGCTTTCCGCCAATCGTGTTTGACGACAGTAA
>Ga0310697_10002320_pt1 | contig 20451 bp, 18 predicted proteins | sample 172DNAGHGlowgp2_FD_203883 | JGI IMG/M metagenome (GOLD analysis project Ga0310697, IMG submission 203883) | Sheep rumen microbial communities from Palmerston North, Manawatu-Wanganui, New Zealand - 1728 DNA GHGlow gp2 (v2) (version 2) | ecosystem: Host-associated > Mammals > Digestive system >... | reverse complement strand
CTTTCTTGCTTGCCGATGCAAAGGTAGGCAAATTCCGCTAACAAGGGAACTTTACGTTTGCGGCATAGGCCGCAAACGCATCGGTTCTTTGACTTTCATTCCCACATCGTGGGTCATGTACTTTTAATAATCTCATCCTATTTATATGTATAATAATAGTTATTTGTTTCAACCATTCTGATTATCTTTGCAGATGCATATGTGACAATGGTATGGAATGTAGGAAACTTCTGCATGCAGCAGTGGACTGCTCATTGCACTCATATGTGAGGGAGTGATTGTACTCCCTCTTTATCATACCAATCTTAATTTTACGTCATCTCAATATTTATTCTCCAATTTCGGGCAATTCCAGAAAGTTTGTTTGGTTATGCCCATCACTCCACCTTGGAAGTCAACTTGTTTGAGATTTGTATCTGATGCGAATACCTCATAAGTAGTTAATTCAACTTGTTGTTTCACTGTAATCGTCTCCACGAACTCATTCCCGCTAATGTCTGCTATTCGTCTGACACACTCTGGTACAACATAGTTTTTCTGCTGAGTCCAGCAACATAGTAATTCTTGTCGCTCATCGTCAATAAGAGCATCGTTCTCTACATGGAAGCCCTTTGCGTGGCATTCAACACCTTCGAATCCTTCATGCGCCGTCACAATACCTTCTTCAATACAAGTCACCCATTCTGGAATAATCAGACGCCTTAGATGTTTACAACCCCAGAATGCCCATTGTCTGATACCTGTGATATTTTTATGTATTTCAATGGACTCAATTCCACTGCAATAAAACACCTCATCACTTATCTCATCAACATTGGAAGGAAGGACTATATTCTTTAGTGATTCACAGAAACGGAATGCTCCAGACCCAATACGCTCTATACTTTTCGGCAAATTAATCTCCAGAAGCTTCGAACAACAGTTAAATGCCCCATGCATGATTTCCTTGACAGTTGAAGGTAGTACAACTTCTTTTAGCTCACGGCAACATTCACACATGAATTCTGGAATTTCTGTTATACCTTCAGGAAGTTCAAGTTTCTCTAAAGGACAACGGATAAAGGTATTTACCTCCATCTTGCGCAAAGAACTTGGCAGATTTATCTTTCTTAGTTTGGTATCTGTTAGCCAGAATGTTCCATCCATAACCTCCACACCTTCCGGAATGGTATATTCTTCACAAGTAAAAAGTTGTGGATCAACTTCTTTCAGGATTCGACCATAATTACTATAGGTAACTCCCCACTCATCGGTATTGTCCTCCTCTAGCAACATCTTGGCAAATGGAAGGATAACCTTCTCGAGCGTCTTATTGGTCATACGATGACCACCATGAAACAACTGTACATTAGGAAAGAACTGACTTAAAAACTCTTTTTTGCAATCAACAGTCGTATCTTCATCACCAAAGAATCCCCAACACCAGCGTCGACTCTCATCAGTCAGGCCTTCATACATTTTTGCTTCCATGTTGCGAAACTGTTGTATGGTGTCCTCCGTAATAGTATAATGTGTGTCACCATTAAGCGTCGGCTGAAAATACTCAAATGTACCAGGCTTTAGAATATCACTCAACTGTGACATCCTCAGAGCTGGATTCACACAAATTCGTCTGTAATCAAATAACTGCATGGCATACATGGCCCCCATGCTCGTACCAATAACCAAATCTGGATGATATTTTTCACAATAATCTTTCAGGAATGGCAGTGCTTCTGCAGGATTCACAGGAATGTCAGGAGCAAGTACGTTGTATTCTGGCATCATTTTCCTCAGATAGTTCACCGTCCCACTCTGCCCACTTGATCCAAAGCCATGCAAATAGATAATCGTTTTACAGCCACGGTCAACATCATCTTCATCATATTTCTCTATGACTTTGACAAACTCATCTGGGAGATACGACAACACTCGTTTTCTGAAGTCATCTGAGATACCGTAGAACGCTCCCGCAACAGCTCCAGCGACAGCAGCTGCAGTATCTGTATCCATATTAGTAAGCATAGCCTTTTTAATGCAGTCTTCATAGCCATCGCTCTCGAAGAAACATATTAATGCCTCTGGTACTGTAGTCTGACAGATGACATTAAAACTGTAATCAGCATTATAGATGTCCTTATATGATCGATTGAGGTTATAGTCAAACATTGAAGTCAAATATGCCTTCATCATATCTTTTCCTGTTTTATGTCGAGCCAGACAAATAGCAACAGCTATTGCTTGGGCACCTTTAATACCTTCCGGATGATTATGTGTCGGTATAGCACTCTCTTTCGCCAGTATCATAGCTTCATTAGTACTTTGTGCAACACAACCGACAGCACTTACTCTCATGGCACTCCCATTTCCACAACTATTATATGGTCTAGGATTTGGACTCTTCAACCATTGAGTAAAACTCGGGCCATAACCTGCCCTGAAGTATGCCCTTCCATACTTAAGCAAATAATCGCGCAAAGGTTTTTGACGATTCATCAACCAATCCGCAACAGCTACGGTCAGGACAGTATCATCCGTAAACCCGCATTCGTCTTTGAAGAATTTGACATCTTCATAACGTGCTCCTCTAAACTCATATGCCGAGCCAATGATGTCCCCACCTATAGCTCCAATAATTGCGTCACTTCTCTTCTTTTCCATTACTCTTGAATTTTTACTATCAATTATTGTCAAATCGTCTTGTGTACCATTGATACTTCAAAGTCGCGGAACCCAAGGGAGTTTCTCCATCATTTGAGATGACTACGCGACATGTATTACTATCATCGTTTCCATATAATTCTGAACGATAGATAAAAAATGTCCAGTCTGCATATTGCCCGATTGTTTTGAATTCTTCATGCTCTGCCATCTCTGGAATTCTTGTTTCCGGTGTTTCATTACCTATATATAAGTTTGTCAAAGCTATAATGACAATATTTAACTCGCTTGCAAGCATCTTCAATGAATTGAGAACAACATCTAATTCCAACCGTCTTGTTGTGTATTCAACTAGTCCCAAATAATCAATAGTGGCAAGTTTTACTCCATGATCTTTCACCAACCGACGTATTCTATCTATAAGATCTTCAAGTTGAAGAGCAGGAGTGTCATCTATATATAGCGGTGAGTCCAGTAGATTTTTAATACTTCCATCCAGTCTTTCCCATTCTTCATGACTGAGTTTACCACTCATCAAGTTACTGCCACTGATGTTGCAAGCATTCGAGATTAAGCGTGTCACTAACTTGACATTATTCATTTTAAGAGAGAAGTATGCACAAGGAATCTTCTCGTCAATAGCTATATTCCTAACAATCGATAATGCAAGAGATGTTTTTCTCATACCTGGTCTGCCAGCAATCACTACCAGTTCTGAGGCGTTAAATCCCTCGATTACTCCATCAATTGCAGAAAAGCCTGTCTTAATTATATCCATTGTATTCTTCATTTTATTTCTCAAAATCATACCAGCTGCCTATAAATGCCTGGGATTCATCTGTTGTGAATTTACCTTTAATATCAAGCCATCCTTGCACACCATTTAACCAGACTTCTACATATTCCTCGGATCTAATCACCATTCTATCATAAACAGGTGCGACATAATTGTAGAAATGTACCAATCCCCACTTTCCGTCCTTAACCAATGGTATACATCCATCTGTATCTATCATTTCATGGACTTCGTCCATAATGACTGGTACTATTTCATTTCCATTTGAATCCAGGATACCGTATTTACCATTCTTCTTTACCAAGTAATATTCAAGACGACCACCATCATAAATCTTCATCTCATCATATTTGTCACACAAATCCCAAACAGGAGAGATTAGTTGGTGAATAATCGGTTTAATTACACACTCATAAATGGTTTCATCATTTCCTCTACACCGAGGAATATCAATTACACTATTTTTGAGATGTTGCATAAACTTTTTAAGAGGGAATATGTAAGGCAGTTCATGAATAAAATAGCAACGCAATAAACGACGACTATTTTCTGATAAGCTGTCAAACAGGTGATTATCCAACTCTTCGAGAGTGACGCTATTCTCAAATACCATTGGAGTATAAAAAGTGCTTGGATTTATACAGATCCTGCGATAATTGTGCATTTTTATTGTATAATACCCTCCAAGCCCGATGCCAATAATCAGGTCAGGACGCAATTGCTCACAAAGTTTGCTAATATATGGGATAGCTTCCTGAGGATAAATCCATTGATTCTCTTTGAACAATCCAGGCACGATTATCTCACATTGTGAGAATTCATGCTCTAACAAATCTGATATATCAAAATCATCAAGAAACCCATGCCCTGGTAAACACATTATCTTCTTCATATTTTGGTAATATTTTGTTTATCTCTATCCTGCATGACACGGATGATAATATCAGCAGCATCCGCTTTCGCGCCGTCTTGCTCGCACCAATTCTGATCTAGAAAATCAATATTAAGTATCATCCTGTTATAACTGTATTCGCCGAAGAGTTTTCTCCACTCCTCAATGCCGTCTTTGTCTGGCCACAAACAGATGTTACGTTTCATGTCAATGAGCGGCTGTAGCGTATCTGTTCTTAGGTTTTTCAAACCGCCACATGCCAAAAATAAATTCTGTTCTATCCCACCAAAGTGGATGGCGCAAATCAACGCAGTCTTCTCGCTCTCCACAAGATGAATGGTTGCTTGAGGGTATTTGTTGACGAGATGCATACCAAAAAGTGTTGAGCGGAACTCCGTATGCTCGAAGTCTATTTGCTCTCGAATACTCTTCTGATTATGCATCCATCCAGGATTACGTTTTTTATCACGATGGCCATCAGGTAGATATCTCATCAGTTTACCACTTCGCACATTGCCACTCTCATCAATTTGCCAAAAGATTACACGCCCATCTCGCCAATGACCTACACAATATCTCCATAACGTTTTCTCTATCCTGTTTCGCTCTTCTTCGGTTTCCCAAGGCAAATTGCGAAGCCAGTTGCAGAAACGGTCACGCTGGGTGTAGCGCATTGATTTCCTAACCACATCGCGAGGAATACTCAGCGTTTCCAAAGGCTGGGGTTTAGGACGTGGTTGTGGTGGAGTATAGTCAATTGGTACGTCATCTACATCAATGTTGTACTTTTTTCCGAGCCATCGAATAGCATCAGGGAAGGTCATATGTTCATGATTCATCAGAAATTGAACGACTCCGCCTTTAGCATCACAGACGAAGCATCGGTATGTGCCACCACCAGACTTCACGCCTTCTGGGCGAACAATAAAGTTTCCGTCGTGGTGATCGTCATGAAACGGACAACAGCCGGTATAGTTCACACCAGCCTTGCGAAGTTCCACGAAGTCGCCTATGACTTCAACAATGCTCGTCGCATCAAGAACCTTATCTATAATCCATCTCTCTATCTTTGGCATATCTATCTTTATCTTTTATTCATCAGCTATTCCATCCAATGCTTCCCTGAAGTCCTCTGCAGATACCAAATTACCTATTTCACTCCAGTCTTTTACGAATAGTACGTCAGAAATATCTATCTCAACGTTTTCGTTGATTCTTATCTTTGATGGCAATTGTCCCTTTTGTATCTCCATGTCTATTTAAAATCACCTTCTATAGACTTTCTCATATCTTCCAATGTCATATAGCCATTTTTCAAGTACCAGTCAATATCGACTTCATAGTCTATATATCTATTATCGACATTGAGCTGAGAATCCATGAAATTCCTATGTTCAATTACCAATTTGTCACCTTCCTTATTTATCAGATGTACCTTCCTTCCCATTGCCTTCGAGAATATCGTCTATAGCTTTGAAGAATTCCTCAGAATCAACAACATCTCCTAATTCATTCAAATCTTCAATAATCACCATGTCATTGATATCCATTTCACAGGTATCACTTATTTTAATCATTTGAGGAGCAGTTCTTTCCCTTGTCCATATTACGTTTCCTTCTTTGTCTATGTATCTTTGTTTATCATCAAAAACGATCGCCCTTCCTTTATAAAATGGATGTGCGTAGTTCCAAACTAATGGTATTACCAGTTCTCCAGATTTATTAACATAACCACACCTCCCATCTCTTTCAACTACAGCAAGACCTTCTGAGAAAGATTCACAATTGTCCCATTCTAAAGGAATAACAACTTTCCCTGTCCTATCAATAAAACCATATTGCCAATTTTGAACCATAGCCAACCCTTCATGGAAATCATAAACCATATTCCATTGGGCAGGAATCACGATCTGACCTTGAAGGTTTTTATATCCCATTTTACTACTATCATCACTATAAGGTATCAAGTCTTGTTCTTCTTTCATCTTTCCTTCTCTTTATTGTGGGTCTTTCTGTAATCATCAGCTGAGATATAACCATTACGTAAGCACTCCTCTACATCTATCTTAGGATGCAGTTTAATCTCCATGTCCTGGATTTTAAGCGAATCAGACTCAATGATTCTTCTTTCTTGCTCTTTTAACTTCGCGAGCATTTCTTCTGAACTAATGTCCTTCATATTCTTTGCTTATTGCTTTCATTGCTTCTTCCTTAGCTTCATCTATCGTGAGCCACTCATTATTATTAATTTCTTCTTGGGAAATGGAACCATATCCTCTTTCTATTCTCCTAAACGCATCTTCTGCTTTACTATATCCATTAGCCAGATACCAATCAACATCAAGATGATACGTTGAATTAGAACTCTCATTAAGCCATCGTATTTCTTCGTCCGCATTTCTTGTTTCAACAACCTGGCGATCACCGTGTTCATTAATCAAATGAGTTTTACGATATTCCATATTATTTATCTTGTTGACACATTAAACCTTTTACTGAATCTTTCGAAAAGTTTATAATATACCTTCATATTTTCCAATTGCCACCATTCCCTTACCACAGAAGGATGCGAATCCAGATCATATATTCGTGCTCCTTGCATTGACAACATGAAAGGTGAATGAGTTGCAAGGACGAACTGGCAGTTTAAGCGATAAGCTAAAAGACAAATATAACCAGCCAATTCCTGTTGAAGTATTGGAGACATCGAATTCTCTGGCTCATCCAAGAAATAAAGGTTGTCTGAGAATAAACGTTCTTTGAAATAATCAATAGCTGTTTCGCCATTGGATTCTTCATCATTCTTTTCAAAAAGTTTCCCTTTCACTACGTTGTAAAATGAGTCATTCATTTTTGCTGCTCCACCTTCGTAGATGTTTTCAAATTCACTCTGAACATACATCTCTTCTTCCAATGTTCCTTTTGTGGATTTGTCAGCCCCTTTGGTAAACCAGCCTTTGACAGTTCTGTCGATGGATGCATTTTTCTTTCTCCGATCTGCAATTAATTCCATGATATCTTCACTCCTGATAAACATGCTATCTGTAGGAATTTGCATAGAAACGTCTGTGCATTTTCTCACAAACCCATCAAAGTATTCACTTGTATTACCTAAAGTCTTATTGTTTACCCCAACCTTACTTGCAATAATGTTCAGAAGAGTTGATTTTCCAGACCCATTACTACCATAGAAGATTGTAATAGGTGCAAAATCTATCACCTCCAACCCCTTATCATACATTTGTTTGTAGGGGTAAACCTGCCTGTTTTCTGGGGGCAGCATGAAACTTTCCAAATATATCATATAGTCGATTTTATGCAAATGTACAATTATTGTTGTACTCAACAATCAGAAATTATATGTATAAGATGTTGTTAGAAAAAGCATTTATCATGTACTATTATAGCGTAATAATTCATTTCTTACGATATGACAGCTACCAGAAACATCCAACAGAAACCGAAAGCTCGGGGCGGAAAGAAACTCATGAGCGAGTTACTGACAGACACCCGCAAGTACATTGAACAAGCGGAAAGAACTGACGTTGAACCACTGCGTCACTTCCTTCTCAGCGACCCAGAACGTCCTCTCATTGCGATGGGGCATGGCGGTGCCCACTCCTCTGCTTCGTATGCAGCACTGCTCTACGGAACCAACTGCAGCTTAGGCCGTGTCGTAACTCCGTATCAGGCCAACTCACTCTCTGACCAAGCCCTGCGTAACTCGAAAATCCTGCTCGTCAGCACATCACTGAAGAATCAGGACGCTGTTTACATCGCAGACAGAATGATTCGCGTGAATCCTGAACACAGCTGCGCCTTAACCATGTCCCACGACGAGAACACCATTATGAAGCGCATGAAAAAGATCAATCCTGACAGCATTATCTGCCATAGCTTCGATCGCACCAACGGATTCATCAGCGTCAACGGAACCTTCGCGTACTTCTCATTATTATATAAAGCCTTTACTGGCGATGCCGACTTCTCGCATAAACTCACCCTCTCGCCAGAACCTGCCGACAACTACACATATCGCTGCGTCGATGGAGTCACCACACCACCGGATCTCAGCACTATTACCCAATTCACTGTGCTGTATGGATCATACGGTGAACCTGTAGCCCACAAAATGGAGAGTAACATGACTGAAGCCGGACTTGCCTCCTGTGTCATCTCTGACTACCGCGATGAGTGTCACGGACGTTTCATGGCACTTTCCAACTTCATCAGCAGTGCGACCCATCCTTGGACTGACTATGCCCTTGTTCTGCTTGTCACTCCTCGTGAAGAAGCAGTGTGTCGCAACCTGTTGGACCGCCTGCCTGGTCATCTGCCAGTCGTCATTATTCGTACTGATATCGACACGCCATTGGGTTCCATAGACCTGCTGTACAAGATGAGCGTGTTCACCAGTGACTTCGGCCAGAACTATCATGGTTCCAATCCCAACGACCCGACCAATCTTGGCGGATTCGACAAACGAGCCTTCCGTGACCACGTATCATTTCGCGAAGACTTCGACCTGTACGGGCCTCTCAGCATCTCTGCGTCACACGTGCCATATACCGACCGACTACAACTGAAGTCGAAAGTAGACAGTATTGATATCCTCGGCCAGCACTTCTCCAATATAGAAGTACCATACCTGATGGCAGCCTTCAATGACAGCCGTGATGCTCAGAAGGTTCAGCAGACTATCCTCAACCCCGAGAAAGGATACCTGAACAATCCCCAGCGCATCCGTCGTGACTTCCTTGAAGACCGTTTCCACGTGAAGTGCCGCAGGGCTTTGGAATTCGAGTTCCCTGATTGTCCGTGGAACATTGAGTGGAAGAATTTCCTGTTAGGAGATCCTGCAGATGTCGATATTCTGAACGATGCGTATATCAACTGGTTGGGTAGCACGCTACGGTTCACTCGCCAGACCGACGGAACCATCTGTGTAGAAGCTGTTGAAGCAACCAGACTTGTGAATCCGACCTCTCATGGAATCATAGGTGGTATCGTCGGAGATGTCCTTGGTTCGAAATACGAACTGGAAAAAGACAAACAAAAAGTGAAGGCACTTACTGGAAAGCCCCATCTGAAGCCGTCTGTCTCCATGACATACACTGATGATACCGTACTTTCGCTGGCCATTGCCAAGTGGCTCGCTGATGACCCATCGCATGACAAACAGACGCTCGTTGACCTCTTCAAACGTCTCGCTCGTCGATACGTACCATACTCTTTCGGTAAGACCTTCCGTGCTTGGGTTCGCTCTGACAACCGCGAACCTTATGGTGCCAATACCAACGGCTGTGCCATGCGTGTTGCTCCTGTTGCCTGGTACGCCCAAACACTCGAAGAGTGCCTGGCTCTGGCGAAGACCACCGCCGAAGTCACCCACAACTCCGATGAGGGTATCCGTGGTGCTCAGGCCATCGCTGCAGCCATCTTCCTGAACAGGACTGGCCACTCGAAGTCTGACATCAGGTCATATATCGAGCAAACCTTCGGTTATGATCTGCATCGTTCCATCGACGATATTCGTCCGTCATACGCTTTCGAAACCACCTGCGATAAGAGCGTTCCAGAATCCATCATCTGTTTCCTCGAGTCCGAAACCTTCGAAGATGCCGTCATACGCGCCATCTCCCTCGGTGGCGATACCGACACCATGGGCTGCATGGCCGGCAACATCGCTACCGCCTCGATGGACGTTCCTGTAGACCTCGCCACCTTCGCTTACGAGAATCTCCCGCTCGAACTGCGGGAGATTCTCGACCGATGGAACAACCTCTTATATGTATAAGTTTATGGGGTATAATCTTAGCGACGGCGTATCTTTACCCTCAGAGAATAATTTTAGCAGTATAATATGAATAAGGTAAATGAAAAGATGGGGCTCACTTGCCTCGGTGCGGGAACCTTTCCGCTTGACAACCTGATGATGAAGCATTCTAAGGATGACATCGAAACTCTCTACCAGCATGTAGGTGGAACTGCTGGAAACGTGATGTCTATCCTTGCCTGGTACGGCTGGCTCGCTCTGCCTGCAGCACGTCTTGATGATTCTGAGGTAGGCTTTCAGTTGAAGACAGATTTGGAGGGCTATGGCTGTGACACGCGCTACCTGACGAATACTCCTGACGGTGGCACCACCATCCTCGACATCATCCACAAGACGGGGCGTGATGGTCAGCCCAAGACCGCCTACATGGCTCACTCTCCTCATGGCGGGCGTTTTGTCAACCATCGTTTCTGGACACTCAAACAGGCTCAGGCACTCTTCGATTCGATGGAGCAGATGCCCGACGTGTTCTTCTTCGACCGCTGTGCTCCTGGCAATATCTTGCTGGCCCAGCTGTTCCATGAACAAGGGGTTCTGGTGTATTATGAACCAAACGAACCTGTTGACCGTAACTTCCTCCGTGCAGTTGCCGCCAGCGACATCGTGAAGTTCTCCGACGAAAAGCACCCTGATGTCTCTTTCACGGAGGGCCATGCTGATAAGCTCTTCATTCAGACGATGAATCAGGCAGGTCTCCGCTTCCGTCTCAGAGGAGGTGAATGGAAACATCTCAATCCTGTCTGGAACCCCAAGGCCATTGACGGTGAGGGAGCTGGCGACTGGACCTCTTCTACCCTCATTCATGCCCTCGGTAAGCAGGGCCTTCCATCCATTGCAGACTTACAGGAAAGCATCCTCGAGGAGTGCTTGATGGAAGCCCAGACTGTGGCTTCTGAGAGTGTTTCATACATGGGAGCGAAGGGACTGATACACCATTAGTCCCCCTCGCCAATTCTCTCGTTCATGCACTATTTTTCTGAATCGTTTTGATTCTTGAATAAAAATGAGTATCTTTGCACTCAACAAATCATTATCTGTTCTATGACTATAAAGTTTCTACCTGCCTATCAAGGCTTCACTTATCTCAACTTGAGAGATCACAAGAATAATTTGGCTCTTGATGTTACTGTCGAGAACACCGCAGGTCTTCTCAACTGCCTTGAATTATACGCTGGGCAGCATGTCAACTGTCTTAATAGCAAACAGCGAATTGCCCATTATTATTCGGCCATGCTGGACTATACAAAAGAGCATCCAGGTCATAAACTTGCAGACTCTTTCCTATTGGACGGACTGGGCACAGCCAAGACCTGTCTTTTCTGGCGCGACCTGCTGGTGGAAGCCGGTTGGAAAGGACAGGCATCTGAAGCATCAGACAGGATGGAAGTCCTGTGCGGTATAGAACACTATTTCGATTGTCCTGGAACAGGTGAAAGATTGCACCTGCTTATCAAGCACATAGAAAACGGTTGTACACTACCTCCATCACTGAAGATAGAGTTAGGGTGTCCTGAAGTATTCCTGTCACCATCACTGAGGGTACTGTTCAAGACATTGCGTCAACGAGGCATAACCATAGAAGAACCTGTCGAGAACACCGATGTCAGTTCCAATTTGGCACAGGTAAGACGCCTTGTACAAGGAAAATGCCAATCGCTTAAACTTTTCAACAATGACAAGTCCTTCCGTATCTACAAGTTCAAGCAACGCCAGGACGCACTTAACTGGCTCGTATTACAAACTCCTGACTCCTATGACGTATGGATTGACTCTAACAGCAAGGACTTCGACAATACATTGAAACTCTCTGGCCAGCCAGTAAGTGGTTCGGTCATGAAAGATGTCCTTCCCCAAATCTCCCAGTTACTGGTAATTGGCCTGAACCTGTTCCCACAGCCCTTGAATATCCAGTTCTTACTCGAATGGTTGCATGCTCCCGTCAATCCCTTGGAGATGATTTTCCGCGACAAACTGGCCGATGCCATCGTCAGCTCAGGTGGATACTACAACACGGAATGCAAGAATGTTATTGACAGTTATCTCAAAGGAGAATACGACATATGGGATGAAGACATCTCAGACGAAGACAAGCAGCGCATCATCCAAGAGAAGAAACGTTCAAGGAATAAGACTTTGCGACAGTTCCTGCCCAGCATGGAGCAACCCAAGGATGTCCTGAAACTTGATGAGAACATCAGCAGATCATCAGTCGTTGATTTCGTTGGCAATCTGACCTCTTGGGTAAAGAACAGAATGTTCAAGCCCATCAGTGACAACGAGCTTCAGCAACTTAGTTCTGTCATGGAACAGGCCGAGGCTCTTCAGCTCCTGCTGGATAAAGAGACCGAGGAGATGATACCCTTTGCCAAATTGCAAGGATGGATTAACAGCCTGTATGAGAAGCAGGATTGCCCATTGTACGATGCGGAGCAGAATTGTCGTTCGATAATTGCTTCCCCAGGGCTCATGGGAGAAAAGGCAGAAAAGGCTATCTGGTGCGACTTCTATGGTGGGGCATTGCCGGCCGCTTCCTATTCTTTCCTTTCACAGAAGGAAATGAATATGCTCATAGAACAAGGTGTAGCTTTATGGGATGCTGCAGATGAAAGATGCTACAACACCTATCTCCAGCAGATGCCTTTCATCATGACATCCGACCAGCTCTCTTTGGTCGTAGTAGAAAGAGACGGAAGTACTGTGCTGCCAAAGCACCCGCTGATGATTCTTCTGGAGAAAAACACGGAAAACCTTGATACCGTCATAGAAGAGCCGCAGATTGATGACCAGTACTACCATGATAGCAAGGCTGTAGACAATTCACTTCATGGCAGCGAGTATCTTGAGATATCCAATACTGACAAGCTGGAATGGAGAGAGCATGAAAGTGCCACCTCCCTTGATGCTCTTATCCAAAATCCGTTTGACTATGCATTACAGTATCTTATTGGCATTCGTGACAACGGCATAGCAACCATGATGAAGCCCGACAGAGTTCAAGGAAATGTCGCCCATGCCGTCATTGCCAATCTATTCTGCAAGGACGGAGAACCCAATGACTCGGAAACAATCCGTCAAAGGGTCTCTGAGTTGTATGACCACACATTCAGCAATGCCCTGTTGGAAAAAGGCTCTATCTTGTTGCTTCGTGAGAACCGCGTAGACGTGAAGATTCTGAAAGACAGGTTGAGGAATGCCATAGACACCCTTCTTGACATCATGACTGCCAACGGACTCCATGTCGTAGCCTGCGAGAAGGAAATTATGTGTGGACTCGATTTCAAATTTGACCCAGACATATTGGGATTCGTTGATATGATCTTAGGTGACAACAGAGATAATCTCTATGTCTTTGACTTCAAGTGGACCAGTTCTAAGAACCACTATCCAGACCTGCTGAAGAAGAATGGCTCACTCCAGCTTGCCCTCTATCATGAACTGGTAGAGAAGGAACTTGGCCAGAAGGTAGCTGCGACAGCCTACTACTTGATGCCGGAGAACTGTCTCTATAGTATTCACCCCTTCGCTGGCGAGAATACGAAACAGTTGGAAGAAGAAGAGAATCAGGGCAACAACCTGTTCTTACAGATCCGCAATTCATACGAGTACCGTCGTCAACAGATTGCAGATGGTATCATTGAACTAGGAGAAAGCCAGCTTGCTACTGACTTACAGTATGTAAAGGATATGGAGGAAAAGAATCTTATGCCACTTCGTACCAGAAACGATATGAAGGAAGGTAATATTTTCAGCGATTACACAAGTTTCAAACAATAAGGGAATCATTATGGAAAGAGTAACATATATCAGCGCCGGAGCAGGAAGCGGAAAGACATTCACATTGACACACCTGCTTGCAGACCACATCGCCAATGGTGATGTAGAGCCAGAGAAGGTCATTCTCACAACCTATACGAAAAAGGCCGCAGCAGAGTTCCGCGAGAAGGCCAAGAGTGTTCTTTATGAGGAAGGCAAGAAGAATCCCCAGCTCTTCGAGGCAGCAGCCAGACTGGAGTTGGCGAGCATCGGAACCGTCCATGCCGTAGCCAATTCCTTCGTTCAGAAGTACTGGTATTATCTTGGACTGAGTCCCCAGCAGAAGGTTATCGCTGAGGAAGACGTCAACTTCTATATCAGCCAGTCATTGGCAGAACTCCCAACAGAAGATGAGATCAAGTTCCTGAATCATTTTCGCAACCAGTTCAGCATCGAGAAGCAACGTGACGAGTATGATCCGTCAAAAGGCAGCTATGCAGATTACGGTTTTTGGAAAGAACTTCTGGTTGAGGTCATCAAGAAATCCGAAACCTTTGGAGTTAAAGACCTCACAGAGAGTCGCCAGAAGTCCCTTCAGTTAGTAGATGACTTATATCATGCCACCATGCCATCCGTTGATGAGATTAGGATGGCCGTTGCAGAACTCCTTCCTGCTATCGATGCAGCTGGACAGGTCAGAATTAATACCCGCGAACAACTTAGGAACAATCTGCTTCCATATCAGTCCATACCCCAGAAGTTAACATTCCTTTGGATCAAAGGTCTCAAAGAGGCCATCTCTGCAGCTTTGTCAAAAGCAACTATCGCCAACAATGCTCCTCTAGCAGTAGATCTCAATGGTCAGCTGAATCCTTGGGGATGCCCAGAAGTCAAGACTTTGAACGCGCGATTAGTAAATACCATTTTCGATATGGCTGAGAGGTGGAAAGAAGGCTATGAGCAGTACAAGTCCCAGAACCATCTTCTCGACTATGATGATATGGAACGCTACATGCTGGATTTGCTGAAACGCGATGACGTGAAGGAAGATATTAGCAGCAGCTACGAATACCTCTTTGTTGATGAGTTCCAGGACAGCAGCCCCATTCAGGTTCAGATATTCGATGAGCTTTCAAAGCTCATGAAGAAAAGCTACTGGGTTGGCGACTACAAACAGGCTATCTATGGGTTTAGGGGTACTGACACCCAGTTGGTCAAGGCTGTGGTCGACACCATCTCCAAGGGCCAAAACGGGAATCATCTTGATGATCCCCTTGATACCTGCTGGCGTTCGGAGCCACCTATCACAGAAGTCGTAAACAGTGTTTTCGTGCCAGTGTTTCAGGCAGAGAATCTGGACAGACGCATGGTCGAGCTGAAGCCAAAGACAAAGAAGGATAATGATCCTATTGTCAACGAACCACTTCGTATGTGGAATTTGAGGTTTGACAAAAAAGAACTGGCATACGACGAGATCGCCAGAAGGATTGCCATCATGGTTAAGCAAGGTACACAGCCCTCAGACATAGCAGTTCTCAACTATGGCAACCGTGACCTTGATATGCTGGCAGAAGAACTCAGGAAGTATAACCTTCCCGTCCGCAGGAGCAACGGCTCCATCACCGATGAGAAGGAAAAAGAGCTGCTCTTTGCCCTATTGTCCCTGCTGGTCAACAGGAATAACAGCATGGCCATGATGCAGGTTCATTATCTGACTACGCCGGACTCTTCCTTTGGCCAGCTGATTGACCAAAAACTGGAAGACAAAGAGTTTCTGAGCAGTCATCCCCTGATCCAGAAATTACTTGTCCAACGCAGTAAGTTCAACCAGCAGTCAGTATCTTCACTTGTGGAAAGTGTCATCATTGAGATGGATCTCTATGGAGAGAGCCGTCACTGGGATGCCACCGCAAGGGGATTCAACATCCTGCGCACCTGCATTGAACTTGCCAGACAGTACGAAGAGCATTGCCTGCAACTTGGACTGCCTGCCACGATATCAGGTTATATGAACTATATCGACACCACGGAAATCAAGACTGAGGGCGACAGTGATGGTGTTTGTCTGTACACGATACACGGTTCCAAAGGACTGGAGTGGAAATATGTCATCCTCACCTCACTGGAGAAGGACATATTATCCTCCTTCCACAAGAAGAACTTCTTTGGAGTCCAGACTATGCACGATACAGAGCCGTCTGCCGCGAATCTCTATGTACCGATGACAATTACCGTCCTTCCATGGATTTTTGGAAACGCCAAGAATACGCCCGCTGAGATTTCGGCCTGCATTGATGATACGGATATTACAGCTTCGGTATTAAGCGAGTCCAAGCGTAAACTCTATGTCGGGATGACACGCGCCAGTGAACATCTTATCTTAACTCAGATAAGTACGAAGAAATCAAGATCATCCTTGAAGTGGCTCAATACAGTCGGCATCCCCACAAATGCCCCAACAGAGAACGAAGCCCGTGTGGATATTTTCTCCTCTGGCCACTCATTCCTGATAGAAGAGTTCGCAACGGAAGAGAGCCATGATGCGCTCATATACCCGTCATCAAGGAATACCGACAAGGTCTTGTCACTTCATGTTGGGCAAGAAGATGCTTATGCTCAGCGAGACCTTCAGCCCAGTATGCTAAAAGCGGTTGCCGATGAAGTCAAGGTATTGCTTGACGAACATCGCCAGCGTATTCCAGTGGAAAAGGTCTCTGATGACGATACTATGGCAAAGGTAGGAACCTGTGTACATAACATCTTCTGTGCCATCGACCAGAATCACAACGAGCATTTCGTGTCCTCAGCCATCCTGTCACATGGTATGCAGCAACACCTGACCAATGCCTCTTCCATACTTCTGGCATGGGACTGGCTCATAGACTTCTTGAATGAAAAATATGGGCCAGCCATTGAGACATACCATGAACGTCCCTTCAAGTATGAAGCCGACGGGCAGATTATAACGGGTTCCATTGACCTGGTCTGGAAAACGGAAAAGGGCTGTGTTGTCATCGACTACAAGACCTATCCTAACTGGAAGAAAGAATCCGTCACTTCTAAGGAAGACAAGCATTATGCAGGAAATTATAAGGGACAGCTCGACTGTTACGAGAAAGCCCTTACTCTAAACGGGGAACATGTCATAGCCAAAGTCATCTATTACCCAGTAAACGGCATGATAGTACAGATATAGTAACAAGATCAAAACGATTATACATATAAGAATCCCGTCTTATTGAATCTCCATCAGTACTTTTGCTACCAGAAACCACATAAAACGTGAATATGGCAAAGCAAAAGACAATCAATCGTGACTACAAGACGGTACTCTTTGACTTCGACGGCACCCTTTTCAACACAGCCGAAGCAGACCAATATGTAGCAAGACAGAAGACACTGAGACGGTTCTCGCCTGAGTGGGTACAGGCACGGAAAGAGTATCTCGAGCACATCAAGATGTGTACGCTCTACGACGGGTGGCAGCAGGTTTTCGAGTACATCAAAGTCAACAACATCCAGGCCGCCATCGTGTCTGGTAACAACCGCGAGGTGCTGAACGTCGCCGTACGCGCCTTCGGTCTGCAGGAAATCTTCCCGAAAGACAAGATCAACCGCATCGGCTGTAAAGATGTCAACGGCCGACGCATCAGGAAGTCTGGTGGCAATCCCACCCTCTTCGAACACGCCCTGAAACAACTCGGTGAAGATCCGAAGAACGTACTGGCCTTTGGCAATGACCTCTGTGATGCACAGGCAGCCTCCAATGCTGGCATCAAGTCCTACCACTGCCTCTGGGGGGCCAAGCCAGACGAACTCCCCATGATGCTCACAGATCCTGACCACCAGTGCATCACCTCTCCACTTCAGATCATTGACATCCTGCGCTCTGAGATACCCACTCAGAGTCAGGCTGCATAATAGTATAACCACTTAATTACAAATTGTATGAAGAAACTATTACTTATTCTGACAGCAGCCTTTCTGCTTATCGGCTGTGAGTGTCCCTACTTAGAAGAGCAGAACAGTCCGTATTACAGGAATAAAGGTAACCACCTCACTGCCGACTTATTACCCGGCCTTTGGCAGTGTTATTATCCTATGATTGTTGGAACTGTTGAGTTTAAGGAAGTCCGTATGTTTTCCAATGGCAAAGCAGATATCATTATGGAGAATTTGGGAGGTTCAGCATATTATGCAGAGACCTTCAAGTGGCGTTATGACGGTAATTACCTCACATTCACTCAGGGCAACATCACCTATCAGTTCCAAATCACAGGTTGGCTTTCCCCAGAACTCTATCTGCGCGATTCTCGCGGGAAGTACACCTGGGCCTACCGACGAACCGAAGATTGTATAAAATAAACACCCAAGCATATGAAGAAGATTATTACCTTTCTGCTGGCTCTGACGATGGGCGCAGCTATCCATGCACAGGAGATTGAGAAGATTGACAAGTTCGCATCAGGTTACATCAACGGTACCTACATGAACAAGTACAAGACCATCGATGGTGTACTCTATGCCGTCGGCTATGAGGGAACCAAGGACTGGATCCTGGTTCGTTATCCCGCTGGCAGCAGAGCCACGACCTATAACGTCCATCCTAACTGCCGACGTATTGCCCGAGGAGCGTTTGAGGGAGCTGCCTATCTCCGCGAGATCTATCTCCCAGAAACAGTCAGTTTCATCGGTGAGGATGCTTTCGCTGGCTGTACCTCACTTCAAGGAATCTATTTTGATGAAAGCAGTCCTTCTGCTGTCAGAGGCATCGAGGCTGATGGAACCTTTACAGGTGAAGCGGAAGAAGTCGCACGTTATAACCTATCCGGTCATCCATGCAATCCCAACGACAAAGGTGTTCAAATCATCGTCTATACCGACTATACTACCAGAACAATCATAGTGAACTAACACTACCACATGGAAAGAATCACAAAAGAAGATATAAGAATACGTTATAAAGAGTACAACCAGCTCTATTTCGGCAACCAGCTAAAGCACTGTAAGTTCTCGGTACAGAAACAATCCCCACTGGGAACTTACACAAGCAAGAAGGAGAAGGATGGTACCATCACAGGTCATATCTGGATAGCCTATGATGTGGACTGGACAGAAGAAACACTTCGTGAAGTCATTATACACGAGATGATTCACCACTATGTGAAGACCATCGACAAGCGATTCTCAGGACTATTCGGACATGGTTACCCCTTCCTAAGACAATGTAGAAGGCTCAAACGGGATTATGGTCTCAACATTACCGTTCTTTCTGCTATCCCTCACATCAACCAGAAACCAGAAACCGCAACTCAAAAATTCTTGGCTAAGTTCTTTTCCTTTCTTTCATACGTATAAAACGAGTTTCATTTCCCATAAAGTTTCCCATATTTTAGGCAGATCAGAGAATAAAAAAACGAAGACACTATGAGAAGATTAAAGATTCAAAAGAGAAATGACCTTGGACTTGATGTAACCCCTAACGGCAAGATGTTTGATGAAGAGACCGAGTATAAGGAGCCGGATACTTGGACTATTATCACTGCTATGAACCGTGTCCTCGAACTCTCCGAGGATTCCAGACTGTCTGATGAGTTCTGGGAGAAGTGCAAGAATCCATTGAACTACCTTCGCCAGGAACTGGGACTCACAAACATTCAGATTGTTGTGCTTGCCATTATGATTGAAGCTGGAGAGGCTGTTTCATGGAAGCGCATAGGCAACTATCTCAACTGTACCAGGCTTTCCATCATGGCCTATTCCGAGGAGATTGAAGAACTGGTCACCAAACGCTGGTTCGTCCGCAGAGGCGTTCATGAGATAGGCGGCTTCTATGAAGGGTTTGCCCTCGTCAGAGGAGTTGTCACAGCACTCCGTCACAACAAAGTGTTCGTTCCAGAGAAACTCGATGGCCTCACTGAACAACAGTTTGTTGACAAGCTGGAGAGTCATATTGACAAGAATATCAACGACCATAATGTCGAGTTCAAGGACGACGAGGAGTGGATGATGGAACTGGTTAAAGCCAATCCGCATCTTCCACTCTGCCATGAAATACTGAAGTTTGACGATATTCATGTCCAGTCTCTCCTTCTGATGATAGTTTACGACTATGCCCAATGGGAAGGGTCAGAAGGAGAAGGCCTCCAGTTTCAGACCATCGACAATCTATATCCAGAGGACTTTGATTGTGACTATCTGCGCCATGAGTTGAGAAATGGTACGCATATACTGATACAGGGCGGCTATATTGAGCATAAGTGTGACGATGGTCAGGCTAATGGAGAGCAATATATGCTCACCCGTAAGGCTAAAACTGAACTTCTCTCTGCCTATAAGCCCAGTAGGTCTAAATGCAGACGCCAGGCACCAAATGGCCGTTTCCTGAAGAGCCATACCGCCATCAAGGAGAAATCCCTGTTCTTCAACACTACAGAACATGAACAGATACAGCGTCTTACCAGTCTTCTCAGCACTGATAATCTTCCTGCCGTCCAGCAGCGACTGGAGGAGCAGGGCATGCGCAAGGGCTTT
>Ga0310697_10002318_pt1 | contig 20467 bp, 18 predicted proteins | sample 172DNAGHGlowgp2_FD_203883 | JGI IMG/M metagenome (GOLD analysis project Ga0310697, IMG submission 203883) | Sheep rumen microbial communities from Palmerston North, Manawatu-Wanganui, New Zealand - 1728 DNA GHGlow gp2 (v2) (version 2) | ecosystem: Host-associated > Mammals > Digestive system >... | reverse complement strand
GAAGCCGAACTCGCTGTTGGTGCCGTAGGTGATGTCGCAGGCGTACTGCGCGCGGCGCTCGGCGGAGTCCATCGTGTTCTGGATGCAGCCCACGGTGAGGCCGAGGTACTTGTAGAGGTGGCCCATCCACGTGGCGTCGCGGCGCGCGAGGTAGTCGTTCACCGTGACGAGCTGGACGTTCTTGCCGGCGAGCGCGTTGAGGTAGAGCGGGAGGGTGGCGACGAGGGTCTTGCCTTCGCCGGTCTGCATCTCGGCGATCTTGCCCTGGTGGAGCACGATGCCGCCGACGAGCTGGCAGTCGAAGGGGATCATGTCCCACGTAAGCGTGTGACCGCACACCTCCTCGGTGGTTCCCATGAGGTGGCGGCAGGCGTTCTTCACGAGGGCGAACGCCTCGGGCAGGAGCCCGTCGAGCGTGACCTCCTTCGCGGCCAGGCGACGCTTGAACTCGGCGGTCATGCGCGGGAAGTCCTCGTCCGTGAAGTTCTTCGCCTGGTATTCGGCCTCGATACGGTTGATTTCGGCCACGAGCGGACGCAGCCGCTTGAGGTCGCGGGAGTTCTTGGTCCCGAAGATTTTCTTCAAGATGTTCATAGGGAGAGTAAATTATACCAAACCCTTGCCGATTGCGGGGTTTTTTATGTCAGATTTTTCTGTTCGGGCGTTAGTGTGGTATAATAGCGCCCGGCTTAAAGGACACAACAGCATGAACGGCAAGACTGGACATGGAACATGGACGCGGCGCGCGCTTCTGGTGGGCGGATGTTTGGCCGCATGCGCCGCCTGCGGCGACACGGCCTTCACGGCCGGCGAGTGGGACGTGGCGTTCGCCGCGGAGGGCTCGACCCTCAAGCTGACGCATCGCGCCTCGGGCATCGAGGTTAGCGGCGAGCTGGCGTTCCTTGGGCCGGAAAAGGCGACGGACGCGGCGGCCGCCCCGAAAGAGAACTGGAAGGTGGGCGATTCGCGCGACGGCGAGCCGCATCGCCTCGCGCTGATCGATTGCGGCGACGCCGTGCGTGGCCACGTCGCGTTCCAGCAGAACGGGGCGCGCCTGAACCTGCTTGTATTCCATCGCGAGGCCATGGCCTACCAGGGGCAGCTCTCGTTCGCCGGCGAGATACACGGCCCAGCGGACGGGTTCGCGGCCAACACGCTGCCGGTCGTGGACGAGCGCGTCCTGCAGCTGTCGTCTGGCCCCGCCGATTCGGCCAACTTCAATTCCATCTTCTCCCCGGGCCGCGACGAGGCGTTCCAGATCTTGTCGACGCTCGGCCTGATGCTGGAGTCTGGCGCGCCCGGCACCTGGTCGTTCGAGGCGATCGCGAACATCGAAGATCCTGCCGCGGCCAGGATGGCGTTCAACGTCGAGCGCGGCTACTACCGCAGCCGCTGGACGCCGCGCTACGCGCCGATCGACCGCAAGAACCGCCCGTGCGCGCCGACGGGTTGGGCGGGAGGGGGCGACCTTTCCGACGCGCGCATCGCCGAGAAGTGCCTCGTGCCGTTCGGCATCGGCGAGCGGCCCGGCGTCGGCGGAACAGGGGCGGACGCCGCCCTTGGCGCCTCGCCGGCCAAGTGGGCGGACCTGCTCGGGCAGGCGCGTCTCGCCGTCGGCCAGATGTTCAGGCACGGCATCGTGTCCTGGGCAGATCCCGGTCCGATGACGGTAGGCCAGGACGCGTTCGGCATCGAGCAGGCGCGAGTGGAGGCGACTTTGGTCGCGCTTCCCGGCCAGCGGCTGTTCGCCGGAGACAAGCTCGGCGGGCTCGCGCCCGACCGCATCTGGCTGCTGCAGCGGTCGCTGCCGGCGTGCGACGTGCGTCCCGGCAACCTGTACCCGCAGTTCGGCCTGCTGCCCGTCTGGAACCTGGGCGTCAGGCGTCCGTTCGGCTCCTGGCACGTGGTGGCGCTGTTCAACTGGGGCGACGACCAGGCGGAGATCGGCTTCGAGTGGGGCGAGATAGGCGAGGCGGCGGACACGCAGTTCCTCTGCTGGGAGTTCTGGACCGAGACGTGGCAGGGCGTCAACCAGGAGCGCTTCGCCATGCAGGTGCCGCCGCACACCGTGCGCTTGATGGCGATGCAGCCGTACATGGCCCATCCTCAGTTCCTCACGAGCGACCGCCACGTCACGCAGGGCGGAGTTGACCTGAAGGGGCAGCAGTGGGCGGACGACGTCCTGCGCGTGACGCTCGGCGTGGTCGGCGGATTCCCGACGACGGCGCGGTTCTTCGTGCCGGAGAGCTTCGAGTTCAAGTCGGTGTCGGTGCCGGACGGCGTGACGGCCACGGCGCGCCGCGAGGCGGGCGGCAAGGTCGTGGCGGTGACTCTTGCGGCCGAGAGTACGCGTGACGTGCCGGTGACGCTGGCGTTCAGGTGGCCGGAAGCCGGAGGTTGAGCGATGAAGGACGGACATTCAATTCCCGTGGGCACAGCGGCGGCGGCCGACATACGGCGGGTGACGATCGCCGGGGCAGTCATGAACGTCCTCCTCGCGCTCGCGAAGCTCGCGGGCGGGATTCTGGCCTCGTCGCAGGCGCTCGTGGCGGACGCGGTCCATTCGCTGTCCGACCTCTTCACGGACGCCGCGATCATCGTTGGCGTGAAGTACTGGGTGATGCCGGCCGACAAGGAGCATCCGTACGGGCACGGCAAGATCGAGGGGGCCGTGACTGCGCTCGTAGGCGTGACGGTGGCGGTGGTGGCGGCGGAGATCGCGTGGGACGGCGTCAAGACGCTCGCATGGGGCGAGCCGAAGGTGCCGGGGCTGGCGGCGTGCTGCGTGGCGCTGGCGTCGGTGGCGGTGAAGGAGGCGCTGTACCGCTGGACGCACGTCGTGGCCAGGAGGCACAACTCGCCGGCCACCGAGGCGAACGCCTGGCATCACCGGTCCGACGCCATCAGCTCGCTGCCCGTGGCGGCTGCCGTGGCGGCGGCGCATTTCTGGCCGTCGCTGAAGTGGCTAGACGCCGTGGGCGCCGTGCTGGTGGGCGGGTTCATCCTGCACGTGGCGTGGCGCATCGTCAAGCCGGCCTTCGAGGGGCTGACGGACGCCAGCTGCGACGAGGCGACAGCGGACATCGAGCGCATCGCGCTGGGCGTGGATGGAGTGAGGGGCGTCCATCACGTGCGGACGCGCCGCTACGGCGGGACGATCCAGGCGGACCTTCACGTGCAGGTGGACAGGAACATCTCCCTGATCGACGGTCACGCCATCGGGCATGACGTCAAGGCCGCGGTGCTGGCGGCCGGGATCGGCGTAACCGACGCCACCATACACGTGGAGCCCGACGACGAATGAGCGCGCCCGAGGAAGGTTTGCGGGGGGCGGGAATATGTGCTATACTGCGGACATGAATTTCGCAGCAGGCAAGATATGTTTCCTATGGGGTACGCCGGATGAGGTCGCGGCGCGCGGGCGCACTGGCCTGCCGACGTTCCGCCTTTGCCGCGAGGGCGGCGGGCTGCCGCCCGTGGCGCAGCCGCTCGACTTCGTGCCGTCCGACGGTCTGCGCGTCGTCACGCGCGCAGGGCAGCCGGCTGCGGCGGCGTGGTCGGACGCCGACGCCGACTACTGCCTGCTGGCGGGCGTGCTGCCGCCAGACCTCTCCGCGCCGCGCGGCGAGCAGGCCTCCGCCGTGTTCCGCGAGATGGAGGGCATCCTTTCCGGCGCGGGCATGACCTTTGCGAACGTCGTGCGCACATGGCTCTACATCGACAAGGTGTGCGAGTGGTACGCCGAGTTCAACGCGGCCCGGTCGGCGTTCTTCGAGGCGCGAAACGTGTTCGGCACGTTCCTGCCGGCCTCTACGGGCATCGGCAGCGCGAACCTTGACGGAGCGGCGATCACGGCCGGAGCGTTCGCGATGAAGCCGAAGCGCGCCGGAGTGCGCGCGGAGATCGTGGAGTCGCCGCTCCAGGCGCCGGCGATGGCCTACAAGTCCAGCTTCAGCCGCGCGGCGGAATGGTTCACGCCCGCGAAGCGGCGCCTCTTCGTGAGCGGCACGGCCTCGATCCTGCCGAACTCGCACGAGGTGGCGTACGTGGGCGACATCGAGAAGCAGATCGACTGCACCATGAGCGCGGTGCTGGCGATCCTCGAGAGCCGCGGCTACGGCTGGAAAGACGCCGCGCGCTCCATAGTCTACCTCAAGAAGCCAGAGTTTCTTCCGGCGTGGCGCGGCTGGCTCGCCGCGCGCGACCTGCCGGCCTCGTTCGCCGCGGAGACGGTATGCGACGTGTGCCGCGACGAATGGCTGTTCGAGATCGAGCTCGACGCACAGAAGCCACGCTGAACCCAACCACCATGGAACAGACCCTAGACAACATCCGCAACTTCTGCATCATCGCGCACGTCGACCACGGCAAGACTACGCTCAGCGACCGTATCCTCGAGCTGACCAAGGCCGTGCCCCTGCGCGAGCTGAAGGAACAGACGCTCGACGCGATGGACCTGGAGCGCGAGCGCGGCATCACCATCAAGAGCCACCCGGTCTCGATGGTCTACCACGCCAACGACGGCAAGGAATACCTCTTCAACCTCATCGACACGCCCGGACACGTGGACTTCGCCTACGAGGTGAGCCGCTCCATGGGCGCGTGCGAGGGGGCCGTGCTGGTGGTGGACGCCGCGCAGGGCGTCGAGGCGCAGACCGTCGCCAACACCTACTTCGCGCAGGACGCGCAGCTCGAGATCGTCCCCGTCCTCAACAAGGTCGACCTGCCGGGCGCGGACGTGAAGGGCGTCTCGCAGCAGGTGGAGGACATCCTCGCGATCCCGATGGACGAGCCGCTGCTCGTCTCGGCCAAGACCGGCGTCGGCTGCCCCGACGTGCTGGAGGCGATCGTCAAGCGCATCCCTCCGCCGAAGACGCAGGGCACGGACGCGCCGCTCCGCGCCCTAGTATTCGACAGCGTGTTCGACGAGTTTCGTGGCGTGATCACGTACGTCCGGATCGTCGACGGATCGGTAAAGCCCGGCATGACCGTGAAGTTCATGGGCTCGGGCGTGACGACCACGCTCCACGAGGTGGGCATCTTCTCGCCCACGAAGAAGCCGACGGACAAGCTCGAGGCCGGGCAGGTGGGCTACCTCGTGGGCACGGTGAAGGATCCTGCCGACATCAAGATCGGCGATACCGTCACCACAGCCAAGCTCGGCGCGGAGGAGCCGCTTCCCGGCTTCAAGGAGTTGCGCCCCACGGTGTTCTGCGGCATCTACCCGATGAGCACGGACGAGTTCGAGAAGGTGCGCCAGGGCCTTGAGAAACTGCACCTGAACGACTCCGCGTTCTCATTCCACCACGAAAGCTCCATCGCGCTCGGCTTCGGGTTCCGCTGCGGGTTCCTCGGGCTCCTCCACATGGAGATCGTGCAGGAGCGCCTGCGCCGCGAGTTCAACCTCGACATTATTTCCACCACTCCCGGCGTAGTCTACAAGCTCAAGATGAAGGACGGCACCGAGAAGGATCTCGACAACCCGATCCAGATGCCGGACGTCAGCACGCTGGAGTCGATCTCCGAGCCGATCCTCAAGGCGCGCATCATCACGCCGAGCGAGTCAATCGGCGACGTGATGCGCATCGTGATGGACCGGCGCGGCCTCGTGGAGGGGACGGAGACCGTGGACGGCCACCGCGTGATGCTCCACTGCATGCTGCCGCTGAACGAGATACTAATCGACTTCCACGACACGCTCAAGAGCGTCTCGCACGGCTACGCCTCGATGGACTACGAGCCCGCCGGCTACCAGGAGAGCGACATCGTTAAGATGGACATCCTCCTCAATTCCGAGGTGGTGGACGCCTTCGCGACGCTCGTCCACCGCACGAAGGCGCGCGCGCGCGGCCAGCAGATGTGCAAGGCGCTCGCGGACACCATCCCGCCGCACATGTTCAAGATTCCCGTCCAGGCCGCGATAGGCAAGGAGATCATCGCGCGCGAGGACATCCGCCCGTTCCGCAAGGACGTGCTGGCCAAGCTCTACGGCGGCGACGTGACGCGCAAGATGAAGGTGCTCGAGAAGCAGAAGCGCGGCAAGGCCCGCATGAAGGAGTTCGGCCACGTGAACGTGCCGCAGTCCGCCTTTATCGCCGTCCTGAAGGGGACGGTGAATGAGAGCTGACGCGACCATGCAGGGCGCGGAGAACATCGCGGTCCTGATTCCCGCCTACCAGCCGGACGCAAAACTCTTAGGCCTGGTGGAGGTATTGGGTGCCGAGTTTCCGCACATCGTGGTGGTGGACGACGGATCGGCCGGTTGCGAGGAAACCTTCGAGGCGATACGAGGCCGCGTGGAGGCGCTGCTCGTCCATCCCGCGAACCGTGGCAAGGGCGCCGCGCTCAAGACGGGCTTCGCGTGGATACGCGAGCACCTGCCCGGCACGGGGGTGGTGACGGCAGACGCGGACGGCCAGCATACGCCGGAGGACATCCGGCGCGTCGCCGAGGCGACGGCGACGCGGAAGGGCGGGATCGTGCTGGGCGTCCGCACGTTCGAGGGGCCGATCCCGTTTAGAAGCCGCTTGGGCAACGGCTGGACGCGCATCCTCTTCCGGCTCCTGACGGGGCTTGCGATTCGCGACACGCAGTCCGGCCTGCGCGGCATTCCGGCGGACATGCTCGACCGGATGCTTGCGCTGCGCGGCGACCGCTACGAGTATGAGACGCGGATGCTCGTCGACGCGCGCCGCCACGCCCAGCCTCCCCTGGAGATTCCGATCAAGACGGTCTACCTCGAAGGCAACCGCTCGTCGCACTTCCGTCCGCTTCGCGACACGCTTCTCACCCAGGCCGCACTCTGGTTCCGCTAAGCGCCGCCTGGACGGCGGCGAGGAGCGACGGGACGACGAGGTGCCCGGAGGCGCGGAGGCGGTCGCCGTTCTGGTGGCCGCCTTCCACTAGGATCGGTGTCGCGCCAAGCGCGGCGCCGACCTCTGCGTCGTGCAGGGTGTCGCCGATGAAGAAGATGGGTTGGTCAGGGGCGAGAAGCCCGGTCGACTTCAGATGCGCGACAAGGTCGTGTCCGCGAGAGAGTTTCGTCGCTCCGTCGAGGTTGTCCACGCCGAAGATGTCGTCGAAATGCGCTTGGACGCCTTCGCGCGCCGTGTCGCGCATCAGGAGATCCTGCCGCAGGGCGCTGAGGATGGACTGGTGTCCGCCCCGGTCGCGCACGAACTGGAGCGCGTCCTTCGCGTCCGGGCGAAGGTGCTGGTCCGGCTCCTCTGCGATGAACTGGTGGAAGTCGGTGCAGATCCTGTCCCAGTCCTCCTTCTCGAGGTCGAGGCCGACGACCGCGTAGAACGGGCGGACTGGGAAGCCGAAGTGGGCGCGGTAGAATTCCTGCGTGACCGGCGCGACACCGCGAATCGACAGCATGCGGTTGAGGGCGCCGACCGCAGCGGACACGTCGTCGATCAGCGTGCCGTTCCAGTCCCAGATGATGTAAGGCGGCCTGTTCATGAGTCGTGGGGGGCACGGGCTAGGGTGGCGCACCAGATGCGCGCGGCGCCGGCGGCGCGAAGCGGTTCGGCGGCGGCCGCGAGCGTGCTGCCGGTGGTGGTCACGTCGTCGACGAGGAGGACGGTGCGTCCGCGAACGAATGGCGGGCGGACGGCAGCGAAGGCGTCCTTGAGGTTCTTGCGGCGCTCGGCGCCGCTCAGGAGCGACTGCTTTGGCGTGTCGCGGACGCGCGCTAGCGACTTCTCGTCGCAGCGCCGTCCCAGGCGGCTCGCAAGCGAGCGGGCGAGAAGGGCGGCCTGGTTGTAGCCGCGCCTCCGCTGCCGGTTCGGGTGGAGGGGGACGGGGAATATCGCGTCGACTGCCGAAGCGTCGAGCTGCGAGCGCACGACGCCCTCCAGCAGGTCGGCGAAGTCCTCCGCCAGCCACGAGGCGCGGTTGTACTTGAAGTTCTTTACCATCTCCCCCACGTCGCCCTTGTAGTCCAGCGCGCTGCATGTGCGCTCGCATGGCGGCGGATGCGTGGCGCACTCCTCGCACACGAACGCGTGCGGCGTCTTGGCGGGCACGGGCGCGCCGCACATGAGGCACGCGCCGCCGGGCTCGTGGAAGGGAAGGGCGGCGAAGCAGGCCGAGCAGATGTGGCGGCGGGGACGGTCGACGGGGCGGCGGCACGCCTCGACGGCGCACGTGCGCGGCCAGACGACGTCGGCAAGGCCGGACAGGAATGTTCGGACGCCGTTTCCCATCAGGTGCCGGGCGCGAACAGGTTGGACGGGTACTCGCCGGCGTCCACCAGGCGGCGGATCGCCGCCGCGACGAACGGCTTGTCCTCGCGGTAGGTGGCACCGAACCAGGCGGATTCGGTCGGCAGGACGTCCACGGTCGCCTTGCCCTCGTGGATCAGCTCGTCCACGACGAACGGAATGTACCACTCGGCCTTATCCCGCGCGATGTTGGCGTCGAGCCATGCGGGGAAACGCGCCTCCAGCTCTCCGAACAGCGCGGGAGTGAAGCCCCACAGGTTCATAGAGACGCGCTCGCTTCCCGTGAGCGCAACTGGCGCGTCGGGATCATCGCGGTTCTCCGCGCCGGTGGGGGTGCGGACGATCTTCGTCATCTCCGTCACCTTCTCCAGCCTGCCTTCCGGCGAGATGCGGCAGATGCCGCGCGCGACGGAGCCGAACTCCGACAGCGTCTGGTCCAGCCGGTACCCCACCATCGCGAAGGGATGCATGGAAGGTGCGCTCGCCTGCTCGCCCGCGCGATACAGGAACTTGGACAGCTGGGCGAAGGCGTCGCGGCCGTAGAAGTCGTCGGCGTTGATGGCGGCGAACGGCTCGTGGATGACGCCGCGCGCGGCGCGGATGGCGTGGGCGGTTCCCCACGGCTTCGAGCGCTCCGGCGGAACGGCGTATGGCGGCGGCAGGTCGGCTATGTCCTGGAAGGCGTAGTCTACGGGCAGCAGGCCCTTGTACTTGGAGCCGACCTGCTCGCGGAACACCTGCTCGATGTCGCGCCTGATGATGAACACGACCTTGCCGAACCCGGCGCGGTGGGCGTCGAAGACGGAATAGTCCAGGATCGCCTCGCCGGATGGCCCGACGGGGTCTATCTGCTTCAGGCCGCCGTAGCGTGAACCCATGCCTGCGGCCAGTACAACGAGAGTAGGCTTCATGTTCTTTGATTCCTTTCGCGCGCACAAGTATACCAAATGCCCTGCGGCGACGGAAGCCGCATTGCATGTTTGGGAATTGCCCTATTGACCCTCCGCGCCGAATTTGCTAGAATGTTGACCGCTTTCGACGGAGAGGTGGCAGAGCCTGGTTGAATGCACATGACTCGAAATCATGCATACCGCAAGGTATCGGGGGTTCGAATCCCTCCCTCTCCGCCATGAGCGGGCGTAATTCAATGGCAGAATAGGAGCTTCCCATGCTTCTTACGAGGGTTCGATTCCCTTCGCCCGCTCCATTTTTTTGCCTTCGAAGCACGGGAAGCGGCGCCAGGCCCGACGATGCGCCTAGATGCGCACGTTGTAGCCGCGATCCTTCAGGAACTGCTTGAGCGCGGGGATGGCGATGAGGTTGAAGTGGAACACGCTCGCGCCGAGGAGGACCGTGGCGCCGGCCTCGGCGGCTTCCGCGAAGTGCTCCATCGTGCCCGCGCCGCCGGAGGCGACCACGTCCGCCGCAGTCACCGCGCGGATCTGGCGGATGAGCGGCAGGTCGAAGCCGGTGCGAGCGCCGTCGGTGGACTTGGAGGTGGGGAGGATGCACTTGACTCCGTATCCGTCCACCTGCTTCGTCCATTCGAGCGCGTCCTTGCCCGTGGCGGTGCGTCCGCCGTCTATGAACACCTCGTAGCCGCTGGGCATGGCGGGGTTCTGGGCGACGTCGATCGCGACGGTCACCTTGTCGGCGCCGAACGCCTTGATCATCTCGCCGATCATCTCCGGGCGGCGGAAGACGGCGGAGGAGGTGGATATCTTGTCCGCGCCGGCGTTCAGCACGGCCTCGGCTGCCTGTACGGACGAGATGCCGCCGCCCATCGTGAAGGGGACCGTCTTCACGTCCGCCACCTTGCGCACGACCTCCAGCATGGTGGCGCGGCTCTCGACGGTGGCTGTGATGTCCAGCATCGCTATCTCGTCCGCGCCCGCGGCGCAGTACGCGCGGCAGCACTCGACCGGATCGCCCGCGTCGCGGATGTTGACGAAGTTGACGCCTTTGACCACCCGACCGTTCATCATGTCGAGGCAAGGCATTATCACAAGTGGCTTGTTCATTCTTTGTTCTCCTGTTGCGGCTACCATTATAGCAGAGTTATGGTATACTAGCATCCGATTTTGACGCCAGACAATAACCTAACCAAGAAACGTCCCTTGCCAGACACCTCTTCCATACCGCTTTTCATGGACAATCCCGAGTGGGCCGACTTCATTCCCGACATGAAGCCGGGCGGGCCGAAGTGCTGCCTGCCCACGCACGAGGACTGCACTCCGCTCGACGTGGACGCCGCCGCGCACCATCTCGAGGCGGGCGGCACGCTGGGCGGCATGGCTGGGTACGAGTCTCGGCCCGGGCAGCTGGACATGCTTCGCGCCGTCACGCGCGCCTTCAACAACCGAGAGCACCTGATGATCGAGGCCGGCACCGGCGTGGGCAAGTCGCTCGCATACCTGGTCCCGTCCGTCCTCTGGAGCTTCACGAACGACACGCCGGTCGTCCTCTCCACGGCCACTCGCAACCTTCAGAGCCAGCTGCTCACCTCCGACCTCCCGCGCGCCGCGCAGGTTCTCGGCGAGGACGCGTCCAAGCTCCGCGTGGCGGTGCTGAAGGGGCGCGCCAACTACATCTGCCTGCGGCTCCTGGGCGAGCTGATGCAGGGCGGCTGGTGGACGCTCTCTGACGAGGAGAAGGAGGAGTTCAGGCACCTCTACGATTGGCTGCACATGACGTCCGACGGGGACCTCGACGACCTCGGCCTGGAGCGGTTGCGTCCGCAGCTTTCCTGCCCCGGCGAGGACTGCGCCGGCCGCGCCTGCCGCTACCGCGAGAAATGCTTCATAGCGAAGGCGCGCGCCCGCGCGCAGCGTTCGCACGTGGTGGTGGTGAACCACGCGCTCGTGCTGGCGGAGGCCGTCAGCGCGGCGTCCACGCTCCTGCCCGCGTACGGGCGGCTGGTGTTCGACGAGGCGCATAACCTGGAGGACATCGCCACGGACTTCTTCTCCTACGAGCTTTCCCGTCCTGCGCTGATGCAGCTGCTGGGCAAGCTCTCGCGCACGTCGCGCTCGCGGCGCGGCGTGTCGCGCCCGCGCGGCGTGCTGGGCTCCATCGAGCGCCAGCTCCACAAGGGCGGGCTGCGCAGCGCGGCGAGCGCGGAGGAGATACGCGAGCTTCTAGTCCGCGCGCAGGTGCAGATCAAGTTCGCCGCCTCCGCCGGAGATTCGGTGTTCGAGGTGCTTCGCCGCCTCTTCTCGCCCGCGTCGCGCGGGGCGGACCGCATACGCTTTCGCTGCGTCCCTTCCGGCCAGCCCGGCAACCGTGCGGCGACGGTGCGGCAGTATTCGCTCAACGGGCTCTTCGCGGACTACACGCCCGCGCAGTGGGACGAGAATGCGCTGGCGGACGCGGCGGTGCGCTTCGAGGACGCGCTAGCGCGCCTTCAGGGCATCCTCGGGGATCTGTCGACCCTGCTGCAAGGCGTCGCGGAGGCCGAGGAGAAGCCGATCCTCGGCGACCTTGCCGTGCAGGTGAAGGGCGTGACCGGCGCGTTCACCGAGTTCATCCTAGAGTCGAAGTTCGTGCTGTCCGCCTCCGACCCCGCGCGCGTGTACTGGGCGGAGAAGTGCCAAGGCGGCGCGAAGGCGAAGCAGTCCGCGTTCATCCGCCTCACGGCGGCGCCGCTCAGCGTGGCCGCCGAGATGAAGAAGTGCTTCTACGACATGAAGGACTCCGTGGTCCTCTGCTCCGCGACGCTTCGCACCGGGGACAAGTTCGACTACACGGCCCGTCGCCTGGGCATATCCCTGCTGGAGCCTCAGCGGGTGAAGGCGCTCGTGGCGTCGTCGCCGTTCGACTACTTCCGCCAGGCGCTCGTGCTCGCGCCGGACTGCCTGCCCGATCCTGCGACGGCCTCTGGCGAGTACGCGGAGAAGCTTGCGCCGTTCCTGCTCGACCTGTTCCGCGCCACCGACGGGCGCGGCCTCGTGCTCTTTACTTCCTACGACATGATGCGCGACGTGGCCGAACGCACCCGCGAGCAGCTGGATGCGGCGGGGTTCCGCCTGCTCGTGCAGGGCGAGGGCGAGAGCCGCGAGGCGATGGCCGAGGCGCTCAGGACCGCGGACCGCCCCACCGTCCTCTACGGCGCGCAGAGTTTCTGGGAGGGCGTGGACGTGCCCGGGGCGGCGCTTTCGTGCGTCGTGCTCGCGCGTCTGCCGTTCCCGCAGGTGGGCGAGCCCATAGTGGAGGCTCGCGGCGAGAAGGTGGCGGAGGAAGGCGGATCCGCGTTCCGCGACTACCTGTTGCCGGAGGCGATCATCCGTTTCCGGCAGGGGTTCGGACGTCTCGTCCGCACGAAGTCGGACCGCGGCGTGGTGGTGGTGACAGACGGCCGGATCGTCACGAAGAACTACGGGGCTATGTTCCGCAAGTCGATCCCGGCGTCGGTCCACTCCGTATCGACGCTGGCCGACACCTTGGCCCGCGCGACGGAATTTCTCAAGGAGACAATACAATGAAGAACATGAAGATCGCAGGTGCCGCGCTTGGTGCCGTAGTGCTGCTGGCGGCGGCGTTTTTTTGGCTTTTGACGCCTGACGGGCGGGACGCGGAGGATGCGAACGGGCATCCCTCTAAACCCGCTGCGGCAAAGGCGGGGTCGCGGGGCCGCGAGGGCAAGCCGGCCAGAAGGAAGGGGGCCGACCGTCCGGCGCACAGGAATCCGACGCCCGCGGCGCCGGTGGCGGACGCGCCTGACGCCGAGCCGGAGACTGCGATGACGGAGGAGGAGAAGAAGGAGGCGGAGGAGGATAAGCGCGTCGAGGAGTTCGACAAGGCGGTCGACAAGTGGATGGAACCGCAGGGGAAGGCCGTGACCATGGAGGAGGTGGACAAGTTCCGCGACATGTTCCGCCGCGTGCCGAAGGCGCGGAAGGACGAATGCGTCCATCGCGCGCTGAACCTCATACCGGACGAGAACGTGATGCTGCTCGCCGGCATCCTCTTCGACAAGGAGCAGGACAAGGAAATCATCGACCTCGTCTACAACGACATCCTCAACCGCGACGAGGACGTGAAGAAGCCGATCCTCAGGGAAATATTCAAGGACAAGGATCATCCCAACTGGGCGGACACCGCCTGGATCCTAGACGTGACCGGAGAGCTGCCGAAGGCGAAGAGGTAGGCCGGCTACTTGCGGTAGCGGTGGGAGGACTCGGCGCGTGCGGTCTCCTCACGCGCCATCTCTGACTTGAGCCGCCGGTAGGCGGCCCAGCGTTCGCCGGAGAGTTCGCCGGAGGCGAGCGCGGCCTTGACTGCGCAGCCGGGTTCCGTGTCGTGGCGGCAGTCCGAGAACCTGCATCGCGGGAAGAGCGCCTCGACGTCCGCGAACGCGTCGGCTATTCCCATGTCGGCCTCCCACATGCCGATCTCGCGCATGCCCGGGGTGTCGATCACGAGCGTGCCGGACGGCAGGCGGATCAGCTCGCGCTCGGTGGTTGTGTGGCGGCCCTTTGAATCCCAGTCGCGGACCTCCAGGGTGGGCATCAGCTCCTCGCCGGCGAGAGCGTTGACGAGCGAGGACTTCCCCACGCCGGACGAGCCGATGAAGGCGAGGGTGCGGCGGGGCTGCACGTATCGCGCAAGCATGTCGATGCCGGCGCCGGTCTTGGCTGAGATGGCGAACACGGGAACGTCGCCAGCGCACGCGGCGGCATCGGCGAGGAATGGGCCGGGATCGTCGACAAGGTCGCTTTTCGTGAGAAGCGTCACCACGGCCGCGCCGGTGGCGTTGCCGAGCGCGAGGAAGCGCTCGAGGCGGCGGACGCTGAAGTTCTGGTTCAGGGACATCAGGAAGAAGAGGGTGTCGAAGTTCACCGCGATCGTCTGGGCGCGCCTGCCGGAGGAGCCGGCCGCTGCGCGCTCGAACTTGGAGGTTCGCGGCAGGGTGGCCAGGATGCGGCTCTCGCCGTGGGGGTTCCAGTGGAGCGCCACGTAGTCGCCGGTGGTGGGAATCTCCGGGACTGGCGCGCCTTCGCGCGCGAAGTACGCGGACGCCTTCTTGCGGGCGATGCCCTCGCCCTTGTCGCAGACGATGCGGTAGTAGTCGCCCCACGTGCCCAGCACGCGCGCGGGCAACGCGCCCTTGTCGAGGACGGCCGGGCCGTCGTATCCCCAGTCGCGGATGCTCATGGCTTGTATGGTCCGAGGAACTCGGTCTTGAAGTCGAATCCGCCGATGAAGTCGGCGGGCGAATCGCTGTCCGTCTTTGCGATGCGCTTGGAGTCGTAGAGGTTGAACACGATCGCGCCGACGTCCTCGCAGGAGTGGACGCCCCAGTCCGAGAGGACGGTGTACGCGAGCGGGCCGTAGGCGTCGAGCGCGAGGTCGCGGAAGTAGTCGAGTAGCTCCATGCCTGTGACGTGGCCCTTGGCTTCGTCCGACGCCTCCGAGATGACGCGCAGGACGAAGTCGTAGGCCCGCGAGTCAAAGCGGCCGTCCTTCGCCAAGATGTCGGCGAAGTTGTCTGTCTCGTATCTGATCTCAGGAAGTTCCATTTGAAACGATGCCTTGCGAACCGGCGTCAATTATACCATAATCGGCGGGATGCGCCCGAGGGGGTGTAGGCATGGAGGGGGAAATATGGTAAAATCTGCGCCTACAGGAAGAAGGACATAAGCATGAGCGTGAAAAAACTTTTGTCCGCCAACGAGGCGGTGGCGCATGGCGCCGCCCAGGCGGGTTGCGTGGTGGCGAGCGCCTATCCGGGCACTCCGTCCACCGAGATTCTCGAGAACATCGCGGCGTTCAAGGACACGATCCGCTGCGAGTGGGCGGTGAACGAGAAGGTGGCGATGGAGACCGCGATCGGCGCGTCGATAGCCGGCGCGCGATCTCTTACCGCCATGAAGCACGTGGGCCTGAACGTGGCGATGGATCCGCTCATGACGTATACCTACGTGGGCGCGACGGGCGGCATGGTGATCGTGACGGCGGACGACCCAGGGATGCACTCCTCGCAGAACGAGCAGGACAACCGCAACATCGCCAAGTTCGCGCGCGCGCCGATGTTCGAGCCGTCCGACTCGCAGGAGGCTTACGACATGACGCAGGCCGCGTTCGAGATTTCCGAGAAGTACCGCGTGCCGTGCTTCCTGCGCCTCACTACGCGCACGAGCCACTCCAGCTCGCTCGTGAACCTGGGCGACTTCGATCCCGCGCCGCATCCGCTCATCCCATACGAGCGCGACATCTCGCGCACGATCCCCGTGCCGATGTTCGCGCGCGGGCAGCGCCTCGCCGCGCAGAAGCGCGCGCAGGAGATGTCCAAGGCCGCGAGCCGCAGCAAGTTCAACCGCATCGAGCCCGGCAAGAAGCAGGTCGGCATCATCACGAGCGGCGTCGCCTACCAGTACGTTAAGGAGGTGTTCCCGGAGTTCACCGTCCTGAAGCTGGGCTGGACGAACCCGTTCCCGGCCGACCTCGTGAAGAAGTTCGCGAAGACCGTGCGGCACGTGCTCGTGGTGGAGGAGCTCGACCCGTTCCTGGAGGAGCAGGTGCGCGCGCTCGGCATCAAGGTGCAGTCGCACAAGACCGAGCTGAACATGCTGGAGCTGAACCCCGACCGCCTGCAGAACCTGCGCCACGAGCTGCTGAAGGACGTGCCGAAGGCCAAGGCCGCTAAGCCCGACGCCTCGCTTCCCACGCGTCCGCCTGTCCTTTGCGCGGGCTGCGGCCACCGCGGCGTGTTCTACGTGCTCAGCAAGCTGAAGGCGACGGTGACGGGCGACATCGGCTGCTACACGCTGGGCGCGTTCCCGCCCCTCAACGCGATGGACTCGACAATCTGCATGGGCGCATCGATCGGCAACGCGGCCGGCATGCGCAAGGCGGGCCTCAAGGGCCGCATCTGCGCGGTGCTGGGCGACTCCACGTTCTTCCACAGCGGCCTCACGGGCATCCTCTCGGCGCACTACAACGGCACGCCGGTGACGACCGTGGTGCTGGACAACCGCATCACCGCCATGACGGGGCACCAGGACAACCCCGGCACGGGCAAGACGCTGGCGGGCGACCCCGCGCCCGTCACGGAGATCGCGGACGTGGCGAAGGCCATGGGCTACAAGAAGGTGGTCAAGGTGTCCGCCGACGACCTTGCGGAGCTGGAGAAGGTGCTGAAGGACGCGATGGACGGCGACGAGGGCGCGGTGATCATCGCGTACGCGCCGTGCCGCATCGCGGCGAAGCTCACGAAGGAGGGCCTCTGCGAGGTGGATCCCGCCAAGTGCAAGGCGTGCGGCGCGTGCTTCAAGCTGGGCTGCCCGGCCATCACGCGCGGCGCGGAGACGGCGCCCGGGCGCTTCCAGATGAAGATAGATCCCACGCAGTGCGCGGGCTGCAAGCAGTGCGGCCAGGTGTGCAAGTTCGGCGCCATAAAGCGCGTGAGGTGAGGAGGCCGGAGTGATGGGATGTTCGAGGCGCGCGGTCAGCGGCTCGTGGCTTGCGATCTCGGTCGCGCTTGTCGCGGCGCCTTGCGCGGCAGCGCCTGAAACGCACGCGGATGAAGTTGTCGCCACGGTCCTGGCCAACGTGGCGAAGCTTAAGGCGGCCTGTCCCGACGCCGTGCCGATGGCGTTCTGGGACTTCGACGGCACGATCGTCAAGGGCGACGTGAGCGAGGGGCTGGTGGAGGACGGCGCGCAGAAATACAGGGGACTCGTCGAGGAGACGATCCTTGCGGGCCTTTCCCCCGTGTACAAGGGGCAGGATGGATGGATCTGCTACCGCGACCGCGACTATCCCCGCATGAACGCCATAGGCCGCTGGCTCGCGTGGCCGTACAACGGGCAGATATACGCCGGCGTGCCGGCGGCGAAGCTGGACGAGTTCTGCATTCGCAAGTTCGACGAGACGTACCGCCACTGGTATTTCGTCTCCTCCGTCAGGATGCTGCGGGCGCTCGAGAAGGCCGGCGTGGAGAACTACGTTGTGAGCGCCAGTCCGGAGATATTCGTGCGCAACGCGGCGAGGACGCTGGGCCTGCCGCGCGAGCGCCTGCGGGCGATCCGCATAGCGATCGACGGCGGGTACATGACGACGCGGATCGTATACCCGGTGCCATACGGGGCCGGGAAGGTGGAGAACGTGCGCGAGCTCGTGCTGGCGCGTCCGCACGGCGTGGCCGTGGCGGGGTTCGGCAACAGCTATTCGACGGACGGAGAGTTCCTGAAATACATCGTCACGCAGCCGCTGCCGGGCGGCGCGAAGGGCTTTGCGCTGATGATCAACGGCGGTCCGGAGCGTGACGGCTACAAGGGTCTGTTCCGCCTTGTGGAGCAGGAAGAGACGGTGCGCTGAGGCGCGGCAACCAAAGAGCGAAGGAGATACGAGATGAAGCAGTTGTGTTTTGCGGTGGCGGCGGTTTGCATGGCGGCAGGCGCGGAGACGATCTCCGTGCCTGCCGGTAGGACCGTTACGGTGGAAGCGGGACGCCGGTTCGGCGGGGCCGTGCTGGTGAAGGAGGGCGAGGGCACGCTTGATCTCACTGGCGCGGTGCTTGACAATGCGGGGATGGACATCCGCGCCGGGACCGTGCGGTTCGTCGTCGACAAGTCGGCGACCGTGTCCGTCACCGCTCGCTACCTCAAGTTCGACGTGAACGAGACACGCCCGGGCAAGAGCGGTCCGCCCGAGTTCGCCGGGAGCGGCCCGCAGTACAGCGAGTTCCGCCTCTATCGAGGGGGGCGGCTGGTTCAAATGCCGAAGGGGGCCAGGGCGTTGAACGGCAGCCCGTCGATGGCGGAAGGGCCGCAGAAGGCTCTCGACGGCGATCTGAAGACGAAGTGCTTCTTCAATCCGATGATCGTGGATCTGGGAGAGGAAGTGACGTTCGACGGCTACTCCTTCGCCACGGCCAACGACGCCATCGGGCGCGATCCGCGCAGCTGGACGTTGTCGACGGGCACGGAGAAGGGAGATTCCATTGCATGGAGCAACGTTGGGTCGGAGACCGGCTTCAACGCGCCATCTGCGCGTTTCGCCGACGCCGGGAAGATATTCCCGCTGGTACGCAAGGACGTGTTGCCGGCGAAATATCCCGTGACGATCGGGGGCAGGGGACGGCTCGTGCTGGTGGGCGCGAGCGAGACGCTGGAGAACTGCTCCGGCGAGGGATTGATCGTGCTTGAGAACGCCACGGTAGACATTGCGCCGCAGTCGTCTTTCACCGGGAGCGTTTCGGGAGGCGCGGTCAACTGGCGGAAGTGAGGGAGGCAGACGGGCCGCAATGTGATATAATGGACGACGCACGGGGCGACCTGTGCGCCGAACCGTTTTTGAAACCAACTAGACCAAAGAGGTAACGCAACAATGCCATCGTTGAAAGACATGAGGGGCAAGGCCAAGGAGGCCGGACTCATGAAACTGGACAAGCTCATCGCGAAGCGTCAGTCGATTCCCGCGAACGAGTTCCCGATCCCCGTTAAGGAGCTGTGCGAGCGCTACGAGCGTCTGTACACGGGCTGCATCAACGACGTCATGCGCGAGCTGACGCTTCTCGACCAGAACCTTCCGAGCGACATAATGCCGCTCCGCGACGAGATGACCGTCTGCGGAGAGGCGTTCACCGTGAAGAGCTCGCCGAACGTGATGATCGAGGGAGAGATGACGTTCCGCGCGCAGATGCTGGACGACTTCAAGCCGGACGGCGTTGTGGTGTGGGACACGTCCAGCGACGTGGAGGCGAGCCTCTGGGGCGGCGTGATGACGGCCACCGCCAAGACCAAGGGCATCCGCGGCGCGGTGATCGCCGGCGGCATCCGCGACACGAAGCAGATCCTCGAGCAGAACTTCCCCGTGTTCTACCGCTACCGCACCTCCAACGGCTCGCTCGGCCGCTGCATGATCACGCACTACCAGGTGCCGATCAAGGTGGGAAAGGTGACGGTGCGCCCAGGCGACATCATCTTCGGCGACATCGACGGCGTGCTGTGCATCCCGCGCGAGATCGCCTACGACGTGCTGCTGCGCGCCGAGGGCATCGAGCGCAACGAGATCGATATCTTCAGCTGGGTGCGCCAGGGCGACACCATCAGCGAGATCATCGACAAGGGCGGCTACTTTTGATAGATGGAAGGAGCGGAATAATGCTGAAGGAAAAGTTTGACCTCACTGGCAAGACAGCGCTCGTGACCGGGAGCGCGCGCGGGATCGGGCGCGCGATCGCGGCCGGGTTCGCGGAGTACGGCGCGCGCGTGATCGTGCACGGCGTGAAGTCGAGCGCGCCGCTGGAGGAGTCCCTGGCCGCCGTGCGCGCCTTCTCCCCGGAGAGCTTCGCTGTTACGGGCGACCTCGCGGATCCAGCGCAGGTGGAGGGCATCTTCGCGCAGATGGCGGAGAAGGGCGTGCCTGCTCCTGACATCCTGGTGGCGAACGCCTCGCGCCAGATGAACTGCGCGTGGAACGAGTTCGACGCCGACGAGGCGCACCGCGAGATGGAGATCAACTTCCACGCGACAATGCGAATGTTCCAGCTGGCCTACCCGTACATGAAGGCGAAGGGGTGGGGCCGGTTCATCACGGTGGGAAGCGTGCAGGAGCGGCGTCCGCATCCGGAGATGATCGCCTACGCCGCCTCGAAGGGCGCGCAGGAGAACATGGTGCGTAACGTGGCGCGTCAGGTGGCTCGCGAGGGAATCACGGTCAACAACCTGTGCCCGGGCGTGTTCGCGACGGACCGCAACGCGCAGGCGCTGGGCAACCCGGTCTACGCCGAGAAGGTGAAGAACGCGATTCCGCTGCACGACTACGCGCGGCCGGAGGACGCGGCCGGCGCGGCGCTGCTGCTCGCGTCCGACGCGGGGCGCTACATCACCGGCGCGACGCTTCTCATGGACGGCGGGCTCAGCCTTCCGGGTTGAGACACGCGACGGCTTGGCGCAAAAGACGGAATACATGCAAGAAAGGAACAGAGACATGGCAAGAGTTCTTCTAATCGGTGCCGGCGGCGTCGCCGGCGTGGCCGCCGCCAAGATGGCCCAGAACCCCGAAACGTTCGGCGAGCTGCTGATCGCGTCCCGCACCGAGGCGCGCTGCAAGGCGATCAAGGCCGATATCGAAAAGCGCCCGTGGTTCGCCGCGAAGGGCGTGACGACGAAGATCACGACGGCGCAGATCGACGCGATGGACGTGCCGCGCCTCACCGCGCTCATCAAGGAATACAAGCCCGACCTCGTGATGAACATCGCGCTCCCGTACCAGGACCTCGCGATCATGGACGC
>Ga0310697_10002316_pt1 | contig 20470 bp, 15 predicted proteins | sample 172DNAGHGlowgp2_FD_203883 | JGI IMG/M metagenome (GOLD analysis project Ga0310697, IMG submission 203883) | Sheep rumen microbial communities from Palmerston North, Manawatu-Wanganui, New Zealand - 1728 DNA GHGlow gp2 (v2) (version 2) | ecosystem: Host-associated > Mammals > Digestive system >... | reverse complement strand
AGAGGGCGGGATTTTGGCTTCCCACCCTCTTGGGTTTCATTCTGATGCTTCGCTTTACTTCAGGCCGTTCCAAGTGCCGCTGATGATCTTGCACATGGTGTAAAGAGCAGGGCGTTTGTTCCATAGGCGTCGAATGTGTACGTTGTTTTTTGCAGCGTTACTTAAAATAAGGTATAGGAAGGCGGTTGCGAATTTTATTTTTTTCCTTTTAGGACATTAAAATGTTAGGATTGAAAAAATAGTGGTAATTTTGCAGCTTCATTTTTTTCAAAAACAGAACACAAAATGCATAAGATATTCGTACCAGTCTACCAATACTTCAGCAAGCGCAAAACATTGATGTACATTATTTTAGTGGCAACGTCACTGGTTTTTCTCTTTTTTGGACTGAAAGTCAAATACGAGGAAGACATCACGAAGTTGCTGCCCGAGTCGAGCGTGGAAAGCCAGTTGGCGTTCAGCTCCATCCAGCTCAAGGACAAGATTTACATCCAAATGACCTCTGCTGACGAGCCACAGTCGCCGGAGGTGCTTTGTGAGCGCATGGACGAGTTCGTCGATTTGCTCTATGCCAAGGACTCGTCGCACCGTTTCATTTCCAACGTGCTTTACAGGATTGAGCCTGAGTTGGGCTTCAATGCGCTTGATTTTGTGTTGGGACATCTGCCCTCGTTTGTCGACACAACTGCATATTCTGACTTCGAAAAGGCCTTGCAGCCCGAGGCCGTCGAAACGCAGATGTGGGTCAACTACAACCAGATGATGGAGGACGAAACGGGCGACATCACGCAAATGATTGCCTACGACCCGCTCAACCTGCGCAAGGCTGTTTTGGGCGATGCCATCGATGGCGCCATGGCCAACTTCAACGTCATTGACGGACATTTGTTCTGCCCTGACAGTACTGTGGCGCTCGCCTATCTTGCCCCCGCTTTCCGCTCATTGGATTCGTGGTCGTCGACGGCCTTCAGCAAGATGCTCGCCAAAGCCCAGAAAGAGTTTGAAGCCGCTCATCCCGACGTGAAAGTACACGCCCATGGCGACCCCATCGGCAGCGTTTCCAATGCCGGACGAATCCGCTCCGACTTGGTGCTGACCGTCGGCATCTCCCTGGTTTTGATTCTGATACTTATCGGGTTGTGTTTCAGGAGCATGTCCTTCATCTGGGAAATGCTGATCCCAATCGTTTATGGTGCGGCTTTCTCGTTGGCCTGCATCTATTGGATCAAAGGTGGCATGTCGCTCATGGCCTTGGGACTGGGAGCCATCGTGTTGGGCGTGGCCATCAGCTATTGCCTGCATGTGCTCATCCACCATTTCTTCGTCGGTGACCCCGAAAAGATGCTTACTGACGAAGCCACTCCGGTGTCACTGGGCTGCCTCACCACCGTGGGCGCGTTCTGTAGCTTGCTCTTCACCGAGAGCGACTTGCTCCGCGACTTTGGCCTTTTCGCATCGCTCTCCTTGTTGGGAAGCACCATCTTCAGCCTTGTTTTCCTGCCACATTTCCTGCCAAGACATAAGGCCGCTGCCGACAGCAAGACGTTCCGCCGTATTTCGCGGCTCAACAACCTGCCTTTCGACAAGAAACCGTGGTTCCTCGCGCTGATAGTGATTATTCTCGTGGTGGGTATCGTGTTCTCGTATAAAGTGAAGTTCGACAGCGACTTGCGCAACCTCGACTACAACTCGCCCGCCGAAGTGCAAGCCGAAAGCCTCTTCAACGAAAAGAACAACGACGGTTTCTTCCACCTGTATTTCGCCACCGTCAGCACCGACATCGACGAGGCCTTGGAAGCCGACAAACTGCTGATGGTGAAGCTGGACTCGCTGAAGCAAAAAGGCTATGTCCATAGCTATACCGACATGATTCCCAAGCTTTTCGTCACGCAAAAAGACCAAGAGCTGCGCATCGCCAAATGGAACGAATACTGGACCGAGGAACGCAAGGCCGAGGCCATCCGATTGGTCGACAAGGGTGCTCGCGATTTCGGCCTCGACCCGATGATGTTCTATGAGTTCAAGGACCTTTTGAATACCGACTTCGAAGCCGCCTCGCTCATGGAAAGCGGCGTGGTGCCGCCCAACCTCTTAGGCAATTTCATCGAATGTAACGCCGACAACCAATACATGGTATTTACCGACGTCTCGATGCAATTCGATGAGAAAGACATCGTCACCGACGCATTGGTGCTCAACCCCAAGACCTTCGTGCTGGAACCGTTCTACTACTGCAAGAGCATGGTGGAGATCATCCACGACGACTTCAACATCGCCGTCTGGATTTCGTCGCTGTTCGTGCTGATTATCTTGTTAGTTTCGTTCCGCAACCTCATCACAGCCTTGCTGTCGTTCCTGCCTATGGTGCTGAGTTGGTTCATGGTGCAAGGCTACATGGCCCTCCTTGGCTTGGAATTCAACCTTATTAATATAGTCATCGCCACCTTCATTTTTGGCGTGGGCGTGGACTATAGCATCTTCATCACTGAGGGACTGCTCACGCAGGCGCGAACGGGCAACGCCGACGTACTTACCTGGCACAAGGTGGCCATCTTCTTCTCGGCCGTCATCCTCGTCATCGTGGTCACTTCGTTGCTCTTTGCCGTGCATCCCGCCATCCGTTCCATCGGCCTGATTACGCTCATCGGCATGGCTTCGACGATCATGATTTCCTACTCGCTGCAGCCTTTCGTCTTCTGGAAGCTGATGAAGTGGCCTCGGTATCAGCGCAGCGTGGTGAAGAAGGAAAAGACAACTAAAAAACTAAAATGAACAGAATCAATGAATTGGACGGCCTGACATTTGCTGCCATGCTCCGCCAAGGCGCGGTGCAATTGGGCAAGGACAAGACTGTCATCAACGACCTGAATGTCTTCCCCATCCCTGATGGCGACACAGGCGACAACATGCTAATGACCCTCAAAGCGGGTTGCGCGGCATTGCCAACGTTGGAGTCGTCAGACCGAGGAACGAAGCAATCCATACGTATGCTTTCCGCAACAGCCTCAGCTGCCTCCTCGGGCATGTTGCTGGGCGCGAGAGGCAACTCGGGTGTCATCCTTTCCCGCATTTTCGCGGGTTTGGCCAAAGGTTTGAAGGACGTGGCCGAGGCCGACACATTGGCCTTCGCCAAAGCTATGCAATCGGCTGTGGACGAGGCTTATAAGGCCGTTCCGGTGCCCGTCGAAGGCACCATCATCACCGTCTTGCGCGAAGGCGTGGCCGCTGCCGATGCCAGCTTGGACTTGAACCGTTATTTCGAGGCCTTGACAGAAGCCATGCAAACCTCGTTGGACCACACGCCCGAACTGCTGCAAGTGCTGAAAGACGCCGGAGTGGTCGACAGCGGCGGCGCGGGACTGCTGAGTATCTTCAGAGGCATGAACGACGCGCTGAACGGCAACATCTCAGAAGAGGACATCGCCCCAACGACGGCTTCTGCTCCTACCGTTGAGCTTGACAAATTCACTGAAGACAGCCGTCTGGAATTCGGCTATTGCACCGAGTTCCTGCTCCGCCTGATGCGCTCCAAAGTCGACCTCGATACCTTCGACGAGCAAGTGATTTTCGATTATCTGAACCGCGTGGGCGAGTCGGTGGTGGCGTTTCGCGAAGGCACTATAATAAAGGTGCATGTGCACACCTTCACACCAGGAGAAATCCTCAACCACTGCCAACAATACGGCGAGTTCCTGACGCTCAAGATTGAGAACATGACCTTGCAGCACCACCAGACGGTGAACCAAAACAACGCCTCGTTCAAGCTGCCGCCCAAGACGTATGGTGTCGTGACGGTGGCTTCGGGCGAAGGCCTCATCAGCGCGTTCCACGAAATCGGTGCCGACGTGGTGATTGAAGGCGGCCAGACCATGAACCCTTCGACACAGGACTTCTTGGACGCTTTCGCCAACATCAACGCCCAACACATCCTCGTTTTCCCCAACAACAAGAACATCAAAATGGCCGCCGACCAAGCCGCCGAGCTTTACAAAGATGCTGACATTCATGTGCTTCCTTCGGCCACCGTCGGCGAAGGCTACTACGGCATAGGCTACATCGACCGCGACAATACCAACGTCGACGAAGTCATCGAGAGCGTCACTGAAATGATGCAGTCCGTGCTGACGGGCATGGTCTCCACCGCCATCCGCGATGCCGAGGGCGACAGGGTGACCGTCCGCAAGGGCGATTTTGTGGGCTATAGCGGCAAGCAGTTGCTTGCGGACAGCCCAAGCCGATTGGAGGCAGCCTTGGCGCTTTGCGAGCGCATCGGGGCCGCCGAGCGCGACGTGATGCTGGTGTTTTTCGGCAAGGAAGTGCCACAAAACGAGGCGGAAACGCTCGTCGCGGAACTGACCGTCAAATACAAGAACCTTGAAATTATGTTGAACAACGGCGCACAGCCGGTTTATGATTATATCTTTGTGTTATGCTGACCTTTTTTAGCGATACGGATTGCGACATCACTCCCAAGGAGTGTGCCGCATGTGGCATCAAACTCATCAGTATGCCTTATACCATTGGGAATCAGGTGATTTACCCATACGTCGATTACGAGGAGTTCGACTCGCGCAAGTTCTACGACATGCTCCGTGCCGGCACCATGCCGACCACTAGTGCCATGAGCGAGGAAGCCTACATCGGCTATTTCGAGCCTGAATTTGCTGCTGGCAACGACATCCTTTATGTGCATTTCTCTTCGGGCACGTCGAACACCTTCACCATCATGAATCAAGCGGTGGAGAAACTGAAAGCCAAGTATCCCGAGCGGAAGTTCTACGAAGTTGACACGTTAGGTATCAGTGCATTGTGTTACAATGTCGTCCTCGAAGTGGCCGATCTTTTGAAAGCTGGCAAGACCGCTGAGGAAATCGTGGAGTGGGCCAAGGTGGAAGTGCCGAAGTTCCCGATGTATTTCTTTGCCGACGACCTGAAGTTTTTCCGTCGCAGTGGTCGCGTGAGCGGATTAGCTGCCACGATGGGAGGCTTCATCGGCATCCGTCCCATCATTTATTTGGATAACGCAGGCAAGATGGTTTCCATCGGCAAGGAAACGGGGCGTGTCAAAGCCATCGCCCGACTGGTGAAATACGTCGAAGAACTGGGCGAGGACGTGAAAGCCCACCGCGTAGTCATCGGCCACAGCGATTGCCCCGACATCGCCGCCGAAGCCGAGCGACAACTGAAGGAGAGGTTCGGCCAAGACCTGAACGTTGTCACCACCGTCGTCAACCCGACCATCGGAAGCCACTGCGGTCCCAATGGCCTCGGCATTTGCTTCCACGCCAAACACAGATAAAAACAGCCCCGTAGGGGCGACATAACAATAAGCAGGCGACGTAAGTCCCTGTAGTCAGGCGACGTAAGTCTCTGCAAAAAACAGCAAAATGATCGTCATCGAAAAAGTAACCACCAAGAAGCAGCAAAAGGAATTCCTCAACTTCCCGCTGAAGCTCTACAAAGGGAATCCCTACTACACGCCGCCGTTATATATGGACGAGAAGAAAATCTTCCGTAAGGACTTCGTTTACAATGACATGTGCGAATCGGTCTATTTCAACGCCTACAAAGACGGCCAGATGGCTGGACGCATTTCGGGCATCCTGCAACGGGCAGCCAACGAAAAGACGGGCAAACGGCAAGTGCGCTTCTCGCATTTCGATGTCATTGAGGACGAGGAAGTTGCATATGCCTTGCTGAAAACCGTCGAAGACTGGGCCAGGCAAATCGGGATGAACGAAGTCGTGGGGCCTTTAGGCTACTCCGACCTTGAGCGCGAAGGACTGCTCATCGAAGGGTTCGACTATCCGGCCACCTTCGAGGAAAGTTACAACTATGCTTATTACCAGCCCTTTATCGAGGGTTATGGCTACGAAAAGGACGTGGATTGGACGGGAAGCCGCCTCCGTATTCCCAAGGACTATGACGGCGAGGTGGACAAATTGGCCGCCTTCGTGATGAAGCGATACAACCTACATCTCGGCATGGCACGCAACACCAACGATTTCCTCAAGAAATACGCCGACGGCATCTTCGAGCTGTTGGACAAGTCCTACGAATTGCTCTACGGCACCGTGCCTTTTACCGAGGGCATGAAAAAGATGATGATCGACAATTTCCGCCTTGTCATCGACGTGAAAAACGTGGCCGTCATCCTCGACGAGAACGACAAGATGATTTGTTTCGGCATCGCTTTCCCGGGCATCGGCGACGCGGTGCGGCCTTCGGGCGGACGACTGACCCCCGCCGCTTTGCTTCGTGTGCTGAAAGCCCTGAGAAAGCCTTCCGTCATCGACTTGTGCCTCATCGGAGTGGACCCCGAATGGCTCAATCGTGGCGTGAGCGTCATCATTTCAGCTGAGATGATGAAGATGCTTAGAAATGTGGAATACGCCGAAACCAACGCCAATCTTGAGGATAACTATGCCATCCAAAACCAATGGAAGCGTTTCGACGAACAGAAAATCAAACGTAGAAGATGTTATATTAAGGCCTTATGATCAAAATGCTCATAGACTGCTTCGGCGGCGACCACAGCCCCGAGGCCAATGTGGACGGCGCCTTGGCTGCCCAAGCCAAGCTTGCCGACCTGCACCTTATCCTGACGGGCGACGAAACCGCGTTGCAGCATTGCCTGAAAAACAAGACTTACGATGCTTCGCGCTTGGAAATCGTCCACGCGCCCGAAGTCATTGGTTGCGACGAGCGCCCCATCGATGTCATTCGTCTGAAAAAGGAAAGCTCGATGATCAAGGCTATCAGGATGTTGCGCGACCAAGACGACATCTCGGCCATGGTCAGCACGGGTTCGACGGGAGCCTTGGTGGCCGCCGCCCTGACCCGCATCGGTCGGGTGAAAGGCGTCATCCGTCCCGCGTTTTGTCCCATCCTGCCCACCATGAACGGGGGTCTCGTCGGCATCTGCGACAGCGGAGCCAACGTGGAGGTCACGCCCGAACATTTGAGGCAATTCGCCATCATGTCGAGCCTCTATATGGAAAAAGTCTATGGTATTGAAAAACCGAGAGTTGCGTTGCTCAATGTGGGAAAAGAAGCTGAAAAAGGCGACGAGATACGACAAAAGGCACACTTTTTGCTAAGCGAGACCCCGGAAATCCATTTTGTGGGCAACATGGAGAGTCGCGACTTGCTGTCGGGCAACTACGATGTGGTGGTTTGCGACGGTTTTTCGGGCAATGTGTTGGTGAAGACCACGGAAGGCACCGCTCTTGAACTGCTGAAGAAGTTGAAGAAGGACATCTATTCGCGCACTTTATATAAAATAGGTGCCTTGCTGATGAAGCGGATGTTCGACGAGGAGAAGGAGTTCATGAACTACCAAAACTATGGCGGTAGTGTGCTTCTCGGCACCTCGAAGACGGTGGTGAAAGGTCACGGATCGAGCAAGGCCACGGCGGTGGAGAAGTGCATCGAACAGGCCTACAAGATGGAAACCAGCGCGTTAACCTTGCGAATGGAAGAGATTATCATGAAGTATGAACATTATGAGTTTTGAGTTATGAGGTATGAGGTGAACGAAATAATCTTGAATTTTGAATCTTAAATCATAAATACATGTACGAAGAAGTTAAAACCATCCTTGCGCGCCAGTTGCGCATCGCACCCGAAAGAGTCACCTTGGACGCACATATCAAGCGTGACCTCGGTGCCGATTCCGTCGACATCCTGCAACTTCTGATGCGGCTTGAAGACGATTATGGCATCACCATCCCCGACCAGGAATTGGCCAAGTTTGAAACCGTAAACGATGTAGTCACTTTTTTAGATACTTTACAAAAATGAAGCACATTACACTGATTATCATTGCCTTGCTGTTTTCAGTCTCGGCATTCGCACAAAACACATTCGACACCGATTTCACCCAGACCAAGGTGATGAAGATTTCGGGCAAGACCACCAACAAAGTCGGTCATATCACCTTTGACGGTAACGACCAGCTGTCGATGATTTACAGTGAACCTGAAGACGATTATTTCATCATCGATGGCAACATGGTGAAAATCAAGATGGACGGAAAAAAAGCCGACCTCGATGCCGAAAAGGTGAAGATGGTCAAACTGCAACGCTCCACGCTGCTCAATTGCCTGAAGGGCAACTGGGAACAAGCCGCCGAAGACAACAATGCCGACCTCACCGTGACCGAATCGGATGGCGAACGTAATATTGTCATCAAGGCGAAGGGCAAGGTGCCGAAGGGCGGCTATTCGTCGGTGGAAATCACCTATCGCCTCTCCGACGGCATGATGACCAAGATGATCTTGGAAGAAGCCATTGGAATCCAGAACACTTACGAGATGAAATAGGCCCGTCCAGCCCTCATCCCTATTTTTGCTAGGTTGCAGAGGCAAATTTCATCAAAAATGACGAGGCCATGCAATGGATTTTTTTTCCAATTTTGCATTCGTAAAACCTATTTGTCATGGCACATCATCATCACGAACATGAAGAATGTTGCGAACACGAGCATCATCATGAGCACGAAGGCGGCCTGAAAGGGCAAATCATCAAGATTGCCATTGCGGTGGTGCTACTTGTTGCAGCAGTTATCATCGAGAAAAACAGCAACTTGCCCACTTGGCAGTTGCTGCTCGTTTATTTGGTTCCTTATCTTTTCATCGGCTTCGACACGCTCAAGGAGGCGGCTGAAGGTTTGGCTCACGGCGAGGCCTTCAACGAGCATTTCCTGATGGCCATTGCCACGATTGGAGCCTTGTGCATCGGGTTCTTGCCCGGTGCCGAGACCCAGTTTCCCGAAGCGGTTTTCGTCATGTTGTTTTTCCAAGTCGGCGAACTTTTTGAAGGTTATGCCGAAGGAAAGAGTCGCGAAAGCATAGCTCATTTGATGGACATTCGTCCCGACGTGGCCAATGTGGAACGCGATGGGAAAGTGGAAAGTGTTAGCCCTGAGCAGGTTGCGATAGGGGAGACGCTCATCGTCAAGCCGGGCGAAAAAGTGCCGCTGGACGGCGTGATTATCGAAGGCCGCACCTCTTTGAATACGGTGGCGCTGACGGGCGAGAGCGTCCCGCGTGAGGTGGCTGAGGGTGACGAGATTATTTCGGGTTGCGTCAATCTTTCAGGCATGGTAAAGGTGCGCACCACCAAGACCTTTGGCGAAAGCACGGTCTCGAAAATCATTGATTTAGTGGAAAATGCCACCGAAAGCAAGTCGAAAAGCGAGACGTTCATCACGCGCTTTGCGCGAATTTATACGCCTGTCGTCGTTTTTGCTGCCATTGCATTGGCCATACTGCCGCCTCTATTCATGGCACTTTCAGCGCCTAACTTTCAACTCTCGACTTTCAACGCCCAATTCCCAATTTGGCTTTATCGCGCCTTGATGTTCCTCGTGGTGTCGTGTCCGTGTGCGTTGGTCATCAGTGTGCCGCTCACGTTTTTTGGGGGTATTGGCGGAGCTTCGCGCAAGGGCATCCTCATCAAAGGCTCAAGTTTCATGGACGTTTTGTCGAAAGTCGACACGGTGGTTTTCGACAAGACGGGTACTTTGACACACGGCCAGTTTGCCGTTACGGCAGTGCATCCCGACAAGTGTGACGAGCAGCATTTGCTGCATCTTGCGGCGCACGTCGAGCATTTTTCGACGCATCCCATCGGAGCGGCATTGCGCGATGCCTTCCCCGACGAAGCCACCGACGGTTGCTTGGTGAGCGATGTGGAGGAAATTGCCGGTCAGGGTGTGCAGGCTAATGTGGCAGGCAAGATCGTTTGCGTCGGCAACACCAAGATGATGGATGCCGTGGGCGCTCAATGGCATGATTGTCATCATATTGGCACCATCATACATGTGGCCATCGATGGAGAATATGCGGGGCATATTGTCATCAACGACAAGGTGAAAGAGGATAGCGCAGAGGCTATTGCGGCACTAAAATCGTTGGGTGTCAGCCGTACTGTGATGCTCACTGGCGACCGCAAGGAAGTGGCCGAAGACGTGGCCAAGCAGCTTCAGCTTTCGGATTATCACGCTGAACTTTTGCCCGCTGACAAGGTTGCATGTGTTGAGCAATTGCTCAATTCTAAACCCTCAAATCACAACGCTCAACTTGCCTTCGTGGGCGACGGCATCAACGATGCTCCCGTTTTGGCCCGCGCTGACGTGGGCATTGCCATGGGCGGCTTGGGCAGCGATGCCGCCATCGAAGCCGCCGATGTGGTGCTGATGGACGACAGGCCCTCGAAGATTGCCTTAGCCATACGCATTGCGCGACGCACTTTGGGCATCGCCAAGCAAAACGTCGTTTTTGCCATTGGCGTGAAAGTTGCCGTACTCATTTTGGCCGCTTTTGGCGTTGCCACGATGTGGATGGCCGTCTTTGCCGATGTGGGCGTTACGGTCATCGCCGTGCTGAACGCCATGCGGGCTTTGAAAGCATAGCTTTTTACAGCGACCTCAGCGAAACCGCGAAACCACCGCAAGGTGCCATCCTCAGTTTCAGCTTTGATTTGGCCGTCACCGTTTTCTTGGTGATGGTGTAGGCTTGCGCATTGTAGTTGTCGCCTGGAATTCCGCTGGCGTCTTTGGCATCGCAATAGATGGTGGCCTCGTATTTCGTGCCAGGTTTCAGGAAATCCAATTTCACTTCAACTTCGCGGGCGTTTTCGTCGGTGATGCCGCCAACATACCACACGTCGTGCGGTTCGGCGTGCCAAAGGTCTTCAATTGTGGCGTTGTCGGGCAAGGCATACACGAACTTGGTGGTATTGGAAACCACGCCTTTTTTGCCATCGGGCAGCGCCGACACGCCTTCGGCGGCTTTGTTCAGGCTGGAGAGTTTCGGGTGACGGGCGGTGACGATGTAAGCGCCAGGTTCGGCTTCGAGGTAAAGGGTTTTGTCCCAGTCGACGGCCACGTCCTTGATGAATTGGAAGGCATCCATGAAAGGCTCGTAATGCTCGGGGAAGTCGGCGGCCATTTGCAGCGGCGAGTAGAAGGTCACATAAAGGCCCAATTGGTTGCAGATGGTGGTCCACATTTGTTTGCCCCAAGGAACGATTTTGCCCATGTCGGTTTCAAAAATACCAGGCGTGTAGTCCATCGGGCCGCCTTGCAAACGGGTGAATGGCAGGATGGAAGTGTGTCCGGGGTGGATACGCTCGCGGAATTCAGTGCCCATCGCGCTCTCGTTGCCGATCATGTTGGGCCAGGTGCGGCAAAGTCCCGTAGGACGCACGGCTTCGTGAGCGTTCACCATGATGTGATGCTTTGCGGCTTCGGTGATGGCATAGTGGTAGTGGTTGTTGATGGGCTGGCTGTAGTGGCCTTCGGCGTAGGGGATGATGGTGCCCACATAGCCGCTCTTCACGGCATTGTAGCCATATTGGTTCATCAGGTTATAGGCTTGTTCCATCCAGCGCTCGTAATTCACTGTGGATGCGGAGCTTTCGTGGTGCATGATGAGGCGGATGCCTTTCTCGTGGGCATATTTGTTCAAGGCGGGCAGGTCGAAGTCGGGGTAGGGGGTGAGGAAGTCGAAAACGAGTTCCTTTTGCTTGCCGTACCAGTCTTCCCAGCCGATGTTCCAGCCTTCGATGAGCAGGGCATCGAAGCCGTGGGCGGCGGCAAAGTCGATGTAGCGGCGCACGTTGTCGTTGTTGGCGCCGTGGTTGCCCGTGGGCTTGGCATGGATGTAGTCGGTCTCGCCGATTCTGACCGATGGGTAGTCGCTCGTATAGGACCAGCTGCTCTTGCCCGAAATCATCTCCCACCAAACGCCCATGTATTTCACGGGGTGAATCCACGAAACATCTTCAAGGGCGCAAGGGTCGTTGAGGTTGAGGATGAGGCGCGAAGCAAGCACGTCGGTCGCCGAAGAGCAGACCATGACGGTGCGCCAGGGCGTGTGGCAAGGTGCGTTGAGTCGTCCTTTGTAGCCCGAAGCATCGGGGCAGAGGAAGGCGTGAAACACCATGTTTTTGTCGTCGAAATCGAGATGCATGGTCGGGAAGTCGAGCGTGGCAGCTTCGTGGATGTTGACGTAAAGCCCGTCGTCAGTCTTCATCTGCAATGCGGTTTGGACGCCTGTTTCGGAGAAGGCCGTCCAAGGCCAGCCGCCGTGTTCGTGGCCTTTTTCCCACAAGCCGCGAATTTCGGAGAGCCTCGACTCGGTGTAGTTGTACTCCTGCGTGTCCAAGTCGCCGGGAATCCACCAGGCCGTGTGGTCGCCCGCCATGGCAAATTCGGTCATTTCTTCCTTGAACCAAAAGCAAGCCAAGGCGTTGGGAGTGGGAAACTCGTAGCGGAAGCCGAGGCCGTCGTCGTAGAGCCTGAAGCGGATTTGCATCACCGTGGCCCTCGTTTTTGTCGATTCGTCCATGCTTTCAACGGAGCCGATGGGCTGTTCCAAGGTGACCAGCATTTCGTTATAGTGGTTGCGGATTTGTGCTTCTTCGCCCCAGACGGGTTCCCAAGTCTCGTCGAAGGTGCTGTATTTCGTGTCCTTCAGCACGAAAGCGTGGTAGAGGTCGTCGCGCCATTCGAGGGTGAACCCCATGCGTGAGGGCAGTACGATAGGTTTCCCGACACGGTCGAGCGCATATTGCGGCACACCGTCGACCACGGCGAATTTCAGCTCCAATTGTCCGTCGGGGCTTTGCAGTTTCACGGCCTCAGCGGGCATGGCTTTGACGTTTCTTTCTTGCGAGAAACCGAAAAATGGCATGGCGAGGCAGGCTATTAATAATAGGAGTAGGTTGTGTTTTTTCATGTTTTTGAGATTTAATGTTGGCGCAAAGGTAGGAAAAACTTTTCTTTGCACCAAAAACATCCTATCTTTGCAGCAAATTTTAGAACGATATAATTATGAACGACTTCATCTACAACATTCCGACGAAGGTTTACTTCGGTCGCGACCAACTGAAACATTTAGGCTTTGAACTCAAGCAATACGGCACCCGCGTGCTGATGACCTACGGCGGCGGCTCCATCAAGAAAATTGGGCTTTACGACCGCATTGTCAAGGAAATCAAGGATGCAGGCCTCGAACTTTTCGAACTCTCTGGCATTGAACCCAATCCGCGCATCGACTCGGTCAGGAAAGGCGTGAAAATGTGCAAGGAAAACCACATCGACGTTCTGCTCGCCGTGGGTGGTGGTTCCACCATCGATGCCACCAAAATCATCGCTGCCGGCGCTTGCGTCGATCACGACCCTTGGGATTTCATGGACCTTGCGAAACGCGCTCCCATCAACAAGGCTTTGCCCATCGTCAGCATACTGACGCTTTCGGCCACTGGCTCTGAGATGGACACGGCAGCCGTCATCAGCAACCCCGAGACGCAGGACAAAATCGGTCGCCTCGACCCCAACTTGTTCCCCAAGGTGTCTTTCTTGGACCCGACCAACACATTCAGCGTCAGCCCTTACCAGACGGCTTGCGGCTCGGCCGACATCCTTTCGCATCTTTTTGAGGTCTATTTCAACATGGATCAGGACCTCTACATGCTCGACTGCTTCATGGAAGGCCTGATGAAGACCGTCATCAAATACGCCCCCATTGCCATGCGCGAACCCGACAACTACGAAGCCCGCGCCAACCTCATGTGGACCTCATCGTGGGCCATCAACGGCTTCATCAACGGCGGCAAGCGCAAGGAATGGAGCTGCCACCCGATGGAGCACGAGCTTTCGGCGGTCTACGACATCACCCACGGTCTCGGCTTGGCCATCCTCACCCCGCGTTGGATGGAATACTGCTTGGACGAAACCAATGTGTCGAAATATGTGCAATTCGGCGTCAACGTTTTCGGCATCGACCCGACCTTGGCCCCGATGGACATCGCCCACAAGGCCATCAATATGCTCAGCGACTTCCTTTTCAACACCTTGCAACTGAAGCGCACCTTCCCAGAAGTCGGCATCGACCGCACACACTTCGCCCAAATGGCCAAAAAGGCCGTCAACGGAGGCGTGTTGCCAGGCTTCAAGCCGCTCACGCAAGAGGACGTGGAGAAGATTTATGAGATGTGCATGAAATAGTTTGGAGTCATCGGATTTAAAACGCAAACTCATACTTGGCCCCAACCCAGCCTCGGAAGCCGGTTTCGCGGGTGTAGGATTTCAGTTTTGTTCCCTCAGCGTTGGCATCCACCACTTTGTCGATGACGTAATCTCCTAAAACATAGAAATTCAAAGTGCTGCTCTTGCTCAACCTGACATCCACGCCGATTGAGCCTCGCACGCGATTGAGGTAGCTGCCGTTGAAGCCCGTGAGGAACCAACCCGCTTCGCCAGTCTCGGAATAGTCGTCCACGGTGTAATAGGTGGTGCCGTCGAAAGCAGCCTCAATGACGGGTGCGTTGAGATAGTTGCGAAGCTCGACGTAAGCGTAAGGCGACCATCTGCCGTAGCGATTCTTGTAGCGAATCATCAGGCGGCTCTTGAGGGTCAGCTCGTCGGCGGGGTTTTGATACACGTTGTAGTCGCCCGTGCGGTGGGTCAGCTGGAAACGTTCCCTGAGCGACAAGTTCCATTCGCCGAAATGCAGCGTTCCCGTCACGTCGGCCATGGCACGATGACGTGCGTTTTTGAAGGCCTTCTCGGTCGAGCTGTAGCCGTTGATTAAGGCGTAACCGAGGCCTAATTTGATGTTGGGATGCACCTTGTAAGTCATTCGAAGCGTCGTGTGGAAACGGTCGAAGGCGCTGAAATTCTGGTCGAAGCGCACTTCCTCTTCAAGCGAAACGTGCAAACCACGGGTGATTCTTTTGTCCAATGTAACCGCGAGGCGACCGCCAAATTCGGGGGTGAGCGCGACGTCGGTTTGGGCTGCTGCTAAAATGGGGAATAACACTCCCAATGCCAATATGATAATGTGTTTTCTGTTCATAATTCGAATTTCTTTTTTTGGGCAAGGGTTTACACCGCCTGCCTATTGTCTGCCGTCCCTACGGGACTAAAACGGTCCATGACCACCACCACCTGGGCCACCGCCACCGCCGTTGCCGCCTGTGTAGGACGAAAGGCTGACCAAGGTGCCGCCTGTGATATATGGGCTTTCAAAAAGCAAGCCTTCTAAATGGCTTGTGCCATTCGAGGCTGAAACGCCAGACTGCAAAACAGGTGTGGCTGCACCCGAAACCACCAATGGGGTTCCGCCTCTCGAAGGGGTCATGAAAGCCCACGTCGTGCCGTCAACGGTCATGGCGTACCATGTGTTTTGCGACCACGAAGCGGCTGAATAGCAGCTCTGCGAGAGCGACGAGCCGCTTTCCAAGCCACCAATGGCGATGAGTGTGCCGCCGGTGAGATACATCTTGTAGCCGCCTTCGGTGTTGGCGTCGATGGCCACTTCGGGCGAGGTGGTTCCCGTCACGAAGACAACGCCGCCTTTGAGGTAGAAATTGCCGTTGGCATCGAAGCTGTCGTTGCCTGCGCTGTAGCCGTAGACGTAGCCCCCGCTGATGGTGAAGTCGCTGCCCGAGTTGATGGCATCGTCGGCTTGCGAGATGGCCACCACTTCGACGTCGGTAATTGTGATGCTTCCCTTGGCCTCGATGGCTTCGTGCGACGAGCTGTTGACAGTCACTTGTCCACCCGTAAACAAAAGGTTGCCATCGCACTTGATGCCTTTGGCCGCAACGCTTTCGGTGCTGCTGTTGTTGCCGCCGCCAGGGAAACCGCCGCCTCCGTTCGAGCCGTAGTTGCTTCCTTGGGCGTAGACTTCAACGGTGCCGCCGTCGAAATAGCCGTTGCCGTCGCAGCTGATGCCCTTGCCGCCGGTGCCCGTGTTGGTGATGCTGAGGGTGCCGTCGTTCATCCTGAAATAGCCGTCGGCCTTGATGCCAGCCGAGCCGGTGTATTCGCCGTCTTCGTCGTCGTAGGCCGTGCCGCCCGAAACGTTGATGGTGGTTTGGCCTCCGTTGATGATGACGTAGCCGTCCGTGCTGAGTCCTTTTTTCATGTTTGCCGAGGTGCTCACGGTGAGCGTGCCGCCCGAAACGAGGATGTGGTCCTGGCCGCGCATTCCGTGTCCGGCTGAGGAGGTGACGTCAACGCTCCCCGATTGGAAATGCAGATAGTCGTCGGAAACGATGCCGTTTTTGCCCGTGGCCACCACGCTGAGGCTGCCGTCGCCGCAGAAGATGAACTGGCCTTCGCCAAACATGGCCGCCTTTTCGTCTTCGGTCGAGGGCGTGTCGGTGTAGGACGTGCCGTCGGCAAGATAGCTGTCGCCCGTCAGCTTGATGAAGGTGCGCTTCCCCTTGTTCGGGTCCGACAGTGGGCCTTGCACGTTAATGGCCGCGCCGTTGGGGTTGGTGATGTGGGCGCCGTTGAGCGTAATGCCTTGCCTGTTGGAGCTATACAACTTGAAGAAGCCGTCCGAGGTCGTCCCCGAAAGCTCGTACATCACGTATTCATTGCCGCTGTAAACGATGGTCACGTCATTGCCGTTGATGGTGACCGCGAAGTCGTCGGTAGTGCCTTCAACAGTGGCGTCGCCGTTCGTGGAAAACACGACGCTGACCGTTTGCGCGAAAGTGGTGTTGGCGATGTCGTCGTCGGCCGTGTCGGTCGCAATCGGGTCAATCTCCACGATGTTGTCCTTTTGGCAGCCCGAGGCGAGCAAGGCCAAAATGCCGAAAAGCAGCGCGAGTTTTAATGTTAGTCTATTCATGGCTGGAGATGTTTGGGTTTGGTTTGCTTCCATTGGAATAACGCTAATAATGGTGAAAAAGTATCTTTGTGCTATTGCAAACAACAGGTAAAAGAAAACTCCTACGGAGTATAGCCCATTGATTCATTGCGCTTTGTTACTAAAAGAAAGCTCCTGCGGAGCGTTTTTGTTGGTTTCCTTTCCCGATTATGTTGTCTGAGGAAAATGGAGGGATTGCCGTTAGGCTCGCCCTCCCGTTAAATTAATGCGAATATAGAATGAAAATGAGTAGCTCGTCGACTGCCGAAAACAGCAATCAACGAAGTTTGATGAGTTTTTTCCCGTTTTGTATGTAAACGCCTTGGAAATCGTCAGGCAAGGATTTGCCGAGGCAGCGACCATCAAGGGTGTAGATGTTGCCGTCATTGATTGTCGTTTCGTCCTCGTTTTCGTCGATTCCCGTTCCGTTGTTGATGGTTCCAGAACCTGACAGACTGGTATAAGTCAATGTGTGGCCATTGGTGTTGATGGTGCCGTTGTTGACGATGGCACAGACCGAGGTGTTGGCCGTCAGGTTCCATGTTGCACCGCTGTTGACGGTCACGTTTGCTGTGTATCCTGCGTCATACTTCACCTGGCCGCTGTAGGTGCCGTTTGAAAGCACAAGGGTGCCGATGGCGCCATTAGTGCTCCATTGGTCGTCGTCCATGACGTACATGAGAATGCCGCTGGGCACGTTGATGGTGCAGTTGTCGAGTGTGCAGGTGGCATTGACGGCTGTGGCCACTTCGAGCAGAGGGGCGCTTTCGTCGGTCATGGTCAGCGAAGTGCCGGTGATGGTCATCACGGGGTTGTAGCCCGAGGCATCGCCGCTGCCGCTTTGCATCATCAGCAGGCCGCGTTCGCTACTGCCGCTGGTCATGGTGCAGTTGGTCATGCTGATGTCGTTGTCGCCTTCGATGACGGCCATCTCGCCTTGTGCCGACATGCCGGTCAGGTTGGTGGCCGACATGGTGCCTGTCGAGTAGATGACTGCCGATCTCGAACCATTTGCCGTGGCCGAGCCGCCTGTCACGCTGACGGTGCCGCCGCCTCGGTCGGTGGCGATGGTCGAGCTGGTCTGGCTGTTGGTGGTGATGTCAACATTGGTGGCGATGATGGTGCCGCCGTAGGTAGCGTGCAAGCCGCGCGACACACTGCTATTGTTGACGATGGTGAGGCCGTCCACATAGATGGTGGCGCCGTTGGTGGCAAACACGGCGTTGGCTCCCTGCGAGTTGGAAGTCACCGTGCCGTCCGTGACGTGAACGACGGCATTCGCACCAGCTGTGGTGCTCTCATAGTTGGTGCTGCTGGCGGCTCCGGCATAAATGCTTGAGTTGTTCCCGTAGAAGCTCGAATTGTCGCCCGAAGAGCCATCGCCCGTCTTGGTGTAGGAGCAATTGTTCAAATAAAGCGTTCCGTTGCTCACTTGCACGACATTGTAATACTGCGTGGAACAATTGTACGATTGGTCGCTGAGGGTTACCGTAGTGCCATCATTCAAAACGTAGGTGGCACCCTGTGGATAGGTTGGTGATGAGTCGCTTGGCGGCTGGGCCAGCAGGCCTGCGCTGAAGCAAAGGGTCAGCGCAAGTAAAAACAAATGCTTTTTCATCTTGATTTGGTTTTTATAAGTTTATGTTTATCAACTTGCAAAATAATATAATCCACTTGTGGCGGTTTCTTTCAATTCGTTGGTGTTTTATGGCAAAAAGTCGGATTGTTTTTTCTTCCGTGTTGGGATAATCCGTATTTTTGTGGTATGGAAACAAAGCTAAAACAACCTCATCCGTTGCTCGCCAATGTAGACAGGATCGGTGCGGAGGGCATCATCGTCTTCAACAACGTCACCGACCTGCCGGCCCTGGGCGGGCCGTTTGTCTCGCCCGACTATGTGATTTGCATCGGGCAACGGGGCATGATGAACCTCCTCTACGACGGCCAACCCGACGTGGCCAAGGCCCATACCGTGGCCGTCGTTTTCCCCAACCACGAACTTACGATGGTGGACAAGACTGACAACTACAAGGCAACGCTCGTCGTGGTTTCGGCCTCGGTGATGAGTGAACCCATGCTGCAAATCATCAATCATTTCCGCTATCGCTACGAGCAGCAGCCTCGCGTGACGCTCAACGCGCACGACTTCAAAATCATCATGCACATCGTGGAAGTGCTCTACGAGACCTCCATCATCGACATCCCGAACCGTCGGACGATAATGATTCGGCAGATGGACTTTTTCTTGCGGATGCTCAACTTCTATCGGCAGAAAACGCTGGACGACGAAACAACGGCCAAAAGCATCAGTGCGCAATTCCAGGCGGCGCTGAACGCGCATTTCCGCGAACATCGCAGCGTGACCTACTACGCCGATTTGGCTTGCCTTTCGCCAAAGTATTTCGGGACGGTCGTCCACGGGCAGACGGGGCAGACGGCCACCTATTGGATCAACGCAAAAGTGATTGCCGAGGCCAAAAGGCTGTTGCACACCCTGCCGAACCTATCCGTCAAAGCCGTGGCCGACATGCTGGGCTTCACCGACCAGAACACCTTCAGTCGCTTCTTCAAGAAGGAAACGGGAATGTCGCCGAGCGAGTTCCGCTTGAGCGATTGAGGATGGGTAAACTAACCCTCTCGAAAGTCGTCGTCCACATCCCGCTTGGCGTTGGACACGGCGAGCCAGACGACCAGGCAGCCCACCAAGCCCGCAACGGGCACGATGATGCGCGCCACCGAGCCTTTGGGGATGAAAACGAAGGTGGAAAGCGTCACCATCACCACCATCACGCCGATGGCGCCGGCTTTTTGCGTCTTTGTCATGCCGCCGCGACGGTGGTAGCTGCGGATGTATTTGCCCAGCCACGAAGCCAGAAGCCATTGCTGCAAACGGGGCGAACTGCGATAGAACAGCCACGACGCGAGCAGCAAAAACGGCGTCGTAGGCAAGCCCGGCAGCACCACGCCGAGGGCGCCCAGGCCAACGGTTATCAGGCCGAAGATGATGTAGAGATAGCGTTTCATTTTGCGGATTTTCCGTTTGCAAAGAAACGAAAAATCCGCAAAAACGAACAATTCACATTTTTGGATTGTTTTGCATCATTTCCCCGACCAACGTTCCATTCCTGCCAATGGTTTCGTGTCGATCAGCTTCAGCGACTTCACCATCTTGGCCGTGCCTTCCTTGTATTTCTTGAAGTGCGCTGTCTGGATGTGGCTTTGGTAGGCCGCTTGGCTGGCGTAGATTTCGAGGATGTAGATTTTGCAGGGGTCTTCCTTGGCTTGCATCGAGAAAAGGGTCAGCACGCCAGGCTCCACTTTCACTGAGGTCTCCCCTACTTCCTTCGCGAAGGCGAGATAGTCCTCCAGCATCGAAGGCTCCACTTCGATTTCGGCGAGGCGGACGATCTTTTCTGGGCTGGCGACCGGCTCGGTTGCGGGTGCAGACGGGCCGTCTGATAGCTTATTGAAAAGTCGCCGCGCGTTGTCAATGAATACGTCCTGCGGACTCAGCCCATGCGAAGCTAATCGTTCCTCCAAGGCTCTCTTCCCGCCGATGAGCACTGGCTCGGCCACGTAGGGATAGTCGCTGCCGTAAAGGAGATGGTCGGGCGTGGTGATGGTCATTAGGGCTTCGAGGGCCTCATCGGTCGGCGCACCTGCGAGGTCATAATAAAGGCGCGACAGGTTGGCGTCGACATCCACGGGCTGCATGATGCCTTGCTTCACCATCACGGGCAGCAGCGAGCGGAAACGCGGCAAGGCGTTGGGCAAAAACGAGCCGCAATGCGGCACCA
>Ga0310697_10002315_pt1 | contig 20476 bp, 20 predicted proteins | sample 172DNAGHGlowgp2_FD_203883 | JGI IMG/M metagenome (GOLD analysis project Ga0310697, IMG submission 203883) | Sheep rumen microbial communities from Palmerston North, Manawatu-Wanganui, New Zealand - 1728 DNA GHGlow gp2 (v2) (version 2) | ecosystem: Host-associated > Mammals > Digestive system >... | reverse complement strand
GCAATGCGTTTTGACAAAAGAGCCGATCGTTTCTTCTCCTTCGTTCTTTTTGCTGCTATTCTTCTCTGGTTAAAATGAATTGTCCACAGTTCCTAGGAATCCGGTTCTGCGGTTGGTGAAAAACTTTTGCTTGACGAAAAATTTCGGGCGTGCTATTATTCGCCAAGTGATTCGGCGCCTTCGTCAAGTGGTTAAGACACCGCCCTCTCACGGCGGGTTCAAGGGTTCGAATCCCTTAGGCGTCACCATAGCGGAAATTAACAAGGGCGTTGCGTGCGGCAACGTCCTTTTGCTTTAAGGAGGTATTTTTCATGACGGAACAAGAAATTCGCTCGGCAATCAAGTCGGCAGTCGAACAAGTCAAGGCAACCAACCCGCTTGCCCCGTCGATAACCAACACCGTCACTCAAGACTTTGTGGCGAACGCGCAGTTGGCAATCGGCGGCTCGGCGGCAATGCTTTACATGCCCGACGAGTGCGAAGACATGGCGAAGGTCGCGCCCGCGTTTTACATCAACATGGGCACGGCAATGCCATTCTACGCGGAGACTTTGCCCAAGGCGGCGCGCGCTCTGCATGAAAACCAAAAGCCGTGGGTGCTCGACCCCGTGGGCATCGGCTTATCGAAAGTGCGCATGAATTGCCTGCGCCAACTCAAAGACTGCAAGCCGACGATCGTGCGCGGCAACGCTTCGGAGATAATCGCGCTTGCGAAGCTCTGGCAACTGATTGACGACACAACGGGCGGACAGGTGCGCGGCGTCGAAACGACGGAAAAAGTTTCTGCGGCGAAGGACGCGGCTTATGCCCTTGCCAAATTCACGGGCGGCGCGGTCGCTGTCAGTGGCGAAGAAGATTTCATAACCGACGGTAACGACGAAATGACCTGCGCGGGCGGCTCGGAGCTGTTCACGAAGATAACCGGCAGCGGTTGCGCGCTCGGCGGCGCGATGGCGATTTATGCGGCGGTGGCTAGTCCGTTCATCGCGGCATTGACGGCGACGACGATTTTCAACATAGCGGGTACGAAGGCGGCAGGAATGGCGAACGTCCCCGCGAGTTTCAAGGTCGCGTTCCTCGACACGCTGTACGAATTGACGGCGGACGACGTGGCGGAAAACTTCCGCGTGGTCGGCTCAATGGAAACGCTGTTCGATTTCTCGTTGCAAGCTCCCGAAATCAGAAAAATTTTGGAGTAACGTTCAAGGGGCAAGTGGAAAGTGGTAAGTGGCAAGATTTTTAACTTATTACTTTCCACTTTCCACTTATTACTTACAAAGGAGTGATAAGCATGAACACATTAATTGCAGTAGCGATTGCGCCCGTCGGCACCGGCGACGAACTCAGCGAACACGTCGCCGAAGTCGTCAAGGTCATTCGCGAATCGGGCTTGCCCAACAAGACCAATTCCATGTTCACGGAGATTGAAGGCGATTGGGATGACGTGATGGCGGTCGTCAAGCGCGCGACGTTCGTTTTGGCTGAACGCGGCATTCGCACCGAAGTCGTCTTGAAGGCGGATATACGTCCCGGCTTTTCGGGCATGATGGACGGCAAAATCGACAGACTCAACGAAGCCTTGGACGACAAGCCCGCAGTCAAACCGTCGGTCGAATCGCGCATTCGCAACACGGCAGGACGTTTCGGAGGTAAAAGATGAGCATACGCGAACGGCTTGACATTTCGGCTTACTTGGTTATCGGTCAAGAAAATTGCACGTGCCCCATCGAAGAAGTCGTGGCGGCGGCGGTTGACGAAGGCTTTACTTGCGTGCAAATCCGCTCTAAGGTCGCCTCTGCCCGCGAAATGCTTGCGACGCTCAAAAAATCTGCGCAGGCGATACGCGAGCTCGGCAAGAGCGACACGGTTGCGCTTTTGGTCGACGACAGGCTTGACGTGGTATTGGCAGCGCGCGAGGTGGGCATTAAAGTCGACGGCGTGCACGTCGGGCAAAACGACATACCCGCCAACGTCTGCAGAAAATATTTGGGCGCGGATTCAATCGTCGGCTTGAGCACGCGCGACGTTGCCAACATAGACCCCAAGCTGATTGATTACGCGGGCGTCGGCGTGTTGCACCCCACGGACACCAAAAGCGACGCAAGTTCGGTTATCACCCTCGATGAAATCGCCGCGCTGGTTAAAGTCAGTCCCGTGCCCATTGTCGTCGGCGGCGGCGTCAAGTTGAAAGACCTGCCCGCGTTGGCGGCGACGGGCGTGCAAGGATTCTTCGTGGTGTCGGCGGTAGCGGGTGCGGAAAATCCCCGACTTGCGGCTCGTGAATTGGTCACAGCTTGGAAAAAATTTTAGCAACGTTAAGGCGCGGAAAGTAACTTTAATTTTTCGCAACGTGAAAGCGCGTCCGTCGGATGCAACGTCACGTTGCCTTTTTGTTGCGACGGCTTGTTAAAATGAATAATATCTGATAATATCGGCGGCGTGAAAGGAGGTCGGTAATTTGGAGCAATCGGAAACCTGCGCGGCGATGACGGAACAAGAATCGTTGTCCGCGACGTTGGAAAAAATTTTGGACTTACAAAATAAAAATTCGCGGCAACTCGTTCAATCACTGCGCGAAAACGTCAACTTCCAAAATCAAGTGCGGCTGGGTATGCAACGCGAACTTGAGACGCTGAAAGAGCAACAGCGCGGCGAACAGTTCACGCCGATTTTAAAAGCAGTGGCAACAGTCTGCGTCGAGTACAGAAAACTTTTGGCAGACGAAGCACTGAACAAAAAGACGCGACGGACATTGCGGCTGATGTTCGACGAGCTTGAAGACATTTTGGCGGAGTACGACGCGGAAATATTCACGTCGGCAGTCGGCGAACAACGCCGCCCGCTCCTTACGAAAATTGTCAACACGGTCACGACCGCCGATAAAAATCTGCACAACACAATCGCGCGCAGTCGTCGCCCCGGCGTCATTCGCAACGGGCGACCGCTTTATCGCGAGTTCGTCGACGTTTATGTTTTCGACGCGACGGCGGGCATTAAAAAATCGGAATCTGTTCGCACGGAGTAAAGGAGAAATTTCATGAGCACATACGGTATCGACTTGGGCACAACTTATTCATGCATTGCACATCTGGACGCCAACGGCAACCCCGAAGTCATTCGCAACAACGAGGACGATTCAAACACCGTTGCCAGCGTCGTCTTTTTTGAAAACGAAAACAACGTCGTCGTCGGGCAGGCGGCAAAGGAAAATGTCGAGACGGACGGCGATCGCGTCGTTCAATTCGTCAAGCGCGAAATCGGCAAGCGCGACACCCGCATCTACGAATTTGACGGTAAGACCTACACGCCCGTCGAAATCAGCGCGTTGATTCTCACGCGGCTGAAGCATTTGGTCGAAGCGCAGGGCGGCACGATTGATGATGTGGTTATCACAGTTCCCGCGTACTTCGGGCTTGAGGAACGCTCCGCGACGCGGCAGGCGGGCGAACTCGCGGGGCTTAACGTCCTAAGTCTTATCAACGAACCGACGGCGGCGGCTTTGAGTTATTGTGCCCGTCAGTTCCAAGAAGACAGGACAATTCTCGTTTACGACCTCGGCGGCGGCACCTTCGACGTGACCGTTGTCAAAATGTCCATGACGCAAAATTCTGCAGGGCGCGACGTTCAAAAAATCACCGTCCTTGCCACGGGCGGCGACGACAGGCTCGGCGGCAAGGATTGGGACGACCGGCTTTACGCTCACATTTTGCGCGCCTGTTGCGACGAAAACGGCTTGACGCCCGAAGACGTGGAGGCGGAAACCCGTCAAGACATTCGCAGCAAAGTCGAAGAGGCAAAGCGCAAACTCAGCAAGAAACAGGCCGCCAAAGTCCGCATTGACGTGAACGGCTCGCGCACGGAGATTACAATCAAGCGCACCGACTTTGAGCAGATGACTTCGGACATTGTCGCCAAGACCATGAACTTCGTCGACGCCACGCTTGAAAAGGTTCCCGCCGAAGCGATTGACACGGTGCTTTTGGTTGGCGGCTCGACGTACATGCCCATGATTATCAACGCCGTTGAAGCGAAATTCCCCGGCAAAGTTCAACAGCACGACCCCGACCAAGCCGTTGCCAAGGGCGCGGCAATTTACGCAAGCATGTTGGTTGAGGAAGTCGACAATCCGTCCGCGCAGGGCGAAACGACTCCGGGCGGCGCGACCTTCCCGCACGCCGAACAGCTCACGTCGAAATTCACCGTCGAAGACCAAACGCCCCGTTCCTTCGGGCCGGGCGTCGTCGATATGAACGGCGGCAAGCAAACCTACGTCCTTGAAAACTTTATCAAAATCGGCGAGAAGATGCCCGCTGTCTTTTCCAAGACGTACTACCCGCTTGAAGACAATCAGGAACTCGTTCGCCTGCGCGCCTTTGAGAACATGTCGACGGACGACACGCTTATCCCGTGCGTCGACGAGGAAGGCAACCCGCAAGCCACCGACCCCGCGCATAACGTCAAGCTGTTGGGCGAACTGATTGTGAACTTGCCGCCGAACACCAGTCGCGACACGCCGATTAAGGTTACGTTCAAAGTCGACGCTTCGGGCGTGCACGTCGAGGCTGTCAACACCAAGACCGACGAGAAATTTGAAACCTTCCTGCGCACCGAAAGCGATATTGACGTGGAGCGCAGTGCAGTCCATCAGCTCAGGATTTCGTCCGATTGACGGCAAAATCAAAGCGCGGCGAGCGATTCAAGTCGTCGCGCTTTTTGATTGCGGGCAAAAAAATTTCCCGCCGCTTTGACGGGAGTCAAGTTGTATGAGCAATGTCCCTCCGCAATGGAGAAAAACTTTTCGGCAAAAGAAAAACGCCCTTGTCGCGGGCGCAGGCAAAAAGGTTCGGCACGCGTGGCGCGTCGAAACGAATCCCCTTCCTGTCGCTCGCAGGTCAAACGGTGATTGTCAATCGAGCAATTCTCCCGGCTTCGGATCTCGGCTTGTCTGCGCCTTCCCAAGAAAAAATTCCCAGTGACATGATTGCAGAGTCGCTCCCCGCTACGGTGGCGTGACCGCGTCGGCTTTCGACCGACTTCCTTATTGAGGCTTGCGCCACTCGACCCAATCGATATGAAAATTTCAACGCGCCTATAATCGCGCAAATCGCCGCGCTTGTCAACAAAAAAATCGTTGACAGCGGCAAATTTTTTATGTTAGACTTTGCGCGCTGTTGAGGCGTTCCTCTGCGTTGCGGGCACGAACGTCGGACAAAGATGGGAGGACTTAACTTGAATATCATTGAACTGATTGAGCGGGAACAGCTCCGCGAAAACATTCCGCAATTTGCGCCGGGCGATACGGTTCGCGTCCATGCGAAAATCGTCGAAGGCAACCGCGAACGCATTCAGATTTTTGAGGGCGTCGTTATCGGGCGTCAAGGCAGCGGCGTCCGCGAGATGTTCACCGTCCGCAGAATTTCCTACGGCGTGGGCGTCGAACGCATGTTCCCCGTGCATTCCCCGCGCGTCGACAAGATCGAAGTCGTTCGTCGCGGCGCGGTTCGTCGTGCCAAGCTCTACTACCTGCGCAAGCTCACGGGCAAGGCGGCGCGTATCAAGGAAAAGAAACAGAAATAATTTCAACCGAAAAATTTTCACGTCGTGCAACCTGCGCGGCGTTTTTTTTACAGCGGGAGGATTTTAATATGCGGCGAATTGTAAACTTTTAGCACATCGTTTCATTGGGGCTGGCGGTCTTGACGGGCTTGCTTGCGCTGTTCGCGACGGACATCGTTCAACGGATACTTTTGGCGTCGATAGCGATTTTGTTCCTGCACTTTTTCGAGGAATTCGGTTTTCCCGGCGGCTTCCCGTTGATGGGTATGCGCGTGTTGATGAAAAGCAAGGAGCCCGATTCGACGAAGTGGAATTGCAACAACCTGAGTTCAATGTTCGGCAACTGGAGCTTTTTGGTGTTGCTGTACGTCTTGCCGCTGATTTTGCCCGACGTGCACTTTTTGCTTTTGGCGGCAATGATTTTTTCGCTGTTGGAGTTGCTGGCGCATTTGATTGTATTCAACGTAAAACAACGGACGCTTTACAACCCCGGCTTGGTGACGGGCGTGTTTATGCTCGCGCCGCTGTCGATTTACTATTTCGCGAACGTCTACGACGGCAGCTTTTTCGTTTGGAGCGACTATATCCTTGCGCCGCTGTGGTGTGTCGTCGTATTTTGGTTTTCGTTCCGCTCGCCGCTGTATTGGCACCTCGGCAGTCTCAAGGGTTACAAACTGTCGGCGCAGTCGGCATACGGCGTTGTTTATGCGCGAAGACACAACCTTTGACTTGAAGGCGGCTTTCCAGTAAAATGCGCCCATAAGTTTGAAAGGATGTGCTTTTATGTTCAAAGGATTAACCCGACGCGATTTCATCAAGACAACTTCACTTGCGGCACTCGGATTCATGGTCGCGGGTTGCGGCGTCGGCTCCGACAAATCGGCGGCAAGCGGCGGCTCCGACAAGCCCGCTGACTTGGTCGTTTACGGAAAAATTTTCACGTCCGAAGACAACAAAATCGTCGAGGCGTTCGCGGTCAAAGACGGCAAATTCGTCTACGTCGGCGACAAGGCGGGCGCGGAAGCGTTTATCGACAAGGGCAAGACTGAAGTCGTCGACTACACAGACAAAGGGCTCGTCATGCCCGGCTGCGGCAACGGGCACGCTCATTACCTGTCCGCTTACGCCGTGCAATCTATCGGCACGATGATCGCCTATGAAGACGACGTGAACAAGTTCATGACGGAAATCGTTCCCAATGCCGTCAAGAAGGCTCGCGAATCGGGCGCGAAGGTCGTGTACGGCATGGGCTGGGAATACCAAAACTTTAAAGCCAACCTGCCGACCCGTCAACAGTTGGATGAAATTTGCAGCGATATTCCCATGTACTTCGCCGACGAAGAAAATCACAAGGCGTTGGTCAACACCCTTATGCTTGTCCGCGCAGGCGTCATGGCGGAAGACGGCACCGTTCTCAAAAAAGCAGACGACATTCGCGGCGGCGAAATCGGCATGGGCGACGACGGCACCCCCAACGGTTTTCTTAAGGAGCAGGCGTCAACTTACGTGCGCTCACACCTGGACAACGACAGCCTCTTTACCGTCGACACGGCGAAAGCAACCCTTGCCAAAATTCAAGAGCATATGCTGTCCGAAGGCTACACGATGTACCTTGACGGCTACTCAAGTTATTTCTTCAACGACGTTTACTATCAGGCGGCTCAACAATTTGAAAAGAGCGGCGATATGCATTTCGTCTTGGGCTTCACCTACGAAATCGACAGCTGGATGAATCTTGACGAAAAATTGGCGAAAGCCGCCGACGCAAAAAAATTCAACTCCTCGCAAATCAAAGCGAACTGGATTAAACTTTTCATGGACGGCACCGTAGAAAGCGGCACCGGCTTTATCGACCCCGTATATCTCGACGGTCATCAAGGTATCGTCAACTGGACGGAAGAGGAAATTACCGACATCACGCGCAAGGCGAACGCAAGCGGCTTGACTATGCACATACACGCGCTCGGCAATGCGGGCGTCAATCGCGTCGTCAATGCCTACATCAACGGCGGCAAACCCGAAATGCGCAATACGGTTGTCCACTTGCGCAACGTCAACGAGCCCGATTATAAGCGCATGGCTGACAACAACATCTACGTCACCTCCGGAATGCTTTGGCATCACGCCTTCAAAGAACAAGCCGAGGAATTTAAAACAATTCTCCCCGGAAAAATGGCGTATCAGGGTTACCCCATGAAGTCGTTCTTCGATAACGGTATCCCCGTGTCTTTACACACGGATTATCCCGCGCTCTCCAACAGCCCCGACGAACCGTTCGGCATTATGGAAATCGCGCTCACGGGTGTCTGTTACTTTGAAAACGGCGACCCTTGGTGGACGGAAGAACTCATAACCCGCGAACAGGCTCTCACCGCCCTGACTATCGGTTGCGCGCAACAAATGTTCCTTGAGAACGAACGCGGCAGTATCAAGAACGGCAAGTACGCGGACTTCCTGCTCGTCAACAAGGACGTGCTGACTTGTCCCGAAAACGAAATTCACACCGCAAAACCCGCCGCAACCTATTTCGAAGGCAAAAAAGTCTTCTCCGCATAAAAATTCTCGGAAAAATCATTGGCGACGAAAATTCGTCGTCTTTTTTTGACTTGAATGCGATTTTCCTGTAAACTGTGCCCGTATGCTTGAAAGGATATGTTTTTTATGTTCAAAGGGCTAACTCGACGCGATTTTATCAAAACAACGTCGCTCGCGGCACTCGGATTGGTCGTCGCGGGCTGCGGAGGCGAAAAATCGGCGGCAACAGGCGGCGGCTCCGATAATTTTGCCGATTTGGTCGTCTACGGCAAGATTTTTACCTCCGAAGACAACAAAATCGTCGAATCATTCGCCGTTAAGGACGGAAAATTCGTTTACGTCGGCGATAAGGCGGGCGCGGAACCCTTTATCGACAAAAATAAGACTGAAGTCATCGATTACACCGACAAAGGGCTTGTTATGCCCACGTGCGGCAACGGTCACGCCCATTATTCAGTCGGTCTCGGCATGGATTTGGTCGGAACGGTCATCGACAGGGAAGCAAGCGTTGAAAAATTCTTGTCCGAAGTCGTTCCCGCCGCCGTCGCGAAGGCAAAAGCCGCCGGCGCAACGGTTGTCTTCGGTTTCGGCTGGAATACATTGGAATTCCTGAAAAATATGCCCACTCGTCAACAACTTGACGCCATTTGCAGCGATATTCCCATGTATTTCGCCGATGAAGAGGGTCACAAGGGCTTGACGAACACCATTGCGCTTGTAAATGCCGGAATTTTGTCCGCAGACGGCTCCGTTCTCAAAAAAGCAGACGAAATTCGCGGCGGATTGATTGGAACAGACGAAAACGGCATTCCTAACGGTTTTTTATCCGAATAAGCAGGCACTTACACGCGTTCTTTCCTCGATAACAACAATTTATTCTCCGTAGACGCTGCGAAAGAAACTATTGCGAAAATTCAACAGCATATGCTGTCCGAAGGCTAAACAATGTACCTCGACGGCTGGGGAAATTACTTTTACACCGATAATCTTTACAAAGCGGCTCAACAAATGGACAATGCGGGCGATATGAGCTTCATTTTGGGCTTGCCTTACGAATTTGAAAGCTGGATGGACGCCGATGAGGCTTGCAAACAGGCAGTTGAGGTTCAAAAATACGCTACCAAGCATTTGAAGACGAATTGGGTTAAACTTTTCATGGACGGCACCGTCGAAAGCGGTACGGGCTTCGTTGAGCCGCCATATCCCGACGGACATCAAGGAATCGTCAATTGGACGGAAGAAGAAGTCACCGAAATTACAAATTGGGCGAACGCACAAAATTTGTCCATGCACGTTCACACAATGGGCAATATGGCGGTAAATCGCGCCTTAAACTCCTATATAAACGGCGGAAAGCCCGAAATGCGCAATACACTCGTGCATTTGCACCAAGTTATCCCCGAAGACTACAAGCGCATTGCTGATAACAACATTTACGTCGTTTCGGGCATGCAATGGCACCATTTATCCTACGAAGACCACGCGGAATTGCTCGAATTCGTTCCCGAAGGCATGGGCGACAAAGGCTATCCGATGAAGTCATTCTTCGATAACGGTGTCAACGTGTCCTCGCACTCGGATTTTCCCGCATTGAGCGGAAGTTTCGATGATCCGTTCGGCATTCTGGAAATTGCCGTGACGGGTGTAAATTATCTCGAAGACGGAAAGCCGTGGTGGACGGACGAACTCATCACCCGCGAACAGGCTCTTAACGCGCTGACTATCGCCGTCGCCAAGCAAATGTTCCTTGAGAACGAACGCGGCAGTATCAAGCCCGGCAAATACGCCGACTTCCTCCTCGTTACTAAAGACGTGCTGACTTGCCCCGAAAAAGAAATTCACGAGGCGAAACCTGCGGCGACATATTTTGAAGGCAAGAAAGTTTTTTCAATGTAAGGACGTGTTTTTATGTCAAACTTAACGCGCAGAGACTTCATTAAGCTGACATCGGCGGCGGCGTTGGCAATGGCTGTTCCCGTTGAAGTCTTCGCGGCAAGCGATTGCACCGCCAAAACTCGTTACGGCACTTTTAACGGCTTCGTCGACGAAAACGGCGTAAAAACTTGGCTCGGTATCCCCTACGCCCAACCGCCCGTAGGAAAATTGCGTTGGCAGGCTCCTCAACCGCTAAAATCGTCCAATAAGTCTCTCGACGCTAAAAAATTCGGCGCATCGGCTCTTCAAAAGTACGACGAGCTCGAAAATGCGTCCAAAAACGTGCAAAGCGAAGATTGTTTGACTTTAAACATATGAACGCGCGGAAAAAAGAAAAATTTGCCCGTCATGGTGTGGATTCACGGCGGCGCATTTCAAAGTGGCGGCTCAAGCGACCCGCTTTACTACGGAAGCAACTTCGCGGCGGCAAATGACGTAATTATCGTCACGATTAACTATCGTCTGCACGTTTTCGGCTTCGTGAACTTCGGCGCGATTGATTCTGCGTTCGCTGACAGCGGTTATCTCGGTATTAAAGACCAAATCGCCGCTTTGACGTGGATTAAGGAAAATATTGCGTCTTTCGGCGGAAATCCCGATAATATTACGATTTTCGGCGAAAGTGCGGGCGCAATTTCGATTATGTTGCTTATGGTTGTCCCTGCGGCGAAAAATTTATTCCAAAAAACAATTCCGCAGTCCGCGAACTCGTATATGCACAGTACATCGGAAAATTTTCAAATTGCAGAGCTGTATATGGACGTCGGCGGCGCAAAAAACATGCGCGACATGATGAAAAAGTCTTCAGCCGAACTCGAACAGCTTTTTGAGAAAATAAACGACTCTCGCGTCGCTGAAAATGTAATGGATTATTTGCCGACGTGCGACGGGAAATTTTTGCCGAAAAATCCTTTCAAAGCATTAAAAAACGGCGGCGCACGCGGAATTAAAATGCTTACGGGCACGACCGCCGACGAATGGCGTTATTGGTTTCTGTTGCACGGCGAAAATTTCTTTAAAATGTTCCGCGACGACCCAAAAAAGCTTTCTCCCGTCATGATGAAGTATAATTCGCGCTCGCCGCAGGAAATTTATCGTTTATGGTTGAAAAATCGCCCCGATAACGAAGAAAATTTCGAGGATTTTGTAAATCAAGCAGATTGGCGCGTCGGACAGGAGTTGGCGGCGGAATATCAATCGAATTTCGGCGACACGTACTATTATTTATTCAGTCAGCTGTCGTTCGATGAAAAATTGCGCTCATGTCATGGGATTGACTTGCCGTTTACCTTCAACAACCCCGATAACGACGTTGAACCGAACCCAAATCAGACGTTCGTTAGTCAAATTCAGTCGTCGTGGGCGGAATTTGCGTCGAACGGCGACCCGAATAACGAATTTATTCCGCACTGGGAAAAATATTCCGTAAAAAATCGTCAAACTATGGAGCTGAACTCGAAAAATTGCGTTTTGCACAAGGATTTGAACACCGATAACCTAAATTCACTGCGCTACCTCTACGAAAGCTGAAACTTAATCTGATTTGCCGCCTCGACAGGTCGTCGTGGCTTTTTTTTATGATTTCGCTATGCTATAATGCCGTCGCATTGAAAGGACGTGATTTTATGGCAGATTTAACACGACGCGACTTCATCAAGCTGACATCGGCGGCGGCGTTGGCAATTTCAATGCCGATTAGCGTTTTCGCGGCTGATAATTGCACCGTCAAGACGCGTTACGGCACATTCAAGGGCTTTGTCGACGAACAAGGCGTAAAAACGTGGCTCGGCATTCCGTTTGCGCAGCCGCCCGTCGGAAAATTGCGTTGGCGCGCTCCTCAGCCGCTCAAACCGACAAATAAGACCTTCGACGCGAAAAAATTCGGCTTCAGAGCCGTTCAAATCGACGACGGCGAAGAAGGCTCGTCTACAACACCGCAAAGCGAAGATTGCTTGACGCTGAACATCTGGAAACGCGGAAACGGCAAAAATTTGCCCGTCATGGTGTGGATTCACGGCGGCGCGTTCTCGTTTGAAAGCACAAGCGACAAAATTTATTACGGCAGCAATTTCGCGGCGGCAAATGACGTAATTTTGGTTACGATTGAGTATCGGCTGAACGTTTTCGGCTTTATGAACTTCGCAAGCTTCGATTCAGCCTTCGCGGACAGCGGTTATCTCGGAATTAAAGACCACGTGGCGGCTTTGCAGTGGATTAAGGAAAATATCGGCGAATTCGGCGGAAATCCCGATAATATTACGGTTTTCGGCGAAAGTGCCGGCTCAACCGCGATAATGTTATTGCTCGTCGCTCCTGACGCAAAAAATCTTTTCCAAAAAGCAATTCCGCAATCGGGCTCGCTGTTTCTTCACAATACGCCGGAATTATCCGTGAAAATCGCCGAAGAATTCCTCGAAATTAACGGCGCGAAGTCGATGCGCGATTTAATGAAAAAATCAACCGCCGAACTCAAAAATTCTTACGAAAAGCTTACGGAGGCACGCGGTCGCCGTCTTACGGATTACATTCCGACTTGCGACGGGAAATATTTTCCGCTTGAACCCGGAAAAGCGTTAAAAAACGGCGCGGCACGCGGAATTAAACTTTTGACGGGCACGACTGCCGATGAATGGCGTTATTTCCTGATGATGGCTGAAAATTTATTTGAAATTCTTCGCGAAGAGCCGAAAAAACATTCGCCGCTTCTTGCGCGGTACAATTTGCGCACTCCGCAGGAAATTTATCGCGCGTGGCTGAAAAATCGCCCCGATACCGCAGAAAATTACGGCGAATTTATGAATCAGTTGGATTGGCGCGTCGGACAGGAATTATCGGCGGAATATCAGTCGAATTTCGGCGACACGTATTATTATTTGTTCAGTGAGTGGTCGACGATTGAAAATTTGCGCTCGTGCCACGCGGTTGACTTGGCTTTTACCTTCAACAACGGCGATCACATTGTCCCGAATCCCGCGCAGAATCTCGTTAAGGCTGTTCAGTCATCGTGGGCGGCATTTGCGGCGACGGGCAACCCCGACAACGAATTTATCCCGCACTGGGAGAAATATTCCGTCAACAATCGCCAAACTATGGAGCTGAACTCAAAAGGCTGCGTCTGCCACAAAGATTTGAACGTTCAAAACGTGAACGCCTTGCGATACCTCTACGAAAGCTGAAATTTAATCTGATTTGCCGCCTCGGCTTATGTCGGGGCATTTTTTTAGGGGGTAACAAGCCATGATAATTCTATTGGTGCTCGTATATGTTTTAATGGGACTGATATTCCTGATTTCACGACTCGTTTACCATGTTTTTACGAAAAATCTTTCGCAAGACAATATCGTTTCGGCGATTCGCGCGGATTGGATAAGTCTTTACGACTACGCCAAGCAAATCGTGGTATCGAACCCCAAAAAATCCAAAATCGTCGCCGTGATTATGGTATGCCTGATTATTTTATTGATGATGCCGTTCCGGATTGAACTTGAATATTCGACAGAGGAGTCTTTTTTGGGTACGATAATGTTCACCATGTTTTTGATAGTCTTCACTCCGAAAGACGATCCGTCGAACACCGGATTTCCCGTTGAGATATTCGGATTTGTTTACTCGGTCTTTTTTATGTTTTACAGCGCGAGTAATTTTGTCATTGACATCTTTTACGCGAACGAAGCTCTAAGGGACGACATGTGGATATACGGATACATCGTAACGTTGATTTCATACGCCATATGCATTACTTTTTTAAGTCAATTCATAAAAAGAGACGTATCGAAGCAAGAAATAATTTTGTTGGGTCTGCTGATGATGATGACGCTGGAATTTATAGTTTATTACGGTGTAGGCTTTTTCGGCGGAATAAAATGGTACACTTACGACATTTTGACGTATGAAACATATGACACATATGAATTTAGCATCGCAGAGATTTTCGGCGACATAACGTCTATCATAAATCAAGGAATCGTCTTGGCGTCGCAAAGTCAATTAGAGGAAATCGCTTTGAGCGACATATGGGGCTACATCATCTTGAACGGCACGGATATGTTGACAGTTACGGTAATCGTCGGATATCTGGTACAAAAATTTATGGAGCAATGACCGACCAAAATTAAAATGTGACACTTCGGAAACACCGTAAAATAATCAAACCTGCTACTTCGACGGATGTCGAGGCTTTTTTTTGTGCTGTCGATATGCTATAATGCCTAAGCATTGAAAGGAAGTGGTTTTATGTCTGATTTGACACGCAGAGATTTTATCAAGACGACCTCAATGGCGGCACTCGCTCTCGCGGCGACGGGACTACCCCTCGGCAACGAAGCCTTCGCGGCAAGCGACTGCACCGCGAAGACTCGTTACGGCACGTTCAAGGGTTTTGTCGACGAAAACGGCGTAAAAACATGGCTGGGCATTCCCTACGCTCAACCGCCCGTCGGCAAATTGCGCTGGCGCGCTCCTCAACCGTTGAAGCCGACCAACAAGACCTTCGACGCGAAAAAATTCGGCTTATCGCCTTTTCAAACTGCCATGAAAATTGAAACGCCGATTGAAGACGACGAAGACACCGTTCAAGACGAAAATTGCTTGACGCTCAACATCTGGACGCGCGGCGACGGCAAGAACAAGCCCGTCATGGTCTGGATTTACGGCGGGGCATGTGCCACTGGCTATTCGAGTGAACCGAACAATAACGGCAGCAAGTTCGCGGCGGCGCAAGATGTCGTTATCGTCAACTTCAACTATCGGCTGAACATTTTCGGATTCCTCAACCTTTCAAGCGTTGATTCTTCGTACGAGGACAGCGGCTATCTCGGAACGAAAGACCAACTCGCGGCGATTAATTGGGTCAAAGAAAATATCGCGGCGTTTGGCGGCGACCCCGACAACATTACGATTTTCGGCGAAAGCGCGGGCTCCATTTCGACGATGTTGCTAACCGTCATCCCTGACGCAAAAGGACTTTTCGGCAAAGTGATTCCGCAGTCGGGACATGTTGCTTTTTATAACGACCCGGAAACTTCCGCCCGATTCGCAGAAACTTTCGTGGCAGCCTGCGGCGCGAAGAAAATCGGCGACCTCATGAAAAAATCCGGTGCCGAGCTCAAAACTCTTTACAAACAATTTAGAGACTCCAACAGCGGCACGAATCTTGCGCACTTTATGCCGACGTGCGACGGAAAATTTTTGCCGCGCGACCCCGTTCAAGCCCTCAAAGACGGCGCGGCTCGCGGCATTAAATTTTTGACGGGCACGACTGCCGACGAGTGGCGCGCGTTCCTCATGGGTGCCGAAAATTTCTTTGACATATATCGCGCCGACCCCGGCGACATTTCGACCGTCTTCAAAAGATACAAAGCAAAACCTTCGGAGGAAATTTATCTCACTTGGCTCAACGGGCGTCCTGATGACTTGGAAAACTATGCAGACTTCGCGACGCAGGTTGACTGGCGCGTCGGTCAAGAATTGGCGTCCGAATATCAATCGAAGTTTGAAGACGTGTACTTCTACGTGTTCACGCAACCGGCTCCTTACGAAATTTTGGGCTCGTGCCACGCGCTCGACATTCCGTACACATTTAACGTCCCCTACATCGAAGAAAATCCAGATCAAAATCTCGTAAGGGCTATTCAAACGTCGTGGGCGTCCTTCGCGGCGACGGGCAACCCCGACAACGAATTTATTTCACATTGGGAAAAATATTCCGCCGGCAATCGTCAAACCATGGAGCTGAACGCGAAAGGCTGTGTCTGCCACAAGGATTTGAACACGCAAAACCTCAACGCCTTGCGCTACGTCTACGAAAACTGAAAGGACGTGACATTATGCCAAACTTAACGCGCAGAGACTTCATCAAGACGACCTCAATGGCGGCACTTGCTTTCGCGGCGACGGGGTTGCCGCTCGGCAACGAAGTCTTCGCGGCAAGCGATTGCACCGTCAAAACTCGTTACGGCACGTTCAACGGCTTCGTCGACAAAAATGGCGTAAAAACTTGGCTCGGCATTCCTTACGCCCAACCGCCCGTCGGCAAACTTCGCTGGCAACCTACTCAACCTCTGAAACCGTCCAATAAGACCCGCGACGCAAAAAATTTCGGCGCGTCGGCTGTTCAAGCGATTGACGAGATTGAAAAAGCCTCTGCGAATCCGCAAAGCGAAGACTGCCTGACGCTCAACATCTGGACGCGCGGCAACGGCAAGAACAAGCCTGTTATGTTTTTCATTCACGGCGGAAGTTTCATGGCGGGCGGCTCAAGCGAACCGCTTCAAAACGGCAGCAACCTTGCGGCGGCGCACGATGTCGTTTTAGTCTCGATTAACTATCGGCTGAACGTTTTCGGATTTATAAACTTGGGCGTGATTGATTCTGCCTACGAAGACACAGTTCATCTCGGTTTAAACGACCAAATCGCCGCGTTGACGTGGGTCAAGGAAAATATCGCGAACTTCGGCGGCGACCCAGACAACGTGACGATTTTTGGCGAAAGTGCCGGCTCCATTTCATGCATGTTGCTGATGGTCACGCCCGCCGCCAAAGGTTTGTTCCAAAAAGCAATTCCGGAGTCGGGACCGTCGCGATTTATGCACGATGTTCAACACGGCGAACAGCTCGCGGAAGACTTTCTGAACTTGAGCGGCACGCGAAAAATGAGCGACCTCATGAAAAAATCCGCCGACGAGCTTAGAAACATTTACCTGCAACTAATCAGTCAGCGCAGTAAAACCATGCATTCGGATTTTATGCCGGCTTGCGACGGGAAGTTTTTGCCGAGCGATCCTTTCACCGCGATAAAAAACGGCGACGCGCGCGACATTAAACTTTTGACGGGCACCAACTCCTACGAATGGGGCTATTGGTTGCTGTACGACGAAAATTACTTCAAAAACTTCAGCGCAACACACGAAAAACTTTCGCCCGTAATGAGCAGATGCAAGGCGCGCACTTCACGCACGGACAAGGAAATTTATCGCGCGTGGCTCAACGGGCGACTCGACACCGAAGAAAATTATATGGCTTATCTGAATCAAATCGATTGGCGCGTCGGTCAAGAATTGGACGCCGAAAATCAGTCGAAGTTCAACGACGTGTATTATTACCTGTTCAGCGACACGTCTCTTCGCGAAGACTTAGGCTCGTTCCATTCGATAGAATTGGCGTTCGTGTTCAACAATCCTTTCGATGAGCTTTTGCCGAATCCGAATCCGACGCTCGTCCGACAAGTTCAAGCGTCGTGGGCTGCGTTCGCGGCGACGGGCAACCCGAACAACGAATTCATTCCTCACTGGGAAAAATATTCCGCCGGCAATCGCCAAACCATGGAGCTGAGCTCGAAAGGCTGCGTCTGCCACAAGGATTTAAACACACAGCACCTGAACGCCCTACGCTACGTCTACGAAGACTAAAAGGACGTGACATTATGCCAAACTTAACGCGCAGAGACTTCATCAAGACGACCTCATTGGCGGCACTCGCTTTCGCGGCGACGGGGTTGCCGCTCGGCAACGAAGTCTTCGCGGCAAGCGATTGCACCGTCAAAACTCGTTACGGCACATTCAACGGTTTTGTCGACGAAAGCGGCGTAAAAACGTGGCTGGGCATTCCCTATGCTTAACCGCCCGTCGACAAACTTCGTTGGCGCGCTACTCAACCTTTGAAGCTGACCAATAAAACTTTCGACGCAAAAAAATTCGGCGCGTCGGCCGTTCAAGCGATTGACGAGATTGAAAATGCGTCCAAAAACGTGCAAAGCGAAGATTGTTTGACGCTCAACATCTGGAAACGCAGCGACAAGAAAAATTTGCCCGTCATGGTTTTTATTCACGGCGGAAGTTTCATGCACGGCGGCTCTTTTGAACCGTTTTACAACGGAAATAATCTTGAGGCGGTCAACGATGTCATTGTCGTCTCGATTAACTATCGGCTGAATATTTTCGGCTTTATGCACTTCGACATGATTGATTCTGCCTACGAAGACAGCGGCTATCTCGGTTTACAAGACCAAATCGCCGCGTTGAAGTGGGTGAAAGAAAATATTTCGGCATTCGGCGGCGCCCCCGACAACGTTACGATTTTCGGCGAAAGTGCGGGATCGCTTTCCTGTATGTTTCTTTCAGTCATGCCTGCGGCAAAAGGTTTGTTCCAAAAGGCAATTCCGGAATCGGGACATTCGCGATTTGTTCAGGATATGCAACATACCGTCAACCTTTTCGCCTGTCATGAAACGATACAAAGTGCGCACTTCCCACACCGATAAGGAAGTTTATCAATTGTGGCTGAAAAATCGTCCCGATAACGAAGACACTTACAGGGCTTTTATAAATCAGCTTGATTGGCGCGTCGGGCAAGAGTTGGATGCCGAAAATCAATCGAAGTTTAACGACGTGTACTATTATCTGTTTAGTCAGCCATCGGCGAATGAAATTTTAAGCGCGTGTCACTCGATTGACTTGCCGTATATTTTCAACAATCCTGACGAGGATATTGAACCGAATCCGAATCCCAAACTTGTTCGACAAGTTCAAGCGTCGTGGGCGGCATTCGCGGCGACGGGCGACCCCAACAACGAATTTATTCCGCACTGGGAAAAATATTCCGTCGGCAATCGTCAAACCATGGAGCTGAACTCAAAAGGTTGCGTCTGCCACAAAGACTTGAACACTAAAAACCTCAACGCTCTGCGCTACGTCTACGAAGATTAAAAAATAAATCAAGACTTTCAGCGGGTTTTCATGACCAACATAACGGAATACAATAAAATATACGCGGTTACCATAAAATTTGTATTGGGAGGGAATCTTATGAGAAAACTTGTTGCCGCCGTGCTGAGCCTGTTTGTAATGACGTTCGCGACGGTCTGCTTCGCCGAGACTTACGAGATGGTCTACGAGGCACCGAACTTCACCGAGGGTCTGAAAAACGACCAGGCTTTGTCGGAGACTTTCACCACGCCTTACGGGCAGCTCAAGATTCAGGCGCGTAAGCTCTTGCAATCGAAAAGCGAAAATCGTCTTCACTTCATCGTTTGGCTTGACGACAAGAGAATTGACGACGAACACTATCCGAAGGTAGATTACGGCTACACAATCCGCGTATTCAAAAACACATCCAACAGTGCGCTGTTCTTTTCGCTTGAAAGCATCGAACGCGCCATGCTTTTCGGCTATTCGCCCGTCAACAAGAAATTGGAAGTCTACATCGACAGCCTGAACTACGCGCACGAAGCGGGAGCTTATCCCTACATCGTTGCGTTGAAGAACGGCGATTTGGTCTTGGCGTTTGAAAAGGCAAACAAGAGCAAACGCTATCGTTTCACTTGGGACGCCAAAAAAGATTGGTTCGGCTATTCCGACCTCGGAGCCGGCTGGTCTACCATTAACAGAGACAAACAATAAGGTTTCGCGCCCTTTTGCATGAACGGACTCGGCATTTATTGTCGAGCCCGTTTTACTGTTTTCACGGAGGCTTTTAATGATTCTGTTGATGCTCGGATATCTTGTAATGGGGCTGATATTCCCGGTCGTGCGTTTCTTTTATCATATTTTGCCCAAAAGAAATTCGCAACCCAATCTCGTTCGTGCGGTCAGAGACGATTTTGTAATCCTTTACGCCTACGTCAAGCAAATAATTGTATCGAACCCGCAAAAATTCAAAACGGTCGGCACAATCATGCTGTTCCTGATTATTTTGCCGATGACGCCGATTCAACTTGAAATTGAGTATATCCTTGAGGATCTTTTGGCTGCTATAATATTTTTACTCTTGGTAATAGTATTCGCGCCGCAAGAAGAGCCGGCGGACGAAGGATTTCCCGTCGAAATTTTTGGATTTATTTATTCAATCATATTTATGTATTACAGCGCGGGAGTTTTGGTATTCGACATCTTTTTCGCGCTTGATTCGCTCAACGAAGACATGTGGGTATACGGCTACATCGTCACGGTTATTTCTTATGTCATATGCATTGCTACTTTAAGTCGATTCATGGAACGAAAACTGTCGAAGCAAGAAATAATTTTGTTGGGCATGATGATGATGACGACGCTGGAATTTTTAACTTATTACGGGATTGGATTTTTCGGCGGAATGAAATGGTCTGATTACGACCCTCTGACATATGAAATGAGCCTCACGAATATTTTCGGCGACATCACGACCATCATAAATCAAGGAATATTCATTGCGTCGCAAAGTCAAATCTTGGAACGATCCGCCGTTGAGATATGGGGTTACGTCATCTTGAACGGAACGGACGTGCTGACCATCACTGCGGTCTTGGGTTATCTGGTACAAAAATTCATGGAAATGTGATTCAATCTCTGCCCGAAAATTTTTCTTGCGAATCGGCGTCGGCTGTAGTATAAAATGTATATCTTAGAACCAGTGTTCATAAACGCTTAAGCAAAGTGTGAATATGAGAAATTTTGATTAAAGTTTCAGCAGAAGCCGC
>Ga0310697_10002311_pt1 | contig 20490 bp, 15 predicted proteins | sample 172DNAGHGlowgp2_FD_203883 | JGI IMG/M metagenome (GOLD analysis project Ga0310697, IMG submission 203883) | Sheep rumen microbial communities from Palmerston North, Manawatu-Wanganui, New Zealand - 1728 DNA GHGlow gp2 (v2) (version 2) | ecosystem: Host-associated > Mammals > Digestive system >... | reverse complement strand
ACCGATCTCCTCGATGAAGCGGCCGTCACGCGGGCTGCGGGAGTCAGCGACAACGATGCGGTAGTAAGGTGCCTTCTTGGCGCCCATTCTGCGAAGTCTGATTTTAACCATGTATATTCACCTCCATGTTAATTACTGTTTATATTACAAAGCGCTTTGCGCTGTGTAATCGGTTTTATGACAGGATTTTGAAGCAGCTTTAGAAGCCGGGGAAGCCGCCGAAGAGCCCGCCTCCGCCGCCCATGCGGCCCATCTTTTTCTGGAGCTTTTTCATGTTCTTGCCGGTGAGCTGCTTGGTCATCTGCTGCATGGCCTCGAACTGCTTGAGCAGGCGGTTCACATCCACCACCGTGGTGCCGGAGCCTGCAGCAATGCGCTTTTTGCGGCTGGAGTTGAGCAGGCCGGGGTTCTCGCGCTCGGCCTTCGTCATGGAGAGGATGATGGCCTCCTGGCGGCTCATGGCCTTGTCGTCCAGCTTTACGCCCTTGAGCGCCTTGGAATCCACGCCGGGCAGCATGCTCAATACGCTCTCCAGATCGCCCATGCTCTTGAGCTGGTTCATCTGATCCAGATAATCGCTCAGGGTGAAGCGGTTTGCCTTGAGCCTTTCGGCAGCTTCGAGGGCCTTCTTCTCGTCAAAGGTCTGCTGCGCCTTCTCGATCAGTGTGAGCATGTCGCCCATGCCGAGGATGCGCGAGGCCATACGGTCGGGATAGAATGGCTCGATCATGTCAAGCTTCTCGCCCACGCCGATGAACTTGATGGGCTTGCCTGTCGCGGCGGTGATGGACAGGGCCGCGCCGCCTCTCGCGTCGCCGTCAAGCTTGGTGAGCATGACGCCGGTGACATCCAGTGCCTCGTCAAAGGCGGTGGCGGCACTTACCGCGTCCTGGCCGGTCATGGCGTCGACCACCAGCAGGATCTCCGCCGGTTCGACCGCAGCCTTGATGTTCTTCAGCTCGTCCATGAGCTGGGTGTCGATGTGCAGGCGGCCCGCCGTGTCCAGGAAGACCAGGTCGTTGCCGTGCTTCTTCGCATGCTCGACCGCGGCCCGGGCGATATCCACGGGATTGGTCGTGCCCATCTGGAAGACGGGGATATCCAGCTGCGCGCCCACGGTCTCAAGCTGTTTGATGGCGGCGGGGCGGTAGATATCACAGGCGGCAAGCATCGGGCGCTTGCCCTGCTTGCGCATGTAGGCGGCAAGCTTTGCGCCGTTGGTGGTCTTGCCCGCGCCCTGCAGGCCCACCAGCATCACCACGCTGGGTGACTTGGAGCTGATGTTGAGCTTGCGGTTCTCGCTGCCCATGAGGGAGCACAGCTCGTCATTGACGATCTTGATGACCATCTGGGCGGGGTTCAGAGCCTCCAGCACGTCGGAGCCGACGGCCTTGGCGGTGACGGACTTGGTAAAGTCACGCACGACCTTATAGCTCACGTCCGCCTCAAGAAGGGCCATGCGCACCTCGCGCATCGCTTCCTTCACGTCGTTCTCGGTCAGTCTGCCCTTGCCGCGCAGCTTCTTAAAGGCTTCATTCAGTTTTTCGGATAAGCTTTCAAATGCCATTGTTCAGTCCTCAAGCTGTTCGATCTCGCGCACGATGTCCCGGGTGATTTCCTGCGCCCGGCCCTGCGTGAGCCCGCCGATTTCCTCTGCCTGCTTCCGGATGGTCTCCAGCGCGCGCTTTGTCCCTTCAAAGCGGCGGATAAGACCGGTTTTTTCCTCGATCTCCTTCATCGCGCTCTCGGCGCGGCGGATATTGTCCCACACGCCCTGGCGCGAAATGCCGAGCTGCTCGGCGATCTCCGACAGGGACAGATCCTCATTATAATGCAGGTCGAAGCACTCTCTCTGCTTCTCCGTCAGCAGCTCACCATAGAAATCCAGCAGCATGCTCTGTGCCCATCTGCTTTCCGCCACGGCAAGCGCCTCCCTGTCAAGTCTTCAAGCTTAACAGAGTATACGCGCTCTTCCCCGTTCTGTCAAGTCTTTTTTCTTGTCATCGCCCGAAAATGTATATCCTTCGCCGAATGGGAAAAAATGTTTTCGCGTATATCTTTTGAGATCGGAGAAAGACATGGACAGCATGAATCTGGTACCGTATATCGAGGACGAAAAGCTTTTTGACTACGCCGTCTCCTGCGCCCAGACCCTGCGCGCCGACGGCAGGAGCGACGGCTGGGGCGCGGCCCAGGCACTGCGGCGCTGCTATCATGAGACCGCAAACTGCCACAGTCTGCTTCAGCGGCGCTATGACGGGGCGGCGCACGTTCCGGCAGCCTGTGAATGGCTGCTGGATAACTATTATCTGATTCAGCGGGAGTACCCCGCCGTGCGCCGCGCGCTGCGGGAGACCAGGCAGCAGCGGTGCAGCCGTGGAAAGCTGTTGGTGACGGAGCTGTGCCGCGCGCTGCTTGCCGCCGGACACGGCAGGCTCAGCGAGGAGCGCTGCGTCCTGTTCCTGCAGGGCTTTCAGAGTGTGACCACCTTACAGCGGCGGGAGCTGCTGCTCTTCCCCGCGGCGCTGCGGGCGGTGATTCTCGAAGCCGTCGCGGGCGCGTGCCGGAAGCTTGGGGCCTCAAGTGAGCCCGAGGAACTGACCGACACGCTCTCTGCGCTTTTCCGCTCGCTGATCCTGCTGTCCACGATGGACATGGAGTCCGTGCTTGACGGGGCGGACGTGTCCGGGAGGATTCTCTCCGAAGACCCGACGGGCAGCTTTTCCCGTATGGACCGCGAGACCCGGGAGGACTATCTGCGCCGCCTCGCGGAGATGGCAGAGGCCGAGGGGCTGGACGAACAGACCCTGGCCCGCCGCTTGATCGACACGGCAAAGGCCGAGGGGCGGCATGTGGGCTTCCTGCTGTTCACCCCGTCGGGAGAGCTCGGCGCGGCGGCCTATATCGCGTCTCTTGCCGGTCTCACGCTCTTCGGCTGTCTGGTCGCGTTTACCCTGCTGCACGATCTGTCCTCAGCGCTGCTGCTGATCGTGCCGCTCTGGTCGCTGGTCAAGGGCTTTGTGGACTTTCTGCTGCTGCGCTTTCTGCGCCCCCGTCCCCTGCCGCGCCTCGATCTCTCCGCCGGGGTGCCGGAGGAGGGGCGGACGCTGTGCGTGCTGTCTGTGCTGCTCGGTTGCGTAGACCCCGCGCGGCTGGAGGAGCTGCGCCTTGCCAGCGTTCACGAGGGCAGGGAGCTTCGCTTCGGGCTGCTGGCCGATCTGCCCGCCGCGAAAACTGCGACCGCGCCCGGTGACGAAGCCCTGATCCGGGAAGCAAAGCGGCAGGTCGAGCGTCTCAACGAAAAATACGGCGGCGGCTTCTATCTCTTTCTCCGACCCCGCAGCTTTGACGGGGAGGCTTACAGCGGTCACGAGCGCAAGCGCGGCGCGCTGACGGAGCTGGCAAAGCTCCTGTGCGGACAGACTAACGTCCTTGAGGTCGTGGGTGATCGGGACGCCCTGCGCGGCACGCGCTACATCATCTCGCTGGACGCCGACACCCGCATTTTCCCCGGCTCCCTCGGGCAGCTCATCGGCGCGGCGCTGCACCCGCTGAACACCCCCCTGCCGGGGCCGGACGGCCTCCCCACGGCGGGGCACGCGGTCATCCACCCGCGCATTGAAACCGAGCTTGAGAGCGCGGGCGCGACGGACTTTGCCCTCATCTTCGCCGGGGCCGGCGGCAGCGATCCCTACGGTGGGCTGAGTACCGAGCTCTACATGGACGCCTTCGGCTCCGGCGGCTTTGCGGGCAAGGGCATCCTCGACGCGGGGATGCTGCTGCGCTGCGGGGAGAAGCTGCCGGAAAAGCGCGTACTCAGCCATGACGCGCTGGAGGGGGCGTATCTGCACGGGGCCTATATGAGCGACGCCGCCTTTTCAGATGCCTTTCCGGCAAAGCCCCTGGCCTACTTTAAGCGCATGCACCGCTGGGTGCGGGGCGACTGGCAGAACGCGCCCTGGATCTTCAAACGGGAAGTGCCGATCATGGACCGCTTTCGTCTGCTGGACAGTCTGCGGCGCAGCCTGGTCGCGCCGATGACCCTGACAGCGATGCTGTTGGGACTTATCTCGCCGAGTCCCGGGCTGAGGCTTGCAGGCTGGGCGGCATTGCTGACGCTTTTGCAGGATCTGCTGCTGACGCTTGCCGACGCAGGACTGCAAAGAGACAGCGGGCGCGTGCGGCTGAGGCGGCACACAAGGCTGCTCACAGGTCTCGGCGGGGCCATTGTGCGAAGCTTCATGCGCCTGTGGCTGCTGCCCTTTGAGGCGTGGGTCTGCCTCACGGCGATCCTCACTGCGCTCTGGCGCATGCTGGTGAGCCACAAACGGCTTTTGCAGTGGACAACCTTTGCCGAGTTCCAGGCGACAAGCTCCCTGGCCGAGCACATCCGGGCCATGTGGCCCTGCGTGGTGCTGGGCGTGCTGCTGATGGCCTTTGCGCCCCAGGCACCCGGCAAGGCGGCGGGCCTCATGTGGCTCATGAGTCCGGCGGCGGCAGCGGCACTGGCGCTCCCCTCGGCCCGCGAAGCGCCCCTTTCCGTGCGGGACAGCGATCTGCTGCACCGTGCGCTCTCGGAAAGCTGGGGCTATTACAAAGAACTCTCCGGCGCGGAGGATCACTTTCTCCCGCCCGACAACTTTCAGCAGCAGCCGCCCATGGGCACGGCGCACCGCACCTCGCCCACGAACATCGGCCTTGCCCTTGCCTCCGCGGCGGCATTGGGTACGGCGGGCGTGATCCCGAAAAGTGAAGCCCTCGCCTATCTCAGCCGCATGGTGCCGACACTGGAGCAGATGGAGCGGCACAAGGGGCACTTCTTCAACTGGTACGACACCAAGACACTCCGCCCCCTGCGTCCGCGCTTTCTCTCCACCGTGGACAGCGGCAATCTCTGCGCAGGGCTGATCACCGCCTGTGCCGCGCTGCGGCGCTGGGGCGAATACCCGCTGGAGGGGCGGCTTCGCAGGCTCCTGGATGACATGGATTTTGGCCCGCTCTTCGACCCGAGGCGGGAGCTTTTCTATATCTGCTACGACGCGGAAAAGGAGCGCGGCGCGGGCGGCTGGTACGACCTGATGGCAAGCGAGGCGATGCTCACAAGCTATATTGCCCTCGCGCGCGGTCAGGTTCCGCTGCGGCACTGGCGGCAGCTCAGCCGCGCCCAATTGCAGAAGGACGGCTTTCGCGGCCTTGCGAGCTGGACGGGCACCATGTTCGAGTACCTCATGCCGATGCTGTTTCTGCCGCTCTACCGTTCAAGCCTTCTGTATGAGAGCGCGCGCTTCTGTCTCTACGTTCAGCGGCGGCGGCACCTGCCCGGCATGCCCTGGGGCATTTCAGAGAGCGCGTTTTATTCTCTCGACGCCTCCAACAGCTATCGCTACAAGGCCCACGGCTGTCCGGCCCTGGCGCTCAAACGCGGGCAGGAGGAGGATCTGGTCATCGCGCCCTACGCGAGCTTTCTCGCCCTCGCGGTGGAGCCAGGGGCTGCCGTGCGCAATCTCCGGCGGCTGCGCGATCTCGGCGCGGCGGGCCGCTGGGGCTATATCGAGGCGCTGGACTTTACACCGGGCCGCTGCGCGCGCCGCGAGGGGGAGCAGGTACGCTGCTGGATGGCGCACCACGTCGGCATGAGCATTCTTGCCGCGCTCAACGCCGTAGACGGCGGGCTTGTGCGGGAGCTTTTCATGAGTGAACCGGAGATGGCGGCCTTTACGCTTCTCCTTCAGGAAAAGCTGCCGGACTCCGCCGCCGTCATTCGCCGGGATCGCTCCACTGTACCGGAGCGCCCCGAAAAAAGCCCGCGCCGTGCCTGGGAGCAAAGCGGCACCTGCGGTGGAAGGCCCAGGGCCTGTCTGCTCTCCAACGGCGCTTACAGTCTGCGCCTGAAGGACAGCGGCGAGAGCGCCGCGTTCCTGGGTGATCTCTGCGTCTATCGGGCTGAGGGCCGTGATGCGGGGCTGTCCCTTGCTCTCGGCGAAAGGGAGCTGCTGCCCGCCGCTTCCCCGGCTCGGTGGGCATTCGGCGAGGAAAGCTGCCGCTGGGAGCTGAAAACTGATCGTTTTTCCTGTACCCTGACGCGCCAGAGCGCCGAGGGTGAGTTGGGTGAGGTACTGCTGATCTCTGTCACCGGCGAGGCGCAGTCCCTCCCGCTCACGCTGCGCTTTACGCCCGTCCTCGCCCTGGAGCGCGACTGGACGAGCCACCGCGCCTATTGGCAGTTGGGGCTGTGGGCAGAGGAGCGGGACGGGTGCCTGCTGCTGCGAAGGCTCCCGAAAAACGGGGAACCCGAGCGCTGGCTCTGTCTCGCCGCTGATCTGCCCGCCGTCTTTAATGCCGATGCGCGGGGCGGACTCGGCGCACTTTTGTCGCCGCTGGTTTCCGCGCGGGTCGATCTTCGAGGTAAAAAGACAGATCTGCGCTTCGCCCTCGCTCTGGGACAGAACGCGCAGGAGGCTTTCGACGCGGCTGCACGCATCCTCGCAGCGCCCGCAAGTGTCGCCGGCAGCATGACGCGGGCCGCCGCCATGCGCCTCGGTCTGAGCGGGGACGAGCTGGGCAAGGCTATGGAGCTGGTACTCCCGCTGTGGGAAAACCGGCTGTGCGGCGCCGCGCCCAAAACCGCGCTCTGGCGCTGGGGCGTATCCGGTGATCTGCCGCTTCTCTGCTGCGAAGCGGGCGCGGCAGAGGCTGACCGGCTGCTCCGCTGCTTCTGTCTGCTGAAAAGCTGCGGGCTTGAAGCGGAGCTTGTCTATCTCTCCAACGAGCAGGGTGAGTATCTGCGCCCGCGCATGCGGGAGCTTGAGCGCCGCCTTGCCTCCTTCGGCCTGGAAGCGTTGCTGGGCGCGCGCGGCGGCGTGCTGAGTGCGCCAACGGAAGCCCTTGAGGTGCTGAGAAGCCGTGCCGCTGTTTTCGTCGGTGCGGAAAGAAGCTCGCCCGCGCCGCTGAGTCCCGCACTCCCGGCATATACACGTACACCAACTATCCCCGCGCACGGCTGGGACGCGGATCGATTCTTTTACCGTGTTGAAAACTCTCTTCCCCCGCGTATCTGGCAGCATGTGATCTCAAACGGCAGTTTCTCCGCCTTTGTCGCCGACTTCGGCCCGGCGGGGCTGTGGCTGAAAAACGCGCGGGAAATGCGCCTGCTGCCGCCTCCGGACGATATCCGGGACACGTCGGGCGCGGAAGCGCTCTACGCCTTCTCGGGCGGCGAGGCTGTGAGTCTCTTTGCCGACGGGCGCTCCCCCTGTGATGTGGCGTACTCCCCCGCCGTCAGTGTCTGGCGAAAGGAAATTGCCGGGCGGCAGATCGAAACGGCGCTCTTCATCCCCATGGGGCTTGACTTGCGCGTGCTGCTCATACGCGGGGCGGGCGGGCTTACCCTCGGTTGGGAGCTCTCCCCTTGCCTCGGCGCGGAGGATGCCGCCGGGCTGCAAATTCAGGAGCAGAGCGGTCTGCTGCGCCTTACGGACGCGGGGAGCTGGCTTCCGGGCACGGCACTTTATCTCGCCGCGTCCGTCCCGCTGAGCTATGAAAAGGATTTCTGTCCCGCGGCGCTGCGTCTTCGCATGGAGGCGGAGGATGCGACGCTCCTGATTCTCGGGACCAAGGAGGAGAGCGTGACCCGCGCGCTGTTTCCCGGTGAGTGTGAGACGATGCTGTGGGAAACGCAGCGCCGGTGGCGGGCCTTTCTCGGGCATTTCCGGCTGGAGTACGAGGACGCGGCGCTTATAAACTATATGAACACCTGGGCGGTCTACCAGAGCTATGCCTGTCGTCTGCTTGCGCGAAGCAGCATCTACCAGTGCGGCGGGGCCATCGGCTTCCGTGATCAGCTCCAGGACAGCGTAAATCTCCTGCTCATTGATCCCTCACTCTGCCGGGCGCAGCTCCTTGACTGCTGCCGCCATCAATATCCCGAGGGGGACGTGATGCACTGGTGGCACCGCCACCCCGGCGGCGACAAGGGCGTGCGTACCCGCTGCTCGGACGATCTGCTATGGCTGGTGTGGGCGCTGTGCGAGTATACGGAGGCGACCGGTGATCTGGCCCTCTGCTCTCAGGCGCTGCCCTTTGTTCAGTCCCCCGCGCTGCGCGACGATGAACGTGACCGCTATGAGGTGCCGGAGCGAAGCGTGGAAACCGCGACCGTCCTGGAACATGCCCGCTTTGCCCTGCAAAGAGCGGAGGAGCGCGGCTTCGGCGCGCACGGTCTCCCCTTCATGGGCAGCGGCGACTGGAACGACGGGCTTGACCGTGTGGGCGGAGAAAGCGTCTGGCTGGGCTGGTTCTTCTCCTGCTGCGCCCTGCGCTTTGCGGAGCTTCTGGAAAAGCTGGACGACAAGCGCGCCGCGCATTACCGTGATCTCTCCGAGCAGCTTGGACGCGCTGCCGACGCCGCCTTCAACGGGCGCTGGTATATCCGCGCGTGGCGAAAGGACGGCAGGGCCCTCGGCGACGGGGAGCGCATCGACTCCCTTGCCCAGAGCTGGGCGGCCTTCTGCCCCTGGGCAAGCCCCGAAAAAGCGGAGCTTGCGCTTGACAGCGCGCTCAGCCGTCTGGTTGACCGGGAGCACGGCATTGTAAAGCTGCTCGACCCACCCTATACCACCGCGGACAGCCCCGGCTATCTCAGCGGCTACGGCGAGGGCTTCCGCGAAAACGGCGGGCAGTACACCCACGCGGCGATCTGGCTGGCGCTGGCCTGTCTCCGGCGCGGGCGGGAGCGTGAAGGCCGTGAGCTGCTGCGCATGCTGCTGCCCGAAACCCATGACCCCGCGCGCTACGAAGCCGAGCCCTTTGTGCTCCCGGCGGATGTATGCACCGCGCCCGGGCATGAGGGCGCGGCGGGCTGGACCTGGTACACCGGCTCTGCGGGCTGGTATTTCCGCGCCGTGTGCGAGGGGCTTCTGGGTCTGCGCCTCAAGGACGGCAGACTCTATGTCAGCCCCGCCGCGCCCCTGACGGGAGACTATACGGTCCATTGGACGGACCCGAAGGGTACGGCACACCGGATTGAAGCCAAGATCGGCAAACTTTATGCCGACGGCGTAGAATATGAGGGGCAGGGGATTTGATTCAAATACTCTTTGCGCTCAACTCTTCCTTTTTCCTTCCGATAGTGTTATAATTAAACAGATATAGGAATTATCCTCTTGGAGGTGCCCCATGGAGTATTCACGGTCGGAGCTGATGCCGGGCGTTTTTCTGAGTCATCTGCGTTCCGATAAATTCAAAACCGCCTGCATGAGCGTCAATCTGCTCACCCAGCTCACGCGGGAAACCGCGTCGATGAACGCGCTGATCCCCGCCGTGCTGCGCCGCGGCACCACGCGCTACCCGGATATAGAGAAGCTCTCCGCCCGCCTTGACGAGCTTTACGGCGCGGCGATTGAGCCCGTGATCCGCCGGATCGGTGAGGTGCACTGTCTCGGCTTCTTCTCAAGCTTCCCGGAGCCCGCCTTTCTCCCCGGCGGGGAGGCCCTGCTGGGGGAGATGAGCTCCCTGATGGCGGAAATGCTGCTCTCCCCCGTCACGCGCGGCGGTCTGCTGCTGCCGCAGTACGTGGACAGTGAGAAGGAAAAGCTTCTTGACCTCATCCGCAGCCGCGTCAACGAAAAGCGCAGCTACGCCGTACAGCGCTGCATTGAAGAGATGTGCTGCTATGAGGACTTTGCTGTCTCCCGCTTCGGCAGTATTGAGGAGGCGGAGGGCATCCACTACAAGAAGCTCACGCGGCATTACCGGGACCTTCTGCGCACATGCCCGGTGGAGCTTTTCTACTGCGGGCAGGCAAAGCTTTCCGACGTGGAGCAGGCCTTCCGTGACGCACTGGCTGGGATGCCGAGGGGTGAGATCGACTATGACATCGGCACGGAGATCCGCATGAACGCCATCGAGGCCGAACCGCGTTACTATGAGGAGCAGATGGATGTGACTCAGGGCAAGCTGGTGCTCGGCTTCCGCCTGGGCGACTGCATGGAGGATCCGGACCGCGCCGCCATCCATGTTTTCAACGCCCTCTACGGCAGCGGCGCGACCTCCAAGCTCTTCCTGAATGTGCGGGAAAAGCTGTCACTGTGCTATTACGCAAGCTCTGCCGTGATCCTGCGCAAGGGCCTGATGCTCGTTTCGTCCGGTATCAGCTTTGAAAACTTTGAGAGTGCGAAGGCGGAAATCCTCGCCCAGTTAGATGCCGTCAAAAACGGCGACATTACGGATGAAGAGCTTCTGTGGGCAAAGCGCGCGGTGGCTTCCGATCTGCGCGCGACGCTCGACAGCCAGGGCGAGCTGGAGGGCTATTGGCTCAGCCAGGCGCTCGACGGGCTGGACTACGGCCCGGGTGAGCTTGCCGAGCTTGTGGAGGACGTGACGAAGGAGGATGTCATCGCCGTTGCTCGGAGCGTTGAGCTGGATCTCGTCTATTTCCTGCGCGGGGAGGACGGGGAAGTGTCTGAGGAAGAAGAGGAAACAGAAGATGAAGATACAGAAGCATGATTACCCCGGCGTGGGCGAAACGCTTCTCACCGCCATGCTCGACAACGGTCTGGAGATCTGTATCGTCCCCAAGAAGGACTTTTCCACTTTCTACGCCGCCTTCGCCACCAATTACGGTGGGGCCTGCCGCCGCTTCAGCGTAGACGGCAAAATGCTCGACACCCCGGCGGGCGTGGCGCATTATCTCGAACACAAGATGTTCGATCTCCCAAACGGTGACAGCGCCCTGAACATTCTCTCCGCAAACGGCGCAGACCCCAACGCCTTCACCGGCTCCGGCATCACCTGCTACTACTTCCAGTGCACCGAGGGGTTTGAAGAAAACCTGCGCATGCTGCTGCACTTTGTCTCCACGCCGTACTTTACGGACGAGACTGTGCAGAAGGAGCAGGGCATCATCGCCCAGGAGATCCGCATGGGGGAGGATAACCCCGGCATGGAGATCTACTACAACCTGCTCAAAATGCTCTATGCCCACCACCCCATCCGCGACCGCGTGGCCGGAACGGTGGAGAGCATTGCGGAGATCACCGCCGAAACGCTCTACGACTGCCACAAGGTCTTTTATGCCCCGTCCAACATGATCCTCTGTGTGGAGGGGGATGTGGACCCGGAAGCCGTCTGCCGCATCGCGGAGGAGGTGCTGCCCAAAGCGAAGGCCCCCGTCCCCTCGGCAGACTTCGGCGAGGCGGAGAGTTTGCTGCCTGTGGAGAGCTTCCGCATGGAGGAGATGGAAGTCTCGGCTCCGCAGTTTTTGATTGGCGCAAAGCTTACCCCCGGTCTCTCCGGTGCGGTTGCCCAGCGCCAGCGGCTGATTGCGGGGTTGGCCCTGCGGATGCTCTGCGGCAATTCCTCCCCCTTCTTCACGCGGCTCTATGCCGACGGGACGCTGAACATGGATTTCGATTACGAGGTCGATGCCAGTGCTGGGACGCTGACCTTCATTCTCGGCGGCGAGAGCAAAACGCCCGACAAAGTGCTCAGCGAGTTCAACGCCGAGGTCGCGCGCATCGCGGAAAACGGCTTTGACGCCGAAACCTTCACCCGTGCGAAGCGGGCCTCGCTCGGCGCGAGACTGCGGGCGCTGGAGGATTTTGACAATGTGTGTGTCTCCCTCGCCATGGATTACTTTGACGGCTACTGCACCTTTGACAGCTTCGACCTTCTGGAAGGGATCACGGCGGAGGACTGCCGCCGCTTTGTGGCGGAGGAGCTTGCCCCCGAGCGCCTTGCCCTGTCCGTTATCGCGCCCAGGATGAAGGGAGCCGCGGAATAAACCATGCCGGAAACCATACAGCGGGACTCGGTGATCTCCTTCCCCATGCTGGGGGGGCTGCGCCTCAACCCGCCCTCTTACTTCACGCTCTTCGGGCAGCCCGTTTATTTCTACGGCGTGCTGATCGGGCTGGGCTTTTTTCTGGGCCTCCTGTTCTGTGCCAAGCGCGCAAAGCGCTTCGGCCTCAAGGAGGACGACGTTTACGACGTGGCGATCTGGGGCATTCCCTGCACGATCCTCGGGGCGCGGCTCTACTACGTGCTTTTCCGCCTGGGCTACTACTTGCAGCACCCGGGAGAAATCTTTGCCGTGCGCAACGGCGGCCTTGCCATCTACGGCGGGGTCATTGCGGGGGTGCTTGTGGTGGTGCTGGTCTGCCGGAAAAAGAAGATCCCCGTCGGGGCCATGCTGGATAATCTCTGCTACGGGCTTCTGATCGGGCAAATCATCGGCCGCTGGGGCAACTTCATGAACCGCGAGGCCTTCGGTGCCGAGACGACGGTCTTCTGCCGCATGGGCCTGACCGCGCCGGACGGTACCACGATCTATGTACATCCCACTTTTTTATATGAAAGTCTCTGGAACCTCGGCGTGTTTCTGTTTCTGCTGTGGTTTGAGCAGACGGGCAGGCGCCGCTTTGACGGGCACTGTGCCACGCTCTATTTTCTGTTCTACGGCATCGGGCGCTTCTGGATCGAGGGGCTTCGGGCCGACAGTCTCTATATCGGCAATACCGGCATCCGCGTCTCCCAGGCGCTGAGTCTGGTGCTGGCGCTCTCGGCGGCGGCGCTGCTGCTGTACATGCAAAGGCAGCCCTTCTCGCCGGATCATCTGTATGTAAACCGCGTGGCCGCCAGGGAAGCGGGCATAATTATTGAAAAATCGGAGGAATCGTAACATGGCAGATTACAAGGATCTTTTTGGAAAGCTCGCCGGTAAGGTCAAGGACGTGGCCGAGACCAGCGGCGTGATGGATGTCTATGCCCAGGGCGCAAGCCGCGCCAAGACCTTCGGGCAGCTCACGAAACTCACGGTGGAGCTGAACCGCGAGCATGAAGAGCTCAAGCGCATTTATGCCGAGATCGGCCGCCTCTATTACGAGCAGGCCAATGCCGCGCCGGAGGGTGTCTTCGTCCCGCTCTTTGAACAGGCGGGCCGCGTCACGGACGGCATCCGCGAGCGCCGGGCGAAAATCGACGCGCTCAAGGAAAGCGCCGGTCTGACGGTGCAGGACGACATCGACGTGGAGATCGGCAACTTTGACGACGTGGTCAGCGCCACCGAGGCCGACGGCATGACCGTGGAGATCAAGAAAGACGGCGAATAAAGACCCGGCTCAGCAGCGCCCGCTATGTCCTTCACACCATCTTTACAAGAAATCCGGAACACGGGATTTACCCCGTGTTCTTTTTCTGCTATAATGGTTTTGATTACAGTTAACGGGAGTGTTTTATGATCCATCATAACCTCTTGATTGAAAAAATACAGGAGTCGATTAACTCCATTCTGCCCATCACGGTCATTGTCGCCGTGGTGTGTTTTCTGTTCGTGCCCATCCCGTCCGGTCTGATGCTGGCCTTCCTGCTGGGCGCGGTACATATGATCATCGGCATGGGGCTTTTCTCCCTGGGGGCGGATCTCTCCATGTCCAAAATCGGTGGGCACATCGGCGCGGCCATGACCGCGTCGCGCAAGCTCTGGCTGATCCTGCTGACGAGCTTTCTGCTCGGCACCGCCATCACCCTGGCGGAGCCGGATCTGCAGGTACTGGCCTCCAATGTGCCGGGCATTTCGAATCCCGTACTGCTGCTGACCGTGGGGATGGGCGTGGGGCTTTTCCTGGCCCTCGCCATGCTGCGCATCCTGTTTGCGATCTCCCTGCGCACCCTGCTGCTCATCCTGTACGGCATCGTGTTCCTGCTGGCCTTCTTCCTGAAGCCGGATATGCTGCCCTTGTCCTTTGACGCGGGCGGCGTCACCACCGGGCCGATGACGGTGCCCTTTATCATGGCACTCGGTGTCGGCGTTTCCTCCATCCGCAGCGACGGGCGGGCCAAGGAGGACAGCTTCGGCCTTGTGGCACTCTGCTCGGTGGGGCCGGTCATCGCCGTCATGCTGCTGAGCCTGATTTTCAAGCCCGAAAACAGAGAAGCAGCACTCGCGCCGCTCCCCGGCTTTCTCGTGACGACGGAGGTCGGGAACGGCTACATCAGGGCCTTCCCCACCTATCTGCGGGAAATGGCCCTCGCCCTTCTGCCCATTTTTGCGTTCTTTCTGCTGTTTCAGGTGGTCTCTCTGCGGCTTCGACGCCAGCCCTTTGCGCAGATCATCATCGGTATCGTCTATACCTATGCGGGCCTGGTGCTCTTTCTCACAGGCGTGAACGTGGGCTTTTCTCCCCTCGGTGAGACGCTGGGCGGCATGATCGCCGAGAGCCGCTGGCGCTGGATGATGATTCCGCTTTCCATGCTGATGGGCTGGTACATCATCCAGGCAGAGCCTGCGGTACACGTACTGACCAAGCAGGTCGAGGAGCTGACCGCCGGGGCGGTGAGCGAGAGGGCCATGGAGCTGAGCCTGTCCCTCGCGGTGGCAGCGGGCAACGCGCTTGCCATGGTGCGGGTTCTGACGGGCATCCCGATCCTGTATTTTCTGATTCCGGGCTATGCTGCGGCGCTGGCCCTGAGCTTCTTTGTCCCGCCCACCTTCACGGGCATTGCCTTCGACTCCGGCGGCGTAGCCTCGGGACCCCTGACAGCGACCTTCATGCTGCTCTTTGCCATGGGCGCTTCCCGGACGCTGGGCGGCAATGTGATGTCTGATGCCTTCGGCCTTGTGTCCATGGTGGCGATGATGCCGCTCATCACAGTGCAGGGCATGGGCGCGGTCTTCGTGATCAAGTCCCGCAGGAAAGCGCCCGTTGTCATTGGCGGCGGGGATGAAATCATTGAACTCTGGGAGATTGCCTGAGTATGGAACTGTATCAATTGATCGCCGTGGTTGACCGCGAAAAGGAGAAGCGGCTTGAAGGGGTCTTTCGCACCGCCGGGTGCGTTGTGGGTTACAGCCAGCCCGCCCACGGAACCGCCGGGCGGGATGTTCTGGCCCGCTACGGGCTGGCCCAGACGGAAAAGCGCATCGTCGCCGCCGTCGCCAACGTGTCCCAGCAGCAGATGATCTTCAAGCTTGCGCGCAAGCTGCTGTATATGGACATCCCCGGCAACGGCATCCTGGCCGCCATCCCCATCAAATCCGTGGCCGGGCGGCAGACGCTGGCCTATCTGACCGACAGTGAAATCACAGGAGGAACGCCGACAATGGATTTTGAATATGAGCTGATCGTAGTGGTGCTGGATTCCGGCTTTGCCGATCTGGCCATGGACGCGGCCAGGGAGGCCGGAGCCGGGGGCGGCACCGTGCTGCACGCCAAGGGCACCGGCAGCACGCGGGGCGAAAAGTTTTTCAGCGTCCGTTTTGCCGCCGAAAAGGACATGCTCTACATTGTCGCCCACAAGAGCGAGAAGGCCGCCGTCATGAAGGCTATTGCCGCGAAGGCCGGCCCCTCCACCGATGCGCACGGGATCTGCTTCTCGCTGCCAATCTCCAGCGTCATGGGTCTGCGCGCAAGAGAGAATGAAGAGGCGGATTAAGCCATGGACTACACGTATCACTACATTTCCCCGCTCGGCGGCATCACCTTTTCGAGCGACGGCGATGCGCTGACCGGGCTTTGGTTCGACGGGCAGAAGCACTTTGCCGATACCTTGGGCGATGTGCATGAAGAAAAGCCTCTCCCGATTTTTGAAGAGGCTGTAAAATGGCTCGATCTCTATTTCTCCGGGAAGGACCCCGGCTTTGTGCCGAAGCTTTTCACCCATGGCACGCCCTTCCGGGAAGCGGTCTGGGAGATTCTGCGGACGATTCCCTTCGGGGAAACCGTGACCTACGGCGAAATCGCCGCGCGGCTTGCGGATACACGGGGACTTTCCAAAATGTCCGCGCGGGCAGTCGGCAGTTCGGTCGGACGAAACCCCATCTCGCTCATCATCCCCTGCCACCGCGTTGTCGGCGCGGGCGGCAGTCTCACCGGCTATGCGGGCGGGGTCGACAAAAAGCGCTTTCTGCTAACGCTGGAGGGCGTAGAGCTATAATAAGTCTCAAAACGTGTAAAAACGCAAAGACGTAGGGGTCGATCCCCAGATCGACCCGCCGAGCAACGTACATTGTTAGCAAATGGCGGGCCGATGAGGGCATCGGCCCCTACGACATACATTTTATGCAGGGGCTATCTCATTTTGAGACAGCCCCTTTTTTGTGCTATATAATCAGAACAGCTTGTAGGTCCAGCCCATGTCGTCCTCGACCTTGCCGGTCTGCATACCGTAGATCGTGTCGTAGAGCTTCTGGGCCACGGGGCCGACCTTCTCATCCGCCACCTTGTAGTCGGTGCCCTTGTAGTTGAGGCAGCCGATGGGGGAGATGACAGCCGCGGTGCCGGAGGCGAAGATCTCCTGCAGGGAGCCGTCCTTGGAGGCGGCGATGATCTCGTCGATGGAGAGCTTGCGCTCGGAGACCTTGACGCCCCACTTCTTCAGGAGCTGAATGACGGAGTTGCGGGTGATGCCGGGCAGGATCGTGCCGGAATCCAGGGGGGCAGTGATGACCTCATCATTGATGCGGAAGAAGGCGTTGGAGGTGCCGATCTCTTCCACGTACTTGTTCTCGGCAGCGTCCAGCCACAGAACGTCCTTGCAGTTATACTTCATAGCGTCCAGGGAGGCGCGCATGCCGCCGCCGTAGTTGCCGCCGACCTTTGCATAGCCCGTGCCGCCGCGGGCAGCGCGGATATAGGTGTCCTGCACGAAGATGCGGGTAGTGGCGAGACCGCCGTCGTTTGCTGCGTAGTAGGAGCCGGTCGGGGTCAGGATGATCATGAAGCGGTAGTGCTTGGCGGGCAGAACGGAGAAAGAAACCTCATCGCCGAAGATGAAGGGGCGGATATACAGCGCCGTGCCGGGGGAGCTGGGGATCCAGTCGCGGTCTTCCCAGATAACAGCCTTGACGGCAGCAAGGAAGAGATCGCCGGGCAGCTCGGGGATGCACATACGCTCGTTGGTGCGGACCATGCGGGCGATGTTCATGTCGGGGCGGAAGAGCTGGATGTGACTGTCAGCGGTCTTGTAGGCCTTCATGCCCTCGAACATCATCTGCGCATAGTGCAGCACGCAGGAGGCGGGCTCAATCTCAATGGGGGCGTGGGGAACGATGCGGCCGTCATGCCAGCCCTGTCCCTCGTCCCAGTCCATGACGAACATGTGGTCGGTGAAGTACTTGGCAAAGCCGAGCTTGCTCTCATCCTCAGGCCGGGGCTTGGGATGGGTGGTGCGGGTTACGGGAAAATTGTATTCCATGGTGGTTCTCCTTTTGAATATAGTTTTGTAGGCAGAACCCCTTCCACCGCTGAAGCGGTCCCCCTATTGCCGCAAACGGCTGGGGGAAGCAAAGGGATTATACGTGATAGAGTTCCGGTCTTCTGTCGCGGAAGACGTTGATGCTGCTGCGGATCTGCTCCTTGACGGCGAAGTCGCAGTCGGCAAGGATGATCTCCTCCTCCGCGCCGGCCTCAGCCTTCACCTCGCCCCAGGGGTCGTAGATGGCGGAGTATCCGCCGTACACTGTCTCCCCCGCCGTGCCGCAGCCGTTGCAGCAGGCCAGAAAGATCTGGTTCTCGATGGCGCGGGCGCGGTTGAGCGTCTGCCAGTGCAGCATTCGCACGGCGGGCCACTCAGCCGGGACAAAGAGCAGGTCAGCCCCTTGCAGGACGAGGGAGCGCGTCAGCTCCGGGAAGCGCAGGTCATAGCAGATGATGAGGCCGCATCTGACGCCATCCAGCGTGAAGGTGCAGAGATGATCGCCGGGGGTGAAATATTCATGCTCACCCATCGGGGTGAAGAGGTGAGTCTTGTCGTAGGCGGCGACGCACGCGCCCGCGCGGTCAAAGACATAGGCGGTGTTGAAAACCTTCTCGCCCCGCAGCGTCGCGGCGCTGCCCGCCACGATGTTGACGTGCAGCTCCCTGGCGAGGGTGCCGAAGACGCGCTGTACCTTCTCTCCGTCCGGATCGGCAAGTCCGGCAAGCCCCTCCTTCGGGAAGAAGCCGAGGTTCCAGGTCTCGGGCAGCATGACCACATCCGCGCCGTCAGCGGCAGCCCTGCGGACAAGCTCCTCTGCGCGGGCGAAGTTATAGGCGCTGTCTCCCAGGCGCACGTTCATCTGGGCGCAGGCGATTTTCACGGCTGGTAGTCCTTTCCGGCCTGGATGGCCTTGAGGTTCACGTCCATGAGGTTCATCTTGCGGGCGGGGATCACATGCTTGAGCGCCTCTTCCACAGTCTCGTCCTTGATGCACTTGGTCTCGCGGATCACAGTGCCGAGCAGGATCATGTTGGCGAGATTCTTAAGCTCCATGTCCTTGGCCATCTGGGTGGCTGGAACATAGTAGACATCCACGTCGTCACGCGCGACCTTGCGGGAGATGAGGGTGGAGTCCACAAAGATCTTGCCGCCAGGGACGACCGCGCTCTCGTACTTATCGAGAGAGGGGGCGTTCATGACGATGAGCACGTTGGGGTGCTGCACGATGGGAGAACCGACAGGATCATCGGAGAGGATGACGTTGCAGTTGGCGGTGCCGCCGCGCATCTCGGGGCCGTAGGAGGGCAGCCAGCTGAGCTGACGCTTTTCCACCAAACCCGCGTAGGCCAGCACCTTGCCGATAAACAGGAGGCCCTGTCCGCCGAAGCCGGCGATCACGATTTCATGATGTGCCATTCTTACGCCTCCTTATCCCGGAACACACCCAGCGGGTACTGGGGGATCATCGCCTCGTCGATCCACTGGAGGGCCTTCTGCGGCGTCATGCCCCAGTTGGTGGGGCAGGCGGAGAGGACTTCGATGAAGGAGAAGCCCTTGCCGTCGATCTGGTTCTGGAAGGCCTTCTTGATGGCGCGCTTGGCGTTGCGGACATTTTTCACGTTGTTGACGGTGACGCGCTCAAGGTAAGCGGGCGCGTCGAGCGTGGCCAGCAGCTCGCACACGCGGATGGGGTAGCCCTGGGTCTTGGGGTCACGGCCATAAGGAGAGGTCTGCGTGACCTGGCCGAGCAGAGAGGTCGGGGCCATCTGGCCGCCGGTCATGCCGTAAATGGCATTGTTGATAAAGATGACGGTGATGTTCTCGCCGCGGGCCGCGGTGGAGACCGTCTCGCACATGCCGATGGAGGCAAGGTCGCCATCGCCCTGGTAGGCAAAGACGATGTTATTGGGCAGGGCGCGCTTGACGCCGGTGGCGACAGCGGGGGCGCGGCCATGAGCGGCCTCGATCATGTCGCAGTTGAAATAATTGTATGCCAGCACGGAGCAGCCGACCGGCGCGATGCCGACGGTCTTGCCCTCGATGCCGAGCTCGTCAATGGCCTCGGCGACAAGGCGGTGCACGATGCCGTGGGTGCAGCCCGGGCAGTAGTGCAGGACGGTGTCGGTCAGGGCATGGGGCTTTTCAAACACGATCATGCTTCAATTCCTCCTTCTGCGATCTTTTTGATATGCTGGAGCACCTCATCCGGGGTGGGGATCATGCCGCCGACACGGTTGCAGAGGGCGACGGGCTTTTTGCAGCGGATCGCAAGCTCCACATCGTCCTTCATCTGGCCCATGTTCATCTCCACGCAGAGGAAGGCGCTGACCTTGTCCGCCGCGGCGGCAAGGGCCTTCTTCGGGAAGGGCCAGAGGGTGATGGGTCGAAGCATGCCGACCTTGATGCCCTGCTTTCTGGCTTCCACGATGGCGTTGCGGGAGACGCGGGCGGTGATGCCGCAGGCAACGATGCAGATGTCCGCATCGTCCATCATGTACTCTTCCCAGAGCGCTTCGTTCTCTTCGATGGTCTTGTAGCGCTCGTAGCGGGCGAAGTTCTGCTTCTCCAGCGTCTCGGGGGAGAGGTCGAGAGAGGTGATGACATTGTGGGGGCGCTTCATCTCGGTGCCGGTAGCGGCCCAGGGATTATCATCGCCGAAGGCGTTGCAGGGTTCGGGCAGGGTGACGGGCTCCATCATCTGGCCCATGGTGCCGTCGGCCAGCAGCATGGCGGGCATGCGGTACTTCCATGCCAGGTGCAGAGCACGGCCGGTGAGGTCGGCCATCTCCTGGACGGAGGACGGCGCGAAAACCAGCACGTGGAAGTCGCCGTGGCCGGGGCCGCGGGTGACGAGGAAGTAATCGGACTGGGAGGGCTGAATACCGCCGAGGCCGGGGCCGCCGCGCTGAACATTGATGATGAGGGCGGGCAGGTCCGCGCCGGCGAGGTAGGAGATCCCCTCGGTCTTGAGGGAGATGCCGGGGCTGGAGGAGGAGGTCATGGCCGGGTGGCCGGTGGAGGCGACGCCGTAAACCATGTTGATGGCCGCGATCTCGCTCTCGGCCTGGAGGAAGGTGCCGCCGATCTTGGGCATCTTCTTGGCCATGTATGCCGCGACCTCAGTCTGCGGGGTGATGGGATAGCCGAAGTAGTGGCGGCAGCCGGCCAGGATGGCGGCCTCCGCAAGGGCTTCGTTTCCTTTCATCAGGACAGTTTCACTCATTTAACCTGCTCCTTTCCTTAACGCTCCACGGTGATGACGCAGTCGGGGCACATCATGGCGCAGCTTGCGCAGCC
>Ga0310697_10002310_pt1 | contig 20492 bp, 19 predicted proteins | sample 172DNAGHGlowgp2_FD_203883 | JGI IMG/M metagenome (GOLD analysis project Ga0310697, IMG submission 203883) | Sheep rumen microbial communities from Palmerston North, Manawatu-Wanganui, New Zealand - 1728 DNA GHGlow gp2 (v2) (version 2) | ecosystem: Host-associated > Mammals > Digestive system >... | reverse complement strand
CAATATTCGAAAAAATGAAAGATGCTTTTGACGATATGTAATTTTGTGGTATAATGAATCTATCTTAATATAGGAGGACAATTATATGTTTCCAGGATTCGGTTTTATATTCACAATTTTAGGCGGCATTATTGCCGGCTGGCTCGCAGAGAAAATCATGAAAGTTGATATGCCTCTCTGGCAGAACCTTCTCTACGGTCTCGGCGGCTCCGCTCTCGGCTCAATCTTCCTTTTAATTATAGGCAAGGTTACGGGTAAGGGCTTTGCTGCTCCCGGAAGCTTCATTCCGGCTATCCTTATCGCTCTTGTAGGCGCTTGCCTTATCATCTTTGTTGTAGGCAAGATCAAGGAAAAGAAAGCTTAAATATTATCGGGAAAAAACCGACCTGGCCTTCAGGTCGGTTTTTCACTATAAGAAACGGGAGGTCTCATATGACCATACTCTGTACGGGCGGTGCCGGCTACATCGGCAGCCATACATGTGTTGAACTTTTAAACGAGGGCTACGATGTCATAGTCCTGGACAATCTCTCAAACTCCTCCGAAGTCGCATTGGAGAGGGTTGAAAAGATTACGGGTAAAAAGGTGAAGTTTTATAAGGCGGACATACTTGATGTCGACGCCCTTGAGAAGGTATTCTCTTCCGAGAAGATAGATGCGGTTATTCACTTTGCCGGATTAAAGGCAGTGGGCGAGTCGGTGGAGAAGCCTCTGGAATACTATCAGAACAATATTACCGGTACGCTTAACCTCTGCAATGTAATGCGCGCTCACGGCGTAAAGAACATAATATTCTCCTCATCCGCCACGGTTTACGGCGACCCCGCTTTTATTCCCATAACAGAGGACTGTCCGAAGGGCAGCCCCACAAATCCCTACGGCTGGACAAAGTCGATGATAGAGCAGATCCTGACTGACCTTCACACTTCGGATCCGGAGTGGAATGTCGTCATTTTAAGATATTTCAACCCGATAGGCGCGCACGAGAGCGGCCTTATCGGCGAGGACCCGAAGGGCATTCCGAACAACCTCGTGCCTTACATCGCGCAGGTCGCGATAGGCAAGAGGGAGGCACTCGGTGTATTCGGAAATGACTACGATACGCCGGACGGCACGGGCGTGCGCGACTATATTCACGTCGTGGACCTTGCCCGCGGCCATGTGAAAGCGCTTAAAAAGATTGAACCCGGCTCGGGTGTGAGCATCTACAACCTCGGCACGGGCAACGGCTACAGCGTCCTCGACGTCCTGCACGCCTATGAGAAGGCCTGCGGCAAGACACTGCCGTATGAGATTAAATTCCGCCGCCCCGGCGACATAGCGACCTGCTACTGTAACGCCGACAAGGCGAAGAATGAGCTCGGCTGGACAGCGGAGCTCGGCCTTGACGATATGTGTGCGTCATCCTGGAACTGGCAGTCAAAGAATCCTGACGGTTATAACTCTTAAGGGGAAAGAAATGAATTATTCAGCAGACTTACACGTTCATATTGCTCTCCCCGAAAAGGAACTCTCCGATGAGCAGATAAGGGCGAAACTCACCGCGTACAAAGACGCGGGCGTCACGTTCTTGCGTGACGGCGGCGACAGCCGCGGAGTTTCCCTCCGCGCGAAGGCCATTGCGGCCGAGCTCGGAATAGACTACAGGACTCCCGTGTTCGCCATTTACAAGGAGGGCTGTTACGGCTCATTCCTCGGAAAGAGTTTTAAGGACTTTGATGAGTACAAGTCCCTGGTGGATGAGGCCGAGCGCGAGGGCGCTGATTTCATAAAACTCATTCTTTCGGGTGTTGTTGATTTCTGCGGAGGCGGCAATGATTTTGAGCCCTTCCTGTCTCAGGAGGAAGTCTCCCGGATGGTGGGCTATGCCCACGGCAAGGGCTTCTCCGTCATGGCACATGTCAACGGGGCAGAGAACATAAAGATGGCCCTCTCTGCCGGAGCAGACTCAATAGAACACGGCTATTTCATGGATGAGCAGTGCGTTGATATGCTGGCAAGCTCGGACACCGTCTGGGTGCCGACCATAGCTGCCGTCGCCGCCTTTGTCGGTGATAAGAAATATGATCAGGTATTTTTAAAACAGGTGCTCGCAGACCATGCGAAGATGATAAAGAAGGCCTGGTACATAGGCGGTATGATAGGTCTCGGCACTGACACTGCCGACAGGGAGAAAGAGTACGAAATCCTGAAAGCGGCAATAGACGACAGGGAGTTCGATGCTCATCTTCAGAGCACACTTGAACAGATAAGGTGGAAATTCACAAAATAAAAGAAGCCCTTTCGGGCTTCTTTTTTTATGCCTGTCTGGTTACTTCCGCGACGATTTTGTCTATCGCTTTCAGATATCCCGTTTCATATTACTTCCATGCATTACATCCGGAAATATGAAAGGATCCCCAGACCGAATATGTCTCCTATCGCGTGGGCGATATAGAAGGGCAACAGGTTCCTGTCTTTTGACCGGCGGTACAGCAGATACATAAATATGCCGAACAACAGCCCGATCCCAAGAGCCGAAATAATCCCCTGATAGGTGTGGAAGCTGACCCGTATCAGCAGAGAGAACGGGACAGCCCATTTCAGGTGTTCCTTTCTCACCGCAAGGCAGATGCCGAGGAAATAGAGCTCTTCATACACGCCGTTGAGCAGGGCGTATATCACACTGGATACCGTTTCACTTCCGAAGAAAGCACCAATCGGTCCCGGGAAGGGGAGGACATCTGTCAGAGGATCGGTGAGCAGGAAATAGACGTCAAGCAGAAGTGCTGCGGTAAGGAAGATCAGGACACCGCAGGCGACAGCCTTCAGATTGAAACGTATCGTCCATGCTTTGAAATCGAAGCGGCGCAGCCGCAGATACAGCAGGGCAAGGAACAGAAGTCCTGCCTGTAATGCCAGTGCACTATAGTTGTCCGCAACGGAAAATGAAAGGTTGTCATCAATGGTTGTCGCGCCTTGTATCAGTGCGATATATGATACGGTTGAGGTATAGATGCCCTCGCCCCACAGAATCAGAGTAAGAATGAGAATGTCAAACCATTTCAGATGGTTGATTTTTTCTTTGTTTTGAAGGTTGAATAGCAAAATAGGATCCTCCTATGTATGTTCTGCGGCGGCGCATTGCCTCCGTTTCCTGACCAGCAGCACCAGCATGATAATGATCTCTGCAATCTGTAAAATACCCATCAGAATCGTATAGACGGGAATCTGCTTCGTTGCTCCGCTGAACAGTATATAGTCCCATAAAAAGTGCATAATGATTAGAAGACAGATATTCCGGGTATAATCAAACATAAGTACATAGAACAGTCCGGCGACAAAGGTTGCCGCAAGCTGCATAAGAACCTGCGGCGCCGGCGATCCTCCCAAAATGTTGACTGCGTGAAGGAGGCTAAAGCTTGCGGCAGAGAGCAGAAGAATTTTTTTGAAACTCCGCTCCTGAAACAGCCCGAACAGCCGGACAAAAAGAATCCTGCGGAACATGGTTTCTTCTGCTACGCCGACGAGCAACGTTACGGCAAGCGGAACTATAAACGCATACGTAAAGCTGCCGTTTGCCAGCAGATAGTACAGCGCCATCGCCGCAAGAGGCAGGAATATAATAAGGAACAATGGCAGTCTGCCACGCTCGTGCCACGGAAGAGCAAGCTGTTTTCTTTGGATAAACAGGCATATCAGAGTACCGGCAGCCAGTACCGAAAGGAACGGAAGCATTGCGTTTATATATCCGTCACCGCCATACTCTATGTGATAGATGTGATATACGATGTAGTTGGAAAGCCCCATCCCCGAAGTATACAGAAGAGGCCATAATAAAATTTTAAAGATTTCTTTTTTGTTATTCATAATGAAACGGGCGGGATCTGTGTCGTAAGAAATAATGGTATATGTGAAGAATTGATATTAAGTATGAAAAAACCGACTGAATTGGAGATTGACATGATATTAAAAAATTTTGAATTACTCTGTGAAGATGATTTATGTTCTGTATATCAGCTTAATGTAAAGAGAACCCCAAATGTTGTCTGACATTTGGGGTTCTCTTCATTTTTTCGGGCTTTTTTTATTTTGATTTATTGACTTCGGCGATGATTTTGTCTATCGCTCTCAGATATCCCGTAGTGCCCTCGCCGATGACTTCATCGAAGCAGGCGGCGGACAGGTAGGATTGTTTGCGAAACTCATCGCGTTCGTCCGTGTTTGAGATATGGACTTCGACGGCCGGAATATTCACTGCACGAAGCGCGTCGAGTATCGCAATACTCGTGTGGGTGTACGCCGCCGCGTTTATGACGATTCCGTCGGTCTTGCCGTGCGCGGCCTGGATTTTATCGACTAAATCGCCCTCGTGATTGGACTGGTATATTTCAACCTGAATCTTTTTTTCGGCGCAGTATTGCTCTATTTTTTTGCAGAGGTCATCATAGGTCTCGTCGCCGTAGATGGCGGGCTCCCTTATGCCGAGCATATTGATATTCGGTCCGTTTAAAACCAGTATTCTCATTTGACCACCTTTTTTGTCTCCTCAAAACCGAGGCTGTCCTTGGCCTTGACCGTGATTGTACGTTCATAGGCTGAGAATGCATCGTCGATGATGCTCTGTGACGGCTTCTTCGTAAACGTGCTGACTATCGGCACGATGATGAGACCGCCTATCATTGCGACAACACCGGAGTTGATGGATGACCTGAAGATGTATCCGAGAACCGTGCCCCAGGCTGTGACATCAACACCGCCGAGGGATACAATCATCTGGAGAATTGCTAAGGCGCAGCCCCATACGAAGCAGACCGCAGTGGCTGTCTTCGTGACACTCTTTGAGTAGAGCGAGAGTAAGAAGGGAGCCAGGAATGAGCCTGCGAGAGCGCCCCATGAAACACCCATCATCTGAGCTATGAACGTGACTGAAGGGTGTGCGTCCTTGATGACCGCGATAATCGCCGAGATCGCAATGAAGAATACTATGAACAATCTCATTATAAACACTTGTTTCTTCTCTGTCATCTCTTTCTTGGAAAGAGGCTTGATAACATCGAGTGTGAAAGTTGAGCTGGATGTGAGTACAAGTGAGGAGAGAGTTGACATTGAAGCCGAGAGTACAAGTACTATTACGACTGCGATTATGACGCTGGGAAGCGTGGAGAGCATTGCCGGAACAATTGTGTCAAAAAGCGGCTTGCCCGTGGCGGGGTTGAAGACCACGCCTGCGTCCTTGTAGAGACGGCCGAAACCGCCGAGGAAGTAACATCCGCCCGCAACCACGATCGCGAAGAAGGTCGAGATGACTGTTCCCTTGTGGATATCGTTCTCACTCTTTATGGCGTAGAACTTGCCGACCATCTGGGGAAGGCCCCATGTGCCGAGCGATGTAAGAAGCACGACAAAGAGGAGTGCCAAGGGATCCGGGCCGAGGAATGAGGAGTATGCGCCTTCCCAGCCGGCATCGCCGGAGATCTGTGAAAGGGCCTTTGTCGCCTCGACAAGGCCGCCATTTGCCTTAAGGACGGCAAGGATGACGGCTGTAATACCGAAGAGCATGATAATGCCCTGAATGAAGTCGTTGATTGCCGTGGCCATGTAGCCGCCGAAGATGACATATATACCGGTGAGTACAGCCATTACGAGGATGACTGCCCAGTAGGGAATGTCAAATACGAGTCCGAAGAGGCTTGAGAGGCCATTGTAGAGAGATGCAGTGTACGGAATAAGGAATATAAATACTATAATTGCAGCGGCAATTTTCAAAGCATTTGAGTCAAATCTCTTGCCGAAGAAGTCGGGCATGGTCTTTGCGTCGTAGTGCTGAGTCATGACCCTTGTGCGTCTTCCGAGTATGTTCCAGGCAAGGAGGGAGCCGATGAAGGCATTTCCGAGACCTGCCCAGGTGCTTGAGAGACCGAAGTTCCAACCGAACTGACCTGCGTAACCTACAAATATTACGGCAGAGAAGTAAGATGTACCGAAAGCGAAAGCGGTAAGCCAGGGGCCTACGTTTCTGCTGCCGAGCACGAATCCGTTTACGTCTGTCGCACGCTTCCTCGTATAGAGACCTACACCTATCATAAGCGAGAAGAAGCATATGAGCAGGATAGCAGACATGAGTTTCATAATAAATCGTCCTTTTCTTGGGTAATTTAGCGCTTTAAAGTGTGCGCTTCACTGCTTTAAAGTACCACAGTGAAGTGCAAATGTCAATATTTTTTTAAAGTTTAGCGAGAAAATCACAGAGATTCAGGAAAAACTTTTCGTAATCGCTGCGTTTTTCAAAGAAGCCCATCCATGAGAAATGGTCCTTGTGCTCAAGCGGCATATTGTACCATTTGCCCGGAACAGCTTTGGTGTTTTCCGTCCAGGTCTCCCGGGGCTTGTTCCTCGGTGCCATGGTGCTGAGGGTGTTTACCACGCCGTCTGACTGATACCAGTTTTTGTCGACGCCGAGTGTTTTTTTCAGTGTCGGGGTGCCATACCAGCCGATGATGAGCTGCCCGAGGTGTGCCAGAGGGAAGGCTTTAAGTTCCATGGCGTGGAAAGGCGTTTTAAGTATCCTGTGTGATTTGCATGCGGGATAAGCGAAGTAGTAAATCTCATCTGAAATACCTATGGTTTCATTAAACTCTGCCGTAAGGGCCGTACTCTGCGCAATAAGTGAGTTGTCCAGCCTGCAGGCATGGTATTTTTCGAGAATGTCATCTCCCCAGAAATCAAGGCGGGGATCATAGTATTTCGTCAGTCCGGTCTTCTTAAGCAGAGTGTTCGCAGCACTGAGTAAGAGACGGTTGACAAACTTGTCAACGTGCAGGTCGCGCGCGGCATCGGCCAGCGTTGTGCCGTTGTTTGTGCCGGAGATTGTGGTAATCGAGTTTATGAGGTGAGCATTGCCTCCGGTAAAGAGCGGAGAGAGTTCATCTGCGGGTGTAGCCCCACGTTCCTCTTCCGATCCGCGATCTAAAAGATCCGCAAACAGGCTTATTGTGGGGCCTCCGAAGGAGTGGCCTATGAGATTGATTTTCTCATGGACGCCGGGTTCGCCCCAGTCTTTGAAATAGCCATCGTAAGTCCTGCCGTATCGGGCGTGCCCGTTTTTCTCGCTGTGGGCTTTGCCGTAGTCTACGGTGCCGCCGACTATCTGCGCGTAGAGTTCGCACGCGCGGTCCCACGCGGAATTCCAGGGGCCAACCGAAGGGGTATATGATTCATATCCGTTTTGTGAAAGGAACTGCGCCATGCCGGGTCTGTGAAAGCCACCGAAGTACGGCATAAGGCCTGAAAGTCCGTCTTTGTCGCCCCAGCCGCAATAGCCGTGGACGAAAATGTTGGCATAAACTTTTGACATTTTCTTTCCTCCGTGTACTTGATACGATACAGATTATACTCATTTACCATACAATTGTAAATAATCGCGTAATGTAGTATAATATTTTGGTATTTTTGTTTAAGGAGCAGTGCTTTGAAAGTCTCGGTTGCCCTTGCGGCGTACAACGGAGAAAAGTACATAGAGGAGCAGCTTAGCTCAATTCTGACGCAGCTTCGCGCCGACGACGAGGTCATCGTGTCCGATGACAACCCGTCGGGAGGCACGAAGGCGGTCGTCGACCGCATCGGCGACCCGCGCATCCGCTATGTCGAGGGGCCGGGAAAGGGAGTCATCAAAAACTTCGAGTATGCGATTTCGCAGACGACGGGCGACATAATCTTCCTTTCCGACCAGGACGACGTGTGGCTGCCGGGCAAGGTCGCCGCCTGCGTCAGTGAGATTGAGGACGGCGCACTGCTCGTACTCCACGATGCGAAAATAACCGATGAAAATTTAAATGTTCTTGAGGAATCCTTCTTTGAACACAACGGCAGCGCGCCGGGTTTCCTGAAAAACATAAAAAAGAACTCTTACATGGGCTGCTGCATGGCATTCAGTTCCTCGCTTAAGGACGCTGTTATGCCGTTTCCGGACAATCTTCCCATGCATGATCAGTGGATAGGACTGATTGCAGAGCGAAAGGGTAAAGTAAAATTCCTTTACACTCCCTACCTTCTGTACCGCAGAAGCGGGGACAGCCTGACCGGAAACCCTACATCGCTCATGCAGAAGATAAAGTGGAGAGTAAGTATTATAAAGGACGTAATCCGATGATTAAAGTATCCGCAAGCATAGTTACATACAACAATGTGAAGTATATTGAAAAGGCCACAGCTACGTTGCTTGACTCTGTCAAAGACAGCAATATCGACTTCCGTCTCTATGTCTTTGACAACGGTTCGACTGACGGCACGGTTGAGCTTCTGAAGAGTAAATTCTCGGATAATCCTCGCTTCTTCCTTTACGAGTCTGATGAAAATATCGGCTTCGGCAGGGCGCACAACAAGATGCTGAAGGTCTTCGACGACTGGAAGGCGGATTATCACTGTGTGGTCAATCCCGATGTCGTAATAGAGGACGACATTGTCTCGAAGATGGTAAACTATGCCGAGGCGCACCCCGAGGTCGTGCAGCTTTCCCCGAGGATCTGCTTCCCGGACGGCCGGGACCAGATATTGGGCAAGCGCAGGCCGCATATCTGGTACCTTGCGGCGAGCCGCCTGCGCGGAAAGGAGCCCGGCCGGCTTCTTTCGCGGTACGCGATGCTTGATGCGGACTACTCAAAGCCTTTTGAGATTAAAAACGCCACGGGCTGCTTCATGTTCTTCCGCGGCGACGCGTTCCGCTCTGTCGGAGGCTTCGACGACAGGTATTTCATGTACTTTGAGGACTGCGACATAACGCGGACCATGGGAAAACTCGGAAAAGTACTGTTCTTCCCGGACGCAATCGTGTACCACGTCTGGGCCAGGGACTCGAAGAGAAATACGAAACTGAAAATAATACACATTCAGTCAATGCTTAAATATGACCTGAAATGGAGGACAATCTGATGACATTCGCAGTAGTTTTAGCCGGTGGTATAGGCTCCCGCATGGGAAATTCCGAGACACCCAAGCAGTATCTCATGCTCGGAAAGCAGCCTATCATCATCCACACAATAGAGAAGTTTTTCGTATGCCCGGAGTTTGAACACGTAATCGTACTCACTCCGAAGGCCTGGGTTGCCCATACGGAAAACATGATAAAGAAGTCTCTCGGAAAGACGGACCGCATAACCGTCATTGAGGGCGGCTCCACGAGAAACGAGACGCTGATGAACGCCATCAGATTCATAGAGAAGAACTACGGCCTTGATGACGACACCATAATCGTCACACATGATGCCGTCAGACCTTTCGTAACACACAGGATAATCGAGGAGAACATAGAGGCTGCGAAGAAGTACGGCGCAACCGACACCGTTGTTCCCGCAACCGACACAATTGTCGAGTCAAAGGACGGCGAGGTAATCTCCCAGATACCCAACAGAGCCACTCTCTTCCAGGGCCAGACTCCGCAGAGTTTCAATGCGAAGAAACTGAAGGAACTCTATGAGAGCCTGACAGACGAGGAGAAGGAGATTCTGACAGACGCGTGCAAGATCTTTGCCATGAAGGGCGAGAAGGTTTATCTTGTCGAGGGCGAAGTTTCAAATATGAAGATAACATATCCGTTCGACCTCAAGGTCGCGGCCACAATGCTCGGAGGAGATCTGACAAATGATTAATTCCATCTATCAGCTCACGGCGCCGCGCCTGATAGAGGTCACCTACGGCGAGATTGACTTAAGCGAAGGCGGCGTGCTCGTACGTCCCTCGCACCTGTCAATCTGCCGCGCCGACCAGCGCTACTACCAGGGCGCGCGCTCAAAAGAGGTGCTGGCGAAGAAACTTCCCATGGCACTCATTCACGAGTGTATGGCGGAGGTTGTCTTCGATACGACGGGCACCTTCAGGTCCGGCGACCGCGTTATCTGTATACCGAATACGCCGACTGAGGATGACGATATCATCGCCGAGAACTACCTGCGTTCCTCAAAGTTCCGCTCAAGCGGTTTTGACGGTTTCCTGCAGGATGTAGTGCTCATGGCACCGGACAGGCTCGTGAAGATTTCAGACGACGTCAATCCCGATGTCGCGGCTTTTACGGAGCTCATCTCCGTGTCCATGCACATCATCTCGCGCTTTGACAAAACCGCGCATTCGAGGCGAAACAGCGTGGGTATCTGGGGCGACGGCAATCTCGGTTTCATAACCGCGGTCCTGCTCGACAAACTCTACCCGGACCTTAAGATAAACGTCTTCGGACGCAATTACGACAAACTTGCATATTTCACCTTCGCTGATGAGACGATGCATGTCGACGACATACCCGAGGACTTCATGGTTGACCACTGTTTTGAGTGCGTCGGAGGAGCGGGCTGCGAACCCGCCATCAACCAGATGATAGATCACATAAATCCCGAGGGCACAATAGCCTTAGGCGGTGTGTCTGAAAACAATGTGCCGATAAACACCAGGATGGTGCTTGAGAAGGGCCTTCGTCTCTTCGGTTCCTCAAGGTCCGGAAGGGATGATTTTGAAAAGACCGTCAGGTTCCTTGAGGACCATGAGCAGTCGGTTCACTACTTTGAGACCTTGATCGGTGAGACCTTCGATGTCAGGACCATACCCGACATCCACAAGGCTTTTGATGCGGACTCGACCCTTCACCTGGGCAAGACCGTAATGCATTGGAATAAGTAAAGAAAGGAGTGCATATTATGAAAGACTTAATCTTCCATATCTATGCGCTCTTTTTCAATCTCGGAGCGAGATTTAAAGTGAAGAGTGACAGGGTGGGCCTTGTGTCAATGCACAACGCCCATTTTGCGGACGGCCTCGGTGAGGTCGAAGCAAGACTCGGGTCATATGAGATAATAAAAATCGAGCGTACGAGCCTCTCGGCTCCGCTCTCAGCCCTGCGCTTTGTCACCATTGACGCCTTTCGTCTCGGCCGGGCTAAATACATTTTCCTGAATGATAATTTTATGGCGCTTGCCTATGCAAATCCGAATAGGGAGACAAGGATTGTTCAGCTCTGGCACGGCATGGGTGCCTTCAAGAAGTTCGGCTTTGATATTGAGGTCGAGCCGAAAGTGAGGCGCCGCGAAGCGGCGCAGGCCGGGCGGCTCACACATGTGGCCTGCTCGTCCGTCGGCGTAAAGGAGATTTACGCCGGTGCTTTCGGCGTTTCTCCCGAAAAGGTCTATCCCGTCGGCGCTCCGAATGGTGATTTCTATTTCTCCGAGGAGAACAGGAAAACCGCGAAGGATACCCTCCTTGAACTCTTTCCCGAGCTGGAGGGCAAATACATTGTCCTCTACGCGCCGACTTTCAGGGAGGACACCGCAAACGACGGGGACATTCTGAAACATTTCAATGCGGAGCGTATAAAGAGGGCGGTAAACGCAAACCTCGGTCCGAATAAACCGAAAGACATAGAGATTCTCGTCAGGCTTCATCCCCAGGTGCACGAGAGTGCTCAGGTGAAGAATGCCTTCGATGTGACGGACTATCCTTTCGTGAACGAACTCTGTATGGCCGCCGACATGCTTGTCACGGACTACTCATCCATATGCATGGACTTCGCGCTCATGAAGAAACCGATTGTCTTCTATGCCTATGACCTCGATTATTACAAGGGCGCGCGCGACTTCTATTTTGATTACGAGACCTATGTCCCGGGTCCGATAGCAAGGACTGAGGACGAACTGATATTCGCCATAAAGGACGCGAGGAAAGCCCCGTCACCGAAACTGGCGGAGTTTCGGAAGTTCAACTTTGACGAGCCGGACGGCAGGGCGACCGAAAGGCTCCTTGAAATTGTCCTGTAATATAACAGAAAACAATCCGTCTTTTCTTGTGTATCCAAACAAGGAAAGGCGGTTTTTTCTATGAAAAAAACACTTTGGAGCAAAGCTGCGGCAATACTTGTCGCATTCGTAATCCTTCTTACCTTCGGTGCCTGCGGCAGCAGGCAGGCAAAAGACTATGGTGCCGCAAGCACCTATACCGCGGACGGTTCACTCAATGAAACCGCAGATATGAAAGCAGAGACAAAGGCGTTCTCCGGCGCACCGGAACAGGCCGATTCGCCCAAACTCACTTACACAGGCAACCGCAAGATAATCAGAAACGCTTCTCTTGATCTCTCGACCGAGAAGTATTCCGCGACACTTAAAGCCATAGAGAAGGCAACGGCGGAACTCGGCGGATACGTTGAGTCCTCACACGAGACAAAGTATGACAATTATGCATATACTTCGATGACGGTAAGAGTTCCCACGGAAAAACTCGATGAGTTCCTCGGAAAGATGGACGGTGTGGCCACTGTTACATCGAAGTCGATCACATCGGAAGACATCACTGCATCATACATAGACACAGAGAGCCATCTCAAGGCCCTTCGGACGGAGCAGGATACATTGCTCGAACTCCTCTCGCAGGCAAACGGTCTCTCCGAAATCCTCGAAATTCAGGACAGGCTGACGAATGTGCGCTCACAGATAGAGTACTATCAGAGCCTCATGAACACCTATGACAACGAGCTCGAATATTCAACTGTCAGCATCGATGTAAATGAGGTGAAGCACGAAGTCGTATCAGGTGAAGGCTTCTGGGCGAGAATCGGAGCGGGCCTTAAGGAGTCTTTCTACAATGTGGGCACAGGCATTGCAAACTTTTTCTCCTGGGTTATAATCCACATCCCTTATCTTCTGATATTGGGTGTCATTCTCTTTGCGATTTGTGTTATAATTAAGAAACTGAAGGCAAAGAGAAAGACCAAGAAGGAAAAGAAAAATGCTGGACAGACAGATAGTGCAGATGTATCTGGACAGAAATGAACAGGCCATCGCCGAAACTAAAAAAGCATACGGAAGTTATCTTCTGACCATAGCTTTCAACATCCTCGGAAACCACGAGGATGCGGAGGAGGCTGAGTCCGACACCTATGTGCGCACATGGAATGTCATACCGCCTCAGATACCGCTTAAGCTTAAGGTGTTTCTTGCGAAAATCACCAGGAATATATCCATAGATATGTACAGAAAGCAGCACGCCGAGAGGCGAGGAGGACAGGGCTGTGACAAGCTCCTGTCGGAGCTTGAGGAAGCCCTGCCGGCCCTCTCCGAAGGCGTCGACGAAATGACGCCGGACAAGGCGCTTGACGGCAGTGAACTGACGCGCGTCATAAACGAGTTCCTTGCGTCACTCGACGAGAGGAAGCGCGTCATTTTCGTAAAGCGCTACTGGTACGGCGCTTCTGTCGCGGACATCGCCTCCGAGCTCTCGCTCACGGAGAACAATGTCGCGACGACTCTTTTCCGTCTCCGCGCCTCGCTTAAAGATTTCCTGGAAAAGGAGGAAATCGCGATATGAATAGGAGAAGAGCGGAGAATCTGTTCTCCGCAATGACTGATATTGAAGAAAAGTATATTGAAGAGGCTGAAGGCTTTACTGCAGAAAGCAGCACCGTGACGGCACACCCGGGAAGAAAGCGCTGGGTAGCCCTGGCTGCCTGCTTCGTCCTTATTTTGGCGGTCGCCTTCCCGGTACTGAACAACCTCTTTAACAAGGCCGGAAACATGAAGGCCGAAAACGACTCCGCCGAATCCGTCGCGGAGCAGACCGCAGACGGTACAAGCGGTTCCAAAAAGAGCTTTGACTCCAATAACGGTGCCGGAGAATACTCGGGCAGCAGGATTTCAGCCTCCGTTCCGGAGGACGTGAAGATAACATACACAAACACCGATGAGACGGAATTCTCTTTTGAGGTGATTGAGTATGACTTCACGATGGCAGAACCCTGGATTACCGTGCGTTTTACCAACAACACTGCGGCGGACAGAAAGATCAGTCCGAGGTTTGCTCTCATGGAAGTCCTCCCTGACGGAACGCTGAAAGACACTGCAGCGGACGGCGAGGCAAAGACATTCGACTCGGTGATCTGGAACCTGCCCGCAAACGGCGGCACCTATGACGTCACGTACAGACTGTCGCATTTCGACTACTTCCACGACGGCACATACGCCCTCTTTCTTGACGACACAGGTGAGAGCCCTTACAGGATCAACCTCGAACTCACCTTCCCGAAGAAATAACCGCAAAATAAACAAACGAAGGCTCCCAATTTTGGGAGCCTTTATTATTTAAAGAAAGAAGTCTATATGTTATCATAATAAGGTAATTTATAGTTTTCAGGAGGCTGTATTTTGACTACAGTTGCTTACACAAGTGTCGTAACACTCTACGCCCTCGTAGATGCAATATGTTTCAGCATAATTCTGGTCATGCTCATCTTAAGCTGGTCCGGAAGCTACGGAGTAAGGTACCAGCGGACATTGAAACTGATGCTCTTCCAGATGGGCATATGTGCGTTTGACTTTGCTTCCGCAATTGTCGAACATAATCCTCTTATACCCATCTGGGTCAAGATTGCGGTTAAAGTCGGTTATTTCATATGTCTGGCCCTTATGCAATATGCATGGGCATATTTCGCATTCCAGGTAATGGAGCCTTCATCTCTTAAAAAACGCTGGGTACAGCTGACACTTACAATACCCATAATCATTCTCATACTCATGCCGCTTGCGTCCTTCTTTACAGATCGCGCGGTATTCACTGCCGATAATATAAATTATCACCCCGCTGAACTTTATCTTGCACAGGTATTAATCGGCTTCCTTTATCTTATCATGATTTCAGTCAAAGCCTTAAGAGTGGCGCTTATCGAAAAGGTGCCGTACAGGCGTAATGTCTGCTATGCAATTGCGGTATTTACGCTCTCGCCGGTAATTTCCTTCACTGTTCAGCAGTTTGTATCGGGTCTTCCGCTCATCACACTCGGCTGTACCATAGGCATAGTATTTGTATCCGTAGTCATCCGCGAGCAGATGAACCAGAATCAGAACGCCGTGGCGAGAGCGCTCACGGAGAACTATGAGATAATAACTCTCGTTGACCTCTCAAACGGTGCCTATACGTCCTTCAGAAGAGGACCTTTTGTCGAGGCTATCAATAAGGCATATAACAGTGAATCCGCAACATTTGCGGAAGGAATAATGCGCTTTGCCGAGACCTATGTCTATGAGGAGGACAGAAACGAGTTCTATACCAAACTGTCGACTTACAACCTGGTGCGTGAACTTACAAAGCGCGGAGAATCAATTGTGGACACCAGGCTTGTCACGCCGAACGGCCTTGAGTACTATCAGGTGAAAGTCGTTGCTGACGACAGGTTCAAGGATAACTATCTCTGCGTTGTCGGCATTAAAAATGTAGACGAGACCACACGCAGGGAAATGCGCAATAAACTGATGCTTGAAGAGGCTCTCTCACACACCGAGGACGCAAATGAGGCGAAGACCGCCTTCCTCTTCAACATGTCGCACGATATCCGTACACCTATGAACGCGGTGCTCGGTTTCGCCACTCTCGCGAAGAAGAAACTTGATGATGACCCCGAGACAGCCAAGGGCTATCTCGACAAGATAGAACTCTCCGGTCAGCACATGCTCACCCTATTAAATGACGTTCTTGATATGGCGAGTATCGAGGCCGGAAAGATTACTATTGACGAGAAGACCGTGGACATACACAGCTTCGGCGACACCGTCGTTGATATGACCGCAAATATGGCTGCTGCCAGGAATATCACGGTAAATGTGGAGTATAAAGATATTGTCCATGAGCACCTTTATGCCGACGTTCTTCACTGCAACCAGATACTTCTGAACATTGTCACAAACTCAATCAAATATACGAGACCGGGCGGAAAAGTAGACATTGTCTTCTCCGAGGTTCCCTGTAAGAGTTCCGGCTACGCAAACTATGTTACAACAATTGAAGACAACGGAATCGGAATGAATCCGGAGTTCTTAAAGCACATCTACGAGAGCTTCGAGCGCGAGCGCTCCACTACGGAGTCCGGCATCCAGGGCGCGGGTCTCGGCATGTCGATTACAAAGCGGCTTGTTGACCTGCTCGGCGGTACGATAGAAATCGAGAGCGAACTCGGAGTCGGCACAAAAACCACGCTCCGCTTCAAGACGCATATACCGGATGAGGTCGAAGACGACGGGGAGGCCGACGGCCCCGTTGATTACAGCAAGCCGGTATTTGACCTGCGCGACAAGCGCATTCTCGTTGTCGAGGACAACGAGCTCAACCGTGAGATTACGCGCGAACTCCTGGAGGAGTGCGGCGTGATCATCGATGAGGCGTGTGACGGCGAGGAATGCCTTGCAAAGGTAAAGAACGCCGATCCCGGCGACTATGACCTCATCCTCATGGACATTCAGATGCCGAAAATGGACGGCTATGCCGCCACCCGCGCTATTCGCGCGCTTGACCATATTAAGCTGGCCGGCATACCCATAGTCGCCCTCACGGCAAATGCTTTCGATGAGGATAAGCAGAAGGCATATGCCTCCGGCATGGATGCCTTCCTTTCAAAGCCGGTCAACCCGGAGAATCTCGTCAAGACCGTAAGCGACATAATAAAAAAGACTTGACTTGAAACTTAAATCGGTGTATAAACTTTACATACAAATATTAAAGGCTTTGACGGAGAGTGCAAAGGAATCCGCGTGAAGAGAGAGACGGCGTCTGGTGTGAGCCGGAGACGGGGACCTTTGTTTGTAGCTCCTGAGCCGGCGGGAAGAAAGAGAAATCAAGTAGAACCCGCCCGTGTAGGCTACGTCAGTGCATTAGGGCTTGTCAGAGCCTGAAAGTGGTCGGTTTTTCCGGCAAATCGGGTGGTACCGCGGTAAGAGATTATCGTCCCGAGAATGCGACGGCATTCTCGGGATTTTTTATTTCCCGAGCCGTCAAAAAGGAAAGGTATGAATACTATGAAAGCACCAACAGCAGGACTCGATATCAAGATCCTCGAGATGGCGAGGCGTATTCGCGAACTTCGCGAAATCGAAAACTACACAACCGCGTATATGGCGGAACAGACAGGTGTTTCCGAGGAGGAATACATCTCCTGTGAAGAGGGAAGACAGGACCTGAACTTTGCCTTCCTCTACCGCTGCGCCCAGACCTTCGGCGTAGACGTCACCGACCTCATTGAAGGTGAGTCGCCGAACCTTGCGAAACTCGTATATACGAAGAAGGGCGAGGGCCAGAAAATCGAGAAGGCGCACGGCATGACTTACTACAACCTTGCCGCAGCCTTCAGGAACAGAATCTCCGAGCCGCTTTATGTGGAGGCGGAGTACACCGAGGAGGCCCAGAACAAGCCGATAGAGCTTACTACGCATACCGGACAGGAACTCGATATAGTACTTTCAGGTGCTCTTAAAGTTCAGGTCGGCGACCATATTGAGGTCCTCCATGCCGGCGACACGCTCTACTACGACTCGGGCACGCCTCACGGCATGATTGCGGTTGAAAACCAGAACTGTGAGTTTTACGCAATAGTCCTCAATCCTTCAGGTGAGCCTACACCCGAACTCCGTGCGGTCGAAGCGCATGTCGGCGTACAGCCCAAGCGTCTCGGCGCGGAGCAGAAACTCCGTGTCTACAAGAAGTGGGTCAAGGTCGAGAAGGACGAGAACAGAACACCCGTAAAAGTCGATTTCATAAATCCCGAAAACTTCAACTTCGCGTTCGATGTAGTTGACGAGCTCGCCAGGACAAAACCCGACAAGCTCGCCATGCTCCATCTCGATGTAAACAAGAACGAGAGACGCTTCAGCTTCAAGGAGATGTCTGAACTCTCAAACAGGGCGGCAAACTACTTCACTGCTCTCGGTATCAAGCGTTTTGACAAGGTAATGCTTGTCTTAAAGCGCCACTATGAGTTCTGGCCTGCAATCCTCGGTCTTCACAAGATAGGCGCCATCGCCATCCCCGCAACGAATCAGCTCAAAGTCCACGACTTTGAGTACCGCTTCAACGCGGCCGACGTCAAGGCCATACTCTGCACCGCCGACGGCGACGTAACCGATCAGGTTGACGCGGCCGCCAAGAATTCGCCGTCACTTGAGATCAAGCTTTCGGTAAACGGCAAGAAAGAGGGCTGGCGCTCGTTCGATGACGAGTGGATGCTCTTCTCGAACGAGTGGGAGCGCGAGGAGGACTCACCCAAGGGTGATGACCCCATGCTCATGTTCTTCACCTCAGGAACCTCCGGATATCCGAAGATGGCTCTCCACTCATACAAGTACCCTCTGGGTCACTTCATCACCGCCAAGTACTGGCACTGCGTTGACCCTGACGGTCTTCACCTCACAATTTCAGACACCGGCTGGGCCAAGTCCCTTTGGGGCAAACTCTACGGCCAGTGGTTCTGTGAGGCGGCAACATTCGTATATGACTTTGACCGCTTTGACGCAGCAGATATACTGCCGCTCTTTGCTCAGTACCATATAACCACATTCTGCGCACCTCCGACGATGTACAGAATGATGATAAAAGAGGATCTCACAAAGTACGATCTCTCATCCGTTGAACACGCGACTATAGCGGGCGAGGCGCTCAACCCCGAAGTATTCCACCAGCTCAAGAAACTTACGGGTCTCTCGGTAATGGAGGGCTTCGGCCAGTCCGAGGGCACACTTATGATAGGCAACCTCATCGGTGCGCCGCATAAGGTAGGTTCAATGGGTAAGCCGGTTCCGATTTACGACGTTCATCTCCTTGACCATGAGGGCAAGGAAGTTGAACCCGGTGAAACCGGCGAAATCTGTGTAAACGTAAAAGAAGGCGCGCCGTGCGGTCTCTTCATGTGCTATTACCGCGGACCTGACAAGACGGCTGAGTGCTGGTACGACGGCTATTACCATACCGGCGACCTCGCCTGGAAGGACGAGGACGGCTTCTTCTGGTACGTCGGTCGCGCGGATGATGTTATCAAGTCTTCCGGATACCGTATCGGTCCGTTCGAGATTGAAAACGTCATCATGGAGCTCCCTTACGTTCTGGAGTGCGGCGTCTCAGCCGCTCCCGATGAGGTCCGCGGCCAGGTAGTCAAGGCTTCAATAGTTCTCGTCAAAGGTACGGAACCCACTGATGAACTCAAGAAGGAGATTCAGCAGTACGTCAAGAAAAAGACCGCTCCGTACAAGTATCCGAGAATAGTCGAGTTCAAGGAAGAACTCCCGAAAACCGTCTCAGGCAAGATAATACGTTCACAGCTTTAAGGCAAAATACCCAAAAATTCAGGCGAAAATACTAACAAAAAGTGTCCACAAAATCTTGTGTGGACACTTTTTTATTGCCACAATTTATGGTAGAATACATAGGAATATACTCATTGAAAGGAGAATGCAATATGAGTTACGCTGACGAATTATTCATTAAGATGTGCAAGGACATTCTTGAAAACGGTGTCGACACAAAAGACGAAATCGTACGCCCCGTATGGGAGGACACAGGTGAGAAGGCATACACCATAAAGAAATTTGCCGTAATAAACAGATACGACCTCAGAAAAGAGTTCCCCGCTCTCACGCTCAGAAAGACCGGTCTCAAGAGCGCAATGGACGAGATTCTCTGGATTTACCAGAAGAAGTCAAATAAAATCTCAGAGCTCTCGACACATATCTGGGACCAGTGGGCAGATGAGAACGGCACCATCGGTACCGCATACGGCTACACGATAGGTGAGAAGTTCATGTACAAGGGCGAGATGATCGACCAGATGGACTATGTTCTCAAGCAGCTTAAGGAGAACCCATTCTCAAGACGTATTATGACGAACATGTATCAGTACAAGAACCTCGCCACCGGTGCTCTTGACCCTTGCTGTTACAGTGCCACATACAACGTCACGAAGGATGAGGACGGCAACCTCGTACTCAACATGCTTCTCAACCAGAGAAGCCAGGACATTCTTGCGGCCAACAACTGGAACGTTGCTCAGTACAGCATCCTTCTCATGATGGTGGCTCAGGTTTCGGGTATGATCCCCGGTGAGCTTGTTCACGTAATCGCTGACTGTCATATCTATGACCGTCATGTTCCGATAATCGAGGAACTCATCACCCGCGAGACATATCCCGCACCCAAGGTATGGCTCAACCCCGACGTAAAGAATTTCTATGACTTTACAACTGATGACCTCCACGTTGAGGACTATCAGGCGGGCCCGCAGGTCAAGAATATCCCGATAGCCGTTTAAGGAGACAAGATGGACATAATTGTCGCCGTCGCAAAGGACTGGGGAATAGGAAAGGACAACGACCTTCTCTTCCATATTCCGGATGATATGAAATACTTCCGGAAGATGACAAAAGGATCAACTGTCGTAATGGGCAGGAAGACACTTGAGTCATTTCCGGGCGGAGAACCTCTCCCGAACAGGACAAATGTCGTTCTGACCAGGAGCAGGGACTATGAGAAGGAAGGCGTCATAGTGGTTCACAATTTTGAGGAACTTGAGGCTCTGAAACTTGAGGAACCCGTGTTCGTCATCGGAGGCGCCTCCGTTTACAGAAACCTCCTCTCAAAATGCGAGAAGGCCTATATCACCAAGATAGATGCGATAAAACCGGCCGATACGTTCTTTCCGAACCTCGACGAAAACCCTGACTGGGAACTTG
>Ga0310697_10002309_pt1 | contig 20492 bp, 20 predicted proteins | sample 172DNAGHGlowgp2_FD_203883 | JGI IMG/M metagenome (GOLD analysis project Ga0310697, IMG submission 203883) | Sheep rumen microbial communities from Palmerston North, Manawatu-Wanganui, New Zealand - 1728 DNA GHGlow gp2 (v2) (version 2) | ecosystem: Host-associated > Mammals > Digestive system >... | reverse complement strand
GAAAATGTTTCATATTTAACAGAACAATATAAAGATTTATCAGAAAAAGTATATGATTTATCTGAAGATACACGTAGAATAAGTGGCTCAGTTGCTAGAATTGAAGTGGAACATGGAGAAAAAATTGTAGCATTATTTGATGCTTTTACACTTAATATTGAAAAAATAAAATCAGATGAAAAAGATATAAAATTTATCACAAAAAGGTTAGATATACATGATGATGAAATTTATTATTTAAAATCAAAAGTTCAAGGTATTTAAAAGCCTATTAGAACTTAAAAAACTAATAGGCTATTTTTTTCAAATTTAAATTCTTATTATTCAGTATAATAAAATATGATAACAAACACTTTAGCTAAAGTGGTTTATTAAACTTGCAATAAAATATGAAAAATGATAAAATTTCAAACAGGATATGAAAAAAGGATGATGAAATTGAGCAAAAAATTATTGATAACAGAAAAGCCTTCTGTTGCGATGGAATTTGCAAAAGCATTAAAAATAACAACCAACAGGAAAAATGGCTATTTAGAATCTGATAATTGGATAATAACTTGGTGTGTTGGACATTTAGTTACCATGAGTTATCCAGATAAATATGATGAAAAAATGAAGTTTTGGCGTTTAGATACTTTGCCATTTATTCCAAGTGAGTGGAAATATGAAATTATACCACAAGTTGCAAATCAATTTGAAATTGTAAAGAAATTAATGCAAAGAGAAGATATTGAAGTAATCTATAATGCAGGTGATTCTGGAAGAGAGGGAGAATATATACAAAGACTTGTTTTTATGATGGCCAAACCAAATCCAAATGCTAAAATGAAAAGGGTTTGGATAGATTCTCAAACAGAAGAAGAAATTTTAAGAGGAATTAAAGAAGCAAAAGATTTAGCAGAATATAATAGTTTATCAGATAGTGCATATTTAAGAGCAAAAGAAGATTATTTAATAGGGATAAATTTTTCAAGATTATTATCTATTATTTATGGTAGAAATTTAGCTAACAAAATTAATGAAGAAAGAGCATCAATATCTGTTGGAAGAGTCATGACGTGTGTTTTAGGAATGGTAGTTTCTAGAGAAAGGGAAATTAAGAGTTTTGTAAAAACAAAATATTATAAAATAATTCGGAGAATTTGGAAAAGAAGAATCAACTTTTAAAGCAGAATGGAAAGTAAATGAAAAATCAAAAATGTATGAATCTATAAAATTATATAATGAATCTGGATTTAAAAATGAAGATGATGCAAAAAAATTCATAAAAGACTTGGAAGGAAAAACAGCCAAAATAATCGAATTAAAAAAATCTAAACAAAAAGAAAATGCGCCATTATTATTTAATTTGGCTGAAATACAAAACCAATGTACAAAACGTTTTAAGATTAAACCTGATGAAACATTGGAAATAATACAAAATTTATATGAAAAAAAATTAGTTACTTATCCAAGAACAGATGCCAGGGTGCTGTCTACAGCTGTAGCAAAGGAAATATCTAAAAATTTAAACGGTTTAGCAAGAAATTATAAGGATGATGAAGTTCAAGGGTATATAAAAAAGATGGTAGAAGAGAAATATTCTACAAATATTATAAAAACAAAGTATGTAAATGATAGTAAAATAACAGATCACTATGCTATAATTCCAACAGGACAGGGATTTGAAAATTATAATAATTTACCAGACTTACATAAAAAAGTTTATAAAGTTATTGTAACAAGATTTTTAGCTATATTTTATCCACCAGCAGAATATAGTAAAGTTCAAGCAACTGTTGAAGTTGAAAATGAACAATTTAGTTGTAGTGAAAAAATTTGTATAAAACAAGGATTTTTAGAAATATTAAAACCAGATAAAAAAACAAATAAAAAATCCACAAATAATGAAAAAAATGTGGAAAGTAATGATGAAAATGAAGGAAGAGAATCAAATTTAGAAATTTTAAAAGATTTAAAAAAAGGTCAAGAAGTTGAAATAAAAAATTTTGAACTTAAAGAAGCAGAAACTTCTCCACCAACAAGGTATAATTCTGGTTCAATGATTTTAGCTATGGAAAATGCGGGAAAACTAATAGAAGAAGAGGAATTAAGAGAACAAATAAAAGGAGCTGGTATAGGAACATCTGCAACAAGGGCAGAAATAATAAAAAAGCTTGAAAAAATAAAGTATATAGAAATAAATACAAAAACACAAATAATCACTCCAACTTTAAAAGGGGAAACTATATATGATATTGTATATAAATCTATGCCAGATATGCTAAATCCAAAATTAACTGCTAGCTGGGAAAAAGGATTGGACATGGTTGCAAAAAGAGAAATAGAACCAAATGTGTTTATGGAAAAATTAGAAAAATATATACATTCTAAATTTAATAAACTAGTTGTAAAAATGTGATCTTGAGAACCAATGTCAACCAATGGGGACGACCAAGGGGCAACCAAGAGGTCAACCAAAAGGACCGTCCCCCTTGGTTCAATCAAAAGGACCGTCCCCCTTGGTTCAATCAAAAGGACCGCCCCCCTTGGTTGACCTCTTGGTTGCCCCTTGGTCGTCCCCATTGGTTGACATTGGTTTGTTAATTTGAGTAGGAGATTTGCATGAATACTATTTTAGGAGAACTAGGAAAGAATCCGAAGTTTATTGAATTAGTAAACAAAATAGAGAGTGAAAAAAGCCCGATAGCAATATCGGGCTTAAATGACGTGGGAATGATTCAGATTTTATCAGCAATCCAAGAATTCACAAAAAAGCCTATTTGTTTACTTACATATAATGAGATTCAAGCTAGAAAATTATATAAAGATTTAAGTTATTTTATAGAAAAGGTTGATTTATTTAATAAAAAAGAAATTGTTACTTATGACTATGTTTCTGAAAGTAAAGATATCCAATCTGAAAGAATAGAGATTTTAAATAAGATTAAAGAAGGAAAAAATAAAATACTTGTAACAACAATAGAAGCGGTTATGCAAAAACTTCCAGATGCTGATGTTTTATATAAAGATAAATTAAAAATTAAAATTGGAGAGACCTACAATTTAGAAGAATTAAAACATAAACTTGTTAAATTGCGGATATGAGAGATATGATTTGATTGAAGGTAGAGGGCAGTTTAGTATTAGAGGAGGAATTGTAGATATTGCTTTAAATTCTAAAATAGGTATAAGGATTGAATTTTGGGGAGATGAAGTTGATTCTATACGTGATTTTAGTATTTCTAGTCAAAGGTCAATTTCTACACTTAAAAACATAACTATATATCCGGCTTATGAATATATATTAGAAGATGATTTAGAAAAAATTTGTGAAAGAATAAAAGAAGATAATAAAAATTTTAAAAACCAAGAGATGATTGAAGAGGATATAGAACAAATAAAAGCAGGAAATTATATAAGCAAAATTGATAAATATTTTGATAGTTTTTATACTAAACAAGCTTCAATTTTTGATTATTTAAAAAAAGATTACTGTGTTTTTATTGATGAAATAGGAAAAATAAGACAACGTTTGATAAATGTAAAAAATGATAATAATAATTTATCTCAAGCTTTAATAGAAAAAGAAAGAAGAATTCCAGATGCTATTTCTAATATGTTAGAACTTGAAAATATAGAAGAAATTTTAAATAAAAAACAAATTATTTATATTGAAAAGCAAGATACGAGAATAGAGTATCAAGCTGAAAAATTTAAATTTAATTATCGTGATGTAAATTATTATAAAAGTGAAATCCAAGGTTTATTTGAAGAACTAGAAAAAGGAATAAAAGAAAAAAAGAGGATTTATATATTATTATCTAGTAAAGAAAAAGCAAAAAAATTAAAAGGGTTATTAGATGAAAAAGAGATTCTATCAAAAATAGAAGAAAAATTGAATCAAACAATTATAGCAAAGTCAAATGAAACAGTAGTTACAATTTCTGTTGGAGAGCTTTCATCAGGCTTTGAAAATTATGATTTGAATCAGCTGGTAATTATAGCTGACGAATTAATCACAGGTGAGAAAAGAAAAAAAAGAGTTGTACATACTGCTTTTAGCGAAGGTGAACAAATTATTGTATTTAACGATTTAAAGGTTGGAGATTTTGTTGTTCATAAAAAATATGGAATAGGAATTTATGTAGGTGTAAATACTATTAAAGCAGATGGAACTATAAAAGATTATATCAAAATAAAATATCAAAAAGATGATATATTATATATACCAACAAGTGATTTAGATTCAATCAGAAAATATGTTGGAGGAGATAAAATTCAACCTAAAATTAATAGGTTAGGAAGTAAAGATTGGGAAAATACAAAAGCAAGAGTAAAGAAAAATTTACGTGAAGTTGCAAAAGAATTAATAGAATTATATGCAAAAAGAGAAAAATCTCAAGGATATGCATTTAGTAAAGATAATCCTTGGCAAACTGAATTTGAAGAAAAGTTTCCATATCAAGAAACTGATGATCAATTGAGAAGCATAGAAGAGGTAAAAAAAGACATGGAAACTCCAAGACCAATGGACAGACTTTTGTGTGGAGATGTTGGATATGGTAAAACAGAAGTAGCAATTCGTGCAGCTTTTAAAGCAGCCTTAGATCGGAAAACAAGTTGCATATTTAGCACCTACGACAGTTTTAGCTGAACAACAATATAATGAATTTAAGGAGAGAATGAAAGATTATCCTGTTAAGGTAGAAATATTAAATAGATTTAAAACAAAAAAATATCAAGATGAAGTGGTTAAAAAATTAAAATTAGGTGAAGTTGATATTGTAATTGGAACACATAGACTTTTAAGTAAAGATGTAGAATTTAGAGATTTAGGTTTATTAATAATAGATGAAGAGCATCGTTTCGGTGTAAGAGATAAAGAAAAAATCAAGACTTTAAAAAATAATGTTGATGTATTAACAATGACTGCAACACCAATTCCTAGAACAATGCATATGTCAATCGTAGGTATTAGAGACATGTCTGTCCTTTATGAACCACCACATAATAGAAAACCAGTTCAAACTTATGTATTAGAATATGATCAAGAAGTGATAAGAGAAGCCATTACAAAGGAATTAGAAAGAGAAGGTCAAGTATTTTATTTATTTAATAATGTAGAACAAATACAAAGAAAAGCAGAAGAAATTTCTGATTTAATACCAGAAGCGGAAGTAGCTTATGCACATGGTAGGATGAGTGGTAAGCAAATAGAAGAAATAATGCAAGATTTTATAGATAAAAAGACAAATGTATTGGTTTGTACAACTATATTAGAATCTGGAATAGACATACCAAATGCAAATACTATAATTGTAGAAAATGCAGATAGAATGGGATTAGCACAATTGTACCAAATTCGTGGTAGAGTAGGAAGAGCAGATAGGCAAGCTTATGCATTTATAACATACAAAAAAGATAAATTATTATCAGAAGTTGCAGATAAAAGACTAAAAGCTATAAAAGAATTTACAGAATTTGGCTCAGGATTTAAAATAGCAATGAGAGACCTAGAAATACGTGGAGCTGGAAGTTTGCTTCGGTGAAATTCAATCAGGACATCTAGAACAAGTTGGATATGATACATATTGTAATTTGTTAGATGAAGTAGTAAAAGAAATGAAGGGAATTAAAGTAGAACAAGAAACTGAAGTGCAGATTGACCTAAATGTAACAAGCTATATTCCTGAAGAATATATTGAAAACAGTGAACAAAAGATAGAAATATATCAAAATATTGCATTATGCAAAAATGAAGAAGATATTCAAAATGTTATTGATGAAATAATAGATAGATTTGGAAATATGCCTAGTGAATTAGAAAACTTAATTTCAATTGCAAGAATAAAATATTTAGCGAAAAAGCTTAATATAGAAAAGATTGCAAGTAAAAAAACTTCAGTTGTATTTACATTTGCGCCAAAGGCAAATGAAAATGAATTTGATATATCTAATTTAGTTAAGATATATAGAAATAAAATTAAATTTTCAGCAGGAATTAAACAGATGATTACATTAGAAATAGGAACAATTAATGATAGGGAAATTTTGAATGATGTAACAAAATTTTTAAAATGTTTTTAATGAAAGAAGGGAAATTATGCAAGTTATTTCTAGTAAAGACAATGAACTTATTAAACATATTAGAAAATTAAAAGATAAAAAGGAAAGAGATATTAGCAATGAATATATAATTGAAGGTGTTAAATTAATAGATGAAGCAATAAACGAAAAAGCTAATATAAAAAAAATAATTTTGTGTGATGATTGTGAGAAGACAGAATCAATTTCAAAAGATTTAATGTATGAAATTGCAAAATATGATTGTGTTTATGTTAAAGATAATATTTTTAAACTTATTACAGAAGTTAATACGCCACAAGGTGTTTTAGCGGTTGTGGAAAAAAATAATGTAAAAAAAGAAATAAATTATAATGAAGACATTATAGTTGCTTTAGATGATGTGCAAGATCCTGGAAATTTAGGTACAATTTTAAGAACTGTAGATAGTGTTGGGCTTACACAAATTTTGGTATCTAAAAAAACAGCAGATGTGTATAATCCTAAAGTTGTACGTTCTACAATGGGTGCTATTTTTAGAGTTAGAATTATTGAGTGTGATGATTTGAAAGAAACATTAAAACAAGTAAAAAAACACAAGTTTAAGGTTGTAGTAACATCACTTCAAACTGAAAATACTATTTATGATATCAATTATAGAAAAAAGGCTATTATAATTGGAAACGAAGCAAATGGAGTTGAAGAAGAAATTCAAAATATGGCAGATGAAAAGATTAAGATACCAATGATAGGAAAAACAGAAAGTTTAAATGCATCTGTTGCAACTGGAATTGTATTATATGAATATGTAAGACAGAAGTATATCAGTTAAGTGAAAATAGTTATTTATGAAAGAAGGAATAAAAATTGAAAATAAATGTTGTAATGGTAGAACCAGAAATTCCACAAAACACAGGAAATATAGCAAGAACATGTGCTGCAATTGGTGCAAAATTGCATTTAGTACATCCTCTAGGATTTGATATTTCAGAAAAATCAGTAAAAAGAGCAGGACTAGATTATTGGGATAAATTAGAAATAGAAGAACATAAAAATTTAGCTGAATTTTTGGAAAAATATAAACCAGAAGAAAATAATATGTTTTTTGCAACAACAAAAGGAAAACATGTATATTCAGAACCTAATTATAAAGAGATGGAAGAGGTATTTGTATTGTTTGGAAAAGAAACAAAAGGCTTACCTGAAGATTTATTAAAAAAATATATTGGTAAAACTATTAGAATACCAATGAGGGAAAAACTTAGGTCATTAAATTTATCTAATTCAGTAGCAATTGTAGTTTATGATATATTGAGACAAAAACAATTTGAAAACTTAGAAGAGATTAGTAATTATTTTGTATAGTGTCATTTGTAATTGTCGAATTTTGCGATGAAAAAATGACAAAAAAAGGGGAAAATGCTTGGCTTTTTCCTTTTTTTGTGGTTTAATAATATTAAGAGATATACTTTCATATTTAATTTAAATCAAAAATTTTTTTTCAAAAAATTAAATCTATTAAAAATCAAAGAAAAATAAGAAAAAAAAGAAGGAATAACAAAAACAGTTTACTTTACTTAAAAATTCATATTAACAATCAAATAAAAATGCAATAAGGAGGAATGTATTTGGAAATTTTTACTTATAATGATTATATAAAATGTATTCATACTTTAAGACTAGATGCGGTTTTTAAATTAGCAGAAGAAAGTACAGAATATATTTTAGAAAATGAAGATACAAAAGAAGAAAAAAATAAACATGATAAATTAGCAAAGATTATCTTAAAAAATGAAAAAGAAATGGCGCAATTTATAAATGAATTTTTAGAACCAAATAAAATGATAAAAAGTAATGATTTAATAAAATGTGTGAACAATTATACAAATAAAAGATATAAGAGTAAAGAAGCAGATTTAATATACAAACTTAGAAGTGATGAAGTTTTTTTCGTAGTAGAAAATCAAACAAAAATAGATTATTCTATGCCATACAAAATGTTAAACTATTGTATTGATATTATAAAAGAATGGAGTAAAAATAAGAGAAATGATTTTAATATATTATATCCAATTGTTGTACCAATAATTATATATACAGGAGATGTAAAGTGGAGAATGCCAAGAAAATTAGAAGAGAAACAGGTAGGAAATTATGTTTTAGAAAATTATAAAATAGATTTTAAATATAATTTAATAGATGTAAATAAATTAAATACAAGATATTTATTGCAACAAAAAAGCATGTTTGGATATGGAATGATGATAGAAAAGTCTAAAAATAATGAAGAACTTAGGAAAAATATAAATTTAATAATAGATGATATAAAAAATAAAGAACAATTAGAAAAATTTAGAGATATAATTACATATTTATTTAATGGCTCAATTTAAAAAATAAAAACATCACTCCTTTTAATGATTTGACATAATATAATATTAGGATAAATTACAAGGAGGAAAACTATGGAAAAAATACTTGAAGTTAAAAATGTAAGCAAAAAATATCAAACAAAAAAAGGAGAAATAATTGCATTAAAAAATATCAATTTAAAAGTGAATAAAGGTGAATTTGTAAGTATAATAGGGCCTAGTGGATGTGGCAAATCAACGTTACTTTCAATAATTGCAGGGCTAGAGCAAAAACAAGAAGGTGAAATATATATAGAAAATGAAAAAGTTGAGGGGATATCAGATAAAATTGGTTATATGCTTCAAAGGGATTGTTTATTAGAATGGAGAAATATTTTAAATAATACAATGTTTGGATTAGAAACTAAAGGTATAAAAAATGAAAAAAATATAAATTATACAAAACAACTTTTAAAAAAATATAAATTATATGACTTTAAAGATAAGTATCCATCAGAATTATCAGGTGGAATGAGACAAAGAGTAGCATTAATAAGAACATTAGCAGTAAAACCTAAAATATTGTTATTAGATGAAGCATTTTCAGCATTGGATTATCAAACTAGAATAATGGTAACAAATGATATTTACTCTATTTTAAGAAAAGAACAAATTACAGCTTTAATTGTAACACATGATATTTCAGAAGCAATTAGTATGAGTGATAGAGTATTAGTTATGACAAAAAGACCAGGAACAATAAAGGATATCCATAAAATGGAATTTAATATAGAAAATAGAACACCAATAAATTGTAGAGAAAGCCCTAAATTCAGTGAATATTTTAACATTTTATGGAAGGAGTTAACCATTAATGAGTAATTTAACAATTTCTAAAGAAAGAAGAGAATATTTGAAACAATTAAAAAAGAAAAAGGTGCTAGTTTTAATAACACAAATATTTGTATTAATAGGTTTTCTGTTTTTATGGGAAATACTTGCAAACAATGGCATAGTAGATAGTTTTATAACAAGTAAACCCAGTAGAATTTTTGAAACTTTTATGAATTTACAACAAAATGATTTAATAAAACATATAGAAGTTACAGTTTATGAAACAGTGATTGGTTTTTTCTTTGGAACATTACTTGGAATTTTTATTGCAATTTTACTGTGGTGGTTTGATTTTTTATCTAAAGTTACAGAACCGTATTTAGTAGTTTTAAATAGTTTACCAAAAGTTGCATTACGGGCCAATTATAATTATATGGGTAGGTGCAGGAACATCAGCTATAATAGTTATGGCTGTAGCAATATCATTAATAGTAACAATATTAGAAAATTTAAATGGATTTGTAAGTACTGATAAAGAACTTATAAAAATGGCAAAGACTTTTAATAGTAGTAAACTACAAATATTAACAAAAATTATAATTCCAGCAAATTTATCGACATTTATAAATTCACTAAAAGTAAATATAGGACTTTCATTAGTAGGTGTAATATCAGGAGAATTTTTAGTATCAAAAGCAGGATTACGGCTATTTGATTGTATATGGAGGTCAAGTCTTTAAATTGGATTTAGTAATGACAAGTGTAATTATATTAGGAATTGTTGCAGGTGTAATGTATGGTTTAGTATTATTACTTGAAAAATTTATCCTAAAATCAAAAAAATTTAATTAGGAGGATACAAATTTGAAAAGAAAATTAATAATTAGTATTATTGTAATTTTAGTTATTATAATATCTGTAATAACAATGATTTCTTTAAAGAATACAAATCAAGATACAAATGAAACAAGGACAGTAAAAACAATAAAAGTAAATGAGGTAACACGATCATTATTTTACGCACCACAATATGTTGCAATAAGTGAAGGATTTTTTGAGGAAAATGGAATTAAAATTGAATTAACAACAGCTCAAGGATCTGATGCAGTTATGACATCAGTTTTATCAGGTCAAGCTGATATTGGATTTGCAGGACCAGAAACATCAATTTATGTATATAATGAGGGAAAAGAAGATTATACACAAGTATTTGCACAATTAACAAAAAGGGATGGAGCGTTTTTAATTGCGAGAAAAGATACAGATAATTTTAAATGGGAAGATTTAAAAGGAAAAACTATCATTCCTGGCAGAAAAGGTGGAATGCCATATATGACATTTGAATATGTATTAAAGAAAAATGGATTAACACCTGGTGTTGATGTTATATTAGATGATAGTATAAAATTCGATTTAATGGCCGGAGCTTTTACAAGTGGAAATGCAGATTATGTAACATTATTTGAACCAACAGCTTCAATGACAGAAGAACAAAATAAAGGATATTTAGTAGCATCAATAGGAGAAGCTGGAGGTGAAATACCTTATACAGCATATTGTGCAAAAAAAAGTTATATAGATAATAATGAAGATATTATACAAGGATTTACAAATGCAATATATAAAGGCGAAAAATGGGTAAAAGAGCATACAAGTAAAGAAATTGCAGAATCAATAAGTAGCTTTTTCCCAGATACAGATATGAATATTTTAATCTCAGCTATTCAAAGCTATAAAGATATAGATGCATGGAATGATACACCTGTAATGAAAGAAGAAGCATTTAATAGATTACAAGAAGTTATGACAGAAGCTGGTGAATTAAAGCAAAAAGCACCTTATGATAAAATTGTAAACAATAAATATGCAAGCCAAGTGAGGGATTAGGGGACGTTCTTTCCTTCCCTCTTTTAGGGATTAGGGGACACTCCTTAGCTTATTGGCTAGGGTATGTGTCCTTATTTTTTTCTTTAATCGTTCATGACGTTCAAAAATAAATTATAAATTACTATCTTGAGCCTCTCTCACGTTCAAAATTAATATATTTATTATTTGTAATTGCCATTTCGAATGTGACTAGAGTAAGGTTAGAAATTCAAAATTATTTTTTGGAAAGAGTTCGTGCTTGACACGGAAGGGTGCCAAAAAATAATTTTAGAATTTCTTAGCTTATGTCAGGAGCTGAGAAATAAAATGAGAATAATAAATATATTAATTTTGCCTTGAGCATTCCTCAAGCTAGTAATTAATAATTTCTAATTTTCACTCTAATCAATCATAAAGAAAAAAATAAGGACACATACCCTAGCCAAAAAAGCTAAGGAGTGTCCCTTAATCCCTAAAAGAGGGAAGGAAAGAACGTCCCCAAATCCCTCTTAAAATATGAAAAATAGAGAATAGTTAAAATATAAAGAGAATGAAAGAGAATATATAAATAAAACTTTACATATCCAACAAATTAGATACTTGACTTCTTTTAACTCATAATGATAAATTTACGCATGAGGAGAGTGATAAAAATGAATACAATTGATTCAAAAATAGACTATAAAATTATAGGTCAAAGAATAAGAGATGAAAGAAAAGCAAAAAATTGGTCACAAGCAAAATTATCAGAAATTTTAGATGTTTCAATTGAGTATATTAGTAGGGTTGAAAGAGGAGCTTCAAAAATTAATTTAAAAAGATTAGCAGATGTTTCTTTAGCATTAAATGTACCTATTGAAAAACTAATTACTGGAACTAGTACAGAGTCAAAAATTTATTTAAACAAGGAGTTTGAAGAAATTTTGTCAGATTGTACTCCTGATAAACAACAATTAATTTATAATATTGCAAAAATTGTTAAAAATATAAATTTTAAGTAGAAAAATGATGGTTGTTTGCTTTACAAAAAAATAAAAATAGTATAAACTACATAAAGGTGATAATAAATGTATTTAAAAAGATTAGAATTACAAGGGTTTAAATCATTTGCAGATAAAACTGTTTTGGAGTTTATGCCTGGAATAACAAGCGTAATTGGTCCAAATGGATCAGGTAAAAGCAATATATCAGATAGTATAAGATGGGTACTTCGGAGAGCAAAGTATGAAAGAATTAAGAGGAGCTAAATCTTTAGATTTAATTTTTGCTGGAACACAAAATAGAAAATCATTGGGTTTTGCTGAAGCATCTTTAATATTTGATAATTCTGATGGTGCACTTCCAATTGAATATACAGAAGTTACAGTTACTAGAAAAATTTATAGAAGTGGTGAAACAGGTTATTTTATAAATAAGGTGCCTTGTAGACTTAAAGATATTTTTGAATTATTCATGGATACAGGTATTGGTAAAGATGGATATTCTATTATAGGACAAGGGAGAATTGATGCTATATTAAGTAATAAATCTGAAGATAGAAGAAATATTTTTGAAGAGGCAGCAGGTATTGTAAAATATAGAACAAGAAGGGAAGAATCAGAAAAGAAATTAGAAAGAACGAAGTTAAATTTAATTAGAATTAATGATATATTATCTGAAATAGAAACAAATATTGAGCCTTTAAAAAGTCAGTCTGAAAAAGCAAAGAAATATTTAAATATAAGAGAAGAATTGAAAAGTATTGAGATTGGTTTATTTATATATAATATTGAAAAGTACAAAAAAGATTTAGAAGATATTGTAAAAGATGAAGAGGTTTATCTTAATCAATGTAATGATGAAGAAGGAAATTTAGAAAGATTCAAACAATTAAAAGAAGAATTAAAATTTGAGATTGATAAAATAACATCAGATATTGAAAATATGTCTAATATTGGATTTGAAAGTCAAAAAGAAATTGAAATGTTAAATTCAGATATAAATGTTGCAAATACAAGGATTGCAAATAATGAAGAAAATAGACAAAGATATGAAAAAGAAATAGAAGAGTCACAAAAAAAGCTAGAAGAATTAAAAAATGAAATAGAACAAAAACAAGAAAAAAGAGAAAATTTGAAACAAAATAAAGAGAAATTTGAAAAAGAGTTACATGAAAAACAAGAAGAATTAGCAAAAATTACTGAAAAATTATCAGTAAAAGAGTTAGAAATTGAGTCTCATAAGGCAAAGGTAGAAGAAAATACAGATAAAAAATATGAATTGCAATCAGATATACATACACAAGTTATTAATCACGAAAATTTTGAAAAAAGACAAAAACAAATAAAAAATGAAATCAGTGTAAATATATCTGAATTAGATAGTACAAGACTTGAAAAAGAAGATATAGCAAAAGAATTTTATGAAATAGATAATAAAAGAAATAAAATAGTAAAAGATATGCAAAATATTAGTAAGAAAAAAGAAGAAGCAGAATTAAAAATAAAAAAATATGAAACAAATATTAATGTATATCAAAGTGATATGAGAATAAAAGAATCAAAATTAAAATTTTTAATAGAAACAGAAAAGGAAAAAGAAGGTTATATAAAAAGTGTAAAATCATTATTAAAAGATTGTGAAAATATAAAAGAGCTTGGAAAAGGGATGAATGGTGTTTTAGCTAATATTATAGAGGTTCCTGAGGAATATCAAACAGCTATTGAAATGTGCTTAGGTGCAAGTTTGCAAAATATAGTAACAGAAACAGAAGATGATGCAAAAAGATTAGTTGAGCATTTAAGAAAAAACAATTTAGGTAGAGCTTCATTTTTACCATTGACAGCTGTAAAAGGAAAAAAATTAAGTGGAGTTAAGGGAAATAATAATGGTGTGATTGGAATTGCATCAGATTTAATCAAATATGATAAAAAATATGAACAAATAATATTGAATTTACTTGGAAGAACTGTAATTGTTGATAATATGGAGAATGCCATAAAAGTTTCAAAAAATAATGGTTATACGTTTAGAATAATAACTGTAGAAGGTGATATTATAAATCCTTCTGGTTCAATCACAGGAGGTTCAGTAGCTAAAAAAACTGTGAATATTTTAGGTAGAGAAAAAGAAATTGAAAAATTGAAAATAGAAATTCAAAATATAAATGATAAAATTGAAAAAATCGAAAAAGAAAAACAACAATATGAAAATTCAATAGAGGGAATTTTAGAGAGTGCTTCTAGTTTGGAAAAAGAACTTCAAGAAATTGATATTACATATGCAACTAAAAAACAAAAATTAGAATCAATTGAAGAAAATATAGGAAAATTAGAAAAACGATTAAAAAGCTTAAAAGAAGAAAATGTACAATTGGAAGAAAATAAAAAGCAAGCAATATTGAATAAAGAAAGCATAGAAAAACAAATTAAAATTTTAGAGGATGAAACAGAAAAGTTAAGTAAAATTATAAAAGAATTTGCAGATGTAAATAAAGATAATCAAAAATATGTAGATGATTTGAATTTTGATATTACAAATCTAAAAATATCTGTTTCATCATTTGATGAAAGTGAAAGTTCAATTGAAGAAATTCAGGAAAGAATAAATGCTGAAATTGAAACAACAGATTTGAGTATAAAAAATAAACAAACACAAATAGAGCAAATTAAACATGATAACTTAGAATTAAAAAGCACAATAGAAGAAATAAATGAAAAAATAGAAGCTATTAAAGAAGAGGTAAAAAATAGTGGTTCTAAAATAGAAAATTTAAAACAACAAAGAATAGAAAAAAATAAGAAACTTGAAAATATAGAAGAAGAAATTACAGAGAAATTTAAAACAATAGAAAATTTAAAAGAACAAATTGTAAAAGTAGATGTTAAGAAAACAAAAATACAAGATGATATGAATGAAATAATAAATAAGATGTGGGAGGAATATGAATTAACACCAAATAATGTACCAGAATATAAGAAGCCAGAGAATGTATCTGTAACACAGAAAAAAGTAAATAGCTTAAGAAAAGAGTTAAAAGAACTTGGAAGTGTTAATATTGATTCAATAGAAGAATATAAGAATATGAAAGAAAGATATGATTTCATGTGTGAGCAAAGAGTTGATTTAGAAGATACTATGGCAAAATTAAGACAAATAATTAATAATATGACAGCTACAATGAAGGAAGAATTTAAAACAAAATTTGAACTTATTAATAAAAACTTCGGAGAGGTATTTAAAGAATTATTTGGTGGTGGAAATGCAACCTTAAAGTTAGAAGATGAGACAAACATATTAGAGTGTGGAATTGAAATAAATGTACAACCACCAGGAAAGAAACTACAAAACATGATGCTTTTATCAGGTGGAGAAAAAGCGTTTACAGCAATTGCAATTTTATTTGCAATATTAAAAATAAATCCAGCACCATTTTGTGTATTAGATGAAATCGAGGCAGCTTTAGATGATGTTAATGTATATCGATTTGCAGATTATTTAAAGAAATTTTCAAAAAGCACACAATTTTTAGTTATTACTCATAGAAAAGGAACTATGGAGGTTGCAGATACAGTTTATGGAGTAACTATGGAAGAAAAAGGAATATCAAAATTATTATCTATGAAATTAAGAGTTTAGATTTATAGTATAACTTTAAATATTCCAATAACTATAAGCAATATTCCTGAAATTATAGACCAAATATTATTAGGAAGATGACTAATGTTTGTTAGTTGTCTTCCTAAAAAATTTCCTAAATTTAAAAACAAAAACTGAAAAAATGAAATTAGAAGAGGAAATAGAATATTACTAATACCCATAATTGTTCCTCCAATTCCAATACAAAAACTATCTAATGAAAGAGCAATACCTAAATACATACATTCTTTTAAATCTATAGAATTTGAATAATCAAAATCAAAAGAAATATCCTCTTTTTTTAAAGATTGTAAAAAAAGTAAAACTCCCATAAATATTAGTATTAAGCTACCAATATATCTTAATAAATATTCTGAGAAAAATAGTTTTATTATATTTCCAAAAAATAATGATAAAGAGGTAATAAAAAAAGAAATGATAAATAAAATAAATTTTCCAATATTTGAAATATATATACTTCTTATTCCATAAGTAATACCTATTCCAAGAGAATCAATACTACTTGTTATAGCTAAAATAATTGAGTTTGGCAACATAATTTAAACCTCCTAAAACATATTATGACAAAATAAGTCAACGAGTGACAAACTAAAAATATAGTAATAAAAATAGGACAACTTGCATAATATAAAGCAGGAGGATAAAAATATGTGGGAGAACTTAAGAAAAGAGGAAGTTTTAAATAGGTTAAAAACTGATAAAAAAAGGGGACTTATAAAAGAGGAAGTAACTTTACGAATAGAAAGATATGGAAAAAATAAATTAGAAGAAAATAAAAAGGAAAGTTTATTTATAAAATTTATTAAACAATTTAATGATTTTATGATTATAATTCTAATAGTTGCATCTATTTTGTCTGCTGGAATATCTTTTATACAAGGTGAAAATGATTACATAGATTCTATAATAATTATAGGTATAGTTATTTTAAATGCTATTATGGGAGTTGTGCAAGAAGCTAAAGCTGAGAAATCTATTGAAGCACTAAAAGAAATGACACCTCCAAGAGCTAAAGTTCTTAGAGATGGGATAACTAATATAATTAATGCTGAAGATTTGGTTCCAGGAGATATTATAATATTAGAGGCTGGTAATTATGTTCCTGCAGATTGTAGATTATTGGAAAGTCATAATCTGAAAATTGAAGAATCAAGTTTAACAGGGGAAAATGAACCTGTATTAAAAGATGCAGAAATGATATGCAAAAAAAATAGTCCTTTAGGTGACAGATTAAATATGGCATATATGGCAAGTATTATAGTTAATGGATCAGCAACAGCAGTTGTAACTGATATTGGCATGAACACAAATGTTGGAAAAATTGCAAATATGATTATTGAAGATAAGGCACCTGAAACACCAATACAAAAGAAACTTTCTCAGGTCGGTAAAATATTAGGTTTAGTTTGTTTGGCTATATGTTTGATAATATTTATAATTGGATTAATAAAAAAGATTGAACCAATGGAAATGTTTATGACATCAGTAGGACTTGCAGTAGCAGCTATTCCAGAAGGATTGCCTGCAATTGTTACAATTATGCTTTCAATTGGTGTTACTAAAATGGCAAAAAATAATAGTATAATTAGAAGATTACCAGCAGTAGAAACATTAGGAAGTAGTAAAGTAATTTGTTCTGATAAAACAGGAACTTTAACTCAGAATAAAATGACAGTTGTAGAAATTAAATCAGATGCACCAAAATTTACATCTGAACTTGCATGTATGTGTACAGATTGTAATATTATATATGATAAAGGTGTAAGCGAAATACAGGGAGATCCAACAGAAATTGCATTAGTAAGTAATGGATTAAATAATAATATAAATAAAACTGAATTATATAGGATTATGCCAAGAGTAAATGAAATACCATTTGATTCTAAAAGAAAAATGATGACTACAATTCACAAAGTTGGAAATAAGTATAGGATTATAACAAAAGGAGCTCCAGATGTTTTACTAAATAAATGTATTATTTCAATAAATGATAAACAAAGAATTCAAAAAGAGAACTTATTAATGGCAGATAGAGCACTGAGAGTAATTGCTGTTGCATATAAAGATTTGGATAAATTACCATCAAAAGTCGATACAGTTAATATTGAAAACAATTTAAATTTTGTTCGGATTGATTGGAATGATAGATCCACCAAGAGATGGAGTAAAAGAAGCGGTTAGAATTTGTAGAAGAGCAGGTATAAAAACTGTTATGATTACAGGAGACCATATTGCAACAGCAAAGGCAATAGCAAAAGAACTAGATATTTTCAGAATTCAGGATAGAGCGATAACTGGTCAAGAATTAGATAAAATTTCTCAAAAACAATTAGAAAAGGAAATAGAAAATTATTCAGTTTTTGCAAGAGTTACACCTGAACATAAAGTCAGAATTGTAAAAGCTTGGCAAAGTTCAGGTGCAGTAGTAGCAATGACAGGAGATGGAGTAAATGATAGTCCAGCCCTAAAAAATGCAGATATTGGAATAGCTATGGGAAAAAACGGAACAGATGTAGCAAAAAATGCATCAGATATGATTTTAACAGATGATAATTTTGTAACGATTGTAAAAGCTGTAAAGCAGGGAAGAAATATATATGACAACATAAAAAAAGCAATTCATTTTTTAATTGCTACAAATATAGGAGAAATAGTAACAATATTTATGGGATTAATATTAGGATATAAGACACCATTACTTGCTATCCAATTATTATGGATAAATTTAGTAACAGATTCATTTCCAGCGATAGCAATAGGTTTAGAACCAGCAGAACAAGATATAATGAATAGAAAACCTTATGATAGTAAAAAAGGTTTATTTGCAGATGGATTGTGGAACAAAATAATAGTAGAAGGAGTCATGATTGGAATGCTAACATTAATAGCATTTAGCATAGGTAATAAATACTATAGTTTAGAAGTTGGACGAACAATGGCATTTTTGTCAATAGGTTTAATAGAACTTGTCCACAGTTTTAATATAAAAAGTGAACAATCTATCTTCAAAATTGGGATATTAGAAAATAAATTTCTAATAGGAAGTTTTATTTTAGGAGTTTTTATACAATCAATAGTAACAGTAATTCCAAGTTTGGCAGAGATTTTTAAATTGGTTCCATTAGATAGTACGCAATGGATTATAACTCTTATTATTTCAATACTTCCTATACCTATTATAGAATTGCAAAAAAAATCAAATGAAATAAAATTTGGAAGTATAGTTTATACTCAAAAGCAAAAAGCATAAACAAAAGTCTTAGTTGTTACAAAAAACATCTAAGACTTTTTAATTTTTAATAAATTTTAAAATTTCATCATCTGGTAAATTCAAAGCTTTTACGAGTTTCTTAAAAGTTGAAACTCTGGTTTTTTCCTCATTATGTTCTAGTCTTTGTAAATGACGCCAACTTATTCCAACTAATTCGGCTAACTGTTCTTGTGATAAATTATTTTTTAGTCTATATTCTTTAATCATTTTTCCTCCTTAAAATTATTAGTTAAATAATTATAATATAGGTAATAGTGAAAAAAAACGATATTTTTGTCGTCGGTATCAAAAAAATACACTTTTTCAATAAAAACTTTTTAAAAAAGTGTATAATTTGTTTGTTTTAAATTATTCAGTTTTAACAAAATGAAAGATTTGAAATGTATGAAAATCAAATAATACAAGCCATTTTGTCGAATTTTGCGATGAAAAGTTCTTTACAAATCAGAAAAAATGTATTATTATATTTAAAGAGTTAACTCAAAAAAATATTTTAAATCAAATTTTTAATTCATCTTTATCTAAAAAAATCCAAAAAAAAACAAAACAAAAAAGGAGGAAAAAATAAAAAAATTTCGTTATAGTACAATTTATATCAATACTGTTAGCCTTATTATATCCACAATATTTTTTTTAAGTTCAAATATATTTTTTTCAAATATCAGTTATTTAACTAAGAAAAATAGTTTTAAAGCAGGTTTCAAAGTTCAAAATACAACTGTAAGTAGCAAAATAAATTCAGATGAAAAAAAAGATACTAAAGAAGAAATAGAAAAATGGTATTTGGAAATTCCAATAATAGGATTAAAAGCAGATATTAAAGAAAGTACAACAAAAGAAATTATGAATAAATATATAGCTCATTTTGAAGAAACCTCAAAGGAATATGGAAATATCGGATTAGCAGCACATAATAGAGGTTATGAAAATAATTATTTTGAAAATTTAAAACAACTAAAAGAAGGAGATATTATTATTTATACATATAAAGGAAGAACAAAAGAATATTTTGTAACAAAAAATACAATTATAAAAGATACTGATTGGACAAGTTTAGAAGATACAAAAGATAATACTATAACATTAATAACATGTGTAGAAAATCAGCCTGAATACAGAAGATGTGTACAAGGTAAAGAAAAAATCAATAAATGAAAGGAAGGTATAATTTGAAAAAAAATCTCTTAACAAAAGTAGGAATAGGATTATCTATAATAATATTTAATTTTTTTGGATTAATTAATAGTGTACAAGCAGAAAATATAAAATCTGCAAATATTTATATGGTATGTGATTGTGGAAGTTTATTAACATACAAAGGTATACCTGTAAAAGTCAGTTATGTTGAATATACCGAAAACGGAAATCATTATCCAGCATATTGTATGGATAAAACTAAACCTGGAGCAGAAACAGGAGCATATACAGTTTCAATTCAAAATGCAATTCAAGATGTTGGATTATGGAGGAGAATTATAAATGGATAC
>Ga0310697_10002306_pt1 | contig 20516 bp, 21 predicted proteins | sample 172DNAGHGlowgp2_FD_203883 | JGI IMG/M metagenome (GOLD analysis project Ga0310697, IMG submission 203883) | Sheep rumen microbial communities from Palmerston North, Manawatu-Wanganui, New Zealand - 1728 DNA GHGlow gp2 (v2) (version 2) | ecosystem: Host-associated > Mammals > Digestive system >... | reverse complement strand
TAAAAATGGATGGCAAAATTGCAGATATAGAAAGAAGAGAAATACATGATGAGGTAGTAATTGAATCAAATCAAGCTCCATGGAAAGATATATTAGCGGTATATGCTACAAGAGTATCAAATGGTAATACAGAAGAAGTTATGACAATAACTCCTGAAAAGAAAAAAATATTAGAAGAAGTATTCTGGGATATGAATACAATAACCTATGAAACAAAAGTAGAAAAATATAAAGCTAAAACGATTGATTCCAGAGTTCATGTTGAATTAAGTGGTAATAGTCATTATCAAAGACCAACTGCTTCAGATATTAAGCATTATGATGTTGAAACAGAAACTGAAGTAGAAAAACGAGTACTTCATATTTATATAAATGCAGTCTCAACCGATACATTAAAAACTAAATATAATTTTAATGCTACACAATTAAAACAGTTTGAAGAATTATCAAGTGATAAATATACTACGATGTGGGCTTCGGCAATATATGGAGTATATGGATCTAGTGGTGAAATATCTACTTGGAAACAAAAAGGTAGAGAATGGTCTAATATAAGAATTGGTAATACATCTAAAACAATTGGAGATGTTGGATGTCTTGTTACTTCAGTATCAATTTTAATTAAGAAGAGTGGAGTTCCTACAAAAGATATATATCCATTTAATCCTGGTACATTTGTAACGGCTTTAAATAATGTATATGGATTCGATGGAGCAAATCTTCAATATGGTCCAATTTCTAAAGTAGTACCTGGATTTGTTTATCAAGATAGAGTAATACTTAGAGGTAAAGAAAAATCAGAAAAATTTGCAACTATTAAGAAATATTATGAAAATGGTTATTATCTTGCAATAGAAGTAGCAGGAGCTACTGAAACAGAACAACATTGGGTAGCACTAGATTATGTAACGGATAATAAAATAATCATGTTAGATCCAGGAAGTGAAGCTACTGATATGTGGAAGCAATATGATTGGAATAAAACTACACAATTTGTATATTTTAAAGCAACAAAATAAGGTTAATCTCAAATGAGATTAACCTCTTTTTTTATTGACATAAAATGCTCGGACTTTAGTAATATTCCGATCATTTCGATTTTTAAATATTTAATTCATAACTATATGAGAATTTGCAAAAAAGTAGTATAATTTATTTAGAAGAATTGGTGGTGATAATTTAATATGAGAGCTATATTAGGATACATCGTAAATATGATTCCATACATGGTAATTACAATTCCTATTTATCTATTAATTAGATTCGCTTATTTAAAAAGTAAACACAAGAAACTAAATTGGCACCATGAAGTTGTATTATTCTTATTTGTAATATTTATTGTGGGACTGGCATCACAAACAATAATTCCAAAATTTGAAACTGGAATTGGAGGGTTTAAAATTGTAAAAAGTGGTATTCATGAAACTAACTTGATTCCATTTAAAGTACTATTTGAAACATATAATGAAGTATTTGTTAATGGTTATATAAATTATTTTCTAATTAATTTTTTAGGTAATATAATTTTATTTATGCCATTTGGATTTATTATTCCATTATTATGGAAGGTATCTGATAAAAAAGTAATTGTTATAGGATTTTGTTCATCTTTATTTATAGAGATATGTCAATTATTTTTAACAAGAGGAACTGATGTAGATGATTTGATTTTAAATACATTAGGCGTTGTATTTGGATTATTATGCTATAAATTATTCTATAAGAAATTTAATAATAAAATGGATAGATTTAGAGCGTAATATTAAGATATTAGGAGGAAAAATGAAAAGTAAATGGTATTTAATAAGTTCAATTTTTCAAGCATTGATTGGATTAATTGCAATAATATTCTTTATAATATTAGCTGTTAATGGTGAGGTAATGACTAAATGGATTATAACTTTATTTTTAGCTATTGCTTATGTTGTGATTGGTACAATAGGTATAATTGATAATATAAAAAAATAATCAGAATATTAAGATATTATGAGTAAAAAGATAAAATTGAAAAATATTTTATCTTTTTTTATTTTGTAACTTGGTTGTAACTTTGACTATTATATAATCTATTTGTAAAAAGAAAGGAGTTTTTAGTTATGGAAATTTTAAAAGTAGATAATCTAACTAAAATTTATGGTAAAGATACAACAAAAGTTGTCGCATTAGATCACGTTTCTTTTTCAGTGGAAAAAGGAGAATTTGTCGCAATAGTTGGTGCTTCTGGAAGTGGTAAATCAACATTGCTACATTTAATAGGTGGAGTTGATAGACCAACCTCTGGTAAAGTATTTATTGATGGAAAGGATATTTTTAATTTTAATGATGATAAACTTGCAATATTTAGAAGAAGACAAGTAGGATTAATATATCAATTTTACAATTTAATACCTATATTAAATGTAGAAGAAAATATTACACTTCCATTATCACTTGATAATCGTGAAGTTGATAAAAACACATTAAATGATATGTTAAAACTATTAGGACTTCAAAACAGAAAAAATCATCTTCCTAATGAATTATCTGGAGGACAACAACAAAGAACAAGTATAGGTAGAGCATTGATTACTAATCCTACTATAATTCTTGCAGATGAGCCAACAGGAAATTTGGATTCAAAATCAAGCGATGAAATAGTAGCATTACTTAAAAAATCTAATAAAGAATTAAATCAAACAATAATAATGATTACACATAATATGGAAATAGCAAAAGTTGCTGATAGGATAATAAAAATTGAAGATGGAAAAATTGTTGAGGAGGTATAGATATGAACTTACTTAACAAATTAACTATTAAAAATCTAAAATTAAATAAGAAAAGAACGATAGTCACTATTATTGGAATAATGTTATCTGTTGCACTTATAACAGCAGTTGCTTCAATATATTCTAGTGGTATCAAGTCATTAATAAATTTTGAAACAAGAGAAAAAGGTAATTTTCATACAGTATTTTATGATGTCCCATTTAGTGATATAGAAAAGTTTAAAGAAAATAGAACTATTGAAAATATCAATGTTACTAAAAATATTGGATATGCCAAAATTGATTCAAAAAATGAATATAAGCCTTATGCTTATATAAAAGCATTTACAAAAGATTCATTAAATAATTTATCAGTTAAATTAGTAAAAGGAAAACTGCCTGAAAACGAAAATGAGATAGTTATTCCTACACACTTGGAAACAAATGGTAGATTATTTTTAAATGTTGGAGATTCAATAACATTAAATGTTGGAAAGAGAACAACTTTTGATGGATATGAACTTAATCAATCTAATCCATATCAACCAAGTGATATTGAAGAAAATATTGGAGAAAACATTACTGATACCACAATTAAAACATATAAAATTGTTGGTGTTATTGAAAGACCTGCAACTAATGTAGAGTCATATTCTGCACCGGGATATACATTTATAACTTATAACGATGAAAATAAATTGAGTGGCAATGTAGATTTATATGTTAGATTTACAAAAGATGGAGTAAAGGATAGTTATAAAACTATTGCAAATATATTAGGCGTTGATGAGAAATTATTTAAAAAAGTAAATAATCAAGAGGGTGCTTCAAATGATGATATGAAAGAATACCAAAAACAACTAGATAATTCTAAATATAGCAATATAGATATAAATTCATATTTAATTGCATTAGAAACTAATCCTATTTCAAATAGTGGTATTGGTGGATTGGGAATTGTTGTAGGTGTCGTAATAGGGATAATTGTATTTACTTCTGTGTTCTGTATAAAAAATAGTTTTGATATTTCAATTACAGAAAAGATAAAACAATATGGAATGTTAAGAAGTATAGGTGCCACTAAAAAACAAATAAAAAGAAATGTATTTTATGAAGCAACTATTCTTGGAATAATTGGTATTCCATTAGGTATTTTACTAGGATTTTTAGCGTCATATATACTAATAATTATAAGCAATTATTATATGGCTGATGGATTTGCAGAGGGATTAAAATTAGAGTTTGCTATGTCTTGGTTAGCAATTCTTGTAGCAATAATACTTGGTATTGTGACGATTTATTTTTCTGCATTTAGAAGTGCAAGAAGGGCTTCAAAGGTATCTCCAATAGAGTCAATTAGAAATAGTGCCAATATAAAGATTAACGCAAAAAAAGTTAAATCTCCTAAAATTATTAAAAAAATATTTGGTATGGGAGGAGAAATATCTTTTAAAAACCTAAAAAGAAATAAGAAAAAATATAGAACAACAGTTATATCGTTAGTCGTTTCAGTATTTGTATTTATCGCTTTATCAGGTTTTATGGGATTAGCCTTTCAACAAGTAGAACACGAATTAGAAATATCAGATTTTAATATTTCATTAAGTGCAAAAATTACAAATAATGATTCATATAATAAATTTGTTGAAACCGTTAATTTAGATAATGTAGATAATTATACTATTTCTAGAAATAGCGAAATCTCATTTATGGGTAATCATTATAGTAAAGAATATATTGATTTTCTTAAATTAGAACTTGATCCTAATATTCCTGAATACATAACTATAATTTCACTTGGTAAGGACCAGTATAAAAAATATATTGACTCATTAGGATTAAATTATGATGATATAAAGAATAAGGGAATTATTGTAGATAAAGATTATCAAACTTATTATGACGAAAATAATAAAAAAATTACAAAATATATGAGAACATTTGACTTTAATAAAGGTGATATAATTGATTCAACCATAACGTCAACAAATAAAAATGTTAAACTTGAAATTGGTGCTGTATCAGAAATTAAACCTTTTGGCTTAAAAGGTATGAGTAGATATATTATAATTAGTGATGAGAAGTTTGATGATATAGCCACATCAAAAGCATTAGCAATCTATTATAAATCAAGTAATGCTAATAAGTTGCAAAATGATATTGATGATTATTTAAAAGGCGAAGATTATAGTATAAACAATGTTGATGAAAATGTTAAAATTATGAGTAATTTATTTACTTTAATAGGAATATTCTTATATGGTTTTATTATTGTAATTTCACTTATTGGCATTACAAACATATTTAATACAATAACTACTAATATGGAGTTAAGAAAACAGGAATTTGCTATGTTAAAATCTGTTGGTATGACTAATCACGAATTTAATAGAATGATTAGATTAGAAACATTATTTATGGGAGTTAAGTCATTATTCTTTGGTGTTCCTATTGGTGTAGGACTATCCTATGTTATTTATCACTTCTTATCAGAAGAATCTGGTTTGCCTTATAAACTTCCAATTTTAGCAATAATAATTTCTATTACAGTTGTATTTATACTTATTTCATTAATTATGAAATATTCAATGAGTAAGATTAACAAACAAAATACTATTGAAACAATTAGAAATGAAAACATATAGCAAAAAAGGGGAAAACCCCTTTTTTGTGGTATAATATATTAGAAAGGAGCGAATGGTAATGAATATTTTATTAGTAGAAGATAATGAAACAATAATCAAAGGTCTTGCGTATTCTTTTGAAAAGAATAAATATAATTTTATCTATAAAACTAATATAAAAGAAACAAAAGATTATTTATCAAGTAATTCAGATATAGATTTAATAATATTAGATATAACTTTGCCAGATGGTAATGGATTTGATTTGTTTCAAAATAATATTAAAAAACTAAATATTCCAACAATATTCTTAACAGCAAGAGATGAAGAAGATGATATTGTTAAAGGATTAAATATAGGTGCAGAAGACTATATCACAAAACCATTTAGTACAAAAGAATTGTTAGCACGAATAAATAAGATTTTATTACGCTCCAAAAAGAAAAGCATTATTAAGGTAAAAGATATTACATTTGATACTGATAAATTAGAATTACATAAAAATGAAGAACAAATAGAATTAACTGCGTTAGAATTAAAATTAGTTAATTTATTATTCATAAATCTTAATAAGGTAGTAAGCAGAAATACATTATTAGACAAAATATGGGAGTGGACAGGCAATGATGTAGATGATCATACTATAACTGTCTATTTTAAAAGAATAAGAGAAAAATTAGGAACTGATATTATAACAACTGTTAAAGGTATGGGATATAGAATAGATGAAGAATAAGATTAAATTAAAAAAATATCTAATAAAAACAGCGATAGTTTCATTATGTTTATTATTCTTGTTCCTAATAATAAATGTATATGAATATCATACTTATACAAAAAACTTTAACAATAAAATTGGTGCAATAATTAGCATATTACAAAAAGAATATCCGGAACTTAATGAAGAAAAGATTATAAAAGTATTAAATAATGATGAAAATAATTCAACTGAACTATTAAAAAAATATGGTATTGATATGAATAATAATTCTATCATTCAAAGCAATGACAAAGAATATCACAAATTTTTGATTATGAATCTTTCATCAATGTTATTAACAATTATTATTTTAATTCTAATATTTTTAAATTATAACAAAGATAAGGATAATGATATTAAGAATATTACTAAATGTATTGAAGAAATAAATAAAAAGAATTATGAATTGAATATAGATTCTATATCAGAAGATGAATTATCAATACTAAAAAACGAAATATATAAAACAACAGTAATGCTAAAAGAAGCAGCAGATAATTCAAATATGGATAAAATAAACTTAAAAAAATCATTAGAAGATATTTCACATCAATTAAAAACTCCTTTAACGAGTATATTAGTAATGTTAGACAACTTGATTGATGATCCAGATATGGATATCAATATAAGAAATGATTTCATAAGAGATATAAAAAGAGAAGTAGTAAATATAAATTTTTTAGTACAAGCCATATTAAAATTATCAAAGTTTGATTCTAACACAATTCATTTTATTAAAGAAGATATACAAGTTGTTGATATAATTGATGAAGCAATTAAAAATGTTTCTACACTTTGCGATTTAAGGAATATAACTATTGATAAAAATGGAAAAGGAAAAGAAAAAATAAAATGCGATTTTAAATGGCAAGTAGAAGCAATTACTAATATATTAAAAAATTGTATAGACCATTCACAAGATAATCAAAAGATAATTGTTAGTTATGAACAAAGTAATACGTATTCAATGATAAAAATACAGGATTTTGGAGATGGTATCTCTAAAAAGGACATCAAGCATATATTTGAAAGATTTTATAAGGGAGAAAATGCTACACCAGAAAGTATTGGAATAGGATTAGCATTATCAAAAACAATTATAGAAGAAGACAATGGAAAGATAACTGTTGAATCAGATGAAAATGGTACAATTTTTACAATAAAATATTATAAAATTTAAATGTTATAAATGAGAAAAAAGACTATTCATTCGCGAATAGTCTTTAATCATCTAAATTATCAAATAGTTCTGAATCGTAAAATTGTTTTAATGAAATTTTTAGTGTTTTACAAACTTGATAAATAACAGTAGAACTTGGATTTTCAACATTACAATTAACAATATCTCTTAAAGTAGATGGTGGTATAGTGGACATTTCTGCTAATTTATTTACAGTGATTTTTCTTGCAGAGCAAAGTTCTTCAATTCTTAAACTTAACGCTTTTTTAAATAGCATAATTTCTACCTACCTTTCTTACATAATTATTTTATAAGAAATAAGCAAAAATTATGCACGGATATCCGTTGACTTAAAAAAAGATAAATGTTATAATGTTTTACGGTTTAAGACCCTTTTTAAAAACTTAATGAATATTAGAGCGGTACATATTTTTTAGGGTGTACTGTTTTTTATTAAAATTTTACTTAATTTCAATAGAATAAAATATTTTTTTGGTATAATACTAGGGGAAATAGATTAAAAAAGGAAGCGTGAATATGATAACTATTACTAATAAAAAAGAAGAAATCACTATTAAAGATGAAGAACTAAAAAAAGATAAAAAAAATCTTAATTTTGTTGGGGTAGATAGATATTGTGAAATAGTTCTTTCGTTTGTATTTGAAAAAAGAAAACTAAAAAAGGGAATTACCAAAATACAAAAATGTCAATCAAGTGCAGGATATAGTGCAGGAGATATGATTAAAGAGTATAACAGTGAAGTATTTAGTAGTGAAAAAGTCGTACTTAATGATAAAGATTTTAAAGAAGTAAAAAGACTAATTAAGAATATGAATACACCAATAGATGATAAACAAAAAAACGCTATTGTAGAATCAGTTGCTATAATGATGGCTTTTGAAATATTTAAGTATGATAATATAGATGATTTTGATTATGAAGATGATTTTGACTTTATTTTTGAATATGTATGTTATGAAGATTTATATTATTCAGAAAAGATAAAATATAAAAATGATATTATAAATAGAGCAAAAGAAATTGTAAAAAGAGATTATAAATTAGATATAGAAAAAAAGTATAATGGAGGTAAGAAATAATGAGCGAAGAAAAAACTTTAATAATGTTATTAGTAGTAGCAGGACTAATTGCTTTAATCTATTTCATATATAAAGCAGTTCAAGATAATAAAAGAGAAGAAGAACTAAAACTTGAAAGAGAAAAATATGAGAAAGAACAGGAACAAATAAGAATAAAAGAAAGACAAAAGAAAAGTTTAGAATGGAATAAAAAAATACAAGATAAATTTAATGGAAAAATAAAGTATGAAACAAATAAAAAAGTGAAAGTTTTAATTGGAGATTATACTGATAGTATGGCACCATTTACTAATTCTGTTTTAAGGTCAATGGGAATTGAAACAGAAGTTGTTCCTAGTGCAAGTGATATTATAGATAGAATTACTGACGGAAAAAAATATGATATTATTATTACTAATAATACATACCCAAGAGGAGAAAGTGGAGAAAATACATTAGTATTAAAAGAACGAGAAGATTTTAAAATACCAATAGTTGTTCTTACAGTGGAACATAATGCAAGAGATAGATTTTTGAGTGATGGATTTGATGAATATATTGAAAAACCTCTTGATGAAGAAAAAGTAAAAAAAATATTAGTTAAGTTTATAAAAGGTCTTGAATTCAATAAAACAAAAAGCAGTAAATCTAAATGAGATTTATTGCTTTTTTCTACCTAATAATGCGTCAATACTAAAAGGCTTATATATTTTAGTCAGATTATAAAGAAATACAGTTGGAATCATATTAGTAGCATTTTCATAATGAGAATATGAAGCCTGTGTAGTATTCATCTTTTTAGCAAGTTGATCTTGTGTATAATTGTTTTTCTTCCTAATATAACGCAAGTTTTTTGCAATGACATCTAAATCAATGGTTAATGGTAAATATTTTTCATTATGTCTGGTAAGACCAAATAAATAATCAAGACTATAATGAAAACGATTAGCATATTCAACTAATCTTTCTATTGGTATAGTATCTTTGCCGGTTTCCCATCCAGAAACGGTAGTAAAATGAACATTAAACATTTCAGCAATATCTTTTTGTTTTAAATCTAGTTCTTCACGGCTATATTTAAAGTTTGGAATTATCATATTTCTCACCCAATTATTATTATTTCATTAACTTGGGCTTTTGTTATATTTCTAGGGAAAATAGCATATTCTTTATAAATTTTCTCGTATGTATGGCAAAAAAAAGGATTTAATGATATAATTTATTTGTCAGATTATAGGGAGTATAAAATAGTTTACAACTCAATAAAGTTAGGACAAACAAACTGTTTTATACAGTTTGTTTTTGAATGAAACAATATAGAAAGGAAGATAGAAATGGCAAGTAATAGAGAAAGAGAAGAATTACATAAAGCAATATGGTCTATTGCAGATGATTTAAGAGGGTCAGTAGATGGATGGGACTTTAAACAATATATTTTAGGTATAATGTTTTATAGATATATTTCAGAAAATATAACTAATTATATTAACGAGGGAGAAAGAAAAGCAGGAGATACAACCTTTGATTATGCTAAATTAAAGGATAGCGAAGCAGAATCAGAAAGAGATAATCTTGTAAAAGAAAAAGGTTTCTTTATTCTTCCATCAGAGTTATTTTGTAATGTTTGTAAAAAAGCAAAAGATGATGAAAACTTAAATGAAACATTAGAAAAGATATTTAATAACATTGAAAATAGTGCAAAAGGTGCAGAAAGCGAAGATGACTTTTCTGGATTATTTGATGATATAGATGTTAATAGTAATAAATTAGGCTCTACTGTTGCTAAAAGAAATGAAAAACTTGTTAAGATATTAGATGGTATAGCAAGTATCAATTTAGGAAATTATCAAGATAATAACATAGACGCATTTGGTGACGCATACGAGTTCTTAATGTCAATGTATGCTTCTAATGCCGGAAAATCTGGTGGAGAGTTCTATACTCCACAAGAAGTAAGTGAATTATTAACAAGACTTGCAATTGTAGGAAAAACATCAGTAAATAAAGTATATGACCCTGCCTGTGGCTCTGGATCATTATTACTTAAATCTGCAAAAATATTAGGAAAAGATAATGTAAGAAATGGTTTCTTTGGACAAGAAATAAACTTAACTACTTATAACCTATGTAGAATAAATATGTTCCTACACGATATAGATTATGATAAATTTGATATTGCTTGTGAAGATACATTAACTTCTCCACAACATTGGGATGATGAGCCATTTGAAGTTATAGTATCTAATCCACCATATTCAATTAAATGGGCAGGAGATGATAATGCAGTTTTAATAAATGACCCAAGATATTCTCCTGCAGGAGTTCTTGCACCTAAATCAAAAGCAGATTTTGCATTTATAATGCATTCTCTATCTTGGTTAGCAACAAATGGAACAGCGTCAATAGTTTGCTTCCCAGGAATATTATATAGAGGTGGAGCAGAGCAAAAAATAAGAAAATATTTAATTGATAATAATTTTATAGACTGTATCATTCAACTTCCAGAAAACTTATTTTTTGGAACAAGTATAGCAACTTGCATTATGGTAATGAAAAAAGGAAAGAAAGATAATAATACTTTATTTATTGATGCAACAAATGAATGCGTAAAGGTTACGAATAATAATAAACTTACAGAGAAAAATATAAATAATATTGTAGAAATATTTACGAAAAGAGAAAACAAAGAGTATTTTTCTAAATTAGTTTCTAATAAGGAAATAGAGGATAATGACTATAGTTTATCAGTATCAAGTTATGTAGAAAAAGAAAACAAAAAAGAGAAAATTGACATTAATGAATTGAATAAAGAAATAGATGAAATTGTTGCTCGTGAACAGATACTTCGTGATGAGATAAAGAAAATTATTTCAGAAATCGAGGTGTAATATGAGCAGATTAAAAGATTTAATAAATAAAATTAATGATGCTGAAGTAGAATATAAAACGATAGATGAAATATGCACTATATCTCGTGGCAGGGTAATGTCTAAAGATTACATTAAAGAAAATATTGGAGAATTTCCTGTATATTCATCTCAAACAGAAAATAATGGTGAATTAGGAAAAATAGCAACTTATGATTTTGATGGAGAATATCTTACTTGGACAACTGATGGAGCAAATGCCGGTTCAGTTTTTTACCGAAATGGGAAATTTAGTGTAACAAATGTATGTGGTTTATTAAAAGTAACGAGTAACAAAATAAATACAAAATTTTTATATTATACTTTATCAGTAGAAGCACCAAAATATGTTAATGCAGGAATGGGTAATCCAAAACTAATGAGTAACGTAATGGCGAGAATAAAAGTCGCTGTACCTCCGTTGGAGGTACAATGTGAAATTGTCCATATACTGGACGAGTTCACATTGCTTTCAGCCGAGCTTTCAGCCGAGCTTTCAGCTCGTCAAAAACAATTTGATTATTATTTCGACAAAATATTAAAAAATACAAATTATCCTATGATGAGATTAGGAGATATTGGACAAGTTAAAATGTGTAAAAGAATATTAAAATCACAAACAAATACAAATGGTGGAGTTCCATTTTATAAAATAGGAACTTTTGGAAAAGAAGCAGACGCATATATAGATGAAAATACATTTAATGAATATAAAGAAAAGTATTCATACCCTAAAAAAGGAGATATTTTAATTTCTTGTTCAGGAACAATAGGAAGAACTGTTATTTTTGATGGAAATCCTGCATATTTTCAAGATTCTAATATTGTATGGCTAGAACATGATAACTCAAAAATAATAAATGAATTTTTAATCTATTGTTATATGACAAAGCCTTGGAAGATAGCAACTGGAGGAACAATAGCAAGATTATATAATGATAATATATTAAAAGCAGAAATCCCTGTTCCATCCATCCAAGAACAAAAAAGAATAGTTGGCATTCTTGATAGATTTTATAGTATTTCTAATGATATATCTATCGGAATTCCTGCTGAAATAGAAAAAAGACAGAAGCAATATGAATATTATAGAGATTTATTGCTAAACTTCAAGGAGGTGCAAGAAAATGTGTAAATACAATATAGTAATGGAAATGAAAAATGCTACTGTTGTATCTGAATACGAGCCAGAAAAAAAGCGTTCTGACGCATATCAAAGTGAAGCAGCACTTGAAAAAGAGTTTATTAGAATGCTTACAGAACAAGGCTATGATTATTTAGAAATACACGATTCTGAAACTCTTGTAAGCAATCTTCGTAAACAATTAGAAATATTAAATGATTATCAATTTAGTGATAGTGAATGGACTAGATTTTTCAATAATAGTATTGCTAATCAAAATGATGGAATAGTTGAGAAGACAAGAAAAATTCAAGAAGATCATATTCAAGTTTTAAAGAAAGATGATGGAACAAGTAAGAATATCTATTTATTAGATAAGAAAAATATACATAACAATAAATTACAAGTCATAAATCAATATGTTGAAAATGACGGAAATTATGATAATAGATATGATGTCACCGTATTAGTTAATGGACTTCCACTTGTTCATATAGAACTTAAAAGACGAGGAGTAGCATTAAAAGAAGCATTTAATCAAATAAATAGATACCAAAGAGATAGTTTTTGGGCAGGTAGTGGATTATATGAATATGTACAAATATTTGTAATTTCAAATGGTACAAATACAAAATACTATTCTAATACTACAAGAGAGAGCCATATTAAAGAACAAGTATCTACACGAAACAAGAGTAAAAAGACAAGCAATAGTTTTGAATTTACTTCATTTTGGGCAGACGCAAATAATAAAGTAATTGCAGATTTAGTAGATTTTACAAGAACATTCTTTTCTAAACATACTTTATTAAATATTTTAACAAAGTATTGTGTATTTACATCAGAAGAATTATTACTTGTAATGCGTCCATATCAAATAGTAGCAACTGAAAGAATATTAAATAAAATTGAAGTATCTACTAATTATAAAAAAATGGGTACTATTGAAGCCGGTGGGTATATTTGGCATACAACAGGCTCTGGTAAAACATTAACCTCATTTAAGACAGCACAACTTGCTTCTAATTTAGAATATATAGATAAAGTAATATTTGTTGTTGATAGAAAAGATTTAGACTATCAAACAATGAGAGAGTATGATAGATTTGAAAAAGGTGCTGCTAATGGTAATAGAAGTACAAAAATACTTCAAAAACAATTAGAAGATAATACTTCAAGAATAATAGTTACAACTATTCAAAAATTAAGCGAATTTGTAAAAAGAAATAGCAATCATCCTGTGTTTCAAAAACATTTAGTTTTAATATTTGATGAGTGCCACCGTTCACAATTCGGAGATATGCATAAAATGATAGTAAGCAATTTTAAAAACTATCACTTATTTGGATTTACAGGCACACCAATATTTGCAAAGAATGCAACAAATAAATCTAATCCGGATTTTTGTACAACTGAACAAGCCTTTGGAGATAAATTACATACATATACTATCGTTGACGCAATAAATGATGGAAATGTTCTTCCGTTTAGAATTGATTATGTTAATACCGTTAAGAAAAAAGAAGGTATGACTGATAAAGAAGTACAAGCAATAAATACAGAAGAAGCATTATCATCACACGAAAGAGTTAGCAAAGTTGTTGAATATATAATTGAACACTTTGACCAAAAGACTAAAAGAAACTCATTTTATGATTTAAAAGGACAAAGAGTAAATGGTTTCAATTCAATGTTTGCAGTTGCTTCTATACCAATGGCAAAGAAATATTATTTAGAGTTTAAGAAACAATTAGAAGAAAAACATAAAGATTTAACTATTGCAACAATATATTCTTTTGCAGCAAATGAAGAAGATACTGCTGATGGAATATTAGATGATGAGGGATTTGAAACTGATTTATTAGACCAAAGTTCAAGAGAGTTCCTTGACTTTGCAATAAAAGAATATAACAAAAAGTTCAAAACAAACTTTTCATCAGAGGGTAATGGATTCCAAGATTATTACAAAGACTTATCTGATAAAGTAAAACATAGAGAAATAGATTTATTGATAGTTGTTAATATGTTTTTAACAGGTTTTGACGCAACAACACTGAATACTTTATGGGTTGATAAAAACTTAAAACAACACGGACTTATTCAAGCATATTCAAGAACAAATCGTATTTTAAACTCTGTAAAATCTTATGGTAATATTGTATGTTTTAGAGATTTACAGCAACAAACTAATGACGCTATTGCTTTATTTGGAGATAAAAATGCAACAGGAGTTGTATTATTAAAATCTTATGAAGATTACTACTATGGATATGAAGATGAAAAAGGTAAAAAGCAAATGGGATATGAAGAAAGAATTGCTATGTTACTTCAAAAATATCCATTAGGAGAACAAATAATTGGAGAATCTGCTAAAAAAGATTTCATTGTATCAATGGGTAATATTTTAAGATTAAGAAATATCTTATCATCATTTGATAAGTTCCAAGGCAATGAAATACTAACTGAAAGAGATTTTCAAGATTATATAGGTACATATACAGATTTATATGAGGAGTTCAAACCTAAACCGGGCGAAAGTGAAAGTATCAAAGATGATTTAGTATTTGAAATGGAACTTGTTAAGCAAGTAGAAGTGAATATTGATTATATATTAATGTTAGTATCTAAATATCATCAATCAAATTGCACAGACAAAGAAATACTTGGCTCTATTGATAAAGCAATTAAATCAAGTTTAGCATTACGTTCAAAGAAAGATTTAATTGATAGTTTTATCTCAAAAATAAATGCAGATACAAACGTAATGAGTGATTGGACTAAATTTGTTAAAGAACAAGAAGAAACAGATTTAATTAACTTGATCCAAGAGGAAAACTTAAACGAAGAAGAAACAAGAAAGTTTATTGAAAATTCATTTAGAGATGGACAAGTAAAAACGACAGGAACTGATATTGAAAGAATACTACCACCTATGAGAAGATTTGGCGGAGGTAATAGAACTGAAAGAAAACAAACAATAATTGAAAAAATCTTAAAGTTCTTTGAAAAGTATTTTGGTATTGTTTAATATCATACAAAAGAAAAATATATAAACAGTTAGTATAACATCATACTGGCTGTTTTTTTTATTTATGTCTGAAATGTCAATTTTTATGCTTGAAATGTAAAAATATGATAATTATTATGGAATTTTTCTGCAAAAATATACAAAATATGCAGTGTAGGACACAATTCGACAAATTTCGCAGAAAAAAAATTGTAGAATAATGACAGTAGCAATGCCAAGGGCTATGTGATATATGAAAAGGGGTAGTAGTAAGTTGTATTAAATAAAATAAATAAAGGATAAAATTTAGAATGGAGTATGCAGTAGATATTCTAATTTTTTAGTAGTATGTAGTGTATATTTCACATAAGAGGTAAGCAAAAGATAAAGTTTCGTTGCTTATAGTTCTTAATCTAAAAGGCATTGACTTGATAGGAGGTCTGTGCCTTTTATGAGAGTTGATATATTTAGACTTATTTTATATAAATTAAATAATAAACAATTAGACATAAAGGACTTAATGTGCCTTTGTGCCTTTTTATTTGCCGATTATGGTCTTTATTTTTCAAGGGCTATAATCGGCTTTTTTTTGTACTTATTAACTGGAAAATTATGTAAGTGCAGAAGTCCACCTTTTATCAATTTGTTTTAAAAAAATTCAAATTGATAGGAGGAAAGAAAGATGGCAGAACGCCCAAAAAGAAGAAAGTATAGGGACAATCCTTATACTTTAAAATATATTGAGGAAAAAAATATTTATATAGTTAGTTTTAAAGATATAAAAGGACACTTTCAAGAAGTAGAAGTGAGCAAGGAAATATATAAGGCATTTGATTTATTTGAATTGCAAGATATTAAAGAACTTAACGAATATGACAGGCATATTGAGCATTCAGAGATATTTGAAAATAACCTTGAAGCAAGAGCAAAGGACAAGCCTTTAAGTTTAGAAGATGAAGTAATAAGAAAATCTACATTTGACGAACTAAAAAAAGCAATAGAATTACTACCTGCTGTTCAAAAAAGTAGAATCAAAAAATATTATTTTGAAGATAAGAGCGAAGTTGATATTGCAAAAGAAGAAAAAGTATCACAAAAAAATGTGTCTAAAAGTTTATCTGTTGCAATTAGAAATTTAAAAGAAATTTTAAAAAATTTAAATTAGGTGGGTATATTTTTGGTGATTAGTGAGGAAACAGGTGAGAGGGAGTTAATCCTTCTCAACCTGTTCCTTTCATTTTATATGCATTTCTCCGATATGAGAGTAAGTGATTAGAGCAGGAGCGTTCTTTGACAATTTGATATACACTTCATCAAATACGTTCCTATTAGGAATAGCACGTTAGCAAGTACGCTTGTCGGTAAAATACTTGGCTATAAAATTAGGTAGCACCTAATCTGCGAAGACTACTAATAGTATTAAAGATACTCCTGCCTAGCCACAGACTCACGCAATGGGGGCAGCCCGGAGAGAACCTCGGGGAGGTGGAATTCCTGTGAGATTATATCGCAAATAATCGTTTGATGATTTCCCAAGAGTTGAGGGGTTTCGAGGAGAAATATCAACTTAATGAAAACTAAAAAGAAAAATTAAATATACAAAGCCAGAGTATTTACTTTGGCTTTTTTACATTTTAAGGAGGAATAAATATATGAAAAGAAAAAATTATAGAGTTAAGGTTAAATTGATATTTGAAACTACAATGGATCATTCACAAACGAGTATGAAAAAAGCACAAGAAGACGTTAATAGAGTATTAACAGATTATTTAAAAAATAGAAAACTAAATATATTAAATCTGTTTGAAGATAAGCCACCACACATTATATATAAGGTGGAAAAAAAGAATGATTAAAAGCAATATTGAAAAAGGAGATATTCTATATGCAATATTAAATCCGGTTATTGGTAGCGAACAAGGTGGAGAAAGACCTGTGGTGGTAATTCAAAATAATTTAGGTAATGAGTATAATCCAACAATTATTGTTGCTCCATTAACAAAAAAATTAAAAAAGAAAAAACTACCAATGCATATTTTTATACCCAAAAACTCTATTTTAAGATTTGATTCACAAATATTATTGGAACAGACTAGAACAATAGATAAATCAAGAATTGTTAATTATTTGGGTAGTTTAAATGATTATCAAATACAGTTAATAGATAATGCTTTAATTGAAACTTTTGGAATAGATATAATAGGTTATTTAAAATTTAAAGGTATAGGAGGAAATAATATAAATGAAAGAGAAAAATTATATAGTGAATATTATGACAAAACAAACTGAAATGAATATAAATGTTAAAGCAGTAAATAAAAAAAAAGCAAAAGAAAAAATTATTGATGTTCTTAAAAGATGTAATCTATTTGGACATAAGAGTTTAAGTGATTTTAAATTAAATTGTAAAAGAATAAGGAGGGAAATATAATGGAAGATACAATGTTATATACAGTTAGAGAAGTTGCTGCATTATTACATATAAGTCCTAACTATGTATATGTTTTAATTGATAAAGGGTGCCTACCTGCTATAAAATTGGGTAGTGTAAAGATATTGAAATCCACTTTAATAAAATTTTTAATGGAGAATGAGGGAAATGACCTTTCTGATATAAATTGTATTAAAAAACTAGATGTTAGTTCTTCAATAGGTGTCACAAATGGCTAGTGTAGGAATAAAAAAAAGAGGAAAGGTATATCAATACCAATTTGAAATTGCACCCGTTAAAGGTAAAAGAAAGTGGATAACAAAATCTGGATTTAAAACAAAAGCAGAAGCAGAAGAAGAAGGCAATAAAGCATATACTGAATACTTAAATGCAGGAGTTCCTTTTAAAGAATGTAAAACTTCATATACTGATTATTTAGACTATTGGATAGATAATTATTGTAAAACTAATTTAAAATATAATACAATTCAAGCGTATAAAAATATTATAGATAAGCATATTGCTCCAAAGTTAGGAAAATATAGATTATCAACACTAACAAGTGTAAGGTTAAATACTTATCTTACTGAATTAGTTGAAGAAAATGATTTTGCACCAACATACTTTAAAAACATATTAAAAGTTTTAAAAGGCTCATTTCGTGACGCCTGTAATGTATATGGATTTATTAAATATGATCCAGCAAGAGATTTAAGACTCCCAAGACTTGATAAAAGGAGAGAAGATGTGAAACATTTATATACACAAAAAGAAATAGATTTAATATTAAATAGATTTTCTGATAATGACACATTTACTTGTGTCTTTTTAACATCTTGTTTTACAGGAATGAGAACTGGCGAAGTATGTGCTTTAACTTGGAATGATATTGATTTTGAAAAAGAAACAATAAATATTGAACATAATGTATATGACAAACCGAAAGACGATAAAGGTAGGTGGTTTATAGGAACTACTAAAACAGAATCAGGAACTAGAAAAATTCATTTAAGTCAAACATTAAAAATAGCATTACAGAATTATAAAAAGAAACAAGACTATTATAAAAAAATATTTGGAAGAAGATATATAAAGTATCGTGTTGAAGATGTTGTTAATTCGTATGGAAAAGTAATAGAACATAGAATAGTAAGAGAAGAATTAAGCAACAAAGAATCTGAAAAGATAGATTTAATTTTTACAAAAGAAAACGGCTTATATATTGGAACAGATATTACAAGGACACCATTTAAAATTATTCATAATGAATTAGGTATTAAAAAATGTAGATTTTATGATTTAAGAGGTAGTTATGCAACAAAGATTTTAAATAGTGGTGTTGAAATTAGAGATGTAGCCGATTTACTTGGACATAGAAATATAGAAACTACTGAAAACTTTTATATATCAAGTACAGAAGATTCAAGAAAATATGCTTCAGAGGTATTTGATAATATATCAAAGTCTGAAACAATAGATAAAATAATTAAATATAAAATTGATATTGAACAATAATAATTATTCCTCTCTCTTTAATTGACTATAAACATTAAATATTATATAATATAAAAGAATTACAAAGGTGCGAATATTATAATCGCATATTTGTATATAACTATATTATATAGTAGAATGATTGCAGTGAACGGATGTGGTCAATGTCCACATTTTGTCCACAGTAGATAAATTATTTATAGTAACATAAATAACATAAATAACATAAATACAGATGATACCTTGTACCGGAATTAAAGAAAATACTATAAATAACATAAATAACATAAATAACATAAATATAGGAACTTCAAGTACATGTGGAAGTGGTAAAAAGTACAAAAACTGTTGTGGAAAGAACGCATAGGTCATCAATAGGCAATAAAAATTAAATAGAAACGAGTAATATCAAGGAATGTAAACATTTAAAACATGTTGACATTCCTTTTTTATTGTGGCAAATTCGCCATAATTAAAATTTTTTATTATATAATCATTTTATTGAAAGGGTAAATTTTAAAATTATAAATATTAAATTTAAATACTTGTAATGTAATAATTCAAAATTATTGATATAATATATCTAAATTTGGAGGAGATTATGGATCTAATTGGAAGTCTAACTGATGTAAATAATGTTAGAGGAATAACATTAAATAGTCAGCAAATAGATTTATTTAATATAATAGAGCAAGCACAAAGCCATGAAGATGCAGTACAAAGCGTTTATGAATATTTAGATGGCATTTTACAAGCAAATAGACTATCTAAAGAAATGGATTCACAAAGATTAAATACTGCCCAGAAAATTAAAAGAGTTGTGGAAGAGAAAGCAAATAGTGATCATACATTTAATTATGATACAAGCAAAACATTATAAGAACAAAATGTGTCAGATATAGCAAAAGGAATTATTATACTTTTATTTAGAGATTATTGGGCAACTGAAATTCAAAGGAATAAGATTATTGCAAAACAAAATTATGATAGAATTAAGCTAGAAGAAAAAAAGAAAGAAAAGTATAATCCAGACAACATTTTTACTAACAACCATAAGAACTCTTTAGTTGATATTCCAGATAATAAACAAGAAAAGTCATTAGTTAAAATTGATGATATAAAGTGGTATAAAAAATTTTGGAGATTTTTAACCAATTTTTTTCA
>Ga0310697_10002303_pt1 | contig 20529 bp, 13 predicted proteins | sample 172DNAGHGlowgp2_FD_203883 | JGI IMG/M metagenome (GOLD analysis project Ga0310697, IMG submission 203883) | Sheep rumen microbial communities from Palmerston North, Manawatu-Wanganui, New Zealand - 1728 DNA GHGlow gp2 (v2) (version 2) | ecosystem: Host-associated > Mammals > Digestive system >... | reverse complement strand
GTCTTCAGGGTTCACATTCAGCAACTGGGCAAACTTTTCCTCGTTAGCGGAAGAGAAGTCGAAATCGTTGGTACTGGTTTCCCACACGTTGCCATCAACCACGATCAGAGGCTCGGCAGAACCGTTAATGGTAGAGACACCACGCAGACGCATCGAAGAGCCTGAACCCAGGTTACCAGAGTTGGCCACAATGTCAAGGCCGGCGATTCGCCCTTGCAGAGCCTCATCGACAGTTGTAATGGCCAGACCGTCAAACTCCTTCATGTCAATGCTCTGACGAGCCGTTGAAATCTCGTCTTCAGGGATGGCAAGGCCGGAACCTTGAGCCTTACGCTTTGAAGTAACAGTCACTTCCTTCAGAGTGGTTTCATCCTTCATTACAATAGAGTACTTCTTCTTATTGAAAGGAAGTGTCACCGTCTTATATCCCACAAACGACACACGCAGCTTGTCTTTCGGGTTTTTCAGCTTGAATGAGAAGTTACCATTCATATCGGTCACAGCTGATGCCACGATACGGTTTGCGGCATCAAGCTCAACCACATTGGCCATCATCACAGGACCGAAGGCATCGGTCACCGTTCCGCTGATAATATCACCAGCCTGCTGGGCAATAGAATTGGAAACGGATAATTGACAACCGAGAGCTATCAATCCTATGATGCGTTTAAATCTTCTTGTAATCATATTTCTGTCAATTAAAAAGTCACAATAAAATTCATGTTAGGGTCAATTCTCCGTTTCATATTGCAAAGGTCTGTCAATCAGGTGAATCACAGCAGCCGACGAGGCGTTAAGCGTAGTAGCTCTCAACGGGTCTGCGCTGTCATACACATATTCACGTGCCTGAAGATTATAGAGCGTTGGATCAGTGGTAAGCACATGATGCTCAGTGCCATTCTTCTTGTCGACCTCGTCTTTCACGACAATACCAGTAGCGGTCAGCGAAGCAGTCACCTTATAAAAGCGGGCAGAACCTTTAGACATCTTAATCAGAGAGGTCTCATAGTCGCCCTGCTCGGGTGTTGCACCGATGAAAAGCGCATTATCCTGAATATGATATTTCAGGAAGTTCACAATCTTGAGCGAGTCAGCCGTCTTGGTGGCTTGGTCATTCGTTGCTGCATAATCAGAAGCAATCTTAGTCCAGGTGGGCAACTTTCCCTCAGCCTGCAAAGCCTTGATACTTTCATTCGTAGGCACATAGATTGTGTAGTGGTAATTACTGAACAGCGAGATATTCTGACCGCCACAAGCATGGTCGTCATCAGGATCATCAGGGTTGCCCAACTCAAGTTCCTGCAGCAGACCGCTACCTTCCAGCAGTGCCAAGAACTCCGAGAACTCCTCATGCTCACCCAGCACGTCACTGACCGTCTTACGGGTACCGAGGATGGGCTGTCCCTCCAACACATAGCACTTACCGTTACCGCCAACAGCTTCAGGTGTCTGATCGTAGACAAAGGTCACAGGCTGCGGATCGCCCTCGTTCACCTGATAGCTACCCTCGACGGTCATGCCGCCAGCCCCTGCAGAAGGATTGTTGACACGCACTTCCATACCGCCTTTTGTACGATAATAGGTGTTTCCGTCTTCCACATTGCCTAAGACAATGTGCGTGTCAAGAATCTCGCGCAAGATATTCTTCATGCGCCATTCGCCAAACACTTCCTCGACAAACTCACGTTCACCCGTCACAGGATCATAGTTATACACCTCAGCCCACACACGGTCATTATCATCTTTGGTCTCGTCATAACGGAAACTCAACAACTGGAGCTTCGATTTTCCGTATGAAGCAGGATCGATATATTCCAACAAAGAGTTGTTGGTCGGGATAAAGAAGCTGAAGCGCGTACCAAGTGCATTCAGATATACATAATACGTATTGTGCTGAATGCCCCAGTCAATAATCTTCATGGTCTGATTCACAAAGGCAGGGAAGTAGACACTGACATAAGAGGTCGGCGTATAAACCTTATTGGTTAGGTAGATGGCACCGTTGCAGGCCAGCCAGACCGAGTCAATGGCACTCTTTTCCACGCCCATAGTATTGTTGGCATCATTTAGAATCGTATTGAACTTTGAAGGCACGGAGGCCACGAACGAAGCCAACATATTATTATTGATAAGCTTCAAGATCACATTATCAGGCACATTGTCCCAATCGCCATAGTTCTGCTTCAGCACCAGACCAGCACCCTTTTCGAAATACTCTGTCATGGCCTCGTCAGAGGGAGCCATGATGACAGCCATGTCGCGCTGCTCAGAAGCAAAGCCTTCGCCTGCAAGCTTATAGCTGGCTGAATAATAGGCATTCCATTCGGGATCGAATTTCAGCAACTCATCATCTCCTCGGTTACCCTTTCCATAAGGTGGACGGGCATTCTTCATACCGTTCTGCGACTTGACAGCCATAAAGCGCTTGGTGTAGACCGTATCAACGTTGGTATCATACAAATAGTTATACTGACGGGTGTCAGACCCTTCCTTGTCAGGATAAGGTGCGCAAAAGCGTTCCAGCAAACGATTGAAGATGCTCACCTGTGGCTTGACGGCCAAGAGATCGGCCATGTTGCGCAAGGGTACCACCACATCCGACGCTTTATGAACGAATCCATTGGCGCAACGGATATTCGACTCATCTATCTGAACGCCATTGATACTGGCATCCATTGGCTTACGTTCTACAGTATTGTTGAACAGGAAGTTGTAGTCGTCGTTGGTAATACGGTTGTTCGACAAGAACGACTCAATGAACTGAATCTGCGGAACCTCAGTACCATCGGTAAAACAAACGATGGGCTTGCCTGCCTCCCGGAAACGCTGCCAATAGATATTGTCGGGCATTTGCTCGGGCTTCAGGATCGTCACGCTGTCGAACTTCGATGTCGATGAGAAACGACGCATACACTCTCCAATACGGGGAGGATTGCCCTGCACGTTCGCCAGATTGCCCAACTGAATCGAGTTGTCAATCATGTTTCCATAAAGCAAGAGCTTCTTCTGTCCATTGGAAAGGTCTTCATAGCTCTTCACGCCCCACGAGTTGTTTTCATAAAACCGTCCAAAGGCAGCATCGTCTGCAACGAAAAGTGTCTTCGAACCAGTTTTGGCCAGCACATCATGATAGCCCAAATCGTCAATCAATCGCAATGTGTTGGTGAAATTACCTCTCTCACTGAGTCTGGCATAGATGCTCTTGTCCCACCCTTCCGGGTCTCGTTCATCCAAGTCGTACTTGTCTGTACACGAGGTCAAGACACTTCCACCAGCCAACAGCATTCCGGCAGCCAGCGTCCATAGCCGGCCTCTACTCCAGAACTCTCGCTTAGCAAGCGACCACTTAGGGTCGAGCAGTTTTTTGGTTTTCATACTTTGTTGAGTTTTATAGTTATTTGTTCGCTTTTTCGTTATTGCGATTTTGCATGCAAAATTATATATAAAACTCGTGATATGCTTGTTAGCACGTTTAAACGGCTTTTGAGTTCGTCACGATGCTTTTCATATTGTTTCATGCATTTTCACTTTTGTTTCAAATTAGCAAGAGAGCCTTTATACACGGGCTTTTCGCAGACAAACACCACAAGCAGAAGCACGAAGTTCATCGTGTAGATTCAGGAACGAACGGAACAAAAAGAAGGCCGTCGCATGCTGCAACGGCCTTCTTCAAATCTCACGATAAGCTATTAACTATTCACTAATAACTATTCACTATACCACCTCAATGCCCAGCTTCTCGCAGAGCTGTAAGCTCATTTCCTTGAGCTTGAACTTCTGAATCTTTCCACTTCCCGTCAGGGGGAACTGATCAATAAAGAAGACATACTTCGGAATCTTATAGCGGGCAATCTTGCCACGGCAGAACTCCTGAACATCTTCAGGTGTCATCTTCGCACCCTCTTCCAGGATGATGAAGGCACCCACAGCCTCGCCATATTTCTTCGACGGGACGGCAGCCACCTGCACGTCACGGATACCGGGCATGTGATAGAGGAACTCTTCTATCTCGCGTGGATAGATGTTCTCACCACCACGGATAATCATGTCCTTGATGCGGCCCGTAATTTTGTAGAAGCCCTGCGCATCCTTCACGCCCAGATCGCCCGAATGCAGGAATCCGTTTTTATCGATTACCTCAGCCGTAGCCGTAGGATTCTTGTAGTAGCCCTTCATCACGTTAAAGCCACGGCAGCACATCTCTCCCTGTACGCCTACGGGGCACTCCTCTCCCGTCTCAGGGTCGAGCACCTTCACTTCGACGAAGGGGAAGTCACGCCCGACGGTCGTACAGCGCTGCTCGAACGTATCGTTCAGGCAGGTCTGCGTCATGCCTGGCGAAGACTCTGTCAGTCCATAAACGCTGGTGATGGTCATATACATTTTCTCCGACACCTGTTTCATCAGTTCCACCGGACAGAGCGAACCGGCCATGATGCCCGTTCGCAGACAGGACAGGTCGAACATGGAGAACATAGGATGGTTCAGTTCGGCAATGAACATCGTGGGCACACCATAGACCGCCGTACAACGCTCCCGATGAATGGATGCCAAAACCACCAGCGGGTCGAACTTTTCGACCATCACCTCCGTGCAGCCATGTGTCAGACAGTTCATCGTGGCCAGCACCACACCGAAACAGTGGAACAGAGGCACACAGACACACAGTTTGTCGTCCTGCGTAAAGCCCATGTTCTCGCCCGTAAAGTAGCCGTCGTTGGCAATGCCGTAGTGAGTGAGCATCACGCCCTTGGGGAATCCCGTCGTGCCGCTGGTGTACTGCATGTTGCACACGTCGTGGCAGCTCACCTTGCTCTTCATATCCTGCAGGGTCTGGTCTTCCACGTTCTGTCCCAAGAGCAGCAGCTCGGCTGTATTATACATGCCGCGATACTTCTCCATGCCGATATACACCACGTTCTTCAGGTAGGGGAAGCGCTCACTGTTCAGATGACCGCGCTCACACGTCTTCAGCTCGGGCAGCATGGTATAGGTCATGTCGACGTAGTTACAGTCCCACGTACCATCGGTAATACAAAGCACCTCCATGTCGGAGTCCTTGCAGAGATATTCCAGCTCGTTCTGCTTATAATTCGTGTTGACCGTCACAAGCACAGCGCCAATCTTGGCCGTAGCATAGAGGAACGTCAGCCAGTCGGGCACGTTTGTTGCCCAGATACCCACATTCGAGCCTCGGGTCACACCGATGGCAATCAAGCCTTTGGCGAGGTTATCGACACGCTCATTAAACTTCGACCAGGTGAAGCGCAAGTCTCTGTCCGAATAAACGATATACTCTTTGTCGGGCGTTGTCTCAGCCCAGTATTCGAGCCACTGGCCGAGCGTACGCTCATGGAGCTTATAGCCGGCGCTTCCGGTTTCAGCAGGATATGTTCTGTCTGGCAGGGGTCTGCCAGCCATGTCTAATTTCACATTACTCATTCTCATTTACTCATTTAAAAGGGGATGTATACCACTGCGAGAATCTTAGCGCTCTTGCCCGGGGCACCATGCACATGGTGCTTCACGATGGAGTCGTAGAAGATGGAGTCACCCTCATTCAGCGTATAAGTGTCCTTGCCATAGACAATTTCCACCTGACCCTCCATCACATAGATGAATTCCTCTCCCTCGTGAGCCGAAAGCATGAACTCAGGAGTTTCCTCCGGATGGATGTCAATCACGAACGGCTCCATGTGGCGGCCAGCCTTCTGCTGTGCCAGAGGATGATACTCCATGTGCTTCCGCGCGTCGGTGGCACCGTTCGAGAAACTGATGCTCTTGTCCTGCTCGCGGTCAGCGGCTCTGCACACCACAGGTCCCAGATTGTCGTTGTCGTCCATGAAAGTACCTAAGCGCACTCCCAGCGCACGGGCAATCTTAATCAGCGGGCCTAATGAAGGCAGGTTCTGGTCGTTTTCGATTGAGACGATTTGCTCGGTCGTCAGGCCGCTACGCTCGGCTATTTCCTCCACAGAGAGGTTCTTTGATTCTCTGATTCCTTTGATTTTGGATCCGACAGAAAAATGGTTATTGGACATAAGAATGAATGATAAATATTTAAATCTGTTTAATTTTGGGCGCAAAAGTACGAAATTACCTCGAATAACGGCAAAAGTTTTCAGAAATTAACACATATATTGCCATTCCATTGACCGGTAAGCCATTTCTCAGAGGTGTTTCTTCGGATAGAGAGCGTCCCACCACGACGAATCGTCCTTCAGCCAGCGCTGGAACCAGGCCATCTGTGTGGCCAGCCACTTCTCGCGCTTCTGATAATCGAGGATGTGATGGTTCTCGCCCTGCACTTCCACCAGCGCCACCTCGCGCCCCAGCAGTTTCAGGGCCGTAAACATCTGCAGGCTCTCAATTACCGGCACATTCGTATCGGCCGTGCCATGCAGCAGGAGCAAGGGGGTATGTATCTTGTCGGCATTGAAGAGCGGCGACTGGTCTACGTAGAGCTTGCGATGGCTCCAGGGATAGCTGTTGGCCATGCTCACCTCGCTATAATTATAGCCCCAGTAGCCTTCGCCCCAGTAGCTGGTATGGTTGGAGATGCCAGCATGCGACACAGCAGCGGCAAAGATGTCGGTCACGGTCTGCAGATACTGCGTCATGAAGCCGCCATAGGAGGCTCCCATGCAGCCAATCTTCTCCTTATTTATATATATATGAGTATCGCAAAGCTTCTTGACCCCCTCGATGATGTCCTCAGCAGGCCCATGTCCGGCAGTATTCACATGGCGCGAAGACCACTCCTGTCCGAAGCCGGTGGCACCGCTGGGCTGCAGGATGTAGGCCACATAGCCCAGCGAGTTCCAGTATTGCGGGGCGTATGGCGACTCGAAGTAGCGTGAGACGGGCGAACAGCCGCCATAATAATAGACAATCATGGGGTATTTCTTCGTCGCATCGAAGTCCTTCGGCAGATACAGCCGGCCATAGACGGTATCGCCGTGCGAGTTCGTAAAGTTCCAGTCCTCGCAGGTACCTGTCTCAGCATCGCCCAAGGCAGTCTTCCCATCGAAAAAGCACACCGTCTTCTTCAGGTCAGTCACCCACGCCGAAGCCGGAGCCAGGGTCTCATAGCTCAGATAGCCGACGACAGGGGCATGGGCAGCCACGTCGAAGCGGTAGGCATAGTCGCCCTTTTGGGGCAGCTGCTCTACCCTGCCCGTCTGCGGATTGAGCCGGTACAGACGCACATAGTCACGGTCTTCTGCCGAGAAATAGATCTGACCGTCGCCCCACGTCCAGTCACAATTGGTCACAGAGGGGTCGAAGTCTTTCGTCAGCGGTGTCACCCGTTTCGTGGCCAGGTCGTAGAGGAACAGCTCGTTCTCCATCATGCTGGGTGTCACACTGGCCGGAAGCTGACAGCCCACGCGGTCGAACGCCTCAGGAGTACCTGTGAACAGCAACTGCCTGCCATCGGGCGAGAAGCTGGCTCCGCCCAGGTATTCGCCTGCGGCAATCACCGTGTCGACCTGCAGCGTCTGTACATCCATGATCAGGTAGTCGGTGACAGTGGTAGGCCGGCGTTCCAGCCGAGAACGGCTACTGGCAATCAGCAGTTTGCGCCCGTCCTGCGAGATGTCATAGAGCGTCTCGCCCTTCGTGCCGAACGTGATGCGCTGGCACAGTCCCGAGGCCACGTCGTAGCGCATCAGGTAGTTACGCGAGCGCCAGCCAGGCTGACGGTCGTCCATCTCGAGCACCTGAAACACTTGTTCGTCTTCCTTCGGCCCCTCTTCCTCGACAGTCAGGATCAGATAGTCTTCCGTCGGACTTAGAGACCAGTTACCCTTCGGCAGGTCTGAGACGAACTGCTTGCGACTGCCCGTCAGCGGGTCTACCTGGTAAAGCATGCGTCGGGAGCCTTCCCATACCTCTTCTATATATGCGATAGTGCGGGGCATCCAGCGCACGTTCTGGGCAGGACGGCCAATCACCTTGCCGCTCTTCACCTCGCGCAGCTCATACTCCCAACGGCTGTTTCCGCCTCGTTCGGTAATCTGGAACGACACGGCTGCATAACAGCCATCGGCCGAAAGGGAAATGCCGCGCACCCGACGACCGTCGGTCAGGTCGTGCACCATGTAGGGATGCTGCCTGGCGGTGGTCACAGCGACCACGCGGTCGGCCTCGATGCTCACGCGAACAGAGTCGGTATCGCTCTTCTCGGCCAGGAACTTAATAGCTATGGTGTGATGCTCGGGAGCCAGCTTCAGTTCGCCCGAAGCCTCTGCCCCATCGATAAACACCTTGTAGTTCTTGGGGCCCTGCACCGTCAGGGTAGCTTTCAGATAGCTTGTATTGTTCAGATAGAAACTGAGCAGGCCCACGCTGCGGCTCTCCTTCAGCGAGGGCAGCACGTCGCCCGACCAGGTCTTCGTGGCAGCTGTCTCCAGGCTCAGTCCGCCCAGAAGCGAGTTGTCATCGAAGCGTTGTCCTTTCACGTCGACGGTGTCGGCAGCAAAGGGCTGGCTCACGGCATAAGGACCGGCCAGATTGAACTCCTTCACTTCTGTCTTTTGCTGGGCAAACATCGTGGTCGCAACCATCAGGAGCCCAGCCAGCAATTGTCTTCTCATCGTTCTTTTAGTACTTTAGTATTGGTTTGAGACCGCAAAGATAGGCATTTTTTCCCACATACGCGTCACCTTTGGGGCACTTTCTGGTATACTGGTTCTTGTTTATGGCTTTCGAACACACTGTTCGTAGGCCAAAAACACCGTGTTTTCAGCTTACGAACACCGTGTTTGAAGCCTCCGAACGACACGTCCGGAAGTCAAACGCAGGCAGCGAACACATTTTTCCCTGTCAGAATGGATGTTATATGCACAGAAATAAGTACCTTTGCACCCTGTTATGCTAAACGACATTATTACCCGTCAGCAATGCGAACAACTGCTGACACTGATTCAAGAGAGTGAAACCATCGTGTGCCTGTGCCACCAAAGCCCTGACGGCGATGCCTTGGGCGCATGTCTCGGATGGGCACAATATCTGAGTGAGGTACACGGAAAGACGGCACAGATCATCATTCCCGACCAATACCCCGACTACCTGCATTGGCTCCCGAACAGCGACAAGCTCATCCGCTACGACAAGCACAAGGAGGGATGCGACTGGACCCTGCAACATGCCGACCTCATCTTCTGCATGGACTTCAACACCTGCAGCCGCGTCGACCAGATGCAGCAGTCGCTCGCCGGTTCACCGGCACGGAAGGTGCTCATCGACCACCACCTGGATCCGGACGTCGATGCGGTCATCACCATCTCACAGCCTAAGGCCTCATCGACGTGCGAGCTGGTGTTCCGACTGGTCTGGCAGCTGGGCGTCTTCGACCAGTTATCGAAGAACTTCGCCGTTCCCGTCTATTGTGGCATGATGACTGACACTGGCGGGTTCACCTACAACTCGTGCGACCCGGACATCTTCTTCATCATCTCACAACTGCTCACCAAGCACATCAACAAGGACAAGATCTACCGCAACGTCTACAACAACTTCTCGGAGAACCGGCTGCGGCTGACTGGCTACGTGATGTATGAGAAACTGGTGGTCGACCCGGAGCGACATGCCAGCTACTTCACCCTAACACGCCAGGACATGAAGCGGTTCCACTTCATCAAGGGCGATGCTGAAGGGCTCGTGAACATGCCGCTGCAGATAAAAGGTCACAAACTGAGCATCTCGCTGCGCGAAGACACGGAGAAAGACAACCTGGTATGGGTCAGCCTGCGGTCGGTCGACCAGTTCCCTTGCAACGAGGTAGCAGCACAGTTCTTCAATGGTGGCGGACACCTGAATGCCTCCGGTGGACGACTCTACTGCTCTATTCAGGAAGCAACAAAGGTGGCCGAACAAGCCATACTGGCATTCGAAAAGATGTTAAAGTGAGGCAAATATCGCAGTCTTTAACTCCAATTAACGCCCTTCACGCCTTTAACTCCACGTTTTTCAGTAACTTTGCGCGCAAAATAAAAACAGACACATATCCGACAATATGAAAAGAATCATCCTGATGCTCATCGTTGCCTGTACCGTCCTGACGTCCTGCGACAACTATGAGACCTATGCCGACAAGAAGGACAAAGAACGCAACGCCATCAGTGCCTTCATCTCAAAGAAACAGATCAAGGTCATCAGCGAACAGAAGTTCCAGGCACAAGACTGCACGACTGATACCACCATCAACGAGTATGTCTACATGAACAACACCGGCGTCTACATGCAGATTACGAGAAAAGGATGCGGGCGACCCCTGCTCGACGGCGAGAACGCAACGCTCAAGGTGCGCTTCACGGAGACAAGCATCTTCAACACGAATTCTTACCTGACCAACGCCGACGAGGCATACAACCTGGACTACATGAGCATTTCGCGTACAGGAAGTAACTATACGGCTTCATTCACATCGGGATTCATGGCCAGCACATACGGAGCTTCCGTGCCCTCAGGATGGCTCGTACCCTTCAAATACATCAAGCTCGACGGGCCTACGGCTACGGAAGACATCGCCAAAGTGCGCCTCATCGTGCCCCATACACAAGGACACAGCACAGCTTCGGGCAATGTCTATCCTTACTTCTACGAGATTACATTCCAGAGATAATCACTCTAAACACTCAACACTAAACACTCATCTCTAAACTCTAAACACTCAACTCTAAACTTAATATGACACTTATCAAATCTATATCAGGCATCCGCGGCACTATCGGCGGACAGACGGGCGACACGCTCAATCCTTTGGATATCGTAAAATTCACAACAGCCTTCGCCACATTCATCGGCGGAAAAAAAATCGTCGTCGGACGCGACGGTCGTATCTCCGGCCCTATGGTTCGCGACGTGGTCTGCGGAACACTCGTCGGCATGGGCTACGAGGTCATCGACATCGGTTTGGCTACGACCCCGACAACTGAACTGGCCGTGCGCTGGCATGAAGCCGACGGAGGCATTATCATCACTGCCTCGCACAATCCTACCCAGTGGAACGCCCTGAAGCTACTCAACAGCGAGGGAGAGTTCCTGACGGCTGCAGATGGAGCCGAGGTGCTAAAGATTGCCGAGGCTGAGGACTTTGACTATGCTCCTGTGGAAAAGCTGGGCCGCGTCGTCATGGACGACACCATGAACCAGCGCCACATCCAATCGGTGCTCGACCTGCGGCTCTGCGACACGGAGGCCATCCGCAAGCGCAAGTTCCGCGTCTGTGCCGACACTATCAACAGCGTGGGTGGCATCATCCTGCCCGAACTGTTCAAGGCCTTGGGCGTTGACTTTGAGATCCTCAACGGCGACTGCACCGGTCAGTTTGCCCATAACCCTGAGCCTCTGGAGAAGAATCTGCAGGGCATCATGGACAAAATGCGACAGGGTGGTTTCGACCTCGGTATTGTCGTCGATCCCGACGTAGACCGTCTGGCCTTCATCTGTGAGGACGGCAAGATGTTTGGAGAGGAATATACGCTGGTGAGCGTGGCTGACTACGTGCTCTCTCACGACAAAGGCAACACGGTCAGCAACCTCAGCTCGACCCGCGCGCTGCGCGATGTTACCGAGAAGCATGGAGGCACCTATAGTGCTGCTGCCGTGGGCGAGGTGAACGTGACCACGAAGATGAAGGAAGTAGGCGCTGTCATCGGCGGTGAAGGCAATGGCGGAGTCATCTACCCCGAAAGCCACTATGGTCGCGACGCTCTTGTCGGCATTGCCCTGTTCCTCTCGTCACTGGCACAGAAGGGATGCACGGCCAGCGAACTGCGTAAGACGTTCCCCGACTATCAGATTGCGAAGAACCGCATCGACCTCACGCCTGAGACGGATGTTGATGCTATCCTCGTGAAAGTCAAGGAGATGTTTGCTGCCGACCCCGAGGCTACGGTCAACGACATCGACGGTGTGAAGATCGACTTCCCCACCCGATGGGTTCACCTGCGCAAGTCGAACACGGAACCTATCATCCGCGTCTACAGCGAGGCACAGACCATGGAAGAGGCCGACGCACTGGGCAAGAAGCTCATGCAGGTGGTCTACGACATGCAGTAGCAGCAGACGGGAGACGACTCATTTGTCCTGCCGCCTGCGCAACAGACATAACCCGGAGAAGGTGAGCAAACCATTCATCAGCAGCAGTTCGTATCCGAAGTGATAGCCGAACTGCTGCGCTGCTATCTGGCCGATGGCATAGCAGAGGACCGGCGAAGCCACACAGGCATAAGGGACGAGCCGGTCGCGGACAGGCCTGCGGGTAAAGAGGCCGAAGGCAAAGAGCCCCAAGAGGGGACCATAGGTATAGGAGACAATGGTATAGACGGCATCGATGAGGCTCTTCGAGTTGACGGCATCGAACAAAAGAATGAAAGCCACAAAGACCAGACACATCACCAGATGGGTGACACGCCGCAACGGTTCGTCATCCTGCCGGCGGCGTATATCGACGCAATAGCAGGTGGTGAGCGAGGTCAGCGCTGAGTCGGCACTGGAGAAAGAGGCGGCCACAATGCCAAGGACGAAAAGAGCGGAAAGGGGAGCATAGAAAGAAAAGAGGCTCTCGCTGTTCAAGATAAACGCAGGCAGCAGTTCATCACCCTTCGCAGGAAGGGCAATCCCCTGACTTTCAAAGAACTGTGCCAGCAACACGCCCAAGGCGAGGAACAGGAAGTTTGCCGGCAGGAAAGCCACTCCATAACAACACATGTCCTTCTGTGCATCACGGAGTGTGCGGCACGTCAGGTTCTTCTGCATCATGTCCTGATCGAGTCCCGTCATGACCACGACAATAAACAGGCCGCTCAACAACTGCTTCCAGAATAGCCAGGGCGAAGTCCAGTCATCAAAGACAAAGATGCGGCTCCTTTCGTCGGCCATCACCGCACTTAATGTCTCGGAAAGAGAGCCGCCCATCATCCCCACCACTTTATATATAATAAGGAGAAGAGCCGAGAAGAGGCAAAGGGTCTGAAAGGTATCGGTAAAGACCAGTGTGCGAATGCCTCCCCGACGGGTATAAAGCCAGATGAAGAACACCAGTCCCACGACAGTCACAAAGAAAGGTACGCCCATAGCATCAAACACGAACCGCTGGAGGATGATGCACACCACATAGAACTTCAGGGCCGCACCGCACATCTTTGAAAGCAGAAAGAACCAGGCGCTCGTCCGATAGCTGTGACGCCCTAATCGTTGTCCAATAAAGCTGTAGATGGAAATAAGGTTCAACTTGTAATAGACGGGCAGCAACACGAACGCGACAGCCAGATAGCCTAAGATAAAGCCTAAGCACAGTTGCAGATAGGCCATGCCACTGGTCAGCACCATGCCTGGCACACTGACAAACGTCACGCCCGAAATGGAAGCACCGACCATACCAAATGCCACCAGCCACCACGGCGAACGACGTTCACCACGATAGAACGTCTCATTGGTTGCACGACGCGAAGCAAGTCGGCTGACACCAAACAAGATGCAAGAATATGCAAGAATCGCAATGATTATCATCATAATGCATGCAAAATTACAAAAAAGCGGGGAAATATTCGCTTATTTCCGAATAAAGTTGTAATTTTGCCTGCATAATTTAAAAACCAACAATAAAAAACGATTATGAGCAAACAGAAAAAATTCATCCTTCAAGAGAATGAAATCCCTACACAGTGGTACAATATTCAGGCCGACATGCCCAACAAGCCCCTGCCTCCCATCCACCCTGCCACGAAGAAGCCACTCGGCGTTGACGACCTGGCTCACATCTTCCCCCGCGAGTGCTGTGTGCAGGAACTGGACACAGAACACCGCTGGATAGACATCCCTGAAGAGGTACTCGATAAGTATAAGTACTACCGTTCGACACCGCTGGTACGTGCCTACGCACTCGAACAGGCTATCGGTACGCCCGCCCATATCTATTTCAAGAACGAATCGACCAATCCGTTAGGCTCTCACAAGATCAACTCCGCCCTGCCGCAGTGTTACTATGCCAAGCAGGAGGGCACGACCAACGTGACCACGGAGACTGGTGCCGGACAGTGGGGTATGGCACTGAGCTATGCCGCCAAGCTCTACGGACTGGATTGCGCTGTCTATCAGGTGAAGATTACCATGCAGCAAAAGCCCTATCGCTCGATTGCCATGCGCACCTTTGGTGCTGCCGTGACAGGCTCACCCTCAATGTCGACCCGCGCTGGTAAAGACATCCTGACGGTTGACCCCACGCATAGCGGTTCGCTGGGAACGGCCATCTCTGAGGCCGTCGAACTGGCAACGACCACACCCAACTGTAAGTACACGCTCGGCTCGGTGCTCAACCACGTAGGTCTGCACCAGACCATCATCGGTCTGGAGGCTGAGAAGCAGATGGCACTGGCCGGCGAATATCCCGACACAGTGATTGCCTGCTTCGGTGGCGGTTCGAACTTCGGCGGCATCGCCTTCCCCTTCATGCGCCATAACATTCTGGACGGCAAGAATACAGAGTTCATTGCTGCTGAGCCGGAGAGCTGTCCGAAGCTGACACGCGGTAAGTTCCAGTATGACTTTGGCGACGAGGCCGGCTACACGCCGCTGCTGCCCATGTTTACCCTGGGACACCAGTTCAAACCTGCCAACATCCATGCTGGCGGTCTGCGCTACCACGGTGCTGGCATGATTGTCTCTCAGCTCATCAAGGACGGACTGATGCACGGCGTAGACATTCCTCAGATTGAAACCTTCGAGGCCGGCATGCTCTTCGCCCGCACAGAAGGTATCATTCCTGCTCCTGAAAGCTGCCACGCGATTGCCGCTACCATCCGCGAAGCCAAGAAGTGCAAGGAGACAGGTGAGGAAAAGGTCATTTTGTTCAACCTCTCTGGCCACGGTCTCATCGACATGCCCAGCTACGACCTGTTCGTCAATGGCGACCTGCAGAACTACAAGCTCAGTGACGAGGAGATCGACAAGAACGTTGCTCAGTTGGAAAAGGTCATCTAAACCTCAAGGACAACCGACACTTTATATGTGCAGGATGAAAGCCATCCTCCCGAACAAAAGAACCGGACTTCACAGCCCGGTTCTTTCTTTTTACCAAAAGCTTATCGAGACCGCATTGCTACGACAACCTGCATTTTTGTACCAACTATGCTTTCTGTACCTCTTTTCTCATTGTATTTTCATGCAAAATACGAAAGTGAATGACAAAAAAACTTTAATTACTTGCAATTTAACCTGACTTTTCGTAACTTTGCACCAAAAACCTAACACCATTTATACAAAAATGAAAGAATTCTTTAAGTTCACACTGGCCACCATGTGTGGTATCATACTTCTCTCCATCGTCAGTGGCATCCTTTTCATGATCTCGCTCGTCGGCATGATTGCCAGCGAGTCGGCATCGACGAAAGTGAAGGAGAACTCCGTATTTGTGCTGAAAATGAACGGAACAGTCGAGGAACGTTCCGAAGACAGTTCGCCACTGAGTATACTCATGGGCGGTGCCGACATGGAGGAGATGGGACTGGACGATCTGCTGACAAGCATCAGGAAAGCCAAAGACAACGAAAACATCAAGGGCATCTATCTGGAAGGCGGCATCCTGACCTTCGATGCGCCGGCCACAGCCCAGCAGTTGCGCGACGCACTGGTCGACTTCAAGAAAAGCGGCAAATGGATTATTGCCTATGCCGACCAGTACATGCAGACCAGCTATTATGTAGCCTCGGTGGCCGACTCTATCTTCCTGAACAAGACGGGCATGATTGACTTCAAGGGACTTGGCGGGAAGAATCCCTACATGACCGGACTCTACGAGAAAGTGGGCGTTAAATATCAATGTACGCGCGTCGGCAAATACAAGAGTGCTGTTGAGAGTGTCACCCGAAAAGACATGAGTGAGAACGACCGTGAACAGCGCATGGCCTATCTGCAGGGAGTCTGGAATCACATGCTCGCAGAGATGGCTGCCAGCCGTAAGGTGAAGGCCGACGACCTGAACCAACTGGCCAACGACAGCATTATCGTCTTTGCCTCGACCGACGACTACCTGAAGGCAAAGCTCATCGACCGAGCCATGTATCCTGAGGCCATTAAGGGCGTGATCAAGGCCAAGTTAGGACTTGACGAGGACGAAGACATCCCACAGCTGATGCTCTCAGACATGATCAACGTAGACGCAAAGAAGAAAGACAAAGGTGAAGAGATTGCCGTCTACTATGCCTATGGCGAGATTGTCGACCAGCAGCTGAGCGGTCTGACCAGCGGACATGCCATCATCGGCAACCAGACCGTGGAAGACCTGAACGAGCTCGCAAAGGACGACGACGTGAAGGCTGTCGTCATCCGTGTCAACTCGCCTGGCGGCAGCGCCATCGCCTCAGAACAGATCTGGCATGCCATCCAACAGCTCAAGGCCAAGAAGCCGGTGGTCATCTCAATGGGCGGCCTGGCTGCATCTGGAGGCTACATGATCAGCGCGGGTGCCAACTACATCGTTGCCGAGCCCACCACACTGACCGGTTCCATCGGCATCTTCGGACTGATTCCAAACTTCAGCGGTCTGCTGACCGACAAGTTAGGTGTCACCTTCGACGGTGTGAAAACCAATCAATACGGCGACTACGAGGAGAACCTGACCCTTGCCAAAGACAACGAGGCTGAGATACGATACATGCAAAACTATGTAGACCGTGGCTATGAGACCTTCCTGAACATCGTGGCCCAAGGCCGGAAGATGACACGCGACGAGGTACACGAGATAGCTCAAGGCCGCGTATGGCTGGCCAAAGACGCTGTGAAAATCAAACTGGTCGACCAGTTGGGCTCACTCGATGATGCCGTCAAGAAAGCGGTGGAACTGGCAAAGATTGAAGAGGAATACCACACAGAGGTATACCCCGGCAAGACCGACTGGACAGAGAATCTCTTCCCCAAAGAAGATAAAGGCACCTACCTCGATGGCGAACTGCGCGCCCTACTGGGCGATGCCTACGAGCCTGTCATGGAGATGCGCCTGAACCAGCAGCGCAACTGTCTGCAGGCTCGTCTGCCCTTCTCGTACAGAGTGGAATAAAAAAATAGAACGAACAGTCAAAAGAACTGCCTTGAAAGCCAAATACCGTCATAACACCTATGGAAGGCGATTTCATCAAGATCAACGTGTGGCTGACACCCTTTAGCTGGCTCTACGGAATGGGTGTGGGATTTCGGAACTTCCTCTTCGACGTGGGAGTGCTGAAAAGCCGTTCGTTCGACGTGCCTGTTATCTCGGTAGGCAACATCACGGTAGGCGGTACTGGTAAGACCCCACACGTGGAATATCTGGTCCGACTCCTTAAAGACCATTTCAGGGTGGCTGTTCTGAGCCGTGGCTATAAGCGTAAGTCGAAAGGGTTCATCATGGCCAACAAACACACCACTGCCCAAGACATTGGCGACGAGCCATACCAGATGAAACAGAAATATCCTGATGTCACGATTGCTGTAGACCGGAAACGTGTGAGAGGCATCAGGAAACTGACTGAAAGCGTTCCCAAGCTCGACGTAGTCCTGCTTGACGATGCTTTCCAGCATCGCTATGTAAAGCCAGGCATTAACATTCTGCTTGTCGACTACCACCGGCTAATCATCTACGACAAGTTATTGCCGGCTGGCCGGTTGCGCGAGCCTTTAAGGGCGAAGAACCGCGCCGAGATTGTGATTGTCACAAAGTGTCCCAAGGATCTGAAACCCATGGAGTATCGCGGCATCACCAAAGCCATGGAACTGTTTGCCTACCAGCAAATATACTTTACTTCACTGGCCTACGGCCACTTGCAGCCTCTCTACAGCAAACGTGAAAAACGGTCACTGGAAAGTCTGCAAGACGAGCACGTGCTGCTGCTGACTGGCATCGCCTCACCCAAGCAGATGCAGGTAGACCTGGCACCATTCACGCCAAACATCACGCCGCTCACCTTCAGCGACCATCATCATTTCAGTCAGAAGGACATCAGCAAAATCAACGAGACCTTTGCTACCCTACCCTCGCCCAAATGCATCATCACCACCGAGAAAGATGCTGCCCGCATCGTGCAAACGCAAGAACTCAGCGACGAGGTGAAAAAGAACCTATACATCTTACCCGTGAAAATACAGTTCATGCCTGAACAACAAGAAAAGTTTAACGAAAACATTATTGGCTATGTACGAAAAAATTCAAGAAACAGCATCCTGGCTCAAGAAAAGGATGACAACAAGCCCAAAGACAGCCATAGTGCTGGGAACCGGTCTCGGACAATTAGCTTCTGAAATCTCCGATGCTCAGGAGATACCCTACGAAGAAATCCCGAACTTCCCTGTATCGACCGTCGAAGGTCATAGCGGAAAGCTGATCTTTGGCAAGCTCGGCGGCGTAGACATCATGGCGATGAAAGGCCGTTTCCATTACTATGAAGGATACACGATGAAAGAAGTGACCTTCCCCATCCGCGTCATGTACGAGCTGGGCATCAAGACACTCTTCGTCTCGAATGCAGCCGGCGGTATGAATCCTGCCTTCAAAATCGGTGACCTGATGGTTATAACTGACCACATCAACTTCTTCCCCGAGCATCCGTTGCGCGGAAAGAACTTCCCCACTGGCCCGCGTTTCCCCGACATGCACGAGACGTATGATCATAGCCTCATCAACCTGGCTACGCAGATAGCCCGCGAAAAGAAAATTCGACTGGTCTATGGTGTCTACGTCGGCGTACAGGGTCCCACGTTTGAGACACCTGCTGAGTATAAGATGTATCGCACGTTTGGCGGTGACACCGTCGGCATGTCTACCGTGCCGGAAGTCATCGTAGCCCACCACTGCGGCATTCGCACCTTCGGCATCTCCGTCGTCACTGATTTGGGCGGATTCGAAAGTCCCGTCGAGGTCAGCCACGAAGAGGTACAGGAGGCCGCCGACAAGGCTCAGCCTATCATGACCGAGATTATGCGGGAGATGATTGTACGCTCTGAAAGGATTGAGAGTCAGAAGATGGCAAAGCACAACGAAGACCATCCCACCGAGACCTGGAAGAAGTAATCTCGCACCCCAGAAAAAAGGAATATGGAAATTGCGAAATTAGGAGAGTTTGGTCTGATCGACCGACTCACCAAGGACATTCAGATCAAGAATGAGTCAACAAAGTACGGCGTAGGCGATGACTGCGCCGTACTCAGTTATCCGGACAGCGAGGTGCTTGTCACCACCGACCTGCTCATGGAAGGTGTACACTTCGACCTGACCTATATCGACCTGAAGCATCTGGGTTACAAGGCTGCCATGGTCAACATCAGCGACATCTTCGCTATGAACGGAACCCCCCGTCAGATGACCGTCTCACTGGCCTTGAGCAAACGTTTCACCGTAGAAGACATGGAACTATTCTACGAAGGTCTGCGCCTGGCCTGCGAGAAATGGGATGTCGACATTGTCGGAGGCGATACCACCAGCAGTTACACTGGCCTGGCGATCAGCATCACCTGCATTGGCGAAGCCCGGAAGGAAGATATTGTCTATCGCAACGGAGCCAAAGACACGGACCTTGTCTGCGTCTCTGGCGACCTCGGTGCCGCCTATATGGGCCTACAACTCCTCGAACGGGAAAAGAGTGTCTACTACAGTCAGGTGGAGGATTTGCAGAAAAAGCTCAAAGAAGCTCAGAAAGCAGGCGACCTGGAGAAAATCTCAAACCTCAAGTCTCAAATCTCAAATCTTTCCATGCCCGACTTCTCAGGGAAAGAGTATCTGCTGCAACGACAGTTGCAGACTGAAGCCCGCGGCGACATCGTCCGGAAGCTGCGTGAGGCAGGCATTCATCCGACGGCAATGATGGACGTCAGCGACGGTCTCTCATCAGAGCTGATGCACATCTGCAAGCAGTCTGGCGTAGGATGCCGTATCTATGAGAAGAACCTGCCCATCGACTATCAGACGGCCGTGATGGCTGAAGAGCTGAACATGAACGTCACCACCTGTGCCCTGAATGGCGGTGAAGACTACGAGCTGGTATTCACCGTGCCCATTGGCGATCACGAGAAGATTGAGCAGATCGAGGATGTACACCTGATTGGACACATCACCGATAAGAAGTTCGGCCATGTGCTTGTCACCCGCGACAACCAGGAGTTCGAACTGAAAGCGCAGGGATGGAACCCACTGACGTAGAACATCACTTCGCAGTAAACTGACTGGGCGTCTGTCCAGTCAGTTTTGTAAATGCCCTCCTGAACGTCGACATCGAGGCAAAGCCGCTCTTACCCGCCACATACTCCAGTTTGTACTCCGGTCACTCTTTCTTTAACTGCTGCAAAGTTACAATTTTTCAATTAAGCACAAAAATAATCGGCCAAAAATTTGGCCGATTGCATTTTTCTTCGTACCTTTGCACCCGCAAATGAAAGGACACGCCTTTTATATGGTGCCTTAGCTCAGTTGGTAGAGCATCGGACTGAAAATCCGTGTGTCCCCGGTTCGATTCCTGGAGGTACCACTCCTCCTTTCATTATGAACCCCGCGAAAGT